>Ga0163108_10000040_pt1 | contig 82821 bp, 79 predicted proteins | sample Fk1155metaG_FD_109644 | JGI IMG/M metagenome (GOLD analysis project Ga0163108, IMG submission 109644) | Marine microbial communities from the Central Pacific Ocean - Fk160115 155m metaG | ecosystem: Environmental > Aquatic > Marine > Oceanic > Photic zone | place: The Central Pacific Ocean...
AAGACGAAGATTAAGAGGTTTGCTTTGCAATGAAGAGGATTGTAATTTCAGATATACATATCGGCAGTCCTAAATATAATTACAAAGAGCTTGTTAACTTTCTTAATACCGCAGAATATGATCAGCTTATTTTGGCTGGAGATATAATAGACTTTATAAAAGTACCGGCATTTTCTTATAGATTTGCAGAAATATTAAATGCAATAGACTTTTCTAAAGATATAATTTATGTAGTAGGGAATCACGACATTTCCTTTGAGGGGATGGTTGGAGCCAAAGTTGGAGCCATATCCTTTGTGGATAAATATGACTTTGAAGAGTCTGGTAGGAAATTCAGAGTAATTCATGGACACCAATTTGAAAAGGGGATGGTTAATCTTAAGTTTTTTATGAAGCTTCTCTCCATTATTTATGACTACTTAGAAAGAAGATTCGATTGGGACCTGACTGGATGGTATGTTGGGTATAAAATAAAGAAGAGAAAGCTTAGAAGAATTTGGGATATTTTAAAGTGGAATGATGATGTAGACGTTATTATTATGGGGCATTGTCATCACCCAGAAGCAGTTATATGGGTTGATAAGAATCAAGAAATAAAAACCTATGTTAATTGCGGAGATTGGGTTGATAATCAGTCTTGGGTTTCCATTTCAAGTGGAGTCGTTAGACTAAAAACTCAAAATGATTGATAATTTTAATATTGTGAGTAGTATATAGGCTGGCTCAAATATATAATTAGTTATATTTGGGTTTTGGTATTATGTTAAATATATGGAGATAATATGTTTGGTAAATTAAAAGACTTTCTAGCAAAGCATAAGGTGTCAGTTGTTGTAGTCGGCGGTGTAGTCGTAGTTGCTACTGCGTTTGGAACGTGCTCTTTTGATCCATCAGAAGTAAGTTCTGTTGAGGTTGAGGAAACTAATGGAGTAGAGACTGTCTCTGTCACTGGAGCAGCAGCAGAGGGCACTACTGTAACGACAGCAGAGGGCACTACTGTAACGACAGCAGAGGGCACTACTGGAACAGCAGCAGAAGCGACAGCAGAAGGCGCTACTGTAACGACAGCAGAGTAACCCACTTAATAGGAGATGATATGGGCAAAGAGGTTAAGTTTGATTTAGATGCAAGAAATGGGCTGCAAGCCGGTCTTGATATACTGGCAAATGCAGTAAAGATTACTTTGGGTCCGAAGGGTAGACACGCTGCAATCGAGAGACGATTTGGGGCACCTTTAGTCACAAAAGATGGTGTAACTGTAGCTAAGTCTATATCGTTAGATGGAAAATTAGAAAATATGGGTGCACAGCTTGTAAAGGCTGTGGCGTCAGCCACTAATTTCGTGGCAGGGGACGGGACCACAACGGCAACTGTTTTAGCGCAATCTATTTATACAGAGGGGGCTAAGATGGTTGCCGCTGGTCATAACCCTGTTCTCATAAAGAGGGGCATAGACAAGGCTGTAAAGGTTGTAGTAAACAAATTGCAGGATATTAGCACCCCTGTTTCTGATGAACAAGTGATAAAAAATGTAGCAATTATATCTTCAAATAATGATATAGAATTAGGAAAAATTATTGGCGAAGTAATTTCTAATATCGGAAATGATGGAACAATATCTGTTGAAGACGCTCCCGGTACTGAAACTAATGTTCAGTATACTGAGGGGCTGACACTTGACAGAGGGTATATAACGCCTACTTTTGCAACAAATTTGGAGAAGTTAACAGTAGAATTCGATTCGCCATATATATTATGTTATGACGGGGCTATAACTTCTTCATATGATATTTTGCCAATGTTAGAATTAGTATCAAAAGATGGTAGGGCACTTCTTATTATTGCTAGAAATGTTGAGTCAGAGGCGTTACAGACCCTTGTTCTTAATAAGGCAAGGGGAGCTTTAAATGTTTGTGCAGTAAAGGCTCCTGGATTTGGCGATATTAGACGAGATTTGCTTGGCGATATTGCCGCAGTTTGTGGTGCAAGATTTTTTTCAGAAAATGAATTACAATCTTTAAAAGATATTTCTACAGAAGATCTTGGCGTTGCAAGGAGAGTTGTTGTGACAAGGGGGCAGACAACCATTGTTGATGGAGCGGGAACAGAAGATGCCACAGAGCTTAGAGTTAGTGGAATTAGAAACCAATTGCAAGATCCTGGGCTTCACGCTTATGAGATTGCTTCGTTAAAGCAAAGGTTAGCAACACTATCTGGCTCTATAGCGGTATTCAGAGTCGGTGGAATTTCCGAAACTGAAATGAAAGAACGAAAAGACAGAGTAGAGGATGCTATAAACGCTGTAAAAGCAGCAATAGAAGAAGGCATTGTTCCTGGTGGTGGTGCTGCGCTGCTTCATTGCGTTAAGTCTCTAAATTCCTTAAAGAATGATTCATCGCTAATAGTTGAAGAAAAGGTTGGAGTTGAAATTGTATCTAAGGCTATCAAGGCCCCATTTGTTCAGATTTTAAAAAATGCCGGAACAGACCATTATTCTTATATGGAAAAAATTATTAATTCCAAAGAAACGCTTAGTGGATATGATGCGTATAAAAACGAGTTTGTAAAGGATATGTTTGAGGTTGGAATAATAGACCCGGTGAAGGTCGTTAGAACTGCACTTGAAAACGCTGCATCGGCAAGTGGTACGCTGCTTACTACAGAAGTGGCCATTCATGAGCTGGATGTTTTAAGCAAAGAGTAAATAAAATTTAACTTTGTTTTCTTATCGGTTATTATTTATTGAATAGTTAAATTTTATTCTAAGGAGAGAGGTATGTCTGCTGTTCATAACCCACAATTGGAAGTCGTAGCTTCGGAAGAAGCCGAGGCAGAAAGGATGAGTGATTCAGAGCTTTTAAATAATTTAATTGCTATGGGAGTAAATTCTTGTACTCGCAGTTACGATGCAACACAAAAAAGGCTAAAAGAAACATTTGTAGAAATGGAATTATGCAAAATTGCTCCTACTTGGGACTTGCTTAATAATGAAATTAAAATTGAAGTGGTTAACACACATTCTGACGAATTTAAAGCGTGGATTTCTGGAGAAAGGCATGAGTGATGATCTGATTCTTTCTGACTTGGCGAAAAGAGGCTTGTATCATTCCGTGATTAGCTATCGCAATAACGCAACAGATGATGCCAGTTTGCTGAGAGTTGAGGTTGTACGCAATACAGATGCTTCTTTTGATATTATTAATTCTATTTTAGATCATGTAAATGATGAAGATGATTATTACAATCATTTTGATAAAAATAAATTTATAGATAATCTTTTTAAAATTGCATCAGATAAAGATATTAATCTTTACTCTATTCCAGAATGGCGTCAAAAAATAGATCTCTTCTTATCAGCGGCGTATTTAGACAAAGAGCAGGAGGATAGCCGCTTTTCTCCGTTTTTAGAGAGCTTCTATGATAGAGCTACCTATATACTAAATGCCGCCAACATGGTTCCAGATTATGATTGGACTGACCTATTTGGCAGAATGTATGGGCTGCAAAGAAACTACAACTATACTAGGTCGGCTTTTCGGTTTGTTTTTAATAAGCTATCGGACACAAAGCCAACGTATTTTAAAGAATTTGCAAAGTCTAATATCTTTTGGCCTATAGAAAAGAAGCCTAATTATGCAGTTAGGACCACCTTCTATCAAAAGTATATAGAATTAGGGTTTTTGGATAAGAAAACTGCTAGAAAGATTAGAAGTGACGGTAGCGAAGATGCTTCAATGTCTGGCTTAAAAGCTTTGATTGAACATGAAGAGTTATATTCAGATTACTTTGATTTGCTTTTGCAATTTTCAGATTCAAAATATGAAGGAGTCCTTATGATTTTAGCAAAGGAGCTTCCGATTCATTTGCTAACTTCTATTATGGGCACGGAGAGTAATTGGGTAAAGCAAACGATTGACAAAAGACTTAATCAAGAGGAAGAGAATAATGGATAATTTTGTTTGGCTGGAAGAGCCGGTTCATAAGAATGTTTTTAAAAAGTTTAAGTTTTACGAGGATGATGCTATTCTGGAGGCACTGAAACTCAGCTTCGATGGATCTATTATGGCGGTGAGCAGAGATAAGGTAGAGTCTCATTATAAAGACCAAGAGGTTAAAATGATGAAGCTTGGCTTTAAGCCCTATCCTAAAAAGTTTGACGTTTCTGATGAAGAAAGTTTTTATAGATGCTTATCTCATTATATTGATTTAGAATAAACAAATTTAATTTGTTAAAAACCCGGCCAAAAGGTCGGGTTTTTTTTATGCTAATAATGAGTGTTACTTGTGAAGCAAAAAGGTATATAATGTCATACTCAATATATAAAAAAGCAGGCCTTGAAGATACAGGCCAGATGGATTCCAAAACGGGGTTGCCTATTCGTGTTTCTACAACAGTAAGAAAGAAGTATAGAAAATATTGGTCTGGTCAAGAGTTGGGGGCTGGATCATATAGTAGGATGAATTGGGCTTCTCTTGAAAATGATTCTTTAAATAAAATTGTAGCCCAAGATTTTGACAACAGTGCCGATGGAGTTGTTCATCATTTTAAATCAAATAAGCCGTCTGCCAATGACAATCCGGAATGGATAGAGATAAGAATAGTTAGAAGCTATGGAGGCGGAATGAAGATGCCATTTAATATATTTTTATCTGTTATTAGAGATAGCTCTGTAGATATAATTACAGTTACGACAGCTTATCGGAAGCCTGGAAAGCCAAGGTTGCTTTGATTTAAAAAAGATCTATTGGTATTAATATATTAATTAAATATTTATAGATAACATTTTGTTATAGGATTATGATGTTAAACAAGACTGCACAACCAACTAATTGGCCATTGATAGTATCTGGAATTAGAGGTATTTCAAACTTACCTCAAAATGTCAGACAAATGATTGATTCTAACTCTTTTGCTTTTCCGCAATCTTGTCCCGATAAACCAGGGGCTATTGCCTATGTATCTACAGAAGATTTGAATAATGATGGCAATATAGATATTATTAATATTGTAGTGCCTGCATTTAATACGGCTTTAAAGCCTGAGCGTTTAACTGGGTTAGACAAAGCAAGTGATGAATATAAAGATATAATGTCTCAAATTGCAAGCGTTCTTGTTCATGAGGCAGCACATATTGATGATTATACTCAAGATAGTGGATTTTTAGGAGGCGAGGGAGTTGCCGAGGCCGCAGAAAGAACCTTTGAGCCTATTTTTGCAAGCAATAACTTATCTATTAATAATAAGGATAAAAATATGATTAATGATTTAATTAAATTAGCCAATCACTTTGATAATATTGGCGAACAAAGACTAGCGAATTTTGCAGATTCTTTAATTAAAAGTGCTGGAACCGAAGAGGTTGTAAGCAAGATTCAAGATCTGCTGAATGAAAATTTTGGAGCAACCCTGAGTGTTGATGGTCAGTGGGGCCCTAACACAGAGGCTGCATTTAGTGAAGCTTTGAGCGGAAGAACTGCGCCTAATCCAGCAGAAGCCTTAAGTATGTTACAGGCAGCCCTTCCGTCAGGCACTCCTATTGAGTTTCTGCCAGAGACGAACTTAGAGTTCGGCATGAATGAAGGTTCTTTTTTAACTGCTCGCAAGCCAACTGATTTTGAAGTACCCGAAGGAGTTAGGCTATCTGCTCAAAGAATAAATCAAATGTATAATGATATAGGTGAGATATATAATAATGCGGTACAAATGGTAGTGGCTGCTAGCGAATCAGCTTATGGAGAAAAAGGGGTGCCTTATCCTCAGTTGCAGGTTCAGATGGCACTAAAAGAAGAGGGTATGCAAGATGATGCAGTTGCAGCTGTTGACGCATTAGCGTCAGGGAAAACTGCTATTGCTTTTTATAGAAATGAACGATTGAGGAAACTAGGATACTGAGAGTATTTATAAAATTGTGAATACTACTAATATTAAAATTGATAATGATCTTTACAGATCGGTGCTTATTTTTTAACTTTGAATTTAATTAAGGAAATACAGGAGAATTAAGATGACAAATAGACGTAATGGGTTGAGCAATGATTTGGTTAAGTTAGCAAATCATTTAGACAACATAGGCCACAATGATCTGGCTAACAGAATTGATCATATTATAAGCAAGGAAGCGGGCGCTTGGGACGACGCCTGGAGCGCGGCTAAGAGCGTTGCAAACAATACTTATGAAAATGCTGCTGAAGGCATGTCTGACGCATGGGAAGGAGCTAAGGATCTTGGCTCTGGAGCATATGAAATAGTGCAGTCTCCACTTGGCGCAGCTTGGGATGTTGCTCAGGGCGCTGGAAATCTCGGCTCTGCCGCATTAAACGCTTTAACTGGCGACTTTGATGATGCAGGAAGAGATCTTGGTGATGCCTGGGATCAAGTTGGCGACATTGGCGGTGAGATATCCGACTTTGGTGGCGGCGCTTGGGACGCAGCAAAGGGCGTAGGAAATCTTGGTTGGGGTGCCGCACAAGTTGCAGCAGCACCATTCACAGGAGCCGGTGAAGCAGCATATGACGGAGCAAGCAACTGGTTTAGCGGCAAGTTGGACGATATAGTTCAGTCTAGACTTCCTACTGACCATGTTACACATCCAGAATTACAAACATCTCAGACACAGCAGGATGAAGCAACAGCAGCAGCAACAGGTCCAGCGGCTAATCTTGCTCCTAAAGCAAAAAGAAGTTGGGGAGAGGAATACTATCCAGCAGCTTCTGATGATGCAAATGTAAGAGCTATTCAGGCAGCTTTGGGTGTAACACCTGACGGACAATTTGGAGAGGATACTATGGGCGCTTGGAATCAACAGATGGGGAATGTGGGTATGCCTGCGACTTCTGCTGAAGCGTTGGCCGCTGTTGGCGCTCTAGCTAATGATCATGTAACTGCACGTTACAGAAGAAATGGTCTTCGCAAGTCTGCAGGATTGACGGTTCAGGACAAGATTGATCTCTTGGCCAGACAGTTCACTTCTGGTGTGCCATCTAATGTAAGGAGATAGGAATGAAGGGCTTACCGCCCAACATTCCCATCTCTCTTCTGATTCCAGAATATGAAGATGGTCCTGTTCTTAAACCTCCGAATCCAAACATTCAAGGGGCTATGTATAGTCCCGCTGAAATAGAGGACGACGAGGCGGAACCGGGCAAAAACTTAACAAAATTAAATTATAAGCGTGAGATCGAGAAAAGAGCACTGGGTTTGACGGGCGTACCTTTTGGGAGCCCGCCCGGTGCTCAACCTCGCTCTGAAGGGTTAGGTCCGCTAGATGAAAGTGACTTTGAAACTCACTCTTTCGGCGGGCCTTCTTCTATTGATTCTGAGGAGTCTTGGCCTCCAGGGAATATAGAGAGAAGAGACACAGGCAAAACTATTAATAATCCAGCTAAAACTGAACCAGATAGTTTTTTAAACTCTCTGGATACTGACAAATTAACTAGAACCAGAGAACCGAGGGCGATTGAAGCAATGAGCACCGAAACAAAAGAATTATTAAAATTATCAGAAGCATTGAGCAGAAGTGGGCACAGAGCTCAGGCTAATGTGGTATATACTTTAACTAAAATGGCAGGTATGGGTGATTTAGTAAACGCCGCAATAGGCGCAGGGGAAGCTTTTCTGAACAAGGTGAAAGAAGTATCTGCTATGGGGACTAACTGGGGTGATGGCGATGATGATGAGGTAGAGTTGCCTAGATTTGTGGCATGGTTCCAACCTTGGATACAAGGAAAGATTCAAGGTATTGGCAATAAGACTGAAGGTTGGGCCAGAGTAGATTTGGTGCTTATAGCCTCTAAGCTCACAGAGATTATTGCTGATGATCCAGATCATCAAGAAGAATTTATGAATTTAGTAAAGCCTAGTTTAAATGATTTTTCGGCAAAAATGGCGGCAATTGTAACCGCTAATCAGCCCGCACAACCAAAGCGTAGCAGAAGCGGTCGTTCTGCGGCTGGCGGTGGAGGCTTTGCTTATCCTGCTTCTGATTGTGTAAAACAAATTCAAGGCATTTTAGGCGTTACGGTAGATGGAAAGTTTGGACCAAACACAAAGGCTGCTTGGGCGGCCAAAACTAGTGCTGTCGCACTTCCGGCAACATGTGCTTTAGCGCTGGCCGCATTACAGCAAGGTGATTCGGGCGCAACCGGAGGTTCTGTCGCAGGAACAGAGGTTGATACTCAACTTCTAATTAAGTATTTAGCTTATCCGAATTCTCTTGTGCATAGAGCGGCTCAATTAGTCCCGACTTATCAGGCGGCATCACTGACTGTTTTAGAAAAAGGAGCACTTAGCTGTGAAGATGCAGCAAAAGTTGTTGCCAGCAGTATGCGCAGCTCTGTAGAGAAAGCTTTTGGAGAAGACGTAGAAGCAAATGCTAGGCTGGTTGATACTTTGAGTATAATGCCTCTATGTTCCCCAGAGGATATAGCTGGCTCTGGCAAGACAACAGAGCAAGAAGGAAACTTAGTATTGTATCAGGGGCCAATAAGATCACCTGTAGCTTCAAATGAATCTATGCACTCAATAGGGTTGGCAAAGAGGCAGGTAGATGGAGATGGTGACGGCGAACCTGATTATGAAGATTTGGTTCCAGTGTTTATTCATGGTAGCCAGATATTGCCTATCGAAATGAGGCCGTCCGTTTATCCGGGACACAAGCCTTACTTGACTGCAAGAGAGCAAAGGGCGTTGGCCTCAAATGATGGAACGGGAATAGGCGGGAGATTTTTAGGAATACCTCTGCCGGGAGAAAAGGCTAGAAGCGCAAGGAATAGAAGAAGAGAGCTTAAAGATATGCGACAAGCCATTAGACAGCAAAGGCGGGCACGGCGGTAGCAACTAATGGTTGCTTTATATAAAAAGTAATTCCGCTTTCCTATCAGTTACCTCGCTTTGGATAGGAGCGAGGTTTTCTATGATTAATATCTTTGGTGATAATAAAGCCGCGAAGAAGAGTAGGAAAGTAAGGCGCAAGTCTAAAAGGCTTTCAGCCACAGAAGTAGCCAAACTTGGACAAGAAAAGCTTGAGCAACTAAACCCTATGGTCATTCCTTTGCTTGCAGTAAAAAGCCAAGAAAGTCCAAATAATGAATTTCTTAAGTCTAGCATCTCTGTTATAACAGAAAGACCTCACAGCCTAACGAGCAAGTGGATTGGCTCTCTTAATAAGTGGGTAGACTCAATTGTTGCCGGGGTTTTGTTAGACGAGCCAGAGATTGAAGAGGGGGTTAGGTCAGATTTTGGCCCGCTTGCTGTTTGTAATATCGTAGAAGCAAAAATGACTTCCGAATACCCTATGCCAGCTATCATATGCGTTGACGAAAGAGGTTGGAAGTGGTATTTCAAAACATCTAAGGCTCATGGATTTGTCGTTGGAGAGACAATTACTTTTACCGCGACTGTCTCTAGACACAAAGAAGGGATTACTTTTCTTCGTCGCCCAAGTAAAATCAAGAAGGTCATAAATATTATGGCGGAAACCAAAGAGGGTTGTGATGATTGATAGAGCAGATATTGTAGTCGGATTAGCTTGGGGCGACGAAGCGAAAGGAAAGATTACTAGTCAGCTAGCCTCGTCAACGGGAAGTGATGGCTTGCCATATTATGATATAGTGGCACGATGGGGTGGTGGGAATAACGCTGGACACACTGTTATTGTAAATGACAAAAAGTATAAAACTCACTTGGTTCCATCTGGTGTTTTTTATGGAGTAAAGTCTTTAATTGGACCGGGGTGCATCTTGCATCCAGAGTCTTTCTTCAAAGAGCTTGACTATCTTTCCGAGAATGGATTTGATACTTCATTGGTCAAAGTTGCTTCAAATTGTCATATTGTATTAGATAAGCATATTGCATTTGATAAAGAAAATTTGTCAAAGAAGCTCGGTACTACGGGGCGTGGAATAGGCCCATGCTATGCAGATAAGGCGGCAAGAGCAGGTATTCTTGCAATCGACGTTCTGGATAGTGAGTTTATTTGGGATGGAAAGTTGGAAGGCAATCTGTTGTGTGAAGGGGCACAGGGCGTATGGTTAGATATAAATTATGGCCTCTACCCTTATGTTACGTCTAGCGTAACTTTGCCGTATGGTGCGTGTAGTATTGGGTTTCCGACTCAAAAGATTAAAAAGATTTGGGGAGCCGCAAAGATTTATGATACAAAGAGCGGCGAAGATCCGAGGTTTCCTTCGAGACTTCTTGAAGACCCGGTGTTAAAGATGCTCGCTGATTTGGGCGAAGAATATGGAGTAACAACGGGTAGGAGAAGAAAGGTAAACTGGCTTAATCTAGATATGCTAATTAATGCGATTAGAGTTACAGGCACAACACACCTTGTTGTTAGCAAGTGCGATGTTATTAAAAAGTTAGGGCAGTTTAAGCTTAGTCATGGCGGTAGGTTAATTGGGTTTTCTTCTTTAGAAGAAATGATCAACTTCATTGATATTAATGTTCGGAATAGTTCCCCATTGATAGAGGTTATTAAATTTTCATATTCGCCAAAGGTAATTTAAAATGCCAAGCAAAATAATGGTTTTATACCACGCAAATTGCCCCGATGGATTCGGAGCAGCATGGTCTTTCTGGAGAAAGTATGGGCTAGATGCTGAGTATTTAGCGGTGGCTCATGGCGCAGAAAGACCAAGCGTTAAAGATCGTGATGTTTTTATTGTTGATTTTTCTTATGATAGGGCTATAATGTTAGAAATGGAAAGTGAAGCTAACAGCCTTATTGTATTAGATCATCATAAGTCTGCCGAAGAAACTTGTGGAGATTTAGACTTTTGCCATTTTGATATGGATCACTCTGGAGCATATCTTGCTTGGGCTCATTTGTTTCCACAAGATAATGTTCCCCTGCTGATTAGATATATTGAAGATAGAGATTTGTGGAAGTGGAATCTTACTTCTACGGAAGAGATATTATCAGCCGTTGATTCTTTTGAAAAAACATTTGAAAATTGGGATATGATTCATGAATTTTTAGATGCAGTAGAGTCTATTAGGTGGAAGCGTGTTAAGAATATGGGAGAGGGGATTTTGCAATATAAGAGGAATTTAATTTCTTCTTTAGTAAAGAATTCTTATAGAACAAAGATTGCCGGAATGGAAGTGCCTATTATTAACGCTCCATTTTTTCAATCTGAAATAGCTAGTTCTTTAGCTGAAAATGAATCATTTGCAGCAGCTTATTACTTTGACGGAAGTTCATACAAATTTTCTTTAAGATCATCTTCTGATGGAGAAGACGTTTCTAAGATTGCTCAATTGTTTGGTGGAGGCGGCCATAAAAATGCCGCTGGATTTTTAATAACTGATTTGTCTGAATTGTCAGATAAATAACTTAACTGAGAGGCCAATGATGGCAATAGTTATTCCAGAGTATGAAGAATATACAAGTTTAGATAGGCTGGTAGAGCAGATTCAAGAGTTAAACTCTCTTCCTTGGAGAGACTTTGATTCTTTCTTCAAAAAGATGCAACCTTCTGTAAAAAAGGATGACTTTAAAACTCTTTGTATAAATAAAGATATTTTTTATACTGCGTTTAAAGACCTTGAATATAATAATCGTTATTTGGATTATTCTATTAGAAGAGTTTTAGAGGTTATGCTGCCTAGGTATTCAGATGTAATTGATGAAATTTTGGTTAAAACAGAAATTAATCAAATTAAGGCAATGATTCTTAGGGGCGGATATTACTCTGATATTAAGCTTATTGATAATATAGCCCTAACTTCTGACGGAGAAGCGTTAGAAGCTGCCGTTCACTTTTGCTCGATAAAGGCTCTTAGGAAGCTAAAAAAGGTAAAGAATACCAAAGCGCGAAGGGTTGTTTTGGAAAGATTGGGACCAGTAGAATGTTTAGATGAAATGCTATCTGATAAGAGCAAGGATATAAGATCCCTTGGCTTGGCGCGAGCGCCATGTAATTATGAAAAGCTAAAGGATATGACTAAAGAGATTGCGCGAGAACCCTTTACTATCTTGATTCAAAAAATTCCAAGCGATTATTTGCCAATGCTTCTTGCAAATAGAAATATTAAAAATAATTGGATAGCTAAAGCGTTAGAAAAAAGATTAACAATTGGAGAATAATTATGTCTGATAATATTTTTAATAACCTTAATGTAGACACAGACTTTTCGGTAGACGATGATTTTGTGTCTGTTTTGATTTCTTTTGCGATTCCAAATGCAATTGAAGATTTGTCTTATTACTGGAGGAAAGAAGGGAATGGCGCCAAAAAGATTCTTAATGATAAGACTTTTGAATTTATTTGGAGAAGCTTTCCTGAGCATAGGGATGCTTTATTCAATTTTGTATTAGAGTCTACCTCAAAGGGCGAGAATGATTCTGGGGCTAATCATTATTTGACAAAAGAGTTTTCTACAACATTTGCAAATAAAACGCTTGCCTCAATTGAAGAGAATGATGATTATAAAGACAACCAGTTGAAGGCCAAGATTGTGTCATGTGGTATTCATCCAAAGTTTGATTACCTAAAGCAGCTTCATAAATTCTCTATAGATCCAACCAAAGATAAACTATATAATCTTTGGGAAAGAACTGGACTAAGAAGCTCTGGAGACTCTGAGTTTTATGACTTCCTTCTTGGAAGAGTTAAAAGAGAAAAGGGGGCTACTGACAAAAAGAATGAGATAATATCTCATGCTCTTGAAAATGATTGTCTTTCAAACAAGGCTTTAAAGCGTGTTGCAAAATCTAGCCCAAAGACCTTAAAGAGAACTGTGGTAAATCACTTGTCAAACAAGTTGAGTGTTGCGAGGCGAAATATGGACCACGCCGCTAACTCTAATCGCGGCGGTGGCGTAGATGAAGTGATGGTAAAATATTGGAAGAAAAATGTTGACAGGATCGAAGCTAAGGCTATGATGTTTGTAGATTGCACCGATAATGAAGTCGTTGGCAATTTGATAGAATGTCTATCTAAGGATAATCTGCCTTGGCTGATGCCGTCTGCTTCACAACACCCGTGGCTTGCAAGAAGGCTAGAAAGAAAGATTGAATAGCGATTAAAGCGATTAAGTTATAAGTTGGAGATACAATGACTAAGAATGAAGTTTACCTTCATGTTAAGGTTACAAACACAGAAACTAAAGTTGTCTATGATCATAGACGGATTCCCTTAGAGCATGTAGAAACATTAAAGATGAGCCCAAATTTGAAGGTGGAAATTGTGGGTCCGTCTAGGGGTCCAGATAATGATAAATACTATAAAGCACGGAGTCGTACTTAGCATATTAAGCATTGGTTGTTTGATGCAATCTGCTTGTGATTTAGATAGCCTTGTTGATAGCAGAGAAAGTGATAATTCTGCTGCAACAGGAAATGTAACTTCATACAGAGCCAGCCTTCCCGAGTATACTCCAAAAATTTTGAATGGAGTTCGTTTGATAGAAGGAGAAAGTGGATCTTTGTCTATTAATGATAATAGAGTTGATTACACTATTATATATCAAACATATGACGGAGAGGTTCCGGCTCCAAGTTTAATAAGAAGTCACCGTCCTGAATATATAGCGAGTACTTTTGAGTCTGCTTCCTATGGGGTGATTAGCTTCCTTAATATAAAGGGTATCTCCACAGAGGATTGCAGAGATAATTCTTTTAATATAAATATCTTTATTGTAAATAAGAGTATTATGCGAGATAGGGATAGATTCGCAAGGGGCTTAAGACTAAGCCCACAACAGGTTCCTTATGAAGTTTGGGGATTTTATGATTCTACAAGTTTTATTTTAAATAATTCTGCAATAATTACAGGACAGATTGCTATGCAGTATAAAGACAGTACCTTGCATCACGAAACAGCTCATTATTGGTGGGATAGGCTTTGTGTTAAAAATAGCTGGAGCGGAACAACTGAAAATTTTGCTACGGAATATCAAAGATTTTATGATGCGGGCGGAAGATGAATAATGGACTTAATCTTTTGTCGGGAGAAGCTGGGACTCTTAGAGAGCAGCTATCATTTGATGATGTAGCCTTAGTTCCCCGACACTCTATGGTTAAATCAAGGTTAGACCCAAATATTCAAACCAAACTAGGAAGAGTTACATTAAGCGTTCCTATAATATCTTCTCCCATGGACACTGTAACTGGTCATAATATGGCGACTTCTTTAGGAAGCCGTGGGGCTATGGGGGTGATACATAGATTCTGCTCTCCTTCTGAACAATCAGAAGAGTTGATGAAAGTTATTCGGTTTAATGAAACAGACGAGTTTGCTTTAAAAAATGAGTCTTATGCTCCTGTTGTTCCTGCAATTGGAATTGGAGATAGTGAGCGAGATAGGTTTGAGCTACTATATAATAATTTTTATGGCCGTCTTGATTGGATTGCTATTGATGTAGCAAATGGTCACTCTTCTTCTATGAGGGAAATGATTGATTGGGTAAAGAATAAAACAAATGGAGAAATCCCCTTATTGGTAGGGAATGTTGCCACAGGAGAAGGGTTTTCTTTTTTGGCAGATGCTGGTGCTGATGCAATAAGAGTTGGCATTGGTGGTGGCTCTATATGTAAAACGAGAATTATGACAGGATTCGGAGTTCCTACCTTGGCTTCTGTTTCTGATTGCTATAGAGCAAAGCAATCAAGTGTATCATATGAGAATGTGGCAATTATTGCAGATGGTGGAATTAGGTATCCAGCGGATTTAGTAAAGAGTCTCGCGGCAGGTGCAGATGCAGTAATGGCGGGCCGTATATTCGCAGGTACATTAGAGTCTCCCGGCGAAGTTGTTAATATAAACGGAAAGAAGATGAAGGTATATAGGGGTATGGCCTCCAAAGAAGTCCAAGATGATAAGCGCGGGGGTTTAAGGCCAGGGACTTGCGCGGAAGGTGTGTCAACTCACATCCCCCTTAAAGGCAAGGCGTATTATATTTTAGAAGAATTTTGTGGCGGTCTTAGGTCTGCCATGACTTATGCTGATGCAACAAATATAGATGAATTAAGAAGTAATGCAATTTTTATCAGGCTGACTTCTTCTGGGTTAGAAGAATCTCATGCCTTTGGAACAAGAACATAGGAGGAAATATGGATGTTTCTAGAAGTGAATGGCACGATTGGACAAGCTCAGTTTTGTCTAGGTTAGACTCAATAGACGAAAGACTTAGAGCTATTGAGCATCAGTTTAATGAAGCAACTTCTTTTGCAGAAGGGGTCGTTGAAGATGGGGGTCTTTTTGGCCCTAATGGATTAGAGGGCGTTAAGGGCATGTTAGATAGCATGTTTCCTATGTCTGGAATGTCTGGCGATGAAGGGAGTCCGGAGTCTCCAGTTGATTTACAAGAATTAATTGGCTCCCTTAAGGATCTTAAGGGGCAACTTACAGGGATATCTAATACTATTTCAGAACCAAGTGAAGAGGGGTAAATAAATTTTTGTATTCTAGTTTCTTATCGGTTACTATACTTTGCGGGGAAAGCCCCGATTGTTGTTTTCTTGTTGTAAAAAGGAGTAAAAAGTGAATATTACACAAACAAAAGAAGTGCTAAAGACCATGCCGATGGATAAGTCCATCATGCTACATGCAAAACATGGTGTTGGCAAATCTTCTGTTGTCCATCAGGTCGCAGAAGAATTGGCAGAAGAGACGGGTATTCCACATGGTTTTTGGGATGTGCGTCTTTCTCAATGTGAAGTCGGAGATATTAAAGGCCTTCCTGTAAAGGATGAGGAACGAGATATTATCAGGTTTCTAAAGCAGGAGTGGTGGCCTCGGGCACAAAATTCAAGAGGAATCTTGTTCTTTGACGAGCTTAATCGAGCATCTAAAGATGTTTTGCAAGCAGTCTTTGAGATTTGCCTTGACCGCCGATTGGATGGTGAAGACTTGCCCGATGGATGGAGGGTAGTTTCTGCCGTAAACTCTGATGATGATTATGATGTTGTAGAGCTTGACCCTGCACTTCATGATAGGTGGTTTCATATTGACTTTGACCCGTCTGCTGATGAATGGATGGAGTGGGCGCGAGGAAAGAATGTTCACAAGGCTGTGGTTGAGTTTATTAACCGTAACCAGAATTTGCTTGACCCGCCTGTTGGAAACCTTGAAGCTGGAAGGGTTTATCCTTCCCGTAGAAGCTGGGTTGCTTTTAGCGATAGTCTTTTGGCTATGAATCTTGAAACCCGCGATGATGGGATGCTTACACAGTGTGCTAAAGGCTGGTTGGGTCGTGAGATTGCAGTAATGTTTCAGAAGTTCATTACTAATGAGTTCTCGCACCTTCGTCCAGAAGAAGTTGTTGATACTTTTGACGCTGTAAAGGACAAGGTAGAGGCTGCGTGTAATGACATTGAGGTTATTGCCGCTCTTTCAAGGTCTGTTGTTGCGGAGGTTAATGACCGCTCTTTGACTAAGATGAAGGATAAGCAGCGTAACAATCTTCGTGAGTTCTTTATGATGCTTCCGCATGATGTTGCTTCTCAGGCTTGGGTTGCTATGCTTAGTGGCCCAAAGACGAAGAAGATTGTTATGGAATGGCAGTCTGATGAAGAGTTCCGTGAGCATCTTAAGCAGATTTACCTCGCTGGTTAATCAGCAAGAAAGCACCCACAGGGAGGCATAGGGTAAACAGGTGTCTCATCACTTTGAAAGGAGAATATAATGGCAGATACAAAAGCAAAAAACAAGCTAGAAGCAGCTATCTCTAAGCTAGTAGCGTTTCAACCCTTGTACGGAGAGGTTTTTCTTCACCTTAATAAGAAGGAGCGTAAGAGCATCCCTACTCTTGCAGTAGGGGTTATTAGGCGAGTTGATTTGGCTCTTTATTATAATCCAGATTTTATTTCAAAGCTGACCCCAACTGAGCTTAGAGGCGTTTTAAAGCATGAGGCGCTTCATGTTTTGTTGCATCATCTTACTCGCGCAAAACACTTTGCCTTTAATTTTCGTGGATATAATATTGCAGCAGATTGCGCTATTAACTGCCACATTGAAGGGCTGCCAGAAGGAGCGTTGTATCCATCTACATTTCAGTTAGAAGATAATCAATCGTCTGAATGGTATTACGAGAAGCTAAAGAAGGAGTGTGAAGGCGAAGGAAAGGACTTTAGTGACCTTCCTGGAGACACTCTTGATGACCACTCTATGTGGGAAGAGTTCGATGATGATATTGTAGAGGAAAAGATTAGAAATATCGCAGAAAAGGCAATTAAAGAGCAGGAGAAGAAGGGCTGGGGGAATATTAGTGGCAATTTGGCACAACAGATTATTGCGGCTAATAAGCCGGTTGTGAATTGGAAAAAAGAGGTTAGGTGGTTTATTAACAAACTTGTTTTGATGGGCCGAAAGCATACTCGTATGCGCCCAAATAGACGATATGGTATGATTGCGCCGGGTACTAAGAGAAACTATACTAGCAAGCTTTTGGTTAGCTTTGACACCTCTGGGTCCGTTTCTGACAGTCAGCTTGAATACTTTGCAACAGAATTAAATGGAATGATTGATCATGTCCAAGTAGACTTTGTTCAGTTTGATACTAGGATTCATGGAAAGCCTGCTCCTTATAGTAAGAAGGCTTCAAAGATTGATATAATTGGGCGTGGTGGAACAAACTTTCATCCGGTTATTGAATTGGCCGATGAGCAGAAATATGATGGTCTTATAGTTTTTACAGATGGATATGCTCCATTTCCAGACAGACCTAGAACCAGAGTATTATGGGCAGTCTGTGAGCAAGACCGTGATGTAGCTTTCCCATATGGGAAAAAGGTAGTTATTGAACAAAAGAAGCGGTAGTATAAAGGGTGGAGACATTATGTCTCCACCCTTTTTTTATCTTTAGTGAGGAGTGTATGATACAAGTAATAGGCAAGACACATAGCAGAATGGCTACAATAATAGTGGCTTTTGGCTCTGGCTCAAGAGTCGAGTCGAAGAGTGGCTATAATCATGGTGTTGCACATATGCTTGAACACTGCATCTTTAAGGGCACAGAAAAGAGAACTAACTTAGAGATTCAAAAGAATATAGCATTTTTAGGTGGCTTTTCTAATGCGTTTACTTCGCATGAAATGATAGCTTATTATATAACTGTACCGTATGAGAACTTAGAGCCATGTCTAGACATATTGTCAGACATGGTTTTTTGTTCTACCTTTCCAGAGGAAGAGTTTTTAAAAGAAAAAGAAGTTGTTAAAGAGGAAGAAGTGTCGTCATTAGACGATACTCCTTCTTTTATGTGGAGAGAGTTCTCATCCATGTTCTTTGATAATTATTTATCTGATACTGTTATAGGTACACAGGAAAGTATTGATAAATTTTCTAGAAATGAAGTAGAGAGATTTCATTCTGAATATTGTCAAAGAAAAGATGCAGTCATTTCTTTGTGCTCTAACTTAAGAAAGAAAGACGCAAAGAGCCTGCTTAGAAAGTATTTTGGCTTACCTAACGGCAAGATCAAAAGGTCTTTAAAGTTTAAAGATTCTAACTATAAAGCCAGCGAATGTTTGGAGGCAATTAGGCCGGGGATAGAACATACATATGTTTGGATGGGTATGCCGTCATTTAAAACGGCATCTAGCGTAGAGCCAGCGTGTCAGGTCTTAATGACCATTCTTGGCAGGGGAATGGACTGTAGACTCTTTACAGAAGTCCGAGAAAATAGAGGGCTAGTTTACGGAATCTCTGCCGGATTTTCAGACTGGCAAAATGCTGGAGTTAGTTTGGTTGACTTTTCTACCAGAGATTCTAATGTGGATGATGCACTAGAAATTGTTGACAGAGAGCTTGATCGGATTAAAATGGAATTATGTAGTGACGAGGAAGTGCAGAGGGCAAAGAACAAATTGAGGTCTTCCTTCTATTCTGCTACAGAAGATAGCTATAGTATTGCGTTTTGGCGCCTTAAGGAAAAGATGTTTAAGCTTCCTACTATAGAAGACTATATGTCTAAGATTGAGTCTATAACAAAGAAAGATATAATGGAGGCCGCAAATCTAGTTTTTGACAAAGATAAGCGACTAATGTTAATATGTCGAGGACCAGAAGATTCTGGTTAAAAATTACTGGAGTAAGAATGACTGTTCCTGAGAAATCTATTTTGTTATATGAAGATGGAATTGGGCAAGTTGATTATGTGCAGCATATGGGCACTGATTTAACTATTGTCAATAGTGCGCGAGTTTCTTTTGGAAAAGAGAAAAAGGAGTTAGACAAGAGAGATATTAAGTTAATTAATTATTTAGTTAATCCGCCAGAGGGCAAGATGCACTCTTCGGTATTTGAACATAATGTTGTTACCTTTCGCTTCATTGTTCCACTCTTTGTTCGCTCTCAACATCATAGACACCGGACTTGGTCTTATAATGAAATTAGTCGTCGCTATACTAATGTGAATATTCGATTTTATAATCCTGTCATGCTTAGAGCACAGCATGAGTCAAACAGACAAGCAAGTAATCAAAGCGAACTAATTAACCCGCTTGTGTCTTATCCTAAGCATATGTATGCCGCTATGAACGCCTCTACTGCCATAAGAGAGCATGGAGAGAACAGCCTTTTGCTCTATGAAAGACTGCTTGAAAGCGGAGTTTGCAGAGAGCAGGCCAGAGGGGTGTTGCCTCAAAATATGTATACAGAGTATTATGGGACTGTAAATCTCAATAACTTATTAAAGTTTATTGGACTTAGATTGCACGAAGGCGCACAATGGGAAATACAGCAAGTGGCAAAAGCTTGTCTTGATATTGCAACTACTCTGTGGCCTGTTGCGGTAGGTTCTTATAAGAAGTATTGTGAAGCTAATAGTAAATAACTCTCTTCTGCCGCCAAGTCTGGAAGATTTCGGGCAAAAACTTCACAAAATTGAGGGATCTTTTTTAAAAGACGGTAATATGTATATTGTATATGATATAAGTTAGTTGTAATTACTATGATTATTAAACATATATAACATTTCGGAGAAATGGTGAGTTTTGTTGATTTTTTAATATTTTTATTTGGCTGTACTGGCCTTACAATAAATTTAGTTTCCAGCGAAATACTGAGACCACTTAGGGAGTTTGTTCTTTCTAAGTCAGAAAAATTGGGATATCTCTTAAGTTGCCCGATGTGTTCTGGGTTTTGGATTGGTTTAGTGGCAAGTAGCTTCTTTGAGATCAATCCTGTTTTTGGGGCAGCAACAGCTAGTTTTTCAAGTTGGTTTGCTGCAAACTTTATAGATGCGATATATGCAGTTGGTGTTTATTATGATGTACAACTTCAAGATGGAGAATTAGAAGATGAAAGAACTACTGAGTAGAGTTTCCCTTCCGGGAAGAGTTATTGATTTAATTTGGTCTGATGATGAATATTACAGAGATATTATTTCTAATAAAAAAGTAACCAGCTCTGGAAAGTTTCCAAGATGTGACCAATGGTGTGATGAAGAGGGGTTTCATATGGCCTTTGCGCTGGCGGGCTATTCGTCGGAAGACGTAGAGGTGTTTGCCTCATTAAGTGAGATTCACATTCATGGACAAGGATTAAAGACTACTTCTGAAGCATCCTCCAAAGTTGTTGAGGAGGGGGAGGCAGAAGATGATTATCCCGCCAAAGAGCCGAGGTTAGGGGTCCAAACAGGCATGATCGTTAGAGGGATTGCCAGAAGAAATTTTAAAACAAAATATTTTATAAATCAATTCTTTGATACGGCTAAGGCAATTGCGATTATGAACAATGGATTATTAGAAATAATTGTTCCAAAGTCTAAAAAACAAAGCCTTGAAAAGATCAAGATACAGGAGAAATAAAATGGAAAATATTAATACTTTGATTAAGACAATGGTTGTCAGTATTGTTGATAATACTGAAGCCGTATTAGTTGAGGAGTCTGCTTCAGAAAAGGGAACTCTTTTTGAAATAAAAGTAGCGAAAGACGATGTTGGAAAGGTTATTGGGAAGCAGGGAAGAATAGCTAGTGCTCTCAGAACCGTTGCTAAGGCAGCTGGGGCAAAAGCTGGAGTTAGAGTTATGGTCAATGTTTTCAACAAGCCTTTAGATGTTTAGATAAATATACGGAATATGTAATGACTAAAAATTGGAGAGAAAAATGTATTAGTTATCCAAACTTAATGTTTGGAAGAGCCTTAAGAAGTGCTAAAAATAGAGCTATAAAGCGCAAAATTCCTTTTGATTTAACCAGAGAGTATTTAATAGACTTATTTGAAGGTCAGAATGGATTATGTTATTATTCAGAAATTCCTCTCAATATAGTTAAAGAGAAGGAAAACAGAACACATGATCCATTTAAAATGTCTTTAGATTGTGTTGACCCAGACAAGGGTTATGTTCCGGGGAATGTTGTTTGGTGCGCATATTGTATTAATGCTTTAAAGCTAAAAATGTCTACTAACAAAATGGTAGATATATGCAGGCACGTGGTAAAGGTTGCAGGTGTAAAGGGCTGGTAGTGAGGTTGGTATGCTAGAAACAGAAGTAGAAAAGATTAAGAAGAAGGTTAATAGGATATATGAAAATTATGGCCTTGAGGTTGATGGTATGGCAGAAGAAGAAATGAGCAGAGTTTATAGATATTATATAGACGAAAAAAAACAATTGGAAAAAGATCTAAAAGACTCTGAAAAACATGCAACTTCTGTTGATAATGATAAGGCTTTATAGGATGTACTATTAATATTTATATTTTTATCGTAGGATGCACGCACACACATGTTTGCACTTGAAGGAATAGACGATGGTAAACAAGAGAGAACTAGCAAAACGAGTCGCACAAAAAACATTATTATCTCAGAAGGAGGCTCTTCAGGTTGTTGAGGAGCTATTCTCTTCTATTTTAGAATCTTTAGAAGAAGACGAAGAAGTATCAATAGTAGGGTTTGGAAAGTTTTATTTATATACTCATTCTTCAAGACCAGTAAGGAATCCCAAGACTCAAGAAGAAATGATGCTAGAGCCATATAAGTCAGTTAAGTTTAAATCTAGCGATAAAGTTAAAAAGCATTTTAAGAAAAAGTCTTAAGGGGATCGAATGGCGGTTGATAGCAAAGCAAAGTCTACTGAGTTTACTAGCGCAGTAACAATTGTAACGGCAGAATGGGCGAATTCCCATTTTATTACAGAGATTGAAGAAGGTCATTACGGGCACGTTCACGATGGTGAGCTAACGGACGGACACGCGGGGAAGGTTAATTTAACTGCTGGCGCGCACGTGCGCGGTCAGTTGCGTCATGCAAACTTGGCTGATGTTGCTGTACAAAAAAGAAATGTTCAAACATATCCGATAGGCCAAATATATAACGCCATTCCTGTATATGAAATAGATAGTGAAGGGAATAAACAATACTATCTAGACCTAAGCTTGTTTGAGCCTGCCGGTGATGATAAAAATATACAATATAATCATAACGGTGTTCTCGGCGCAGAGTCTGGATTCTCTTGGGACTATACAAATAATAGGTTAGGGCTGGGATATGACAACCCCATGGCAAGAATTCATGTAGTAGGCACAGATAATAGCAACGATTCCGTCCTTTTTTTCACAGAGACACACGATGGCGACGGGGGCGGGAATCTAGTTTTTAGAAAAGCTAGAGGCGGAGTTGCAAATCCGACTGGTACAGGCTACCTTGGCGTCACAAGTGGTGATTTTATTGGCACTATTCGGTTCGATGGGTACGATTCAGATAATAGTGATCCAAGCTCCACTGGATATACGAAAGCTGCATCTATTCATGCTAAAGTTGATGGCGCCCCTGTTGCCGGATCGGTCCCAGGAAAAATTATATTTAAAACGGTTCCGGTGAGCGGCACCAGTCTGATAGAAAGAGTAACCATTAAGAATGATGGAAAGGTTGGCATAGGAATCGAGGAGCCAACAGCTCTTCTTCATGTAGATGGTGGAGCAATAATTGAAGGTGATTTAACTGTAAATGGAACAATGACCACTCTTAATACTACAGAGATGACAGTTGACGATCCAAATATTGAGTTAAATGCCATTGGCTCTTCTGCTACAGATACACTTGCAGATGGAGGAGGAATTACCCTTCATGGAAGCGGATCTTCTGTTTATACAATCGCTTGGGCTAACGCAACTAATCGTTGGCACTTTAACCAAGGCATAGAGATTGATGGGACTGATACAAACTTAATCGTAGGAGGGGACAGCCCTGGAGCCGGAAGCAATCAGATAGGACTCAGAACAGACAGTCCTGCGTTTCCATTCCATATGCAGAACAGTGATCAGCTTATTGCGCATAATGAGCCAGCGAATGCTGATTGCAAGTCTATTCAGTTTAGAAAGAGTAAGGGAGCTACGGGGGCATACACAGATTATACGAAAGTAACTACTGATGATGCCCTTGGGGCCATTAGATTTTTTGGAGCAGATGGAGCAAAGTATGTGCAAGCAGCAAATATTGTTAGCTTTGTTGATGAAGACGCCCTCGGGGTCGATGTGGACGATATGCCCGGAATGCTTGTGTTCGGAACTACAAGTGATGGAGACAATTCTGTTACAGAAAGAGTAAGGATTTCAAGCAAAGGTCATGTAGGAATTGGACTTGTAGAGGGTGGAGGGACAGAGGTTCTTAGAAGGCTTGATGTTAAAGGTGCCGCTGGAGCTAATACATCCCCCGTAAGAATTAGAGAAATTACCGAAGGTATGGGGAAGGTTTTAGTTTGGGATAAAGACGGAGACATGGGATCGGCCCCCAATAATTTAGCTGGCGATGTATATTGGGCTCCTATAGAGTTTTTCGAATCAACTGAAGAGAATCCAGCTACGGTAGAGGTTTCAGGGCCTGAAAATGAAGACACTGCGGTTGTTGTAAACCCTCCATCAGGAGGGTATGATGCCGATGGCATTGAGCTGATGTTTTATTCTGTTAATCCGAGTAATAATCGTATTCCCTTTAATATAAATCAGCATGGACATATGGGAGTTGGGAAGATTAATGCTGGACAAACTTATAGAATTGACGCCGATGGAGTTGTAAATGCAACCGGATTTGCTATTGGTGGAGTTGCGTTAACAGCGTCTATTGGGCAGCTTAATGATGCTGGAGGCCAAACGCCAGCGGCAGGTGGCACAGCAGAGGCTAACAAGGCTGTTGTTTTAGACGCCAATAAAGATATAGTTGGCCTTAGAGATCAGAAGCTTGAGGGGGATATACATTTTACAAATGACACAAAGGGATTTAAGGACGCTAACGGAAATTATCAAGCTAAATTCAATCAAGTTGCTGACGCTGTAAATAATTTAGCGATTTCTAATGCTGCAACAGGAGGAGCTCCAGTTCTTGCGGCCTCTGGATCAGATGCTAACGTTGGATTAACTTTCAGCACACAAGGGACGGGAGCGCATGTTCTTAGACACGCCAACCAAGACACTTTGGCTATAAGAAATGATTCTGGAGATGCTATTTATCAGCAGCAGGTGGCCGGGAAAGATCATGTATTTAAAGCTCAAGATGGGGTCGAAGCGTTAAGAATTAAGAGCGATGGTAACGTCGGCATCGGAATTGCCTCTCCTAATGATTACGTAGATGAAAAGAGAAATCTTGTACTTGGATCAACAACAGCCCACACGGGAATGACTATTGTTTCCGGGCCTACCCATATGGGCACGATTCAATTCAGAAGTGATACCGCCGTTAACAATATAGAAGGCTGGGTGGACTATAGCCAGAATTCAAAGGCAATGCGCTTTGGAACTAATGGCCTTAACACTCGTATGGTTATTGACTCATCTGGCAACGTCGGTATTGGAACGATTAACCCGGTTCATACGCTGGATGTAACGGGAGACATAAACTTAACTGGGGATTTTTCTTTTGATGCATCTGCAGCAGTTGTCAGTGCCATTTTAGATGAAGATGCAATGGGGTCAAATAGCGCAACAGCATTGGCAACCCAACAGTCTATTAAGGCATATGTTGATTCGCAAGTGACGGCTCAAGATTTAGACTTTCAAGGCGATACTGGCGGCGCTTTCTCTATTGATTTAGACTCAGAGACTTTAATTGTTGCAGGTGGTACGGGAATAGATTCTGTAGGTTCTAGTAACACAGTTACTCTAAATATAGATGCAACGGTTGCTACATTAGAAGGATCACAAGCGCTTACAAATAAAACGTTAACCAGCCCTGTGTTAAACACAGGTGTTAGTGGTAGTGCCATATTAGACGAAGACGATCTGTCTTCTGATAGCGACACGAAGCTTGCCACACAGCAGTCTATTAAAGCATATGTTGATTCGCAAGGCGGCGGGGTGACCCTAGCAGGGAATGTAGACAACAGATTAGTAACCGCTACTGGCTCCGGGTTAAGTGGTGAGGCTGGACTTACATATGATGGAACAGTTGTTATAGCTCAAGATAGTGATGTTCTCATCCAGACTAATAACACTTCTGATTCAGCACATAAGAGAATTACATTTGCAAAGAGCGCGAACGCAACCGCTGGGCTTCATGGTTTGGTTGCAAATAACGAAGATCTTGGTGCCTTGGAATGGCAGGCGTCAGATGGAACCGACTATGGCGTCTCTGCGCTTATTAAAGCACAGATAGATGCACCCCCAGGAGATAATGATACTCCGGGCAGATTAACCTTCTGGACAACTTCAGATGATGCCGATACTGCCACTGAAAGAATGAGGATAGATAGCGCTGGAAATATCGGCATAAATGGTTGCACTGATCCCAAGAGAGCCTTGCAGACTCATAATGGTGATATTGCAATAAGAATGAACCCAGGAAACTCTAGCGTCCCAAAGGCTCTTATTTTTCAGTCTGGTAGAGACGGTTCTGTGAATGGCCAAACGATAGTGGAGGATAATGATGTTCTTGGTTATTTAAGGTGGGACGGCGCTGATGGTGACCAAGATATTGTTGCGGCAAGTATTCATGCTACGGTAACAGGCTCTCCTGGCAATAATAATATGCCTGCCTCTATTTGTTTTTCAACCAATTCGGGGGCTGCAGCCACGACGGAGAAGATGATTCTTACGCCCACTGGAGATCTTGAGCTTTTGCTTGGCGGAGAACTTAGATGGCACGATGATGATAGCACGCGTTATGTTGGCTTTAAATCCCCGTCAGTTGTTAGCAACAATGTAATGTGGACGCTGCCTGCTGCTGACGGAAGTGATGGTGATGTCCTCACTACCGATAGCAACGGAACCCTAAGCTGGGCCGCTGCAAGTGGAGGCTTAGATGCCTCAAACGGCTCAAGCGACAGAATAGCCACATTTTCTGATAGCGATAGCTTGTATGGAGAGGCAGATCTAGAGTTTGACTCTCAAGCTTTAAAAGTAACAGCTCATGATGTAGCTATAAATTCTGTAGGAGCCAATCTAACCGCTCAGGTTCTTGCCTTCTTTAAGGACAAGGCCGGCGAGATTGTGACTTATCTAGATGGAAATAATGCAAATGATACAGCATTGGGGCACATTGAGTTTCAAGGTTTTGATGGAAGCAATCAAAGAATTGGCGCAAGAATATCATCATATGTTGACGCCACTCCTGGGTCTTCAGATATGCCCTCGCGCCTTGTTTTTTGGACTACGCCAAACGGCACTGCAACTCCAGTGGAGAGGTTGAGAATAACACAAGCGGGGAATGTGGGGATCGGAGCAACTAATCCGACAAACCCACTTCATGTAAATGGAAATATTGCTGTAGGCGGAAGTAATAATGAATTAAGATTTTATGATGGGCCAAACTATGTAGGATTTGAGGCTCCAGACTTGTCTTCCAGTCAAATTTGGGTACTGCCTGCTGCTGACGGAAGTGATGGTGATGTCCTCACTACCGATAGCAACGGAATCCTAAGCTGGGCCGCTGGCGGAAGCGGGGCTGTTGCAACCTATTCCAATACCGGAAACAATAGAATCATAACATCAGTTAATTCCAGCACCATAAACGGAGAGGCAAACCTCACATTTGACGGAAATGAATTTATAGTAGAGTCAACCACTAATGCAGTCAAGATTGCTTATGACGGCTCAAGTCATACAGTGTTAGATACAAGTTCCGCAGGGCAATTCAATATTCAGCCATCGAGCGGGTCAGCCGTTGTTCATGGAAGCCTATCTGCAGGAAGAGCGGTTTTGCAAGCAACAGATGCAGACATAACGTTGTCGGACACAGAATCTGGGGCGCTTGTTATATTTAATTCTACAACAGCAAGAACCATTACTCTGCCTAATGCAACAGCTTCAACTGTAGGAGCATGGTTTACAATCATGGTAGGGAAAGCGCCGAGCCTCAATGAGCATGTTATTTCAATAGCAGCTAATTCGAGTGATTACATCGGCGGCGGTGTTCTTATGTACAAGGACAATGATGACAGTACCTTTCGGGGCGCTGGAGCCCTTAAGGTAAAAATTGAAACAGGAACAGACGCGCTTGGGCAGGTTGATTCTATATTTACATTGCTATGTACTGGCGATAATACCTGGACGTGTATGCCTAATGACTCATTTGTAATTTTTACTGCTGAAAATCCAGGCCAGCCATTTTCTACCTGATACCTTCGGCCAATATTATGTTCAAATGCTTTTGTGCATATTTCGTATAATACATACAAAGATTTGTACAGTCTAAGGAGTTTACTTTGCAGGCCTATATTGTTTTAAGTTGTAATGGGCATGTTGATTTGGATGGATTTTTATATTGCAATTCTATTTCAAATCCAATTATTGATTTATCAAAAGTAAAAAAAGAAGAAAGAGAAAAAGTTTTTCACTTTTTAGACAATGCATGTGGATTATTTGATTCTACATGTTATGACTATAATAAATGCATTAATATAGTAACATTCTTGTATAGGAATTTTAATTTAATTAGTGAAGAAAATTTACGAAAAATTCAAGCATTTTTAAAAATGCATAAAGTTTGCGGAGTATATATAATGTTAGTGTTAAAAGAGGATTACAATGTCTGATTTGAAAGTGCCACAAAATAATAAATATTTAGAGTCAAAAACAAAGGGAGTTAGAAATAAAGTAGAGGAAGCTTTCAATGATTTTAAGCTGCTGTTGTCAGACAAAACTCATCCAGACAATCAAACTCCTGGATTTCATAACCGAGTCGTAGGTATTTTAAATAATTTGCTTGTAGCCGCAGATGATCTTGACTCTACAAACCCTGGAGAGGGTATTTTTGGTTTAATTATATTAGCCTTAAGATCTAATTTAAAACTTAAAGATGATAGAGTTAAATTAGAAGTAGAAGTTAGAGAGTTGAGAAGAGAAATAGAAAAGCTTAAAAAGAATCAAAAGATAAAGAGATGACGTTTAAGAGCAAAGCTATAAAGCTTTTAACGGATAAAGCTTCTAATGTAAGTAAAGAGATTAGAAAAATAGAGGACGATGCCAAAAAATTTTCCGTTGACTGCTCCTCCGACCGTGTCTACAATGCTCTTGTGGGCTACCGTGAAGGCCTTAGAGATGTTCTGCAGGAACTAAGGAGTTTGAATGAAGGCGTCAGAGGTAATAGGGATATTTGAGCAAAAAAAGGAAGAAAAGATTTTCAGCCTTTTGAAGTCATTTGGGATAAAGACGGAGTATGTAAAGATTGATAAAAAGAGATTTTTTGATATTTATGATATAAAATTATCTAATGGAATCAGATCTTCTAAGTTAGATCGAGTTCTTGTAGATATAGGTTTAGCAATGTCTTCTCATTCCCACCCTAAAGGATATCCTGTTATGAGGGATGGGGTATATAGGATTGAAATTCAAAGAGAAGAGATAGAGTCTCCTACTTTTCAGTCTGTATATAATTCTTTTGCTAAAAATCATTATGCGCCTATAGCGGTAGGCGTAGACACTTTGGGGGAATTTTTCAGTATAGATTTAAATAAGCTGCCAAATTTATTGGTAGCAGGGACTACTGGCTCTGGCAAAAGCATGTTGCTTCATAGCTTTGTATTATCTCTTTTGGGCTCTGATGCGCTTGTGCACCTTGTTGACCCGAAGATGGTAGAGTTTGGTATTTATGAAAACTTTAAAGCAATAAGATCTATTTCTCACTCTGTTGAGGAGACAGAGGCGATGATAGAGGGTGTTCGTGAACTCATGGAGTCTAGATTTGGATGCCTAAAGAGTCATGGAGCAAGAGACGCGTCAGAATATAATAAAAAAGTAGATCAGAAGAATAAAATGCGTCCAGTAGTTGTGATTGTAGACGAGTGGGCAGATATTGTATTACAAGATAAGGATATACAAAAGGTATTATGCTTTGTTGCACAAAAAGGCAGAGCGGCTGGTATTTCTATAATTCTTGCGACACAAAGACCATCTGCCAGAGTAATATCTGGATTAGTTAAAGCGAATTTTTCCGGCAGAGTGTCTTTGAAAGTTGCGTCGGCTGTTGATAGTAGGATTGTTTTAGATTGCAATGGAGCAGAAAAAATAACAGACGTAGGTACTGGCCTATATTTAGATGGCACATTGTCTAAACCAAAAATGTTTAGAGCGCCAAATATTCTTGATATTCAAGAAGAATTAAATATTATAAGCCCAATCGCTAAGGCGCGTCCAAGTTTTTGGAGCAGGTTTAAATTTTGATTAGATATTCGAAAGAGCAGATATTAAATAGTGTAAATATCGCAAGTATAGCAGATAAATTTAATATAGGGTTGGAGCAGGTTAATACTGGCAACTTTACACACAGGTGCAAGTGCCCATCGGCAGAGCATAAGAATGGCTCAGAAAGAACAGGCTCTCTTTATATAGATGAGATAAACAATAATTTTTATTGCTTTGGTTGTGGAGCATCTAACAATGTTATAGACTTTTATATGTTATGTGCTGAAAAAGATTTTTCAGAATCTATTTTTGATCTATCCGAATATGTAGATGCAGATAAAGTTAAGAATATTAAAGTAATAAAAAAAGCAAGTAACTTTCAATATTTAATAATGATTTCTAATGAATTTAGAAAATTACAGAGATTTCACTCAGAAGATATGGAGTGGATCGAGAAGTTTATCAAACATACGGATAAGCGCTTGTGTTCTATAGATAGATGTGATGTTGGTGCGGCAAAGAAAATTTTAAATAAAATAAAGCTTATTATAAATAGGAGGTATCAAAACAAATGAGAATGATTATCTGTGGAGATACGCATATAGGTGCCATTTTTGGCCTTGGAAGGCCAAATGGCAAGGGCAGTAATACGCGAGTTGATGACTATGAAAATACTTTTAACTCTATTGTTGATCACGCCATAAACACAAAGGCTGATATTTTTATTCAAACTGGAGATATATTTGAAAGCAGAAATCCTTCGGTTGAACATATGAAGGTTGTAGATAAGGCTCTTAGGCGCTTGTCTAATGAAAATATAGCAACGTTTGTGATAATGGGGAATCATGATTATAAAAAAAGCGGCCCATCATTTACTAGCTCTATAACTTCATTGGCTTCTGCAGATTATCCAAACGTAAGAATGCTAATAGAGCCTGAGATTATTCAGGTTTGTAACTCAAGCAATGAAAAAGTTAATATTCTTCTCCTGCCTTATAGGGACAGGAAGATGTATAAGGGGAAATCTGTCAAGGAGCAATCAGATGGATATAATAATGAAATTATAAATTTAGTATCTTCCGCAGCCTCAGACATACCTCTGGTCGCGGTTGGACATAATTTCTTTTATGAAGGAAGTTATAATGATTATGGCGGAACAGAAATTCTAACGAGCCCCCAGGCCTTTAAGGGCGCAGACTTAGTTGTTATGGGGCACTTGCATCAGTTTAGAGTATTGCGCAAGCGCGCACCCGTATGTGTGTATTCTGGCTCCATGGAGAAGACAAACTTTGGAGATTCAAGCGTAGACAAGTATTATATAGATTATAATATTTTAAATAAAAAGATAAAGTTTTGTAAAACTAAAACGAGAGAGCTTGTTGATGACTCCTTTGATTTAACTGGGGTTGGCTTTGCAGATGTTCAAAACAGAATAGAGGAAGAATTAGAGGCCTCTTCTCTTGAAGACAAGATAGTTAGATTGAAGCTGGTTGTTGATGAAAAAGTTTTGCCAGTATTAGACGTGTCGAGGGTTGAAACGGCCATATATAGCCATGGAGCGTTTTATGTATCCAAAGTAATTATAGAGCCTATTGCACAAAGGATTGTTAGAGATAATGCCATTCTAGGCTACGAAGATGATTACGAAATGTTTGAAGCCTTTCTTAAGTCACAGAATATAGATTTAGATTCTAAAGAGTTGCTGTTGACCGAAGCAAAGGAAATTATGGGGAAAATATGATTCCAACAAAAGTTGAATTAGAAAACTTTTTTTCACACAAAAATAGCACTGTTGATTTTTCAGATTTTTCTTCTGCATTGCTCATAGGCAATACAGAGGGCGATTACGGAAAGTCTAATGGCTCTGGGAAAAGTGCCATATTTGAATCAATTTTATGGTGCCTTTTTAACAAATCAAGAGTCTCTATGATGGATGATATAATCATGTGGGGATCTGCCACATGCTTTGTAGAGTTAGAGTTTAATCATGATAATAATTTATATAAGGTAAGAAGGTCCAGATCAAGGATGAACTCAACATCATCTGTTGAATTTTGTATATCTGATCCAGTGGAAGGCTGGCAAGACTTATCTTGTTCTACTGCGGGAGATACAAATAAGTTAATCGAAGAAATTACAGGTCTCAATTATAAAACTTTTATAAACTCTGTCTATTTTAGACAGAATGATATATCTGAGTTTGCAGAAGCAGAAGCTTCCAGAAAGAAAGAGATTTTAAAATCTATTGTAGATATATCCAGATGGGACGACTACGATAAGGAGGCTAGGAAAAAGGCTAGAGATATCAAAATAGAGTGCAAAGTGTTGCAGGCATCTGTAGATGGATATAAAGATTTGGTTGAAGAGCTTGCGAAAACAGAGGGGGAGTTAGGATTATTAAAAGACAGCATAGAGAAGCTGGCGGCTAAGAAAGCCTCAGTTGTGGGACAGCTTGATTTGCTGAGTGGCGAATATTCTTTGATAAAAGAATCTTTGGATACAGAGACATACGATAAAATTATTGAAAAAATTTCTTCTTTAAAGAAAGACAAAGAGCGTGCCGCTAACCTCTTAGGCGAAGAAACCGCTTTGATAGTTAAATATGAAAAAGATAAGAAGGCAATAGAGAATGATATTGACAATCTTTCAATATCAATAAAAAATCTTCTTGAAGAAGAGGTGCCTACAGGAATTGTTGATTCGCTTCGCAGTGAGCTAACGACGCATAAGTCTAGCGTAGCTTCTTCTAAACTAATTTTAAGTAATTTAAACAAGATTGATCTAAGCAGCGGTGCATGTCATGTGTGTGAGCAGAATATTCCTGAAACTCTTAGCCAAAAGTTATCAAAAGAATATAGAGAAAGAATTGATGGTCACAAGAAAAGCGTCGGAGTTTGCAAAGAAAGCATTGTAAAGATTGAGGGCAAAATAGAAAAGTGGCTTGAGAAAGAGAAGGGCAATTCTAAGATAAAAGAGGCAAATGCTAGCATTGAGCCGTTAGAATACAAGCTAAGCCTTGTAAAAGAAACTCTAGATAAACATGTAAAGGAAAAAAAGGTTCAATCTAATAAGCTAGACAATATTAAGTCTGAATTAAAAACAAATATAGAAATATTAGAATCAATTAAAAATGAAAATTTTCAGAATATAAGATCAAATATTCAAATCTTAAAGGATGAAAAAGAAGTTTTGTTAAAATCCATTGCTGAAGAAAATAAAAAGATTGGAAGGCTGCAGGAAAGAGAAAGCTCTTTGAGCTCTAAGAAGGATGCTATGGAAGATAATAAGAAAAAATTAAATGAGAAGCTAAAGAGCGTTGCATTGTTTGACAAATTGGCAAGAATGTTTGGCAAAAACGGAATACAAACAATTCTTTTAGATGCTGTGATTGAAGATTTGGAGAAAACTTCTAATAAAACTCTTTCGTCAATTTGCAACGAACCTGCAGTTATAACGCTAGAAACACAGCGTCCTGGTGCAGATGGAACGTCTATCGTTGAAACTTTGGACTTAAAAGTACGTAAAGATGGGTGTTTGCAAAACTTTAAATCTCTTAGTGGCGGAGAAAAGTTTAGAATTTCCTTGGCGTTGCGGATAGCCCTTAGTGAAATATCCTCAAGATATGGCGGATCTTCGTTAGAATTTTTGTTGTTAGATGAAGTAAATTCGCCCTTAGACAGATTTGGCGTTGAAACTCTTTTTATAAATGTAATAAAGTCATTAGAGGACAAATATAAAATACTGGTTATTACTCACGATGAAGGGCTGAAAGAAAGATTTGATAACGTTATAGATGTAACAAAGGTTAATGGGGAAAGCCAAATAGAATTTATAGTTAGATAGTTAGATCCGTTTTAATATGGTATGCTAATTATCGCAGATAAGTTATGGAGAGATCATGATAGTATTAACTATGACAGAGAGTTCGGTTGAGCTTATTTCTGGCAGCCCAGAGTATGTTGCCTTTTCCTCTAGCGAGCCAGCTAGCATCTACTATACCCTCGACGGATCTGCGCCCACGGAAGAATCCCTGATTGCTGTGGGAAGAGTATACCTGCCTTCAGGTGGGGTAGCTTTTTCTATTAAGGCTGTTGCTATATCGGCAAGTGATAGTTCGGCAGTTTTAGAGCAAGAATACTCTCCAGACTCTACGGATTTAAATGGGCCAAGGCATATTGGGGAAGAGGGCGTTTTGGTTATGCCTTATGGAGAGGACGCTGTTGATAGTCTGTCTTACGATGCGAGTGGAGATCCGGCTCAAGAGGTTGCAAAGAGCTTTGATGATTTAGATATAAAGGTCTCCAGGGTTAATCGCGGTGGAGTTATGCTAGATAAATACAAAACCTCTGTATCTTTTGTTAACTTTGCAGAAATTTCCTCTAAAGCAAAAGAGACAATAACAAGCACTCCAAATAATAATGTTGACTTTGATCCTACGGCTAGAGTTATTGTGATAGACGGCTCCACGGACGAAAAAAAGCAAGAACAAGTTGTCAAGATAGTAAATCGTCCCTATAATAATCTTGACCCAGTTAGCAAATTTTACGATGAGCAAATTGGGAATTCAGAACAAGTTATTACAGGAAACTATGTTAGAAGCTTTTATAATCCCAGCACTGGAATATATACATCTTTTTATTGGGAAAGTAGAGAATCTAGGTGGTTAAAATCTATTCAGAGAATAGAGCACAAGCCCTTGGCTGTATCTTTTTCGTCTGAAAAAATGTTTGTATATAGATGGATTCAAGATAGAGCTATGAGTCAAATTTTTTAGTTTTCCTGCTACAAAAGGAGTTAGTTTTGTTAAAGCTTTCTGTGTCCTCTATGGACACTTATAATAAATGTCCAAAAAAATACCATTATAGGTATATAGAAAAGCCAGATGTAGAGAGGGCTAAGTGGGGGTTCACTGAGTTTGGCTCATGCGCCCATAGAATTCTCGAATTATTTCATAAAGAAATAATAAGAACAAAATCTGGAGAAAGTCATTATTCAGACATAATGAAGACTGCTTTTAAAAAGGCAGTAAAAGAATTTGATCTTGCCATATTAGAACAGCCAGTGTGGACTCCGAATGGAGACGCTCCTGGCCTCTTATATTTAAGAGAAATAATGCAAGATTATTTAAATTTATTAAAAAATAAAGGAATGCCAAATGTAATTGGCATTGAGGCCCCATATAACTTTAAGCTCCTAGCTGACGGAAAAGAGATTTTAGTAAGGGGCATTATAGACAGAATTGATAAAATTGGAGATCGAGAATATAGAGTTCTTGATTATAAAACCAGTAAGAATCAAAAATATTTAACCAGCTTTCAGCTGCTGGTTTATGCCGAAGCAGTTAGGCAAAAGTATCCAGATGCAGAAACTGTGCATGGTTCATATATGCTTTTGAAACACGGTTGCAAAACTGTTGATTGGACCTTCGCTGGATCTGAAATAGATGGCTGCAAGCAGTCTATAATAAAAACTGCAACATATATTGAAGATGATGATTCTTGGGTAAAAAAGCCATCGCTTTTGTGCAGGTGGTGCGATTATAAACCAATATGCCAAGATGCATGGACAGAGTAGGGGATAAGATGTTTGAAGGTATAGTTAGAATGTATGATGAAGACGTGCATATAAATACAGATACAAAAGAAGGATATGCGCGAGTTATAGAGAGAATAGACCCGCTATTATGTAAAATGGCCTCAAAAACATATATGCCTGGATATAATTTTGATGACATCAAGCAAGAGTTGATAGTAATTGCGATGGAAGGAGTTGATGCATTTGATCCGAAAAAGAATGTAAAGTTAAGTACCTTTCTGCATATTCATCTTAGAAATAAGTTGATTTCAAAAATAAAGAGCGTTAATAAACTTTCTAATGATGCGTTTTCATTGTCTGAAAATATGCAGAAAAACCCTATATGTAGTTGTGGTGGCAAAATTATTTCAGACGAATACATAGAGGAAGAGACTGGCAAAGTAAAGTGCGGACATAGCTGTGAAGTATGTAGCAAAAATTATTCTTATCCTCATAGGAGGTCCAGAGAAGAGCTTATATTTAGTGGAATGCCGCGAGTTAACCCGAATGACGGTGAAGAGTATGCGGATTTTCAAAGTTCTTTATCAAACTCTAGTGGGCTTTATTCTGACGATAGAACATCATATGATGATGTTGAATTAGAGCTTTTGATAGATAAGCTTTCAGAGGCGATTGACGAAAAGACTTCAATCATATTAAGGAAAGTTTGCCTGGAAGGATTTTCAATTAAAGATGCTGCAGAAAGTGTAGGCTTGACCGGGTGGGCGGCAAGCATGAGGCTTAAGAAGCTTGATCGCTTTAAAATATTAAAAGACTTGCTTGATTAAAAATAGTATGAGGGATGAAATCTTAAAACATATTAAAGATGAGAAGGATGTATCTAGGTATAAAATATTTGTTTTAAAAAAAAGAGCAAAAAATAAAGCCTACAAGCATAGACTTATTTCTATCGAAAAGGATTTTGTAGAATATCCAATCGAAAAGATTGAATTTAAAACCCTGGCAGAGGCTCGTGAGGCTATAGCTTTGTTTAAAGTTTCTAGATCAGAGTTTGTTGCCAAATATGGGCAAGGCAGGCCTAAAGAAAGGGCTAAAATTAATGCCAAAGAGCGCGGGCTTCTTGATGATAAAGTTTCTTTTTATGAAAATAAATATAAAAATCTTTTAGAGGAAGGAATAAAGAAATTAAATATATTAGAAGATGATTTTTTTGCTTCTCAGGTAAATTCGCTAAATAATTTAGATAAATCTGTTGGTCCAGATACCCTAATGAGGGTCGAGGGGGCCTCTCTCGGCAAAAAAAGAGCCAGGGCTCAGATTTTGCTGTATTGTTTTTCTAGATTTTTATATTATAAAGTTAAGAGGATAAAGAGATCTATCGAGAAGGACGAGATAAGCGCTGAAGAGTTTAGAGATTTAAATTTTACATTAGATAATTTTTTAAATAATTATGAATATGGATTGTTTAATTATTATAATGATGGAATAAAAGAGGTTCCGTTGATTATAAATGGAACTTTGGGACATAATAATTATATTCATGCGCTATATCCCCTTACCAATTTATTCGAGAAGTATGAATATGATTTTTGTATCGAAAAAGTATTAGACGAAAATAAAAAAATTTTTAATGAGACAAGCCTTTTGCCATCTAATAAAAAATTTGCAAAAAGAGGATATGCTGTAATAACTCCTATGCAGCGGGTTGGCAATGAGGCAGTAAAACTTTTATTTTTAGATTTATGGTCTAAAAGCGGGGTGTGTTTGAACGAAATCTTTACTAAAGATTTTTATAATCAGATCGTTGATGATATATATTATAAGGCGATTTCCACAGTTCCTATTTGGACTACCGGCGAAGAGCTTAATAAAAACAAGTTTCTTTTTAGAATTATTGCATCATTGCTTGGCCTTGAACATGTGCCGATGATAGATGAAATTAACTTCAAAGATGCTTCTATAATAACTAGGATAAATAATTATTACGATGGCAATATAGAAATATGCTCAAAGTCTAGTAAAATTTTAGTTCCAACTACGCGTTCTGAAGCAGATCATATAAAAACTTCTTTGGCACGGTTTGACTTACTAATAAAAGAAATAAGAGAAGAGTATATTTCTTTGTTTTTAAAAGATAATCAATATGTCGTATAACGTTAGTTAAAATTGGAAAGTTTAATGGATTTTGTCAAATTAAAGCAAGTTCTTGCAGATGTATCTGCCGATTCTTTCGGTGATTTTGTAACAATATTAAGTGAATTCCACACGAAGATACAAAACATAATAGATATTCATGAGGCATTGGCCGATGATAATCCGCAGGCACGCGACGAGTTTTTGCCAAGACTTATAGGCGCATTTGAGGAAGGTGGGCTTATAGAACTTTTGGGTGTTTTAGCCCAAGCCTATGAGGGCGCGGACATTACTTTAGACAATTTAAGCCCATTTGCTAATAAAGCGGAAGAGTTTGTAGAGGCATATGGCATTGGTGAATTTTTGGCGCAAGATTTTGCCAATATAATTGACAATGTAAACTCCCTGGAGGAAGCGGGGCAAGACGAGGTTCGGGTCGATGAGCCTCTCGATCCCGAGCCTCTCGATCCTGAGCCTCCCGGTCCCGAGCCTACAATAACCGTAGATGATTTGCTTTCTGGGCAAGTCAGGAAGAGTCGGGGTGGTGAAGCTCAGCCGAGCGAAGAAGAGGGAGACCCCGAAGAAGAAGAGCCAATTTCTCAAAAGAAAGTAAAAATTTTAGAAAGGCTAACTGTTGAAGAAAATGTAATTTTAAATTTAGATGTCTCTGGAACTTTCTTTTCAAAAAGAATAAATAAGGAAGATTACAGATTGTCCTTGGCGGCGGCCCGCCAATCTTCGCAAGATTTGGATGAACTAAATTTTCACGATGCGTTTTCTGGGCTCCCTGCGCTATATGCGATAGATGATGAGCAGCACAAGGTTATATTTGATCTTAATGCTGCAAATCTTACAGAAAAAGCAGCAATTGATTTTATTGCGCTTTTAAATCGCGAATATTCCAGATTATCTGGAGAGAATATTAGTTATTCTAAAATTCATATACTTCAAGTAAAAAGAAAGAAGTTGGCAGAAAAGTTAGATGATTTTGTTGCCGCAATAAAGATTAGAGATTTGAAGATTAAAGATCTTCTGTCTAAATTCCATCACATGGGGTATGCGATGGAAGGTTATAACGAAATTAAATTTAGTTTAACTAAACTTATAAAAGATCCGAATACCGCGCTTAGTAAAGAATTAAATAATTTAATTATGAATGTGGTGTTTATTGATATACGAAGCGAGATTGTTAAGTACAAATTCTCTAGAGCAGCTAAAGCAAATAAGGCCCTTTTAGAAGAGGTCATGCAAGCTTTTACTCCTATATTTGAAGAGCGACTATTGCAAGCAATTGTATCGTTCTTTTCTCCAAGTATTGCGCTTAATAGTGAAGTTATTTTTGATCAAGAGCAATTTTCTCAAGTATCAAGGACTAATGAGTTTTCTATAGCAGCATTTTTATCTTCACATGGAAGCTTGGGTCGGCAGCTTGTTCAGCAATTTGCATACGAACAAACTGTTATGAGCAAAAAAAGAGGGTGGAGTTACATGTCTTGCCCGACTTGTAATAAAGAAATATATACAGCTCCTTTTACAGGCTCTTACAAAGGCTCGGGCAGAGGGGCAGAGATTCATCCGAGAGAGCATTCTGATTACGAAGAAGAAAGATATAGCCTGCTTAGAAAAGATGGAACAATAATTACTCTTGATCAATTAAATCAACATGGAGAGTTTCCTCCTCCAGAGGGTTATTTAGAGGGAGCTACATGGTTAGAGATAGAGTCTATGGTGGCCTCTCCACGCAGATCAAAGCATATAGAGGGAGTGGCGCGGCGCTCTCTAGCATTAAGCGCCATGGGCGGAATCCCTGTGCATAGCAGCAAGCAGGGTGGTTATATTGCAAATTATAAGTACCTTTGTCCTTATGGAGACACTTCTGCGCCAAGAGCCGGCTTAGAAACAATGCAAGCAGGAAAGCCGGCAAGATTTCAGTGCGGTCTTTCTTTGGACCCAACCCCCCTGTTGAGCGGTGATCAAAATATTAGACCAGAACACTTGCAGGCCACAGGGGCATCTTTGGGATATTCTATTGAGCAATATTCTGCCACTTTAGACGAGGTGGCGCAAAGTGGCACAATAAGTGAGGAACAAAAGCAAGATTTTCTTGATGAGTTAAATCGACGGCGAGGTGGTGGGTGGAAATTTTCTAACACTTACTTTAGATGCCCTTGCAAAGTTGATATACCAGAAGAGCATTATGGAAAAGAAAATTTTGATATTTCTGATTATGAACGCTATTCGTATATAGCCTCTCCAATTTCCGGCCCCATAACAGAGGCGGCCGTAGCAAGTAATGATGTTTATCTGCCAAGAAGCGCAGACGGATCAATTGCCCCTATTCAAGAAGGCTCTATGAGCTATTTGATCTGCGGAGCTTTAACTTCATTATCTGCTTTTATAAGAAGTCCGAGTGATCTTAATTCTCTTTCGGCTATATTAACAGAGCTAATAAGCAAGGCTTCTGCTGAGCCAGATGGTTTGGCAGCGAATAAAGTTTTGGCAGACTTTATAAATACTTTAATTTATTTAGGAGTTGATGTTTCAGATATTCTTCCGCTAATGTCTAGAAACGTTAGAGTTGCAGCGGATATGTTTGAAGCAGAAAGATTTAAAAAAATAGCCCATTTGTTTGCAGTGGCTATGGCCTCTCCCCAGAATTTGTCTGGGTTGTCTAAAATAACTGAATCTTCTACAATAGATATTATTAAAAACATTGGCCTTCGATGCAAATACGGTCATAACTTTACAGTTGGGGACTCTGTATTTTTCGGAAGAACACATACTGGCATAAATATGCAAAATGTAAAGAAGAATGTTTACTCTTGGAGAGACGTAATAGATTCCGGGATATTGTTTTCTGAAGGATTAGAGAATTTTAAAAATACATTGAAGTTGCGCACAGCAGGCAAGGGTCAGGGTAATCCGTATATTTTACAGGGTAATCGAAGCGGTTCTTCTCCTACAGATTATGAAGGCTGGGGCGGCAGAAGTATATATGACATTTATTTCTTACACCCAGAGACAGGGGCCGAATTAGCATTTCATCATCCTTCAAGAACTTATATATGGGGATCTGAGGGCGGAAAGCCATATACATCTGCACGAGTTAGAGAAACAAGAGATAGAGACTCAGTAATAGAGACCCACTTAAATTCTCGAAAAGATATTGAGGGCGGAAGGGAAGACGGAGCGCAGGCAGGAGCGGATAAGATGGGCAGAGCGGCTGCTCAAGCAGGAGCGGCAGATAGCACTGTTTCTAGTATTATGGAAATGGCAAAAGACAGTCTTGGAAAGCTGTCAACACCAGCGTCCCCAAATAAGGGAGTTAATCAACTAACGGTCCCCTTAGGAAGCATGTTAAAGTCTTATTTGACATGCGTACATGACTGGCTAGACCTCGCTACCTCTTTGGACGCCGAGGGCGTTATAGCCGGGAAGTCAGAGGTTTTGGGTACAGATGAAGAAAAGATGGCGAAACTTTTAGATGAGTCAAGAAATGTAATGTTATCTGTAATTGAATATGCTGAGGGGGAGATTACTCCTTTTGCCAACACTGTTATAGATATGTCTTTACAAAGATTTAAAGAAAGCTATTTAAATAGAGTATTTAAATTAGACTTAAGATTTTTAAATCAATTTGGTCTAATAAATACTGAAAATATAATACATAATATTATTTATTCTATGTTAAATACTTTATATGATGCTAGAAAAAATGAAAACTTGGGAGCGGATGAGAAGTCTGGAGCAAAAGAGTGGTACGCTAATTATAGAGGAGACCTACTGTTAAGCAATATGCAGATAAACTTTAATACTTTAGTTGACGCTGGAGTTGATCTCAATTCTTTAACAGATAATTTTAGAGAAATTCTCGCCCCCACTGCTTTGACGGCAAGAGAGATAGAGGGTATATATTCTCCTATTTCTGAAGAAGGGTATAGTTTAAAAGTCACAAAGATGAAAGGGAAAGAGTTCATGGGCATGATTATGCTGGCATCCTCTGCTCTTTATATTGCTGATTCTATTTCAAGGATTTATAATTTGTATATGAAGTATCCCAACACAAGTAACTACATAGGGTATGATATCGGATTAGATTTATCTTCTATAGATAAAGTTCTAGCCTTAGACAAAGAAAGTGTTGAGAGAATAAATATAGGATTTGATAATTTAGAATTAGAGGGAAGCCCGCATTATAATCCCATAGAATTTATAGAAGATTATTTTGATAATATACTTAATTGTATAAAAGCTTTAGAAGGCGACTTAGTTAGAGTAAAGGCCGCATGTGTATCTTACAAGTATATACAGCGTGCTTCTGATATTATAAGAGAACGATTAAATAATATAATTGTTTCTGAGCCAGAATCAGAAGAGTCTATTAAGGCGAGTCGCATAATAAACAGTGTCATGGTAAACTTGCCAGTTACAACTATTGACTTGAATAGTGGAGGAAAATACGCCAATTATTATTCAAGCTCTGCAGAGGCAGGGGGAGTTCCGCATGGATTAATTCCATTGTTTGGAGCAATGCTGGTGACGCATAAAGATAAGCAGTTGGCCAATGTATATTATCCCGTGTATATATTAACAACAGTCAAGGGTGTACATCATAATTTTAATATAGACATCCCTTTGCCTGCGTCTAAAAAGTATATGTATGTTTTAAGCAGCAAGGCTCTTCCCGGCTCTAATGAGCTCGCAGATATTTCAAACACTCTGCCAGAAGTTTATAAGGATAATGGATGGGCGGCTTATGAGGTTTTGGCGTCAGAATGGAATTTTAAAGATTCGAGGTCAAATGCTGGACTCTCTGAAGGGGTTAGCTACATATACCATCCTGGCACAATTCAGAATTTTGATGAAAATAATAATGTCTCTTCTTATTCTAATATAGAGTCCGGGTTAGATACGAGTCTCGGGATGTTCTTGGGATCGTTATGTCCCAAGGAGGGTCGCGGCCTTTGCTTTCCTCCCGTTCCTTTGATGCCTAATAACATTGGCGTGCCAATTCCATTTGGCTATGTTGACAGAATGAAAGAGCCTGCAACGAGAAAGGCCGCCTTCCCTATTTTAGACGTAAGAATTCCAGTTCCAATTAAGATAGGAGATTATATAGAGAATATTGACGTATCTGACTTTTTGTTAAGAGAGCCCCATGAGGTTGCGCTATCTTTGATAAAAGAAATTATGAAAAATTACAAGTTATATCAAAAAGATCTAAGCTCAATTAACATTAGAACTCCAGAGGGACGAAAGCAGAAAGAGAGAGTAAAGGCGCAATATAAAGAAATTATTTCAAAATTAAATTATATGTATAGATCTTTGCCGTTTGCTACAGAAAATAAGCGAAGCGCTACGGCGAGAGCAAGGCAGAATATAGTTCAGTTTGAAGAAGGAACACAACACTCAGAGCGCTTTGGAGCAAGAGCTTCTGTATATATGCCTATGATTGATTGGGTTATTATGCACAAGATGATAACCTCTCCTGCATTTGGCCCAGAATTCGGAGGGCATAATCTTTGGAGTGTTAGCGAAGGAAGCGCAGAGGGAGACACAGAGGTTGCGATAAGAGCTGTTAAAAGCGGATTAGAAAGATTTTTAATTGAATTAAATGGATTAGAGCGGTTAGCAGAATTATTAAGTGCAAGGCTTAATACAGATATAAGTCCAGAGGATTTGCTAGATCCGCAGAAAAGACTATTTAACTCAGGAAAGATAACGAAAAAACAATGTAAAGAATTATTTGGATATGATTTCAGTTATACTGATACTTCTGTAGAATCTAGTGTTATGATGGGGGCCCATGAAGATGAATTTGGATCAGAGTTGTTTTGGATTAGAAGCAATACGGGAGAGGCTTTAGAGGAAGTTCAGGTGGTTTCTGATTCTGAAATCTCTAAGGCTGGTACTACTAATATATTTAGAAATTTTCGCTCTTGGGCAATGTCCCCAGGAAGGTACTACCCTATAGGCGTTGAGCGGAATGTAAGCTCTAGAACTGGAGACCCCGCTGCTAGAATAAAGATATTAAATACTATATTTCCAAGTCAAGATTATGCATCTAGATTGGCAGACGTGCAAGATTTAAGCTCTGAAGCTCTATTGGATATAGAGCAATTATATGCGTATGAGGTGTTACTTGGAAATCCTAGAAAGCAAACATTTTATCCGCCACCAGCTACGGACAGGGTATCGCATATATCTATTGTAAGACAGGCGGAGGCAATTAGTGATTATTTGAGAGAGTATCATCAAGCGGAGATGACTAGATCTTGGGATATAAAAAAGTTAAGTTTTTATAAAAATAATCTTATAAAAAAATCTAAAATTGACAAGATGGCTTTTGATGTTAATGGTATAATGATAGGTACAAGGCTTATGGCCCTGTGGAATTATTTAACACGTTAATTTGAACAATAAGTTGGAGGCAGCATGAGTGTGGTTAAGATTTTTAATGAAGATAATGGTCAGTCTGAAAATACTACGTGGAATATTGATGACGTAAAAGAATATGTTAAACAATATCTTGTATATGAATTGCAGATAAAAGATCTGCAAGAGTCTAGAAGAGAATGGTCTAATGATTTTTTAAAAGCGAAGAGTCTTCCAAAGAAAGAGCTTACGCAGGCCTTGGGGTCAGCAAAGAAAGACATTGATATGGAAGTGGTAAATGAGATATATGATAACATAATAGGAATGTTTGAATGATGATATTTGCCCTGCATTTTTTGCTTGGCTATACATACGGTCTTTTCGCAGAGTGGTTTATTCATAAAGAAATTTTACACAGATACGGCAAAGGAAAAAATGCTATTTTTAAATTTCATTGGAGTTCACATCACAGTGATGCCAGAAGATTTGAGTTTATAGATCCTTCCTATAATGAGAGTTTGCTTGCATGGAACGCAGCAACGAAAGAGTTGCTCTCTTTATTATTTTTAGTTGCAATCCATACTCCTGTTTTATTTTTCGCCCCAGGAGCCTATGCTGCTCTTATTTTTTCAGTAATTGAATATTACTTTAAACACAGAAAGGCGCATAAAAATCCAGAGTGGGCAAAAGAAAAATTAGTGTGGCATTTTGACCATCACATGGGTAAAATACAGGATATGAACTGGGGTGTTCGCAGGGATATTGTCGATAGGCTTTTGGGAACAAGAGTAAAATACACGACAAAAAATAATTATTAATATTTAAAATTGGAGCTTTACATGGCCTCTGGACCTTTTGTTTCTTTACATAATCATACAGAGCTTGGCAGCCCACTTGACGGAATGAATGATGTTCGTGATCTTTTTAGAAGAGCGAAAGAAGTAAATCATCCAGGGGTTGCGGTAACTGACCATGGAACGCTCACTGCTCTGTATGACTCTTGGAAGGCTAGCCAAGAATTTGGGGTAAAATTAATCCCTGGAATAGAGGCTTATTTTGCTGATGACTTAAACATAAAGAAGTCATATCACTTAGTTCTTCTCGCTAAAAATTCTATAGGATATAAAAATATTTTAAAGTTAAATTATTTAGCTTTCCAGAATCAAGTTTCTGGATACATGGGAAAGAAGACGCCTAGAATTTCTTGGGAACATATTGAGAATTATAACGAGGGAATAATTGCCTTAACGGCTTGTTCTAATGGTCTTGTTGCCAAAACTTTAATAACTGATAATGATGAAGAAAAAGCTTTATGTCATATATCTAGATTGAATGAAATATTCTATAATAGATTATTTTTAGAGTTACAGCCACATGCCTTATATGATGTTAATAAGCATGGAAAGGAAGTAAATCAGCAAAAATTAAATGAATCGCTTATTAGAATATCTCACGATATGAAGATTCCTTATGTTATAACTTGTGATGCTCATTATAGGGATAAAGAGGCTGCAAAATATCATGACTTTATGCTTGCAATAAAAGATAAAAAAGCAGTTGACGATCCAGATCGCTTTAGATATGGAGTCCAAGATATGTACCTAAAGACACATGAAGAAATTATAGATTTTTTTGGGAAAGATATTGCTACAGTTGGTATGGAAAATTCCATTAAAATAATGAATGCTTGTGATGAGCCGAGCTATATAAAGCCACGAGGAGCTATGCTTCCTGTTTTCTCTGTTTCTGAAGAATTAGATTATAAAGAGTTTAAAGAGTGGAAGGGTGAAGTTGGATCTAATATAGCGGAAGATAAAGCATATCTTCGGTTCAAGTGCATTGAGGGGTTCAAGAATAAGCTAACACACTTAGATAAGGGAGATAGAGACGAATACTGGGAAAGGGTGAAAACTGAATTAGCTGTATTAGAGGAGAAAAATTTTTCGTCTTATATGTTAATTGTTGCAGATTATGTTAATTGGGCTAAAGAAAGAATGCCGGTAGGGCCAGCGCGTGGTTCTGCGGCGGGGTCATTAGTAGCCTACTTGACAGGCATAACAAGCGTTGACCCCATAGAGTATGATTTAATCTTTGAAAGATTTCATAATAATCAAAAGAAATCTTTTCCAGATATTGATTCTGATTTTTCTGATCCAAGTATAGTTAAAGATTATATTAAAGATAAGTATGGATCAGATCGGGTTGCTTCCATTTCTAATTGGAGCACTCTATCGCCACGCGTTGTTATAAAGGATGTAGCAAGAAGTTTAAGGTTAGGTGGAGATAAGTCTTCTGCTTTTAAAATAGCAAACGCTATAACCTCTATCATGCCAGATGCAGACACCCTTAGCGAGGCAATGTCGAGTAGTCGCCAATTATCTGATTATATGAAGCAATACCCAGAGTTATATAAGTATGCTTCTAAGTTGCAAAATCTTACCAGAAACTGGTCCATGCATGCCGCAGGAGTCGTTATTGGAGAGGATGCCCTATATGAGTCCATTCCCTTGAGAATAGACAAGGAAGGACACATTATAACGCAATGGGAAAAAACAAGGTGTGAAGAGAATGGTCTTATAAAGATGGATCTATTGGGACTTAAAACTCTTACTGTTATAGATAATGCTTTTAAATTAATTCACGAATCTACAGGGGAAAGCTTATCTGTAAATGATATAGATATGAAGGATCAAAGGGTTTATGAGATGATCGGGAAAGGCAAGACTATCGGGCTGTTTCAATTAGAATCTTCTCTTACTCCATTTTGCATACGGCTTAAGCCAAAAAATATAGAAGATATATCTGCAATAAATGCTATAGGCAGACCTTCGTGTAAGCCGGCAGAGAGAAGGAGATATGCTAAGCGTAGGCTCGGGGCAGAAAAAACAGTATATGATCATCCAAGTTTAAAAAGAGCATTAGAAAAAACTTATGGAGTTTTGGTTTATGAGGAGCAAGCTATGATCATTGCACAAGATTGTGCTGGATGGGATCTTAATCAGGCAGATGCTTTAAGAAAGATTAGTAAATTAAAAGGAAAAGATCAAGAGCTTGTTTTGCGTACAGAGGCAAATTTTACAAAAGATTGTATAGAATATAGCGGCATGTCATATGAAGTAGCGTGCAAGATTTGGAAAACATACATAGAACCTCTTGGGGGGTACGCTTTTAATAAATCTCACTCTATATCTTATTCTATAATATCTTTTTATACTGCTTGGTTAAAATATCATTACCCTTCTGAGTTCATGTGCGCTTTATTAAACTCAGAAGACCCAAATAGCGATAAGGCTCAAGAGTATTTGAGTGAATGCAGATCTATGAAGATTCAAATTAAACCTCCAAATGTTAATGATAGTGTTGGGCCTTATGGCGTGCTAAAATCAGGAGAGATTGTCACAGGACTTTCTGCCATTAAGGGCGTGGGCGAAAAAGCTATTAGCTCTATAGTTGCTAATCAGCCTTATGTTGATTATCCTAATTTTTTAATGTTAAATGAAAGTAGAACCGTTGGGAAGACTGTTATTCAGTCTTTGTCCAAAGCTGGTGCTTTGGATTGTTTTTCTGGCGTAAGAAAAGATATGCATGATAATTATCAAAAATATAGATCTAAGGCCAAGGCGGTTTTCAAAAAGGCAATAGAGTCAAAAATATTTTTACAACACCCCTCTTTGAAGAAAGTTCCAAGTGATCGCAAAGAAGAATTGTTTAAAGAATTTGGCATAGTAAATAATTCTACTGAGTATCATAAGATAATGAGCTCTATTGAATTTTCTAAATCTGAAGAAGATTGGGATAGAAAGAAAAGGCTTTTGTTTGAAAAAGAGTCTCTGGGCAGACCTATAAGCGGAAGTTTGCACGAGGTATTTAAAGGATTCTTCTCTGGAGGCTCTCTTGTGACGCCATTATCTCATGTAAATACTTTAGAGGCATCCTCTAAGGTTAAAATTGAAGTAATTATATCAACAAAGCTTAAAGAGTTTAAAATAAAAAATGGCAAAAACATAGGTAGAAAGTTTGCTAAATATTTGGTCGAAGATATAAACGGGGATACTTGCGGATTAACCGTATGGGCTGATGACTATGATAGATATAGAGCCATATTGAAAGACGGAGTTCCAATAAAAGCAATATGTAGAGTTAATGAGTATATGGATCAGAAAGATTTAGCGCTTTCTGCGTTAGAAAGAGTTTATGGGAGAGAAAGATGATAGCGTGTAAAGTTTGTGAATTTGAAGTTAACAATTCTATGAGACATAGTTTGGTTAAAAATATATGCCCAGCTTGTGGGGCTGCACTTTTCGGTGATTTTCATATGCGAAGACTTAATCTTTTGAAGCAAAAGATTTTAGAGCAAGAATTTTCCGAAGCGTTGGATGAAAGCAGTCTTTTTGACATTTGTTTATTCATTCTTACTGAGTTTTTTGTTAGCAAGCCAGGAATAGTAAACACAAAATTAGATCAAGGTAATATGCTCGATATTAGTATGGACGAACAAGGTTTGGAAGAAGGCGAGTTGATTGATTTTAGCGAAGCCGAGCCTGACCAGTCTTATGATGAAATTAGAGATGAAATTAGAAAAGAGGTCCTAGCAGATGTTGATGAGGAGCTTGTTGAGGCGGAGGAAGATTTGCGAATCGCAAGACTCAAAAGAATAGCGAAAGAATCGCCTACGAATAAAAACCCAGGCGCTATAGTTAGGCGGGTAACGGATTGATTAGAGCGGTTGCAAATAAAAGGCTTGACCTTAATGATAATGAGTATGATTATTTTTTAGATCTAAAAAATCAGTTTGGCGAAGATGATTTTCGACAAATTTTTGATACTGATAAAAACGGAATAATAACTGCTATTAGCCCTCCAGTAGATAGGTCAGTATCTTTGGGCATTCTTTTTTTTATGCTAAACATTATGATGAACCAAAGACTTAGAATGCTCGATGACAAGATAACAAAAATTTTAGTTTTTGAGAAAAATATTGACATGTTGGGCATGGTGCCTAATATAGTTGAAAGATTAGAGAAAATAGAGAAATTAACAAGCCCGGAGGAGAATAATGGCTAAGCTATTTGAAAAGGTTTCAATAAATGGATTTTCTATTGAAGATATAGATATAACTCCAGTAGAGGAGTTGAGTAATCTTTTGCCAAAAAATGGTGTTATTGATATAAACATTGCAGAAAAGGGCTTAGTATATACTTTGGAAGGACAGAACTTTTGCCAAGAAAAAGTAGCACAATTAGATAGATGGATAGGCTTTTTAGAGTCAGAAAAAAACAAGGCATGGTCAGATGCTGCCCTAAATAAGGCAAAGCAGGCAGGACATAAGACGGTAAAAGACAAAGAGTGGTATGCACAGTCAGATGATGATTACGTTAATGCGTATAATTCTTTGGCTTTAGCGAAAGCTTGTAAAAAATGGCTAGAGAATAAAACGGCCTATTTTTCAGGTTGGCATTATGCATTAAAAACTTTCCTGCGTAGAGATTATGCTATTGAAAATGCCAGCGGCACAAAGTATAATGCAGGAACAGATTATAATCCATTCCCTACAGATGTAGGGAAAGAAGATGATTTCGCAGATGGCGAAAACGACATAGAGTGGAAATAAACTTTAGACTTTAGCATAAATCCGCAATGTTGCGGTTAAGCTACAAACGTGACAATGTCACATATAAATAAGGAGAAAAAATGTCAACAATGGTATTTGGAGAAGTAGATTGGAATTCGGCAGACTCTGGCGGAACTAAGTCAGACTTTATACGACTTGAAGAAGGCGAGAACACAGTTCGTGTTATGGGTAATCCGGTGCAATTTTATATTCACTGGGTAGTAAAGCCAGACGGAAGTCGTCAAAAGGTAAATAGTCCGGTAGAACATCCCGAACTTGTTCGCAGATTAGAGGATTCTGGATTTAGGCGTCAAGCGCGATGGCTAATAAAGGTCTTGGACCGAACCGACAACCAGTTCAGACTGCTTGAGGTCGGCCCGCAGATTTATAATGGAGTTAAGGCTCTGTACAATAATAGTCGCTGGGGCAAGGTGACTGCTTATGATATTACTATCTGCAAGGGGCCTAAGGGACAGCAGCCTTTATATAGCGTTACCCCTAATCCAAAAGATGCACTAGATTCTGATTTAAAGACTACCTTTGTAGAATTTAATGATCGAATCAATATAGAGCGTTTAATCACTCCTTCTGGAGCTATGGACGTGTGCGAGCACATGGGTTGGGATCCAAGCACGTATATGACTGAGGACTCTGGAGAGGGAACCTCGGCTGGAGATGATGATTTCGATTTCGATTTCGAATAAAAATTTCTAATTAATTTAGAAAATATTAAGCGCATAAAGTAACATCTTTATGCGCTTTTTATTATGATAAGAATAATTGGTTTAGACATATCTTCTGCCGTTATAGGCTGGGCTTTACTGGAATATGATGACAAGTCTGTTCATTTGATTGAACATGGCTGCATTAAGCCTCCAAAGAGCTCTAAGGGAACCCTTACATACAGGGTCAATGACGCTTATGATGAAATATATGATTTTTTTAAATTAAAAGCCCCAGATATTGTTGCATCTGAGGCATATGTGAATAAATTCACAAGAGGGAGAAGCACGGCAAGGACAATAATTGTATTGTCAGTATTTAATGAGATTTCATCACTTGCGTGTTTGCGTGCGCTTGAATACGAGCCATATAAATATGCAGTTATGACAATCCGATCTAAGTTATCAAAACTTGCTGGATATAGGATAATATCCAAAGATGACTGCTTTGAATTTGTAAAGAAATATTTCCCATCATTTAAAGTAAAAACAAACAGAAATGGTAAAATAGCAAAAGAGAGTTATGACGAAGCTGACGCGATTGCGGTTGCTTTAACTCATATAATTAAGAAGAGGGAATAATGAGTAAAGATTTGACTTTTGGAAAAGATGCACGAAATAAGATTTTCTCAGGCGTTGAGAAGCTGGCCTCAACTGTTGCCGTAACAATGGGGCCTCAGGGAAAGAATGTTATATTTGGAATATATGGAGGAGCTGCAGCTCCATTGATAACAAAAGATGGGGTATCTGTCGCAAGACAGGTTACTTTGCATGATCCGGTTGAAGAATTGGGGTGTCAATTGGTAAAAGAGGTGGCTGCAAGAACTGCGGCTGTAGCCGGAGACGGCACTACAACAGCGACCGTTTTGACACACGCAATTTTAAAAGCAGGTAATGAGTTAATCACAAACAATTATAGCCCCCTTCTGTTTAGGCGGGGTATTGAATGGGCTACAAGCGAAGTGGTTAAGGTTTTAAACCAAATGGCAACAGAGGCTGATAGTCTTGAGACTATTAAAAACATTGCAACAATTTCTGCAAATAATGACGAAGAGATGGGAAGGAATATAGCAGAAGCGTTTAACGCGGTCGGGCTTGACGGAACTGTTGCGGCAGAAGCACATCCTGGAGCGGCAACCTCTGTGCGATACACAGATGGTATAGAGCTTAAGTCAGGATATATTACAACTGCTTTTTTAACGGAGGCTGGGCAGACAGAGATTTGTCTTGAATCATGCAGAGTCTTAATATGCAATCAAGAGATAACCAACCTAATAGGATGGCTAGACTTATTAAATGAAGTTTCTGACAAAGGGGTGCCGTTGTTAATTTTGTCTAAGACATTAAAGCAGGAAGCTTTGACGACCATTGTTACAAATAATAAGCTTGGCAGAATAAAGGCAGTTGCTGTTGAGATTCCTGCCTTTGGGGCGAAGCAAGATGAATGGCTAGAGGATTTGGCCTCATTGGTTGACACGGTTGTTTGTGGCGATAAGACGGGCCACTCTATCAGGGAATTGAAGCTTGATGATCTTGGATTCGCAGAGAAAGTCATTGTGGGCAAATACGCTACTAAAATAATTGGAAGCAGAAAAAACAAAGAGAGAATAAGCGAGAGGCTTAGCTTTTATTCGGAAGACGCTCAAAAGCTCTTGGGAGAAAACGAGCGCCGAGATATACAGAAAAGAATTTCTTTTTTAAATAACAAAGCTGCAGTTATATCGGTCGGATACTCAACGGAAGTAGAGCTTAGAGAGAAGGGGGATAGGCTCGATGATGCCTTGAGTGCCACCAGGGCCGCCATAGAAGAGGGGGTTGTTGCAGGAGGGGGAGTGGCACTTCTGAGAGCCTCTAATATGGTTGATTTATCAAAGATAGATGAGAATCTTTTGCCAGCTGTGCAGGTTTTGCTCGGAGCCTGCAAGGCTCCTATGGCGCAAATTGTTACAAATGCATATGAGGATCCAGACAAAATAATGAAAAAAGTATTAAAATCAAATAATTTAAATTTTGGCTATAATGCTGCAACTGGTAGCTTTGAAGACCTTTTAGATTCTGGAGTTATAGACCCCAAAAAGGTAACTAGAATTGCATTGGAAAATGCAGTGAGCGTATCTTTGCTTCTTATTAATACCGAAGCTGTAATTTCTGATTCGCCAGAAGATCCCTCTGCATGGCAAGCCCCCGGAGGTTGGAGGCCGCCATCAAAAAGTGGATTAAATCACGATTATTAAGGAGTATATAATGACAAGAAAACTATCAATGTCAGAAGCTGAAAAGGAAGTAATTAAGTTTTTTGGAGAAGACACAGTATTTTTTGACGGAAATATCAGCACTAGATATGAAGCAATAAGTACTGGCAGCCCAAAGCTAGATGAAGCTATAGGTATAGGGGGAATTCCTATGGGCAGAATTACGCAATTTGCAGGCCAGGAAAGTTCTGGAAAGACTATGCTTGCACTCTCTTGCATTAAGAGTTATTTAGATGCAAATCCCAATAATACAGCGCTTTTTATTGATGCGGAATATACTTATGATCCAGAGTGGGCCCAGAGTCAGGGTGTTGATATATCTAGAGTCATGGTCATAAAAACTAATGATGCAAAAGCAATTTTTGAAGGATTAATCGGCACTATGAAGACTAATTCTAAAACTAAAAAAGTTTCAAAAAATATGAAAGGCATTTTAGATTACGTAATAGAAGGAGAGGATCCAAGATTTAAAGATCTTGGGATAATTGTTCTTGATTCAATTGCGGTATTAAATACTCCGCTGGAGATTTCTGCAGATATTGGCAAAGCAAATATGGCGCCAATCCCTAGATTTCTATCTACAGAATTAAAAAAGCTTACTCCGATTGTTGCACAAGCAAATGTTGTATTTATTGGCATTAATCAAGTTCGTGTAAATTTAGGTCAGATGTTTGGAGATCCAACGACTTCTCCGGGCGGAAAGGCACTCAAGCACGCGTGCAGTTTGATGATAAATATGGCTCCAGTTTTTAGTGCTGATTCTGTTATAAAGAATAATGCTGGAGATAAGATTGGACATACTGTGCGAGCAAAGATTCAAAAAAATAAAGTTGGCGCTCCTTACAGGCAGGCGGAGTATAAAGTAAAATACAAGAAAGGTATAGTAAATATTGAAGAAGAAGTTTTTGATCTAGCTGTAAAGTACGGGATTATCGAAAGGCCAAGTAGTCAAAGTTATCTCATAGATGGTGAAAAAATTCGTGGACGAGAGAGTGCTATAAGCGCCTTTTCAAGCAATGATTCTGTAGTAAAAAGTTATAACGAATCAATTAGAGATTTATATATTGGTGGCACAACTCCTGACACTGCAAAGGAAGAGTTGCAAGAAAATAGTTTAATTAGCGCAATAGAGTAGGAGATATAATGATAGTAAGATGTAATGTTGGATGCAGATTGACAGACGGGATCACAGATGCCTCGCTTGATTTGGATACAAATAATGCCATGTGCAATGAGTGCGGAGAGGTGCTGACCGATGTGTCTGAATATTCAAAGCTTTCTATGAAGACTAATGGTGATATATTAAGAACAAAAAAGAAAAAAGCTTTTGTATTTCCATGTCAAACATGCAATGAGGACGTTGAGACAGAGTTTGTTTCAAGCAGACTTGTAGGGAAAGCTTGTCCGAATAATCAAGATGGGTGCAAGATAGATATAACTCAACATATGGTAAAAGCAATTGAGGAGACAAAAATAATTAGCGATAAGATAAAGGAACATGATGCAAGCGAATGAAATAAATAAACTTATTTCCATATGCCATAGTAATCTTAAAAATTCAAAAAAGTGTTTAAAGTATTTGATAAAAGATAGATTTTTGGATAAAGAAAGTATTTTGAAATATAAAATAGGATTCTTTCCGCAAAATATCTCTATGCTAAAAGAACATGTATCAGAAGATGTTTTAACTAAGGCAAGTATTTTAGATTATTATAACAATAGTAGTGATTTTTCTAATTATTTTTATTTAATATTCCCAATTTTTTCTGAATTTAATGATCCAATAGGTATAAGCGGCAGATCACTTATGCCTGATGAAGAGAGGGCGGTATTAGGCATTCCTAAATATAAAAATTCGTCATATAAAAAAGCTAATATTTTATACGGATTAAACTTTTCTAAAGACAAGATATTGAAATCTAATAATGTTTATATTTTAGAAGGATACTTTGATCACCTGTCTCTAAACAAATCTGGCATTTATAACTCTGTTGCAATATGTGGAACTGCTTTTTCTCAAAAGCATTTTTTGAAACTTGCAAGATATTCTGATAAAATGACGTTTATACTTGATGCAGATTCGGCTGGTCAAAAAACGGCAGAGAGAATTTTTAACAAATATTCTAATAAGGGGATAAAGTTGCGCTTTTTAAGGGTTCCGGAACCATACAAAGATATAGATGAGTATTTTTCTGACCCAATTAATAGTAAGGCTACATTTTTTAAAGATTTTAAACAATTTATTCCAAACACATGGTAGGGTTATATGGCGAAAAAAAGTAGCTCATATCAATATAAAATTGTTGAGATTTCATTTGATCAAGCAAAGTTAAATAATTTTTCATCAGAGCGAGGCATAAGCAACGTGCTGATGGAAAACTCATGTGATGAGCGAATATCGGATTTAAAAGAAGAATTATTAGATCAGTTATATGAAATAATAAATGGAGATTATTTAACTGGGCATCAGAAGAAAATATTATTTATGAGATTAATGGGGAAGACTCAGAACCAAATAGCTGAACATTTAGGCATAACGCAATCTGCTGTACATAAAGCTATGCATGGAAATATTGACTATAAAAATCATAAAAAGAGATATGGCGGGATAATAAAGAAGCTTAAGAAGATATGCAAGAATAAACCTGAAATTTTAAAGACATTAGAGCAAATTTCAAAAGTAAAAAATGGAGACTCTGATTCACCTACTAATTTAAAAGAATAGCATTAAGTTTTGTAGGTTTGAGGCAAATATAAGTTGGAAATTATTTCTATTAATAAACTTAAGTTTTACAGCAGGGAGTATATCTAATGTCTGAAATAGACGAAGTGCTTATTAAATTATTTCGCGAACAGTCTTCTGACCCTTCCGATAAAAACGTATTACCTTTAGATGGTGGCGTTAAAATAAAAAAGATTGCGTTTGATATGTTTAAGGTGTTGGACGACAAACATGAAGACTTGTGGAAAGTAGAGAGCATCGATGGGGCTGATTTTTTAGTTAGATGCACAGACACTCCTTCGTTGCAAGTCAAGGAGAGTGGAGATTGGTCTGCAGTTGCTAATTACGATTGCGACAATGTAACTCTTTCATATAAGAGTGTTCCAATTTGCGCTTTTTCGTCCGACGAGTATGAGTTCGATAAGAATAGTATTTTTTCATTTAAATCGGCTCTTTTAGATATTGTGGAGGAAGATAGCCACTTTGTTAAGAATGTTATTGCTAGTCAGCCAAGTGCAAAAATTGAAGTTTTAAGTAATATTTTCCCCGAAATAAAAGAAATAATAAAGTAGGAAATTTAAATGAAAGAAATAAATAGAATGGCAATGGAAGCACAGAGAGCTTTGGATAGACTTTCTAATGGAAAAACATATACAACGGCTTATGTCGCAAATAGATTGCAAAAGTCAGCGTATCTTAACTCAAGAGACGCCCTAATATGCCATATGCGGGATGTTATAGCGAAAAGAGCTACCGAGCATAAGTTTACAACTCAAAAGGATATCGGACAATTATATGACAACCTGTATGGAATGTCCGGTGGACGATCTAAGTTTAGAGAGGTTTTGGGTGATTTGTTGCCTCATAAGCATGCGGCTTTGAATTTAGCGCCACAGGGCGCAGAGGCGGCGAGAATCCCGTGCGAAAATAAATTAGAACCATTATTCGGAGAAAGCAAACTATCTGAAGAATTGTCTGGCATATTTTCACTAAACAAGAAAGCTGTTTTTTCCACATATTCTGACAATACTATTAGAAAGGCAGAAAAGTTTGCTAAGCTACAATTAGAATCATTGGGATGGGTGCCGTTATCTGTAAAGGCCATCAGGTCCAATGAACATTTTGTTCTTTGCACAGCATCTATTGATACCTCTGATTATACTCAGGTGAATATACCAATTCCGGTTCAGGTTACGAACGGCCTTCCCGCCCTTCCTAGGCACTTTGTGGCAGATGATAATCTAGTAACCCTCAATAAGGAAAATGTATTTTTGTTTGTAAAAGATGCAAATAATCATCAAAAGAAGAGTGCTGTTAATAAATATGCTGCCCAAAGAGATATTCGAGAGCTGCGTGTAGATCAAGTGGTGGTTCCTGCTGCATTAGAGATGTATGCAGATCTTGAAGACAGCCTTATGGTTGCTGCATCTCACTTTAATAAAAACCAGATGGCAAAGGCAACTAATATTGTTGCCGCAGAGCTGTCTGGATGTGGGGTTCAAAATCCACAGATTAAAATTGCATCTTCAACGCCAAGAGGGCTAGTTTTGACTGCTAGTGTTCCAACGGCTATGGGAAGGGTTGATATAAATGTGCCCGTTGATATGCCGAACGGAACTCCAATTATCCCCAGAGCTTTTGTGATTGGAAATAAAACTTGCAAGTTAAACTCTGCCTCGATTCAAAGCTTGATTAGTATTGCTAATTCTAATAAGAATCTAAATAAGATATCTAGAGAAACTTTAGAAATGGGCAGACTTACTTATCATCAGCTTTTAGATACGATGATTGACGGAGTTTCGCGTGGTGATTATAAACAGGCAGAGAGCGCTTTGAGTGCGATTGATTCAAAATTCGGTGGGCAGCAATATACATTTGCTCTAGATAAGTTTTCAAAGCTGTTAAAGCATTCATCCGCTGATTCAGATAGAGACCTTATGATTAAGAAGGCTCTTGAATCTGGAGATTTAATTTGGGTCACAACATCGGTTGAGCCATATTGTCCAAAGCTTGGTCTGCCTGCCAGCAAGGTTGATTTCGATGGCAAGGGTCGCCCTTATCCAATTAGAAGAAATTCTCAGACGAACAATCTGGGAGAGACTGGGGCGATGATTTCTACATCAAGAGTCGCATTATCATAAAAACTGGAGTTTATAATGAGCGGTAAGTTCGACAGAGGTTACAGAAAAAATAAATTAAAGAATATTACAAAGTTGGCCCTAGGGGATCAGCATGGAATATTTCAGCATTTTCAGTCTGATGTGACTGATTACCCCTCTCGTGAACGCTATTTGTCAATGAGAGGTGGAGAGTCTACATCGAGAGATAGACTGTACGGGATAGGTCCAGAGCATGAAGACTCATATGTTCCGTTGGAACATACGGCTCGCTCTTTATCTACTCGTTACTCCCCAAATCGGTGCGGAGTGCAGGCCATGAGGGTTCCTGGGTCTAATGGCGGTGTATTTCAAGACCCGTATACCAAGAAGATTTACGATTATAACGAGGGATTTACCTTGGAGGATGGAACGTCATTTCCTGGAGGCAGCCCCGCTCTGCAGACCAGTTTGATGGGCTTTGCAAATCATTTGGACGAGTTGGGTTTATATAAAGAAGCAAATTATTTAGACAGTTTGATAAAAAGAGCGGGCGATCCAGCTGATGCGCTGTCAACAGAAGAGATCGTCAAGCTGGTGAGCTTTCTTAAGGCTCAAAAGCGACCCATAAGTGACTTAGCCAATGTTGATAGCAAGACCCCATGGGTTATGGATGCGTTAAATCCGGTTTCTGAAGAAGAAAGTTTAGATCCATTTGACATGATAACTGGCGAGCATAGCGCATCACCATCACCCGAGGGGCCTCTTGCAAGCGAAGATGGTATTATGTCAAAGCTTATTGCGGTAATGCCCGGGATGCAAGGCCGGGAAGCAGCCGATAAGATGAGGCACTTAGAGGCTATAAAGGAAAAGCTTCAATCAGATTCTGAAAAAGATATGGAAAGCGCAGGTTGGATGGCTCATCATATGTTACAGGGCGTGACCAGAACAGGCGGAGAAAGGCTAAACGCTTTTATGCTTATGCTTAAATTATTTTCAATGTGGGGAGGAGAGTTGGCTCATGACTTTTTTAAATCTAGAACAGAAGATATTGAGGCAGAGTTTCAAGAAGAGGGCAGATCTTGGTTCAAGAAGAGCGAAGGTCTTTCTAAAAACGTATTAGAGCATATGATAAAATTTGCTAATTATTTAGATTTTCACGGGCTTCGCAATGAAGCTAATTATTTAGATTTGCTTCTGAAGAAAAACGCACAAGAAGAGGCGGAGCCTCAGCATTATTTGACAGATGTCGCAAATTCTTTAGACAACAGAGGTCTTTATAGAGAAGCTGACTTTTTGGATGCCTCAATCAAGAGGGCTCAGGCAGCAGCCAGTTTATCTTCATAAATAAAGTTTTAATTCTTAAAGAGTCCTGGCCTAGTAAAATAAGGCTAGGACTTTTTATTTTGAGGTAAATATGAGTAAGAAAATTTTAAATCATCCCGAAAAGGAAGAGATAATAAAAAAGCTTTTATCTGGAGACTCTGTAAAAGAGGTTGAACGATGGCTTAAAGAAAAGCATCCAAGGACAAAAAGGCTTCATATTTCCTATATGACTCTTCAGAAGTTTAGATCAGAAAATTTAAATTTAAAAGGCGAAGTTCTTGAGGATATAAAAGATAAAAGAACAGAGATTGATCAAGAGTCAAAAGAAGCAGAGGCTAGAATGATCATAACAAGCTCTTCTGCATATCAGCAAAAAATAGAAGAAATAGCTTCTTCTGAATTAGACGTTTCAAAAAGACTTCTTGAGATGGACTCACTAATTAATTCTAGAATAGAATACTATTTTAACTTATTGCAACAAGGCGGCTCTTTGCGCGAAGATAAGATTTTCATTGAGTATGTTAATACTATGAAGTCTATTATGCAAGACTGGAAGAAATATATTGAAGGATTTGCGGATAAAAAAATAGAACATAATATTAATATTAGTGTAGTAAATGAACAGGCGAAAATTTTGAAAGAAGTTGTTATGGATGTATTGCAGGAATTAAGTCCAAATCTTATTCCTATATTTGTAGATAAGCTGGATTACAAGATGAAAAAAGCAAATAATGATGATATAAGCTTAATTGAAGGAGAGGTAATAGATGTTGATTGAAGGAAGACAATATCAGGTTTTAAACCTTGATGACATTAATAGCCTTGTATCTTTGGAGGCTTGGGTCAAAAGGAATCTTTCTCTTTTTGATGAAGAGGCGAGTGTTTCTTCTGGAAAAATAGAAATTTTTCTAAATTATATTAAAGAAATAGTTAAATCTCAAAAGCCAGCAGACAAGTCGGAGTGGTTAGAGAAATTAGACGGCTTAGAAGAAAGATTGATAGAAAAAAGAGATCGAGCCGCAGGGGGCTAATGATGGGAAATATAAATAAATATTTATCAATGAAACTGTCTGCTCTTATGACCTCTTCTGACTTGGGCGGCTATAAAGCTTTAACTAAAAGAGCAGAGGCATTATCAACTATTGGAATAGATAGTAATGAAAAATTTATAAAGTATTTATTTTTAAAAAAAGCAAGTAGAAATTTGGGGCTTAGTGTTGAATCATTTGATATATCAAAGCTATTATCTTATAATATTAAGAATATAAATGATGCTTACTATTATCTGCTAAAAAACAGAATTAAGGGTACTATGAAAAAGGTTGCTTATCCAAACTTTGATCCAAATATTTATGACAGAATAGAAGATGAGTTTGATTTAAATAAATGGTTAGACGTAACTCATCTTGTTTTTGATGCTGTTTCAAAAAATGAAATGACAAAAGAGAACGCCCTAGACTATTATAGTAATTTTTTAGATATAGAAAGAGATGAGGATCTTAATTTTAAAAAATGGTTTGAATATTATAGCAAGGGCGAGCATTTAAAATATAGTTCAGAGGAAAATAAGCAAATGAAAAAGAAAGCACTTTATACTGCAGATTTGGGGCAAGGAAATAACCCATATTATGGCGGAAGCGGAAGTTCGTATTTAAATAGATCAACTGGTTTTAATATGCCCGGCGATAGTTTTGGCGAGTCTTTATTTGGGGAAGAATCAGAAGAAGAGCAAACAGAGGGCTCTTCGGAAGGCTGTGGCGCCGGCTCAGGAGATGAGTTTTCAGGATGGAAGAGAAAATTGCATTCTGCATGTAGGCGTATAGACAGGCTTATAAGAAATGATAAGTTTCTAAATTCAGAAGATTATAAAGCATTGGCAGAATTATTGCTGAATTTAAGCTTGCAGGTTCAAATGTTAAAGCTCGCCTCTACTGCCTCTGATGTAACTCATAGGGCTGCTAACAAACTAAATAAGATGGGCTACCTTGGTGAGGCAAGTATACTTAAGAAAATTGCACAAGAAGTCCCCGCCAATCCCCCCGTTGCCGAAGAGCAGGTTGCTCAAGACCCTGCTTTTGCGAACGCAGCACCAGTGGTTCCGGGGATGCCTGCTGGTGCCCCGGCCGAAGAGCCTCCACGGGCTCCGACTATAAAAGACATGATTCCAAATCCAGGAGATGTTGATGCAGCATCTTTAAAAGATATTGTTCCTATTCCTGGAGCGAGACCCGGAGAGTACGAAGAGCTTGCTGGAGAAGTTAACGTTGAAGATGCGGCAGTAAAATTAGACGAAATTGCGGGCATGCTATCCGACAGAAGGATCATTAGGCGCTTGGCAGAGTTTGATATTATGCTGGACAAAATAGGAATTGCCTCAATGTTCCCTGAGCTTGCAGAGTCTCAAAGTAAATTAATTGATTCATTTTCTTACGCTTTAACTAGAGTGACAAAGATGATGGGGCAGCTATCTAACGCCAAGACAGTTATTGAGGCTCAGCCAAACTTTGTCCCTGGAGCAGTTCAGGCTCCAGAGCAGGAGGCTCCAGAGCAGGAGGCTCCAGAACAAGGCCAGGGGTTTCCTCCGGCCATATAATGCTATAATTAAACACTTAGAGGCTTAGCGATGAATAAAGATGAAATATATAATATTATTTTAAAAATAAGTAAAGAAAATTATATTTCAGAGCCATTTGTTGTAGGGGGAACTCCCCGGGATATTTACCGAGGCGAAGAAGATTCCAATCCAGATATAGACATTACTACGAATGATGCAGATATATTGAGGTTGGCAATTTTAGCTGCCGATAGCCTAAAGCTTAGGTTTCATTTGTTTAATGATGGGCATGTTTCTGTGTATGTTGCAGAGCCAGAAGAGTCATATGCTTTAGACTTTTCAAGCAACTTTGTTTCAAAAGATGCAATCGCTTATATAGATAGAGAGCTTAGGCATGTAGCTAATTCGCCAAAATTATATGAAGTATATAGCAGAGATTTTACGATGAATACGCTTCATAAAAGATTACTTAGTGACGAAATTATTGATCCAACCAATATGGGTATGAAAGATATAGATAATAAAATTATAAGAACGGTTGTTCCGCCAAATATTACGTTCTATGATGATAAGCGAAGATTGTGGAGAGCAATTCGATTTGCTGCAAAATTTAATTTTAAAATTGATGATAAAATAATAGATTACGTAAAAAGCGTTAGAGATGAATTCACAGGAGAAGGAAAGTGGGGAAAGGCCGGACCCGGAAGAAAAGTTAGTGACCAATTTGTTTCAACATCTGTGGGTGAAGCGCTTAAGTATAATCCAGAGCTAACAATGCATTATATAAATGAAATGGATTTACTTCCTGCGGTTCCATTGTCTGGAAGATTTAAAGAAGAAATAATAAATAGAAAGTTAGTAAATAAATATTTAGATGATGTTATTAATTTGAGCGAATATGAATTAAGTGTTTTGTAATATAGTATTATATATCATGTCATTTATTCAAAATTTACTAATATTTTTCTCATTTATAGAGAAGGATGCATGATCAGAGGTAAAAGCCACAAATGTCCATTTGGACTTTCAATAACAGATGGGTGTAAAACTGCCGGCGGAATTATAGAAGGAACAAAGATGATGGCCATATCTGAGATGCAACCACTTGATATTTTTGAAAAAAAAGAGGACGCTAAAGAAGCTATGAATGATAATTTAGATATAATGATTATGGTTGGAGAGCCTATGCGCTGCCCCTTTGCCGACTTAGTATTAGAAGAGAGGAATGCTGTTGACTGCAAATATGATCCAGAGCATTCGTCAGTGCCTGCGGGAAATGTTGGATTAACCGGCAGCCCGCTCTACCCACACACGTTTGTTGGTAATATGTCTGAGGCCCAATACGGGTACCCATTAGAATATTATTCTGATAATAATGAAAGTAGAGACGTATATTATGGACTTTATAGTTTAATAGGATAAATAAAATGAATAAAAAATTTACAACATCATCAGTTTACAGAGAGCCTCAAAGTTCTGATTCAACGATTTATATCGAAAAAGAAGCTCAGTGGCAAAGACAGGTAGGCGAAGCGGCCGGCCGGTTCGGGGAAGCCCTTAGGGGCTCTGAGGGCAGGGAGCAAAGGACTAGAGCTAGATGGAATCGGCAAGACGAGAGCACATCTGGTAGGCGCGACCGGCGAGACCAAAGAGAGGCGGGTTCTGACCAAAGAAGAGAAAATAGACGGGAAAGACAAGATCTGTCTAGAGAACAAGGAAGGTCTTATAGCCCTTGGAATCAAAATGATGCTCGTGTAGATCGTAAGCGTGAGCGCCAAGATGCTGGCGAGGCGGCTTCTGACCAAAGAAGAGAAGATAGACGAGAAAGACAAGATCTATCTAGAGATCATTCTAGAGAAGAATACGCCCAAAGGCAAGGATGGGGCGATTACGGCCAGGCCTCGGACGCAGCAGCAGGAGGCGCAGCCGAGATGGCAGAGTCACCATTGGGTCAACTGGCTTCGGATCGTCCACCCACCGTTAATAACCCAGAGTCTATGCAGGCCTTAGAAGAGGCTGCCGCCGCTGATACTGCGGCGGACTCACAATGGCCCACCACCGTTAATAACCCAGAGTCTATGCAGGCCTTAGAAGAGGCTGCCGCAGCAGATGCTGCGAGCTCTAACGCGAATGATGGCGTAGTTTATGTAGAGGGAGTAAATAACGCAGCAGATTATATGTTAGATGATGCTTTAGGCCTGGGCGGAGGTGACGTTGTCTTCGTGGAAGAAGTGTCAGAGAATATTCCCCTTCCTCTTGAAGAAGTTACTTTTCAAGAAGGTCCGACCTCGGGGCATGAAATGAAAGATTTAAGCTTAGGAGACGTTGTAGATGGCCTAGCAGATGTTTTAGATGACGCAGGAGACCTCGGAGAAGAGTTTGAGAAGCTAAAGAAGTATGTTCCTGGAACTCAAATGGACGAAGATGAATTAGATGACGCGCCAAAGGCAGAGACAAATTATTTAGATGACGGAGATTTGTCTAAGTTTTTGGGACATATTACAGAGCAGTATCCGGCAAACATACCTCAACATGACGGCAGAAGTCAGTTGGGCTGCGAAAGAGCTGTTAGCTGGCTTGAAAGACTTAATAGTGAAATTTCTAAAAATATTCGTTTAGACACAGACAATTCTTTAGACTCAGATATACATAAGCTTGAAGAAATTCGTGTAAATGTTATGCGAGATATTCTTGTTCTCAAAAATCACTTAGCTAAATTAAAGAAGAGATTTAAAGAAGAAAACAAGAAGAGCGCATCTTTGGATATAGACGGAATACCAAGCTGGACAAGCTCTGGCGGAGATGAGGTGGAATATTCCGACCTAAAAAAGGAGGCCTCTACGCCAAGAAAGATGGTTATTGCAGTGCCCCCATTTCAGAGGGCTATAACGGGAATTCTAATCAACGCGCATATCTCTGGAGGCCATCCAATGGAAGATGTTTATGAGTTTTTGTCAAAGAAGTATTCCATAGAGCCACGTGAAGAACTTGCAATAATGCAGGTGTGCATGGATAGTGGGTTCCCCATCTTTAAAGACAGAGGAACTTACTCTGGAGGATCAAAAGATTCTAACAAGGCCATGGATTTTGTAAGGAATTATTTTGCATAGAGAACTAGTATGAAAGTAAAAAGACAAAATATTAGCGAAGAATATAATACAACGGTTGATTGGATTAATGATTTTTCAAATAATTTAAATAAAAATGCTGATTATTTGACTAATCTTAAATCCATAATGAAAAGTAGAAATGATTTTTCATCTACAGATGAGAAGATTGCAGATCTAAAAAGTAGGGTCGGATTTGACTTAATAAAGAATGTTCAATTGTCGGAAGGCAAAAATATAAAATCAGCTTCATGCGCATGCGGAGGTTCTTGCAATTCATGCCAAATGAAATCGCATTATGGAGAAGACGCTTTTGAAAAAGTTAGAAATATTGTCAAATATATTGGAGATTTAGTAAGTGATCGACCTGATGCAAGCTTGCCTATGATACTTTCTGAATGCAGAGAAAATCCTGAATTAGGCTTTTCTAACTTGGAAGGCATGATTGATCCGGTTCAATTAAGAGATTTAATAACAAAACTAACTAGTAAACACGAAAAAGTTCAGGACAAAGTAGAATATATACCTCAGGCTGAAATATCAGTTGTTAATGATGATGATGTTGCCGACTATATTAACCATGCAAGTCCTGGATCGTAATGCTTCAAAAAAAAAATGCAAAAACTCAAGAGCAGCTTTTTGAGCAGCTAAAAACTAGTTTTTTAGATTTTGATCCAGCAAATTTTGTTCAAAATAATTTAACTTTAGACGGCGCAGAGTTTAAAGTTTTAGATAATGGATGGAAGTTTATGGCCGATATATATCGGTATATTGCTTTGCAGGCCACAAGAAGAGACGGAAAGCCAGTTGTTATAAAGAAGGGTCGCCAGGTCGGGGCGACCGTTATGGCAGGCGCTCTTGATTTATTTTTTACGAATAGCGGCCTGTTTGACAAGCCAAATGTTAGGGTTGTTCATCTTTTTCCGGCTTTAGGTCAGGTAAAAAAGTTTTCGCAAGATAAGCTTGAAACTTTAATCAGAACAGCTAAAGATGATTTTGTAAATAAAAATAAATTAATAAGCTCAAATTCTGTTGATAATTTAACCATGAAGCAGTTTAACAAAGGCACTTTGTGGATAGATAGTTTAGGCACAGATGGTGATAGAATTCGTGGTATGACGGCGGATATAATCTTTTTTGACGAAGTTCAGGACATGTTTGGTCATGCCATTGGAAATGCTACAAAGATTTTAACGGCAGCAAAATATGGCCCAACCGGTCAGGGCGTTCAAGTCTTCTTTGGAACGCCAAAAGATAAAAGTAGTTATTTTTCAACCATTTGGGATATGTCAGATCAGAGATATTATCACTTGGGTTGTATAAACTGTAAAAAAACGTATCCTTTTTATCTTCCCAACGATGATCGCTGGAAATCTATTTGGCTATATGAAAATACAATTCAGTGCCCCTTGTGTGGCACAAAGCAAAAAAAGGTAGAAGCGATAGAGTACGGCAGATGGGTTGGCGCTAAGAATGCAGAAGAGGCCGAATTTGTTGGATTTCACCTGAATCAGCTTTATATTCCTTATTTTACAAAAGAGAATATAGAAAAATTAATGCCTGAAAATAATCCATCTCAAACTGAACGAATTTGGCATAATGAAGTTATAGGTGAATTTTATTCTGGGGCGGGGATGCCTTTGACCAAGCGTGATATATATAATAATTGTAGAGATCCGGATCGTGAATTTGCAAAGAGTATTGGCGCAAATGAAAAAACAGTTTATCTTGGCGTGGATTGGGGAGGAAAAGATGATGACCCAAACTCTCGGGGCGGACAATCTTTTTCGTGTGTTGTAATTTTGTCTGCTCAGCCAGACGGAACTCTTTTAATCGAGCATGCACATAAGCTTAAGAAGAATACATTTGATTATAAAAAAGATACAATAAAAGAGATGTACAGGCGATTCGCTGTAACGCGAGGGGTGTCAGATTGGTTTTTTGGACAAGATGTAGTGCATGATATTCAGGTTATGTATAGAGATCGATTTATAGGAGCTCAAGGCAGTGGCAGCCTGATAAAGCCAATAAAGTATAGAGAAGATGAATTAATTGTATCTTATAATAAAGACCTTATGATTGAAGAGTTGTTTGATTTAATTAGAAAGGGTAGGATTAGATTTCCATGGAAAAGCTATGAATATATTGAGTGGTTAATAGATCATTGTACATCAATGGAATCTAAAATAAGAGTAACGGCAGGACAGCCAATAAAATCTTTTCAAAAAGGCGTTGGGCCAAATGATGGATTAATGGCATTAATGTATGCATATATTGCTTATAAATTTGATGCAACAAAAGGCTTTACTATTAAGCCGGGATTATATAAGCCGACACGATATCCAAATCCTGTATTGGCAAAAGTTAAAAGGAGAGTTTAAAAAATGAGACGAGTTAGTAGGCCCCCCACAAAGATTTCCAAAAAAGCTGCAAATTCTATATCTGAAGTCAGAAGAGCTCAGATTACTGATGCTGCCAATAAGAAGATGGATGCAGATAATGAATTAGGCTTTAAAGCATCCGTAGCACATAGCCCCAATTTTTCTAAGATTGGCTCTATAGCAAGCCCTATGCCTGGGCCGTCAGCTTCATCAACTACAGATCGATTATCTCCAGAAATTTATTCTCCGTTATTTCAGCTTGCAAATTTAAATCTACCTCGTGATCGAGTTACGATGAATGCCTGGAATAGGGTTTTTTACGATACTCATCCGATGGTTAGAAACGCAATAAATCTTCACGCTTCTTACCCAATTAGCAAAATAAACATAACTTGTAAAAATAAAAAAGTGCAAGAATTTTTTATGCAGATGGCTGAAAAGATTGATCTTTACTCCATTGTATATGGTGTAGCCTTAGAGTTTTGGAAAATGGGCGAGGCGTTTCCGTATGGAGAGTTGGATGAAAACTCTGGAACATGGAGCAGAATAACTGTTTTAAATCCAGACTATGTACATGTAAAGAAGTCTGTCATTGGAAATCACACAATGATATCTTTAAGGCCAGACGCAAATTTGCAAAGAATTGTAAATTCTTCTTCTCCGTCTGATTTGTCTATGAGGAAGCATATTCCAAAACATATTATACAATATGTAAAGAAGGGGCAAAATATACCGCTTGATTCTTTTAATATTTCACACTTAAAGCTATTAAGCTCTCCATACGATGTCAGAGGAACCTCTGTATGCGTATCTATATATAAAGATTTAATGCTTTACGATAAATTTCGCGAGTGCAAATTTGCTCAAGCAGACGGAATGGTAAACCCGCTAACCTTGGTAACTTTGGGCGGAGAGGGAGATTATAGAGCTACGCAGGCCGATATTGAGGCGTTTAAAAATGTTTTAGAAGAAGCGCAATATGATAAAGATTTTAAGATAGTAACACATAATGGTGTTAAGATTGAAAGAGCAGGATTTTCAGGAGGGCTTGTAGATATAGGGACAGACATTGAGCACATTGTTACAAACCTGTACGCTGGCCTTATGGTTCCTAAGGCGCTGATGGACCAAGAATCTGCAACGTATGCAAGCTCCTCTGTGGGGCTGGATGTTTTGCGGCAAAGATATGATATTTTTAGAAATATGATAAAAAAGTGGTTAGAAAGAAAGGTGTTTGCTCCAATTTGTGAGCTTCAGGACTTCTTTGAATATAAAGATGGAGAGAAAAGACTTTTGATTCCATCAATTGATTTTAATCATATGAATCTTTATGATATGTCTGATTATGTAACAAATATATCTCAATTTGTTGGAAATAAGCAAGTTTCTCTTCAAACTTTGCATAGAAGCCTTGGGTTAAGCTACGAGGAAGAGCGAAGAAGAATTAGAGAAGAGATGATAGATGAGCAAGTTTTTGCAAAAGAGCAACAAGTTTTGGGGAACATGAGATTGTCAGAGCTTTTGACAATAGATCCAAACAAAACTATTCAAGAGCCGCCAGAGGGTGCTGCGCCAGGAGGAGGCGAGGGGCTCCCCGGAGTTCCTCCCGGTGGCGGACCTCCTCCCGGTGGACCTCCTCCCGGCGGACTTCCTCCCGGTGGACCTCCTCCTGGCGGCGGGCCGCCTGAGTTATAAGGCGTTTTAAATATATGAATAATGGTATATAAAATATGATTAGTTCAAATGAAAAACAATTGCTAACAGTTACTCTGCAGGCCGTCATGAGAGGTTTGGACAAAGGAGTATCGGAAGGGTTCTCTAAGGCTAGATCAACAGATGTAGATGGAGCAATGACTGCATTATTAGCAATTCCTAATATGATTTTGCAGCCAAGCACTATATGGGACCCAGGATCTTTGCGGGGATTAGAAGAAGAGATGAGGTCCAGTGTTTATATGAAAAAGGGCAAAGAAAGACTTCGGGCTGCTAAGGCAAAATTTAGAGAACAAATAACTAGGGCTTTCGCTTTAACAGGAACTTTTTTTGAGCCATATTTAGATATTATTGATGCAGAAAAAAGCCCCGGACAAAGCAAGATAACAGAAGTAGGTAGAGCCCTTGGCCTAGAAAATGATACTGTTGTTTTTGATCCTGGAGAAATACAAGTGATTTCTTTAGACTTTAATACTAGAGATGATATTTTCGCCTCTGCAATGGGGCAGATTCTGCCATTATTAAGAGTAAAATTTGATGCAATCATGGCTTATCAGGGTGTTGGCTTTGACTCTTTGTTGCAAAGCGCCCTTAGCGGAGACTTAACTGAGGGCGAAACAGAGATATTCTCAGGTCTTTATGGGGCAATTTTAGAGTGGAGATTTTTAGTAAATAACCTGAACAGCAATTCTCGCGGCCTATCTCCTGCTGCGGCAGGAGATCCCGATGGATCAACTGCTCCGGATGGATCAACTGCTCCGGATGGATCAGAAGATATAGCCGCCCCAACTGCGGAATTTCCTGCTTTTTCGGTAGTAGTGGCTGGGATTATAGTTGATAGTTTAATAAACCCCAAAGATGGGTTTGGGATTGATATTACTGGGGCCTCTAGTGATATAATATTGGACAGAGTTCTTTTTAACGAGGCTCCGCTAAACTCTATATATCCATCAATTGATTTGCTTATAACTGGTGACAGCGCAGATAAATTAAACTCAACTGCAGAAGATGCTGAACAGTATATAGATTTTTTTGTTAATTCTGGGATAATTGAATTTAATTCCTCATTGCCAGATAATTGGAAAAATTATATAGCAGATTTCACAAGAAATTCTCATCCGGGTGGTGCAACAATTTCTTTGATCTTTCGCCAAGATAAATTATCTGAGCTAATAGCCTCTTCTATAGCTTCTAAAGTAGATATTTTTAAGATTATTACAGATAGATCTGGCGAGGTTTATGTAAAGGCAGAGGATACAGACTTGTTGGATAGCTTGTATAAAATATCTAGCGCTATGGGAGTAACGCCGTTGTATGAAACTATTTCGCCGGGAGGCGAAAAGGTGGTTTTCACGTCAACAGATTTGGTGAGAAATGGCGGAAAGATAAGAGACTCAAGAGGCAGATCTTTTAAGCCTAAAAGATGGAAGGGGAAAGGCTTATCTGATATAGTTTCGGCTCCTGGGTATGGCAAGGTTAAAAAGAAAAAGAGGAGCAAAAAATGAAAAAAAAATCTATCAGAACTGCTCCATATGTTTTTAAGCCAACAATAAATGCAGAAGACATCCCTAGCTCTACAGGGGGGGAAGAGGGGCTTAGCAGCAGTACAAATGAAGGAGTTGGGCGAGGGTTTTCTATGATGGGAGAGCCCACTACTCCTGCAGTTATTTTGGAGACAGAAGAGGGGCCTCTTTTTCTCGGGAAGCATCGTCATCAAAAAAGAAATATTGATCATAAAAGATTCAAAAGCTTAATGGATTTGCTTGTTGGACTAGCAAATGCTGCAGATGATCAAGATGAAATTAAGATGGCAGATTTTACTGACTTTTTAATTACAAAGTTTGCGCAGCAAATAAATATAGATCATTCTATTTTATTTAAAGATTTAATTATAAAAATAATTGAATCTGATATTTTTAATCAAGATGAAATAGTTGTAAATTTAACTAATCACTATAATAGATTAATTGTTTTGAGCGTATCATCTGGGATGAATATTCTGGATGCAAAGAAAAAGGCATATAATATGGTTGCAAATAAGGCAGAAAGATATGTCAAATGATTTAATAAAAAAAGCTCAGCTTTTAGAGCAGAATCCGGTTTATGTAGCAGAAGAGTTGCATAAAATCATAAAAATAATGATAGCCAGATTATCCTTTGAATCTAGAGCTAAATCTTATTTAAACTTAAAGGATAAAATAGAAGAGTTTGATTCCATGGAGATAGCAAACAAAAAATCACCAGGCGGCGCGGCTATTGGCGTAAGTTTGAGCTTAGTAAAAAATATTTTAAATGGTAAAGATCCATATTTTATAAATATAGTATTAAATGAGTTAGTCAGAAGGTTATAATAAAGTGTCAAGAATCTCTAAAATAAATTTTCTTCATAAGCTTGCTTATCTAAATAAGAGTGCGACAGGGCCGATGAGTCTGGAAGATTTTTTAGAAGTAACAAGATCTGGAGCGGATATTGCAGATAACGCTGTAGATTATGTTCAAAAGGCAGGGGTGTCTTTAGAGGAGTTTATAGACAGCTTGAGCGATCTATCGGGAGAATATGAGGCAATTAACAATAGTTTATTTTCAGAGATTAGAGCATTGCCGAGGCCAGAGAGGCCTGAGGCAGTGGGGGTTGTTTCTCCAGAGTTAGAAAGCAGATATAGCGATTGGACTCTGGGCGGCCCCAAGAAAACTCCTCCTAACTTTCACAGGGTAGAGGGGGGCAACAATAATTATAGAAGCGCTCAACCTCCGAATGAAGAGGGTTTTTATAAATTTTTAAACGAAAAGTATGGAATTGAAAATATTATTAGTTTAAATTCAAAGAATCATAGCAGTTCCGCTGGCGCTGCCGGCCTTGGATATTTGCATGTTCCGCTTAGCAGCAGGCCCCCGTCTCGGTCAGATTGGAGTATGATCAAAAGCTTGTTGTCTCAGGGCAACACTCTTGTTCATTGTACACATGGCGCAGATAGAACAGGGGGAGTCATTGGAAGGTATAAGGTTGAAGAGATGAATGTAGACCCAACTATAGCTCACAATGAATCCTTAGAGTATGGGTTTAAGTCTCAAGATCATCCAGGCTGGCCAGAGCGGTGCGATGATATGCCTGTAGGTGCGCCAGAAGAAGTAGCTGAGAAGCAAGAGTGTATTGATGATTCTGCCGATCCAAACAAAAGGCTTAGAAATTTTATTTATCATGGACACAGATAAAGTAGTATGCAAATACTAATAGAAGAATATAAAGAAGATTGAAACTTATAAGGAATATAGCATGATAAAAAAGTTAGCTTGGCCGCCATTTTCAGAGATGAATACATCAATGGAGCCTCAAGGGGACGCGGCTATGGACATTCAAGTTACTGTGTCAGAGGGAGAAACGGCGACTCCTGGATATTCCACTTTGGTTGGTCATCAGTTTACACAAGAAGAAAATCAATCTCCAATGTCTGTTGGAGTAATGTCTCCTGCAGAAGATGTTTTTTCTGACATAGAGGACGCAGAAGCCCAAGCGATAGGAGAGTTGACAGACCGACTGATAAGCATGCTTCCGGACGGCTCTAATGTTTTGACTCTAGGCAAGCCTGATTGTCAAAATACAGAGCTGGTATTAGATGCGGGGCATAATTTGACTAATTTGGTTAAAAATACAGAAGATCTTGTCAATACCAGCAGGTTTCATAAAGAATGTGGGGACTCCAGATTTCACTTATTTAGGAAAAAGTTTGACGGATTTTGTTTGGCAAGCCAGTACAGCAAGCATGATGATCTGTCCATAGAGATTGGCAATATATGTAAGCATTTAAGACCCTTGAGTGTTGGCCTAATTATGTCTAGAGCAAATTTAGACTTGTCTGATAGCTTGGAAAAATTAGGATTTGAAATTTTGTCTAAGTCAACACATAATGTGGGTATATATCTAGTAAGAAGAAATATTTTAAATAAAACTGCTGCAGTGAGATGTTATAACAATAAAGATGAAGATATATTTGTATCTTTTAAATGTGATATAGCAGAGACACCAAGAGAAAAGGCGGATGGGCTACAGGTTTATCCTTCCCTCGGGAAAGACGGAGGATTATTATTTTCATACAAAAAGGCTCAAGATGTAATGTATCATATGGGAACGGTTGGATATCCCATAGACATAATTTTTATAGGCGAGAATAATAAAGTTAATAAAATATCTAAAAATATACAGCCTGGATCCCTGGATGTGTTTGGCTGCCCTAATGTAAAAACCGTCTTGGAGATATCTGGAGGCCTGTGCGATGCATTGGGGATAGGGGTGGGCGCATATGTTTCTATAAATAGAGGGGAGAAATTTTTAGATGAAGATATCATTAAAGTATCGGGGGTTATAGAGAGATTAGGCTTTGAAAAGTTTTTTGTAAAAAAATCAGATAGTTTAAATTCTGGACTATATAATGTATTGAATAATAAAATTTATATTATAAATAATAATGATTATCATAATAATACTGCTAGTATAGTAAAGTCTGCGTCATATATCAATATAAAGAAAGAAAAGATAGTTGCCTTTGATATTGATAATCAGCTTGTAGATAAATATAATATAAAGCTTTATAAGCATTGTGCTCCAAGCGAAGCTGTATTCGCCGGGCTAGATAATGAATCTTTTTCCATTGAAAGCAAAGATGAGGTAAATATAAAGCTCTCTTCTTATCTTACGGATAGTTTTCAAGAAACATTTGGGGCAAATTACTCTGTTATTCCGACCCCATCTAAGAGTTTTTCTGGATTTAATAAGCATGATAGGCTACAAGCTCTTAAGAAAATTTCAGGAGCAATTGATTCTAATTCAAAAATTATTTTTGTCACAAAACATTTAATTAATAAAGATGTTTTAAATAAAATTATACAGTCTGAAATAAATATAAAAGTTGGATCCGGCCAGCCTTTAGAGTTTGAGCTATTAAAAATTCCACAATATTTTGATTCGGAGGAGACATTTAACGCCCTATCTGATAGGCATGCAAATAAGGATATATTTCTTTATACAAATAATATTACAAAGAAAGCTGGGGTTCCTGTCCCTAATGAAATAAAAGATAAGGCAAGAGGGGCAATAAGATATTTCGACAGAGCTGATGATATTTGTGGAAAATTAATTGATAATTTGCAAAAGAATTTATCTCAATATGAGAAGATACAAGGCAACCAAGAAGCTATCACGGGGTCAAAGGGACAATATAATCAATCGGTAAAAAGAAACTCTAAGATGACAAAGCGTATGCTTTTAAATATAAAAGAAGGTTTGAAGACAATGAATGAAATTAAAGATGTTTCTACAACTGGCGAGCTCATTGACTCTATTGCCAATTCTGCCAAAAGCGCGTCAGAGTCTGTAAAAGAGATCTTTAAACTTGTAGATGTTTTGGACTCTATTGATTTTCAAAATAAATTAACAGAGAAAACAGGTAACATGGAGAATGTTGTTGGAGATTTAAAATTAACGTTATCTAGAATGAGAGATTATATTAATTCAGACATTTTAGGCATTTTGATATTATCGGAGTAATATATGTTTATAAAATTTAGTGATAAAACAAAAAAAATTACAGTCAAAACGTCTAAAGAGGACGCTGCTGAAACCCATAATGACGAAGAAAACACTGTTTATCTAGATGAAGAGTTAGATGACCAAGAGTCTGACGACAGAAGGATTAAAGTCTTAAAAAAGTATAATAGCAACAAGCTTATTAAGAATAACGATTAAAAAACTATGTAATTCAAAAAAAAATTACACAAAACTTATAAAGACTAATAATATATATAAATATTGATCATCAACGTATAATGCACGAAGGGCCCTTTTATGTTAAAGAAGATTTGTTTTTCGCCAAAAAATGTAATAGAAACGCATGACAAGCAAGAAGTGCTTGTTAATAACGATCTAGTTGCAAGGATGACTAAGTTGGCGAATAACCTTAGGGCAATTTCTCCAAAGTCGGATGATTTTTTATATTTCTCTATTATATTTTTAAAATCAGCAGAAGCAGCACTTTTAGATGAGAAGGGTCTTCCGAAAAAGGTCGCAAACGGAGAAACCGCTTGGGGCTTTTTTGATGAAGAGTGGAAATGGCACGGAAATACTCAGCCTCATAGAAATAACAATAGAGATATTTTTCCAGAATCAGAATTAAAGAAGGCGGCAGCCTCTTGGGTCGGTCTGCCTTTGTGTAAGGACCATGAGTCAAGTTCCGTAGATGGAATACGCGGCATAATTCTCGATACACACTATGATGAGAAATATAAGCAAATTATAGGACTTTGCGCTTTAGACAAAGTTAACTATCCGGATTTGGCGAGAAAAGTAGAGACTGGACTGGTTAGGTATGGCTCTATGGGAACTGCCGTAGAGACATCTGTTTGTTCTGAATGTTTAAATAAAGCTACGACACAAGAAGAGTATTGTGCTCATATTTTAAACAAAACAGCGCATGGAGAAATAAATGTTGGGTTAAAGCCTATAGAGTATAGTTTGGTGGTGCAGCCAGCCGAGCCTGGCGCAGTATTGTTAAAGTGTATAGCATCTTTGACAGATTACAGAGATGAATTTATAAATTATGGCGTAGATAATGTAGAAAGCATGTTGGGCAAATTAAGTTTGCCGCAAGCAAAACATTTAGAAAAAATAATGAAAACTGCTTGTGGTGAAAATGGCTGCTCAATAGGGCAAAGACAAGATATAGTTTCTAGTTTTCTTGATAACAATGGATTGTTAAAAACATCTACAGATGATTTTACAGATATGTCTCAAAAAGATAGAAATACTGCAGAAACTATAAATGCAGTTAGTCAGGCGGCCAATGTTGTAACTGACCCTGGAGTGCCTCAAAATATAAAAAGCGTTATAAGCAACCTTATAAGCAGACTGGATCAGTCTAAAACTTCAACTCAACGCGTTACAGGTTACGAAGACCAAGAAGGCACAAGTCTTCCTGGGGATGTTAAAGATTATAGTGGAAATACTAGAATGAATATGTTTGGAAGTGGGGGAGATGAATTCCCTGGTCCAGATTTTTCTGAGAAAGATTTATTAAACCAAACCCCTCCTATGGGAGGAGGGGAGCCCTTAGTAGGATTTGCTTCTGAAGAGGGCAAGCTCGCCGCCAAAACGGCAAGCGACAATAATTACGTAGACGACAAGTCAATTAATTCATTAGTGGAGGATATTATGAACGAGTCAAGATTAAGAAAAAGAGCTGAGTTACGTCGTCGTATTGCTTATTATCAAGGCGGCGACAATGTTAGCGACAAGAATTGGAGAGAGCCCAGTGGGTTCAAGAGCGAAAATTATACAAACACAAGGGACAAGCAAGATAAGCAAATGCTTGGAACATATGAGTTCAATCAGCAAGAAAGCCAAGATCTCGCGGCGAAAGAAAAGCTGAGCCGAGCGCAGCTTCAGGACAGAAGAATGCGTCGTGTTGCGTATATGCAGGGCGGAGCAGAAGGGGTTGAGCCAAGTGTCTTTAAGTCTGAAGACTATAAGAAGTATAGAGACAATATGGACAAGCAAATGCTGCAAGGCAAGTCTATGGGTGGACCCTCGGGATCATTCCCTGGAGATGAAGGAGTAAAAGAAGGCTTAAAGAGAGCTTCGTATGACCGTGGCGGATTTACCAAGTCTGCATATAATGGCCCTTCGTTAAGTACAAGATTTAGTGTTCGACGCAATCCAAATGGATCTGTAGATCACTACGGAAGTACTTTTGAAGTTTTTGCCGGAAATAAGCGTGTTCTTGCCGCAACTGCTGGAGAAATTTACGGAACCGAACTTCCTGCTAATTGGGCATGGCTAAACAGCCAAACTTATGGGCAAGAAGTTTGCAAGCAAATTCGTGCTAGCGGACTTCCTAGTGTTGCAAGGCTTCTTAAGTCTGCACAGGCAGGGCCACCTCCGGGACCTCCGATGGACGGACCACCTCCGGGAGCCGATATGGGCGGACCACCTCCGGGAGCCGATATGGGCGGACCACCTCCGGGACCTCCGGGGCCGCCGATGGACGATATGGGGCCGCCGATGGACGATATGGGACCACCGATGGATGGGCCCCCAGGAGAGGACGAAGAGGCAGAAGAGACTCCGTCAGAGGCCATTGAGGGCCGCTTAACAGAGATGGAGCAACTCCTTAGCGAAGTAAGAGATCTTGTTGGACAACTTGAAGATGAAAGTCTTGCAGATGTTGATGTAAATGTATTTACAGGTAAGGACAAAAATGAGCCTGGAGCAGAAGCGGGCGGCGCTGAAGGAGAAATGCTCGCATTGTCTTCTCAGGTCTCTAATGAGCTTAAAAAGGTTTTTGCTCAACTTGACGAATCTGCCGACGAGCTTTCAATGGTTGCGGAGACATATGATAATATCTCTAAACTCTCTAGAGGCCAAAGATCCCGATTTGTTAAGCTTGCCTCTGATGCAGTTAAGGATGCAGATAGTGTAATTGGAGAAACAAAGGCTCTAGTTAGAGTTGCTAATTCTTCTGGATTGAAAAAGTTTGCACAGAGTAGAGCTGCAAGAAGGAGCGGCAGACCTAGCCAAAGAAGAGTTGCCACCAAAGCTGCTCCCAGCCAAACAGGACAAGTTAACACTCTTGTGTCCGAAGCAATGACGCTTAGAAGAAACAGAAGAGGCGCTATTTTAAAGCAGGCAGAAGGAAGAATTCTTTCGCAAAGAGCCGCAAAGAGATCGGCTTTGCTTAGAAATGCAAATCAGAAAGCTGCCACAAGGACTGCGGTTAGACAGCAAAGGGTTGCTAGCCCAGCGCCGACTCGTCCCAATGTTGCTCCAAATGTAGTAAAGAATGCCGCTCAAACCTCTGAGGTTCAGAAGGCATTGTCTAATAAGCTAAATGCAAAGAGAGCAGATGAGGAGAGAGAGTCGTACAGAATTAAGTTGCGTAGAGCTTATGATGTTGGGCTAGAGATGCAAAATAAGGGTCTCTTGGTACAGACGAAGACAGCGCTTGATAAGCAGGTTGATGAGATAATGTCCTTTGATGATAGAGCTTTTGAAGCGTTCAAGAGAAGCATTGGAAATGCTAGACCAGTTAGAAACATGAAAGTTGCTTCCGATTTAGGTGGAATTAATATTGGAGTTGAATCAGACGCCAATACTCAGCCTAGCGCAACCAATACCGTAGATGTTTTAACATCTATGTGGGAATAGGTGGCAACAATGTATAGCATGAGAGAAAATGGAGATTCTATTGCCCATGAGTTTTTAAAACTCTTGGGTGATTCCCCCAGCTTCCAAAAGGAAGCTGGGATCATGGACGCCGCAAGGTCAGCAGCAGAGTCAATGGGCCAGCAATCAGGTGGCAATGTTGGCGCGGATTCTGTTAAACAGGCTCAAGGTGTACTTGGGGTTGAGCAAGATGGAGTTATGGGACCACAAACTGAGGCTGCTTTAAAGCAGTGGCAGCAGAATAATGGCTTAACTGCAGATGGTGTGTTAGGCCCGCAAACCCTTGAGGCTATGGGGATTGGGCAAAACAGCGCTGGTCAAAGCATCCAGGATGCGGCTGCAGCCGTTGGGGGTGTGGCGAAGAGTGTTGGACAGACCGTTCAAAACGCTGCAAATGCCGCAGCTAACTGGGGAAACTGGGCGAATGATGGTCAGACTGATTATCTAGCTGATGACAAAGTTGCAGGCTTATTTGTAAATCCAGGAAGTAAAAAGCAAAGTGTAAATATGAATATGCTTGATGATCAGATAAAGAGCCACGCATTCGTTAAGAGCATAGCGATAGTTGCTTCAGAGCTTAACAGAAGAGGTCTTACAAAAGAGGCTCATTATATTTTAGATTCTGTAGCCAAAGATCAAACAAGAGCGTTTTTGAGCAATGTTTTCTCTACAGCCACAGTTCTTAGCAAGAGGGGTTTGGCAAAAGAGGCACATTATCTATTAGATTCTGTTATGAAGGCTAAAAAGAGAGCACAAAGAGTCCCTCAAAGGCTCGCTCCAAAGACTGCCAATCATCATATTGTAAATGGTCTGAATAAGATTGCACATAGCTTGCGCTCTAAAGGTGAAAACTTCGCGGCAGATGTAGTTAATGCAACTACTCTTAGTATAGTGACTGACCTTAAGAAAGAAGCTGCAAAAAAAGGCAACATTTCTAGAACCTTGTTAAAGATGGCTAGAGAGTTTGATAGAAGCGGAGATACTTTCGCCGGAGATATGGTGAGAACTACCTTGCTTAATCTTCAGAAGTAAAAGATAGTATTTTTGTTTTCTATTGAAAGAATTTCTATACTATTAATAGTAAAATAAAAGGGAGGAAGAGATTCCTCCCTTTTTTATATTTATATTTATTTATAATAGCGGAGATTAAAGTTGTTAAAAGTAATTCATACTGGAAATGCAATGCCAATGAGTTTGCCTGTTGATCCAACGGCAGAATTTGAGCCGGGGATGTTCGCCCAGCTTGGTTTGATAGGAAATGATATCGTTGGAAGTGTCAGCGACGGAACAGCTCCATTGGGGATTATTGATGACGTTAGAACGACTGCGTTTACCAAAGCTCAAGTAGATGAAGTTGTGGTGGCAACAGCACAGGCTATAGAGGTAAATTCTAATGGGTATCGTGTAAACACAGAAGATTTGACTGGCATATTAGAATTTCCAAATATTGTAGAAGATAGCTTTACATCTACAATCTCTGTAGTTTTAAATACAGTAAATGGGGTTGTAACAATTCCTGCCGGAACCGTTTTAAATCATGATTCGGATGGTGATGGCGACTATGATAGCTTTAGAGTTATAGTTAATTATATATACAGAGTTGCCGGAACTCCTGGAGATGATACTACAGTTGGCAGCGGAAGAATAACTTTGCACTATCAACGAGGCATTTATGCTACAGATCAGTTTGATACAACTCAAGTATATCCTGTAAACGCTACTCTTTACGTTGGATTAGATGGAAAGATTACCTCTAAGCAGCCTACAGCGAATCATCCTGGTGTGGCGGTTTGTACGGGACCCCCATCTGCATCAATAGGAACTATAGAATTCATGTTGCTGTAAACTACTAATTTTTTAAATTGTGTTGATTAATATATATTATGGAGAATACAAATAATGTTTAATTCTTGGTCCAAAGAAGATATATCTCATTTCGAAAAAAGTGAAGTTATGCAAGAATTCGAAAAAAGAGTTATAGAGAATTTGCATAGATTAGCTATTTTGAATAAAAAAGCCCAAGCTGAGGGAGCTGCTGAATTAAAGGAAGTAGAGAATCAGGCTAATGAGACTGCAGAGGCCCTGAAGGGTGTTGCAGAGGAGCAGGCGAAGCTTAACCCTGCTGATGATGATCCAGAAAAGACAGATGAAACTGCAGAAGACGGCTTAGCCGACAAGAGTGCTGTTGTAGAAGAGCTTAGAGAGATGATTAAGGCGGCGATGTCAAATAATAATATTAAGCTGGCTTATAAAATAGAGCGCACTATTGACGAGATTTTGGAGCAAAGCGTAAAATGCGAATTGTAAAAAATTCAGAAGCAAGCCTGTTTGATGACTATGTAGCTACAATGCTGCAATTTGATAACAAAAGAAATAATCAATTTTTGGTGAAAACTGCCGGGGATCGTGTCTCATTCTTTAGGAAGCTTCTCGGCATTGGTGATGATGTTGTTGATATTGGAAACAGATCTGCGAGATATGGAGATAAGGCGCTTGACGCAGAGAGGGCTGCCAAAGTTGGCGTAGATGCAACAGAGGCGGTTTCTAGAAGCGGTATAGATATTGCTGAAGTATTTGTAGATGGAGCAGCGGGCGCAAAGGCTTTAGCGTTTGACATTCAGACTTCAGCAAGACAACTGCAGCAAGATGGTAGAAATATTTCTAACTTAGAAGAGTTTTTGCATCAAGAAATTAGAAACAGTCCGCATGTTACTGCTGCCGGAAAGGCTAATCCAGATGATATTATAAGGTATTTAAGTGGCGAAGAGGTTCGGGCGGCAGTGCGTAGTAGCACAGAAGTGGTGCGCGCCATGGGCCTGCTCGATGATGTTCAGGCCGATGCTCTGCTCAGAGGCGAGCACATTCCCGCCGGAGGAGGCCTTACGCCCGTGAATCAAGGACAGAGGTTGTCCACATCCGATATGCATGCAGATGATATGGCGTTGCTTGCAGAAAGAGGCTTTTTGCCTAATAAACGCTATGTGTGGGATGACAAGCTTAGGGGCTGGGTAGAGCTTGGCGCAGACGGTAGAACGGCAGTGCCAGGAAGTCAGCACATTGTAAGAGCAGAAGAGGGAAGGCGTCTTTTAACTGTTGATGAGGTTACAGATTGGGTAAGTGCGACGAGGGGAGTGCAGGATCGGGTACCCCGGCAAACTATCGATGTTGTGGATGTTGTGAACACGCCGACTCACAGGGCTTTAACAAACGGTGATTATAGAGGATTCAGCGATATTGCAGGAAATATGCACTCTTCTCCCGCCTGGAGAAGACTGACTGCTGAGCAGCGTCAAGCTGCAGATTATTTCATAAGACAGGGCGCAGAACTATCAGATTCGACTAGAAAACTTGTCGCTGCAGGCGAGCGTGTTAGAAGCGTTCGTAGTCAAGCGGAACTTGATCGTGCCATTGCCGAGTTTGCAGAAGCTGCTGCAGATCTTCAGCGGAAGCAGCAATATTATGGACGAGCCTATGAGGATGCCCGCCGGCAAGGATTAGAGGCTGCTCTGCCACATATTGCTCACATGGAATCCGTCGTCGGCCGGTATGCCGATGAAGCAGCTGAAGTTATTCGGATTGAAAGAGAGGCTCTTAATGCAGAACGCGCTGCACATAATGGCAGGGTTGATGATTTTAATAATGCACAGCGAGCGGGCGAAAGTGGTCTTGCAGAAAGATTAGCTAAGCTTGAAGCAGATGAAGTTGCACTCAAAGCAAGGCAGGAAAAACTTGTAGCAGATGAAGCTGCACTCGAAGCGCAAAGGGCTGCAGATGCAGCTGCTCCACGGCCAACGGGCGGCGAACCAGATCCTAAGTCGGTTCGTGGTCAGACCAATGCCGCATCAGAAGGGGCGGTCGATGATCTGGCTGCCGCCAAACGCACCTTAGAAGAGGCTCATATCGCCAATGGAAAAACTCCTGCACAAGCTAGGGCATTGGCAGATGAAGCGTTTCAAGTTGCAGGGGCACGATCAGGGCTGTCTGGAACGACTAAGCTTGCATTAGCTGGTGCTGGCGCATGGGGAGGATGGAAGTGGGGAGTGTGGGGCAAGCTCGCAGCGCTTCTTGGCATAGGCGTTGGAGGATACGCTCTTTACAACTATCTTTCTGATGATGAAGAAGATTCTAGCGGAGCAACAGGCGGCGGCGGTCCAGGCGGCGGCAGCGGGGGAGGAAGAAGAGATTACGGTCATCGAGTTGCAGATCCTACGACGGGTGAGCCTACCACTGTTTCGAGAATATATCAACAGGGACGGTGGGAAGATCTTAATACTCTGTTGAATAACAGCCCTGGAGACATCGCTCTTCATGATGCTGTTAGAAGCGCATATGGAAAATCTTATAAGGTTGAATTGCCAGGGCCATTTGACGGTGAGGGTCAGGATCTTAGATATGCATTTATAAATAGAACACTTGGTGCCAGAGGGCCTATAGACAGAGAGGGGCTTAATAGATCCGCTTTAATTGAGCTGGTTTATTCTTCTCTTATGGACCCTCAAACTGGTGGAGCACAATATGATCACTACCTTACAAAGGTGACAAAAAATCCAATAACAAGAAGGCCAAATGCACAAATGGCCTTGAACGAAGCATTTGAGGAAGTTATGGGCAAAGGACTTTATGAGAGAGGACTCTTCGGAGGGACAGGTCCCGGAAGAAGAAGAACCAGAAGAGATATGGCGGGAAGAAGCTTAAACGCAGGCCCAGGATATGCTGGAGCCCCTGCTCAAGATATGAGCAGAGCAGAGCGCGGAGCGCTCCGTCGCAGATATAATAGAACGGCAGAAGATGAAAGCCGCTTTGATGAGATTAAGAAATTCACAGAGTTATCAATGAATTCTATTAATAATGATGATACATCTGAGTTCTTTAACAAGAAAGCAGATAAATTTTCCAATTCCTATTACAAAGATGCAGTAAATGGTCTAAGTGGTGGAGATGAGGAGTTAAAGTCTTATTATACTGGGCTGGGAAGACTGTATAACAAGAAGCGTAAGAAACCAAAGGCTGATTACGATAAACTGTACGACGTGTCCGAAGGGACAGGAGTTGATTTGATACATGCCGCACATCCAAAAGCAATTGTTGTTTTAGATTCGATTGGACGAGGCGGATTAGTAGAGAATGGACTTGAACAAAAACGTCAAACACATGGTGTGGCTTTAAGTACACCGACTGGTAATTTTAGAGCAAATTACGCGTGGTTACGCGATGCTTTGAATAAAACAAGTAAATAGCCCTGGTTGTTGACTTTACAATTAGGTTAAAAACCAATTTAAGATGATAAATTCATGGTGAGTTTATCAAAAATATTAATTTAAATAAGGAGAAAAAAAATGGCTCTTGTATTATTAAATCCCGGCCTTAGACCATTAGGGCAGTTTGATATGGAAGACGATAATGCCACCAATATGTCGGGTGGCGAATATGTAGAACTTACAACTATTGACGTTTCGAGCGAGGCTGGCGCTGAAGCTTATGCTGCAGATGTTGGCACAGGCGGTAGCGGCACTGGTATCATTCAGGGTTCTGCCGGAGACAATGTTCACTTTGCGCTTGCTCAGCGTGCGCAGTCAAAAG
>Ga0163108_10000041_pt1 | contig 80797 bp, 60 predicted proteins | sample Fk1155metaG_FD_109644 | JGI IMG/M metagenome (GOLD analysis project Ga0163108, IMG submission 109644) | Marine microbial communities from the Central Pacific Ocean - Fk160115 155m metaG | ecosystem: Environmental > Aquatic > Marine > Oceanic > Photic zone | place: The Central Pacific Ocean...
AATTGACACCGGTCGCTGATCAGCACGGTACCAGCACAATCACAGTGAACCTGGAAGATGCCGGTATCGACAACAACTTTGCGACCACACTTGATAATGCCATGTACAGTCGTACGTTCGTGGTGACCGTAACCGCTGTCAATGACGAACCGGTTGCTGGCAATGTCACTTATCAACCGGTCGAGAACCAGTTGTTTAGCAAGGACAAGGCAAGTGGGCTGGCAACCCAGGTAAATGATGTTGAAGGTAACAACCTGGTCTTCTCAGTGGTCACTGCGCCGAACAATGGTTCGCTGACACTCAATGCTGATGGTTCCTTCATCTATACACCGGACACGAACTTCAACAAAACGGATTCCTTTACTTACCGGGCCCATGATGGCGTAGCCAACAGTAACACGGCCACGGTAACACTCGAAATTGACACGGTTTTCCCCTGGTACAACTCGGACCTGGAAAGGGATGTCAACAATGATGGTGTGGTCACTCCACTCGACGCGCTCTGGATCATCAATACGCTCAACAACCTGGGCAGTCACCAGCTAACCACGAATCGTGCAGAAGGAGTTTCTCCACCGTACCTGGACGTCAATCGCGATGGTTTTGCAACGCCGGCAGATGTGCTGTGGATCATCAATCATTTAAACCAACAACCCGGGACTGGCGAGGGCGAAGCAGAACCGCTGGAAAGCAATCCGGGACCGGTTATTCCGGAAACCAACCAATCGCAGGTTCCGGCGAGCAGTCCCTCGACTTACCTACCTCTCCCCATCGCGCCTGCCACGCAATGGGAAGATATCGACAATGCATTCCGGTCATTTTCGGAAGACAATTCCAGCTCCGACGAATCCGATCATGAGCCGACGAACAGCGAGGAACTGGAGTGGTGGAGTGCACCTCTCGAGGAAACCCTGGAAGAATGGCTACCGGGATCCTAGACCTGGTCACTGCAACTGGAACCACAACAGGGTACTGAGCAGGGTCAGCAGGGTGGCGGATGCAGTCGCAATCACGAACGCTCGCTGCACCGTGGTCCGCTGGGCATAGGCACCAATCATCATCGGTATCACGGTCCAGCCAATGCCACCGATACAGAAAAAGATTCCAACCGCTCGGCCATGTAAGGACGTATCCACGTTACTGAGCAGGATCGCAATCAGGGTCGGAAAGATCGGTCCCAGGATAAGTCCTGCCAAGACCACCATAACGCACATGCCATTAGCCGTCCGACTACGAACGATTCCAAGTGTTACCAGCACACAGCAGCCCGCCATGGCCAGCACGAGAGCAGCATCGGTACCTTCCGGTACCTTCCAGGTCAAGCTGGACCCCAGTAACGAAAAGCTACCCAACAATGCCAGTGCCACGACCAGTCGCGATCCCATAAAGCTCAACCAGAACACGGACAGCAGGCCGGCCGCACGACCTTCGCTGACACCTTTTTCTGTCATCAAGGTCGTCGCCCAGGTTGCGACGGCAGCCTCTACGGGTACATGACAAAAGAAGGCGGCACAACAAATCCAGACAATGGGATTGGCCAGCAGGATCTTCAGGCCATCAGCCACGGTTTCCGTGGTGGCCGGGACCAGGGCATCCCAGTCAACACCAAGTCCCAGTAGCAACGGGACCACGCCCAGGGTAGCAATACTCAACAAGGCTGCTTTGAAACCGATGCGGCGCATCAACACCGTGATCAGGATCGGCATGATAAACGCACCCATGCCGAAAATAAAGTCGCCCATATTCATGGCATAGGCCATGCGCCGGGGAAGTTCTTCTGCGGGTACAAATGCCGGTGGTGACGTCACGTTAAGAACGTTCACCAGGGCCGACCAGCCAGTTCCCAACACCAGTACCGCCAGGAAGGCCTGTCGGTACGTTTTCACCGTCGATAAGATAACCAGGCTCAACATCAAGAGGACGAACCCGCCACCCAGGACCAGTTGTTTACCTACGGAATCAACCAGGAAGCCGGCTGCGATCACCATGGGAATGAGGGTGAAGCCAAAGACACTGACTAACCCGCCAATACGTGTTTCATCGATCTGCAGCCTTCGTGCCAGGGGCACCTTGATACTGCCCAGCAGGGCATGGCTCATCCCGGTAACGGCCAGGGCCGCTATCTGCATTAACGTTAACCATTGATCCATGACTCGACACCCCTGGTACGAACCCGGCAGCAGTAAAACTCTCTACCTCGATTGCGATCAACATTACGGTTGAGCCTGGGGCCACTGGACTTCCAGTCGTCCCATTGAAACCGTCACGTCGCGCTGCCCTGTTCCCTGCGGTGCGACGACGGTTATTGTAACCTCTTGGCCCGGTTCATGGGTATGGATCTTGCGCAGCAGTTGGTCACGGTAACGAACTTTCTGGCCATCAATCGCCACGATCACCTCTCCCGTTTTCAATCCAGCCTGCATAGCAGCTCCCCCTTTTTGTATTTGCTGGATAACCAGTCCCTCGGTCCCGGCAGGATATCGCTGTAACTCGTTTGCCTGGAGAATCCACAACTCGTCAACGAATATTCCCAGCGTGGGCGTGGCACGGTTTTTCCTGTTGGCCAGCAGGGGAGCTATGGCAATGGCGGGCGCGACATTCGCAATACCAGCGGTTTGGCCTTTGCTGGTCACGGCACCTGACTGCACACCGACAATCTGTCCTGCACGGTTTAGCCAGGGACCACCCGAGGTTCCTTCCTGGACATTGGCAGCAATCTGTAGTACTTCGACAAAATGTGACTGGTGTTCATACGTCAGGCCATCGCGGGCCACCATGCCACGTTGCAGGATATTATGTCGGTAGACGGGTGATCCGTAATGAAACACGGGATCCCCAACGGTTGGAAGCCGGGGAGCTACGGACAAGGTTGGATAACCTTCCTTGCGGGCAGGCACACGCAGGAGAACCAGGTCATGGCCCATGTCCACGGCCACCGTCTCGACCGGGAATCGTCCCAGCGCGGGTGAAACTGCTTCTACCTTGCGACCAGGCCGAGCCAGTATATGAAGCGCGCTGATAATCAGCCCCTGCCGATCAACGAAACAACCGGTTCCGGCATGGTGCCCTTCCACGAGCAGGTCGACGGAAGCCTGCTGGGCTTGCTGGTAAATCGCCTCGAGCGTTCTTGCTGGTTCCGCCCCCTGCAGAACGGAATTGCCCCCCATGCAGATCATGGCCACGACCAGGCATCTCGTCATTCTCATACCCCGTCTCCCCCTTCTCAGGACATGAAACTTTTCCGGTCACCCGACTCATACAGGCAGGAACCATCGCTTCATGGTAACAGGGGCCACGCACGGGAGAAACTATTTGTTCGACAACTTCGCTTTCGTGGTTGTCGCTTTACCAAACAGCCGCTTGTATTCACCCAGCACGAACTTCGGATCCATGAATGGTTCGTAGCTGATGTCCTGCCAGCGAACGAGTCCTTCTTCGTCGATCAGGAAAGTCCCATGGAGAGTTTGTTTCTCGAAGTCATCATAGGATCGGTACGCCTTGAAAACATCCAGTTTGGCATCAGAAACCAGTGGAAATGGAAACGCCTTCTCATAACCCTCGATCGATTGTTTCAACCCCTCCTGGTCATCGGTACTGATCGCCACCAGGGAAACCCCGGCCTTCTTGAACTCCTCGGTCATCGGGGCAAACGCTTTCAATTGATCGACGCAATGCAGGCAGCCGAAACCCAGGTAGAAAATCACGACAACAGGTTTGCCGCGATACTGTTTCAGTGAATAGTCCTGGCCCTTGGCATCCTTCAACTTCCAGCCAGGAGCCGACGAGGGATGCCAGCGAAAGGGCCCCAGCGAATCAAGGCTGGGCCGTTCACCGATATCCTTGGCAACGTCCAACGGCACACGCCAGTCCGCAGGAAAACCGAGCTGTTCAGCGATCGGGTCCAGGCGTTGGAATGCCGCGACCTCCAGGTCAATCGGCGCTGAATCTTTACGAAGATTCTTGAATGTCTCGAGTGCTTCCTTCTGCTGGTTGTGTTCCCATTGAAGAAAAGCCAGCGTGGCCTTTGGCAGGATCTCGCCACGATGGCTATCCACGTACTTTTTCACGGATTCAATCGCCTTGTCCGCTTCTCCCGCGGAGGCCTGGATACGGGCCAGGTTCACCTGGTGCAAGCCACCTGCCTTGCGAAGTAAATCAAGTCCTTCCTTGAATTTCTCTTCTGCGACTGCCCGGTGGCCCTGCAACGCCTGGATCCCTTTTTCAACCGTGCGAATATTACTGGTATGAGATCGCGAGGCGGCACTGCGTGCCTGGCTGATCTTCTTCTTGAGTTCCTTGCTGTCCTCTTGTTTGACTTCTGGCTTGGCTGCTTCTTCCTGCTTGTCTCCAGCTCCATCCCCGGCAGCAGCCTCCTTCTTCTTGGCCGGCTTGGCTTCCTTGCGAATCTTGGCTTCAGCAGCATCTTCTACTTCTTTTTGCTTCTGCTTCAGTTCCACCAACCGGGTATCCAGCTGCGCCAGTTGTTCATTCCCCTGCTCCACTTTCCCCGCACGAAAATAGGCTGCTCCCAGGTATCGTTCACGTTTCAGCTGTTCAGACAGCTTTTCCGTGGGACGCAGGTAGCGTGTGTCACTCAACTGGATCAACTCATCCCACATCTCGTAGGTGTTGAGAACCTGGAACAATCGCTCTCGTCCGTAATAGGCACTCCCACGCTTGCTGAGGGTGTTGTACCTGGGATGCATTGGCAATTCCGTCATGTTCTTGGCCAGGTCCACTGCTTCCTTTACACGGCCCACGAAAATCAAGTTCCGGATGAGCCATTCATTATTATGAGCAAAATTATGAATCTGGTCAGGCAAGACACGGTCACGAATCATGTGTGCATGATCGACGCGGGCGGAAGCCTCCTGTTGCCAGGCAGCGTCGTTGTAACGCTTTAGTCGCGAAAAAATATGTCCCGGCATGTGCCACATGTGAGCAATCCCCGGTGCCGCCTGGCCGCACTTGGAAGAGGAACTGACCGCGGTTTCCGGTTTCTCGTAATCCCACAGATGAATCCTGTAATGATGACAGGGATGCATCGGTTCCACGGCAAAAACCTGCTGCAGCAGGGCATCGATCGCCAGGTAGCTGGAAATCGGAATATCCGAGGATCGGTTCTTCCACATTTGCAGGGCCAGGAATGCCTTGGCATCCAGGTCATCAGGATACTTGTAGATCAACCGTTCCAGGGCCTTCGTATATTTCTGGGCACGATCTTTTTTCTTGGCCCTGCCCGCCTGGATGAAAGCATTCAAGCTATCGATGTACATCTTCTCTCGTTCACTAACCGACTCCTTGCGCTTGACCGCTTCAGCAATAAATCCCTTGGCTCGCTTGTCATTCCCCGTATTGGCGAGCGCCATACCCCAGTAAGCCATGGCGCATTCGGGGTCCAGCAAGGCTGCCTGCCGAAACGAACGTTCCGCTTCAAAGTTCCAGAAGCCGTGTAACTGGCCCACACCCTGTTCGATAAAATCCTGGACCTGGGGTTTTTTACTGGTCACAGGAAAATTAACTTTCCCCGTCCCTTCCATCAGGTAAGCCGCCTGGCGCGGCCCCTCGTTAAAAGCCTCGCCATGGTAGGAGTGCCCTGCCAAGATCTCCTTCTCTTTGGCATCTGCCGCCGGCTTCTCTTCTTTCTTTTCCTGTGCCCAGGCAGGCAGGGACAAGCCACAAAGGATGACGGTAAACAAAGTCCAGACAGGTCGCATGATCATACCTCAAATAGATTGGGCACCAGGAAGTAACAGTCGCCGGTGTCAGCACACCATGCCAAGACCACTTCTTATAAGCATAGTGTAGAAGGAGACGCTCAAACTCTCAAGAACTCCTGCCACCCATGACGAAGAATATCTCGCCCAGGGGTGTATAAAACGATTAAATAGACCGAAAATAAGGGTTAATGGGCGCCCGACAAATGCTTCTCGGTTTGCAGGATGAATCCGGGTCAACTATCATTTGTTGATAGTGTTTTACTCGATGCAGCGTGTTACCAACCTATCTCATTCCGGGGATCCTGAACCATGCAGAGCAAGTCAAATGTCAAGCGACGAGATTTTCTGAAAACGACCGGTCTCGGTGCGACACTTATTTCCGGCGGAGCCTGGAGCGAATTGGCCGCCAAGGAAACCAAGGCCGTCAACCAAAAATTAAACATCGCCTGCGTGGGAACCGCCAACCGGGCTGCTGCCGACGTCAGTGGCGTGAAGCAGGAAAACATCGTCGCCCTCTGCGACATCGACAAGAATTACCTGGACCGAGCTGGTAAGCAATTTCCCGGTGCCCGCAAGTACGCCGATTATCGAGAATTGATCGCCATGGAAGGTGATAAGATCGACGCCGTGGTCGTTGCCACGGCTGATCACAACCATGCCCCGGCCAGCATTCGTGCCATCCGTGCCGGCAAGCATGTCTACTGTGAAAAACCATTAACTCATACCGTACATGAAGCACGTGTGATTGCTGAAGCTGCCAAGAAGCATGGCGTAGCAACTCAACTCGGTACACAGATTCACGCCACTGAAAACTATCGGCGCGTCGTCGAAGTCATCCAGTCCGGCGCCATCGGGGATGTCACGGATATCCACGTCTGGGTCGGCAAGGGCTGGGGTGGAGGAGACCGTCCCGTGGGTGGTCAGAAACCGCCGAGCACACTCAGCTGGGACCTCTGGCTGGGTCCCGCACCGGAACGTCCGTTCTTCCCGGGCCGTTACCATCCCGCCCAGTGGCGTCGCTGGTGGGACTTCGGACAGGGGACGCTCGGTGACATGGCCTGTCACTACATGGATCTTCCGTTCTGGGCCTGCAAACTGCGACATCCAATCAGCTGCGAGGCAGAAGGACCATCCGTCCATCCGGAAACCTGCCCGCTCGGCCTGACCGTTCGCTACCAGTTCCCCAAGCGTGGCGACCTGGTGGCCACCAAGTTGACTTGGTATGACGGCAACATGATTCCCAAGGAAATTAACGGTGAACGTGTCCCCGGATCGGGTGTCATGTTTATCGGTAGCGAGGGCATGATGTTTGCCAACTACGGCAGCTATCGCCTCTTCCCCCAGGAAAAGTTCAAGGGATTCAAGGCACCGGCACCAAGCATTCCCAAGTCGATTGGTCACCACGCAGAGTGGATCAAGGCATGCAAGGATGGCTCGCCCACGACGTGCAACTTCGACTACTCGGGCGCACTGACCGAGTCGGTCCTGCTGGGCAATGTTGCTTTCCGAACAGGTAAACCACTTGAATGGAATGCCAAGACGCTCAAGGCCACAAACTGCCCAGAAGCAGACAAGTACATCAGCAAGGAATACCGTTCCGGTTGGGAAGTCGTCTAGGACTCCCCAACGGCCGGTAGTCGAGGTTGATTGATCCCTGGTAGAAAGTCTGCGCTACCTGGTCCGGGCTTACTCGCCCTCGATATACTTCAACTGGATCTTGGTGCTGGTCAGTTTCTTCCCCAGTTGCTCGCTAGCGTCTGCCGTGACAGCCGTTCGCGTTAACTTCAGGTCCTTCAATGCCTGCAGACCTTCCAGGTGAACCAGGCCAGCGTCCGTGATGGCTGTCGAACCAAGGTGAAGAAAAGTCAGTTTCTTCATGCCAACGAGGGCAGGCATTCCTTCATCGGTTAACTGCGTGTTGTCGAGGTTAAGCGATTCCATGTTGGTCAAATCCGTCAGGTGTTTCACCCCGACATCCGTAATCGCCACACGCCAGAGGTTAAGGTTTTTTAATTGTGTCATCTTGCTCAGGTGCATTAAACCGCCATCAAACACCTGGCTGTTCTCACTCAGGTCCAGCATTTCCAGGTGAGGCACTTTTGCCAGGGGCGCCAGGCCTTCGTCCGTAATTTGATTCTGCGAAATACGCAACTTCTTCAGTTTTGGAAACTGGTCCAACAAGGCCAGGGCCTCATCGCCCACCAGGGTTTTGGCCAGGTAAAGTTCTTCCAATTGCTTGCTGTTCTGAAGCAGGGCGAGGCCCTCCTCACTGATCCAAAGAAAGTCCAGGAAGAGAGCTTTCAGGCTGGTCATTTTTGCAACCGTCGCCATGCCAGCATCATCAACTGTCGTGGCGCCACTTTCACCGGATAACCGCAGGGCACGTAAATTCCTCAAACCACCCAGGTGCTCGATCCCGGCATTACTCAACTGGCAACCACGCAGGTCCAGGTTACGAAGCGTATTGATCTTGCCTAACGTGGCCAGGCCATCATCCGTAATGCTGGTTTCATTCAACAGCACGGACCCTAATCGCTGGAGTCCCAGCAAGTGCCGAAGTGGACCATCATCAATCGTGGTGCCACGAAAGTTCACCTCGGTAACGAAACCATCACCGTCTTGTTTCAGGGAAGTAGCCACGGCCTCGAGTGCCTTGACCGCAGCGGCATCATCCGGATCTACCGTCGGGGTGCCCTGCTTTGCAACGTCTGTTTTATCGGTCGTGCCCGTAACAGGCGTATTGGGGGTCTCGGTGGAAGAATTGCAGCCCACCAGCAGTCCCAAACCCATCAGCATCACGAAACGCCAAGTATCACAAATCATGGTAGATCCCTTCTCGGTAACTCTTTGAACTCACTCTACTATAAAAACGTTGGACTGGTTTGGCCACCAGACTTGATTCGAGACTCTGCCGGCTTCACGAACTGTCTACGAAATGGCATATTACAGCACTCATCAACTACAGACCGTCCGCCAGGCAAAGGAGCTTGTCCCCCATGACTACCAACAATACCGCTGATGTGATTGTGATCGGTGGCGGCGTTTCGGGACTGAGCACCGCCATGCAACTGGCTCGTCGAGGCAGCCGGGTTATCGTCATGGAACGCGAACGATTGGCGAATGGATCCACGGGCCGGGCAGCCGGCCTGCTGGGGCAGCTACGTGGCACCGAGGCCCATACCAGGATGTTGATGGACGGAGTAACAATCGTCCAGGAGCTGGAACAACGGACCGACGTGGAAATCTTCGTACAAACCGGATCACTACGAGTTGCTTCTTCTCCCGAGCGTGCCAAGGAAATCAAGGACCTGGTCGCCATGGGGAAATCCATTGATTTCGATATCGATCACATCGACCAGGAGGAAGTAGCCGACAGGTTGCCTTACATGAAAACCGATGACCTGATCGATGCCTGCTACTGTCCGACGGATGGTCACCTGCAACCAGCGGAACTGGCCAGTGCCTACATGCAAGTCGGTAAAAGCGAGGGGGTCCAGTACCTGCAAAACTGCCCGGTGCAAAAAGTTTTGATCCACAACGGTAAGGCCCAGGGGGTCGAAACCGCGGAAGGTACATTTCATGCTCCCGCCATCGTGAACGCTGCCGGCCCCTGGTCCTACCTGGTGGCAGACCTGGCAGAAACCGTACTGCCCTCGGCGGCCATTGGTCACTACTACCTCACCACACGACCCGACGAGGCCCACCCGGTCGATCGACACAGTCCGGCAATTCGGGATCGACAGCAGCGAATTTACTCACGTCCTGAAAGTGGTGGTCTGATCGTCGGACTTTACGGCGAGGAAGCCGTTCAGTACGACATGGATCAATTGCCCGTGGATTTTGACATGTCGTCACTCAAGGCTCGCCAGGATGATATTCATGTTGCCCTGCTGATCCATGCGACCCAGCAACGGTTCCCCTGGATCAATGAACGAACTCCCATGACCATTACTGCCGGCATCATGACCTTTACGCCCGATGGCAAGCCCTTCTGCGGTAAAATGCCGGCCATCGAAGGACTCTACCACTGTTCAGGATTCAGTGGACATGGAATCGTCCAAAGTCCAACCATTGGCGTCATCATGGCTGACCTGGTATTAACCGGGCAAACCGATTATGACATCACGGCCATCGAGGCCGACCGTTACTACGATCTACCTGGATTCCAGCAACGCAACGACATCAAGGCCAAATGTTACCAGATGCATGCCGACTACTATGGGCGTGTTGAAGGCAGTTCAACCGCCTGACACATCCCCTCCCTGGCTGACCCAACGGGCCTCACATGAAAATCCTCGTCCCGACCAAGCGTGTTCCCGACACCGACCAGAAGATCCGGGTCCAGGAAGACGGCCTGGCAATCGAAACTGCCAATCTTCCTTTTGTCATCAACCCGTTTGACGCCATCGCCATCGAAGAAGCGATTCAAATCCGAGAAACTCTTGCCGATCCGGTTGAAATCCTCGCCGTTGGCATTGGTACTACCGATTACGAGGCCGAGCTGCGCACGGCCCTGGCCATGGGTGCCGATCGGGCTATCCTCGTGGAAAACCCGGAACCGCTCGACCCCTGGAATGCCGCCTCGATCCTGGCAGCCGTGGTCCGGCAGGAGCAACCCGACCTGGTACTGATGGGAAAGCAGGCCGTGGATGATGATGCCAACCAGGCGGGTCAGTTCCTGGCGGCACAGCTTGGCTGGCCGCAGGCCACGTTCGCCTCCCGGCTGGAATTCACGCCGAAGGGATGTCGCGTTGCTCGCGAGACCGATCATGGCATCGAGGTCGTTCACGTGGACTTGCCTGCCGTTGTTACCACGGATTTACGACTTAACGAACCACGCTATGCGTCGCTGCCAGGCATTCTCAAGGCCCGCAAGAAAGAAATCCAGCAACTTCCCGTTGCTGATCTGGGGGTCGAGATCACACCACGGATCAAGGTGCTGGAATTGCGTTCCTCCTCCACCCGCCGGGAATGCGTCAGGGTCCAGGGTGTGGATGAATTGATCGACAGACTACGTAATGACGCAGAAGTTCTCTGAAGGGAGCAAACCGGCAATGCAGATCCTGGTAATTGTCGAACACGCTGGTGGTACGATCCGACCTGGAAGTCGATCTGCCATCACGTTTGCCCGCTCCGTGGCCGAATCCAACGGGGGCGAGGTGGAACTCCTGCTGCTGGGCCACGAACTGGGCGATGCATCACTGGATGCCGCCAGCTACGCACCCGTGCTGGTCGCCGACCATGCTAACCTGGCTCATCCACTAGCCGATCGATATGCCCAGGTCATTGCCCAGGTGGTAACCGCAAAAGATGCCGATTTGGTGGTGGCAGCCTCCACGACGTTTGCCAAGGATATCGTGGGCCGGGCTGGTGGCCTGCTCGGTGGCGCCATGGCCAGCGATATCCTGGGACATGAATGGATCGAGGATCAACTGATCATGCAACGTCCCATGTATGCTGGTGCCGTCATCGCCCGTGTCGTGCTGACCGGTCAACCGTCGATTGTGACGGTTCGTGCCTCCGCCTATGAACCTGCCAAACCATCATCTGACGTTCATACCGTGAAAAACATTTCCATCGATGCCGCAACGTTGCCGACTCGTATCCAGCACGAAAAGACCGAGGCCCGGACCAGCCATCGACCGGATGTTACCGAGGCCCGCGTGGTCGTCTCCGGGGGACGTGGAATCAAGAACTCCGGCGACTATGAACAACTGGTAGGAGGCCTGGCCGATACATTAGAGGGAGCCACGGGAAGCTCGCGTGCCCTGGTCGATGCGGGCATCACGCCCAACGAACTGCAAGTTGGCCAGACCGGCAAGATCGTGGCGCCAGAACTTTACATTGCCGTCGGTATCTCGGGAGCCGTGCAGCACCTGGCAGGCATGAAGAACTCACGCATCATCGTGGCCATCAACCAGGACCCGGATGCACCGATTTTCGACGTTGCTGATTTTGGCCTGGTAGGCGATGCTTATGAAATCGTGCCACAACTGATTGAAAAGCTGGCCACTCAGCAGCCAGGCCACTGAACCAGGATACAGGGAAGCCCTCATGCCGAATGATTCGCTAACACGCGAAATCATGGGAAACATCGGGGGGGGATCCCAGTTCTTTTTCTACCTGATGGCTACCGCCGCGATGGCCTGCTTTAGCTACGGGCTTTGCCGCCGAACGCGCTTATGGAGGCTCGGTCGCCCAACCGACTCATCACTAAACTGGCGAGCCAGCATCACCCGCTTCATGACGCACGTGATGACTCAACGGACCTTGCAACGTGGCCGACGAGCTGCCGGCATTGCCCACCGCCTCTTCTTTTATGGATTCATCGTACTCTTGATCGGGACCATCCTGGTCGCCATCGAACACTATGGGGCACTTCTCATGGGGCGTCCCACGCATCAACCACTTTTCCACAAGGGTCTCTACTTCGCCTGCTACGAACTGGTACTGGACACCTTCGGGCTCACCATGCTGGCCGGCATCTGCTGGTTCATACAGCGGCGTTGGCGAGGTGGTTCCAGCATGGCGCACCACTGGTCCGACTGGGTCATCTTGTTCAGCCTGTTACTGCTGGGCATTAGTGGTTACCTGGTCGAAGGCCTGCGGATCATCCATGCACAGACTCCTCAACCAGGTTACTCCTACGTGGGCCTGGCCGCTGCGACGGTTTTCCGACAATTCGGTATCGACTCCTCCCAGGCCAGCGGGATCCACCTCGCCCTCTGGTGGATCCATGCCGTGCTCGCCCTGGGATTCATCGCTGCCTTTCCCTACACGCGGCTCCTGCATTCATTGGCAGGCAAGTGGCTGATCTCCACGCGTGATGAACCCCTGGGCATCATGACTCCCATAACGATCGAGGAAGTGGAATCCACGGGACGTGTGGGAGTCGAACGTATTGAAGACTTCACGCGACAACAATTAATCGAAATGGACGCCTGCGTCTCCTGTGGCAGGTGCCAGGATGCCTGTCCTGCTCACGCCGCCGGTAAACCACTGTCACCCCGCAACGTGGTCCAGGATCTTCGTGGTCATCTCAACATCGTAGGACCCTTGCTGCTGGCTAACCAGGAAGCAGCAGAAATGGGATCAATACACGGCCAGACCATTTCAGCGGAAACCCTCTGGTCCTGCACCAGCTGCCACGCCTGTGTTGACACGTGTCCACTGGATGTAAATCCCCTGAGGATGATCACCGATATGCGTAGGCACCTGGTGGGAGAAGCCCAGTTGCGCGGGGCTCCTGCCACGGCACTCCAAAAAATGCAACGTTCAGGAAACCCCTGGGGCTTACCAGCCGAGGAACGTTTGCACTGGGCAGCCGGACTTGACGTGCCAACCGTAGAAGAAAACCCGGAGTTTGAAATCCTCTACTGGGTCGGCTGCGCCGCATCCTATGATCGACGCATCCAACGAGTGGCCCGGGCCGTCGTCCAGTTATTGCAATATGCCCAGGTCAATTTTGCCGTGCTCGGTCCCGAGGAACGTTGCACCGGTGAATCGGCTCGACGCATGGGAGATGAATTTCTCTTCCAGGAAATGGCCGCAGGAAACTTGGAAACACTCCAGCGTCATGAGGTCCGAAAAATCATCACTCATTGTCCCCACTGCCTCAACAGCCTGACGAACGATTATTCACAATTCGGAGGCAACTTCGAAGTCGTGCATCATAGCCAGTTCCTGCAGGAACTGGCTCAGCAGGGACAACTCGTCCTGGCTGACCAGGAACCTGGTGAGGCAGCAGAAATCACTTACCACGATCCCTGCTACCTGGCTCGCGTGCAGCAAATTTCAGACCCACCTCGCCAGGTCATCGAATTGACGCTACCTACCGGCAATCATCTTCGTGAGATGCCTCGCCGCCGTGAAAACACCGGCTGCTGCGGTGCTGGCGGAGGACGCATGTGGTTTGACGACCCACCGGAACAACGAGTAGGAATGGATCGTATCGCGGAGATCAAGGCGACCGGTGCACGTACCGTGGCCGTGGGTTGTCCATTCTGCCTGACCATGGTCCGCGATGGTATGGCAGCTGAAAACGTCGAAATCGAGGTGCAGGATATCGCTGAAGTCTTGCTGGCAACCATGACGGCGCCCCCTATAATGGACAGCCCCACGACGTAACGATCTCCTAACCTCTTTCCTGTTTTTCACGAGAACGTGACATGCACCTGTCAAGAATCATCCGCCTGGTAACGTGGAGTCTTGCAATCCTGCTACTCATGGCTGCAACCACTACGGTCAGGGCTGACAGGAAACGTCTCTTGCGTCGCTCTTCCCGGCGACCGCACATGTCCCTGGTCGCCAGCCAGGATGGATACTGGTTCTACGACGGTAACACGCGGGTCATGTTCTACCAACGCACCGAGAAATCACTGGAAGGAAAATGGCCGCGGTCAAATTACATCCATCCCCTGTACGACCTGGATGGTAACGAGGTCACGGAAGACTTCCCCAAGGACCATCCTCATCACCGGGGTATTTACTGGGCATGGCACCAGATTTTTGCCGGTCAGCAACGGCTGGGCGACGCCTGGGTGGCCAGTGATTTCATCGCGGATGTGGTTCAGGCCAAAATCATTCAGGCAGATGGCGAGGCAGCGGCACTACGTATCGAGGTACACTGGAAATCCCCCCTGTGGACCGATAAAGACAAGCAACCTCGACCCTTCCTGAAAGAAACCACGGTCATTCGGACTCATCGGGCTGTCGATAATCGGCGGCTGATCGATTTCGATATCCAGTTGCAGGCCCTGGTCCCTGACCTGCACCTGGGTGGTTCAGAGAATGCCAAGGGTTACAGCGGATTCTCAGCCCGCATCAAACATCCGGAAGAGACCGTTTTCAACGCGGAACAAGGTCCTGTGCAACCGCAGACAACGGGCCTGGCTGTCGGGCCCTGGATCGACATGGTAGGAGCATACGGCAAGGGAGATGCCATCAGCGGCATTGGTATCCTCTGTCATCCAAAGCACCCACACGGAAAGCAACTGTGGATCCTGCGATCCAAGAGCAGCATGCAGAATGCAGCTTACCCGGGACAACATGCCCAACCGGTTCTGATGAACAAACCCTGGCACCTGAAATACCGGCTGGTGTTACACCGTGGCGAGACGGCAGCAACGAATTTCAGTCACCTACAGGCTGAATTTTCGGCACAACCCTGAACAGGCACCTGTGGTTTTCGGTTACGGGTCGATGATCTCGTCCCGCGTACCCTGGATGAAATCAATCACCTGTGCAAACTCGACTTCCGGCAATTCGAATTGCCGGAGTGTTGCTTCCAGGTGACTGATGAAAACATCCCAGTCTCCAGAGGTAATCCCCATTCCCCGATGTGATGTCACCATGTCACGGCCTGTGTACAACAGGGGTCCGCCGGCACTGGCACAGAGGAAGTCGATCAACAGCTGTTTTTCCCGGGCAATCCCATCGTCTCCCCGGTTTTCCCAGAATCGTCCCAATTGCGAATCGGCTCGCAGGCGGTGTAACAGTGCGTCAGCCACAGCAGCCACAGCATCATAACCACCCAGGCGTTCGTAGAGCGTTGCATTCATTGAATTTTCTCCCTGGCTTCCCATTCTTCCTGTATCATCGAAACAATTAAATGCCCGGCACGAACGCAGCAATCCATTGAGAAATTCCGCCCACGTTGGTAATTCCTACTTGATCTCACTCAAGCTTACCGGCGATCGGTTGTTGTGCGATTCTTCCACGGCAGCCAGCACACGTTGCACCTTGTAGGAATCCGCAAAGTCCGGCAAGGGAACGACCGGCTCCTGGCCTCCCAGAGCCGTAAAGATATCAGCCGCCTGGTTAATAAAGCTATGCTCATATCCCAGCACGTGGGCCACCGGCCACCAGGCCGCGGCATAGGGATGATTGGCATTGCCATTGGTGACGTTGATCGTCGACCAGCCCTGCAGTTCCTCGGGTAACGTGGCGTCATACCAATCCAGTTCATTCATCCGTTCGAAATTAAATCGGATGGCTCCTTTTTCCCCGTGAATTTCCAGCCGGTTTGCATTCTTGTAACCGGTCGAGAGACGGGTCGCCTCGAACGTCGCCAGGGCGCCGCTCTGCATGCGTGCGATGAAGAGTACGATATCGTCGACGGTGCAGGCACCTCGCTGTTCACTCGTCTCAGCACCCCGGCCGGAAATTTCACCACCGCCTCCCTCAAGGATAATGCGATCCTTGATCACGGTTTCCATGCTGGCTCCAACCACTTCATCCACCTCGTCACCCGTGATGAAGCGAGCGGTATCAATCGTATGAGCACAGAGATCTCCAAGAGACCCCGAGCCAGCCACCTCACCCTGGAAACGCCACATGAGCGGTGTATCGGGACCGGCCCAATCCTGCAGGTAGCAACCTCGAATCTGGTAAATCTTGCCGAGCTTTCCCTGCTGGCAAATCTGGTGTGCCAGGGCCACGGCGGGGCAACGTCGATAGTTGTACCAGACAAACGTCTGGCCGCTGGCTTTTTCCGCAGCCTCGGCCATTTGGCGAGCACTATCAAGTGTGTTGGCCAGGGGTTTTTCACAAGCCACGTGTTTCCCTGCCTCCAGGGCCGCAATGGAGTGTTCTGCATGCACGTTATTGGGTGTGACGATATCGACCAGGTCGACGTCCGCATCGGTCACCGTAGCCTGCCAATCGGTGCTGGAATTTTGCCAACCCCATTGCTGGGCAAAAGCTGCTAACTCGTCCGGGTTACGAGCGGCGATCGTATGCATGACCGGGTCAACTGGCAAGTCAAAGAACTTGGCTACCTTGAGGTAGGCATTGGAGTGTGCACGGCCCATGAACTTGGAACCGATCAAAGCAACATTACAGGTCTGGCCTGGCATAATCAAATCTCCGTGGAACGAACGTCGTTCGTGGTTAGCATAGGTCTACTAGTAATCAACATCTGTCCATTGCTGGTTCTTGTGACTGGTTAGCACTGCCTCACAGATAGCAACTTCCTTGTGACCGTCTTCAAACGTACTCCAGTCCGGGTCGGTCGGCATCTGCCCCTTGGCCACGGCCCGGTAAACATTGCGGAACAGGTTCTTGGGACCATCCGGGTAAGCCTCGGGGTGTCCACCGGGATAGTGGGCATACTCACGAGCGGCCTCGTGCAGCAAGGAGGGGTCCTTGGTGAGAATCTCGTTCGCCTTATCCCGGTAACCAATCCACATCTCGTTCGGTTTCTCCTGGTCCCAGGAAATCGCGCACTTGGAACCATCCAGTTCGAAATGCAAACGGTTCTTGCGACCCGCCGCCACCTGGCTGACCGTGAAAACCCCGCGGGTACCATTGGCCATTTCGAACAACACCGAAGCATAGTCCTCGGTATTGATTTCCTGGGGCTCGTAATCGCTGGGATCCAGTTCCTTGCCCGAATAGGTTTCTACTTCCTTCTTGGGACGCATCCGGGTCTTGTGAACGGTATGCAGATCGGCAAAGACTCTCGTAATCGACTGACCACTAATAAACTGCATCAGGTCACACCAGTGGCTCCCCACGTCAGCCACGGCTCGACTGTCCCCGGACAGTTCCGGTACCAGGCGCCAATTCCAGTCCGTGGGAAGATAGAGCCAGTCTTGCAGGTACGAACCATGAATAGAAAACACGTCCCCGATTTCACCCGAACGCACCATCTCACGAGCATGCTGAACGAGAGGATAAAATCGATAATTGAAGTCGACCGCATGAATCAGACCGGAATCCCTGGCCAGGCTTAGCAGTTCGTTACTCTCGGTCGTATTCATGGCCAGTGGTTTTTCACTGATCACATGTTTTCCGGCAGCCAGGATATCGCGATTGACCTCGAAGTGAAGATGGTTCGGTGTGCAGTTGTGTACCACCTGGATATCTGGATCCGCCAACAAGTCCTGGTAGTTCCCGTAAGAGCGCGGGATCGACATTTCTGCCGCCTTCTGCTGTGCCAACTCCTCGTTGGCCTCCGCCACGGCCAGGATCTCCACGTTCCCCAGTCGTCGAGCGGCTTCCACATGTGCTGGACCGATAAACCCTGTGCCAATAATGCCTGCTGCTATTTTCTCGGGCATAATGCCTTATCCTTCTGCCAGGAATTGCCTGTGAACAGGAAAACGGATCCCTCGTCTCACATATCTCAAGAGATCGATTTTATCGCTCAGCAAACAAGAGAAGCAAGCGGGTACCCCCTCATTTTCTCGATACTGACCAGCTCCCCCGGGTGCCGAAAAGTTGACCGCCGAATACAAATAGCTTACGACATGAAACCATGAAACCTTACTTATCACGATGGTCTCACCTCGTACTCCTGGTCCTTGCCCTGGCAGCCAGCGAGACCACTGCCCAATCCAAAACTAAAAAGAATGTCCTGTTCATTGCCGTGGATGATCTCCGTGTCGAACTTGGATGCTACGGCAATACGATTGTCAAATCGCCAAACATCGATAAGCTGGCGGCGAGAGGCACCCTCTTCACCCGTGCTTACTGCCAACAAGCGGTCTGCAATCCGTCACGTGCGTCCCTGCTGACCGGCCTGCGCCCCTCGACGCTGGGCATCTGGGATCTGCCTACCCATTTCCGACAGAAGATCCCGGACGTAGTGACCTTGCCACAAACGTTTAAGCAACAAGGTTACTTTACGCAGAATATTGGTAAGCTGTTTCATAACTGGCGCCAGGATGACTACCGGGGTGACGCACCTTCCTGGTCCGTTCCTGCGGTCATGCACTACAATTCACATGGGAAAGACAAGGCCAGGGTCGCGGGCAAACTACCACCCAACCTGGTGAATGTACCCCGTTGCGTCATCCGCGACGTACCCGATGACGCTTACTTTGATGGTCGCGTCGCTAAGTTGGCCATCAAGGCTCTGCAGGAGTTGAAGAAAAAACAACAACCCTTCTTCCTGGGCGTTGGTTTCTGGAAACCTCACTCCCCCTTTAATGCTCCTAAAAAGTACTGGGACCTGTACCAGCAATCCCAGGTTGCTCCACCTACCAACCCCAATCCTCCTGAGCAGGCGCCTGCCATCGCCCTGCACGACTCACGGGAAATTCTCCGTGGCTTCCGGGATCGTCCGACAGGCCGCCCCACTCCCGAGGAAGTCCTGACCTTACGTCACGGCTACTATGCTGCCACCAGTTATGTTGATGCCCAGGTGGGCAAGGTGGTTGATGAACTCGATCGATTGGGAATGGCTGATAACACCATCATTGTCTTCTGGTCAGACCATGGATTCCACCTGGGGGAACATGGCCTCTGGGCCAAGACTTCCAACTTTGAACTCGATGCCCGTGTCCCGATGATTATTGCCACGCCCCAGGGAAAGGGTGGTCAGCGAACTTCAGCACTGGTCGAGTTACTGGACCTCTACCCCACCCTGGCGGACCTCTGTGAACTCGCTGCACCCGGTAACCTCGAGGGAACCAGCCTGCGGCCCCTCTTGAAGGACCCGGCAGCGACGGTCAAGCCGGCGGCCTTTACCTGGCATCCTCGTCCGGCCTATCCACCTGACGGAAAACCGCCAGAGGCCATGGGATACTCGCTAAGAACCGACCGATACCGCTACACGGAGTGGCGAAATCATCAAACCGGAAAGGTCCTGGCACGAGAACTCTATGACCATGAAACGGACCCACGAGAAACGCATAACCTCATCAAGGCTCCACCCGAGAAGCAGGCATTCCAGGCGGCAGTAAGGTTACTCAACGACCAGTTTCCGCGACAGGGAAATTAATCCCTACGAAAAAGTTCTCCTGCTGCTGGCTATAACAAGGGCCCGTGGAGGCCTCCAGGATCCGCAAATCGACTACACTAAAATCATGACGAAATACCGTGATCCACTCGCCAGCAAGCCAACCCTTCCCGGATCGCGTCGATCCATCCTGCAAGCAGGTGCATTAGGATTGCTTGGGCTCGATCTGGCCTCGCTGCAAAACCTGTCGGCCCAGCAAGCCTCACCAGGTCCCACGGCTGGTTCTGCCAAGTCAGTCCTGTTCATCTTTCTCTCCGGTGGACTGTCCCAGCTCGATAGCTTCGATATGAAACCGGGCGCACCCGTGGAAATTCGTGGCGAGTTTTCTCCACGGCCCACACCCGTACCGGGAATCCAGGTCTGTGAGCATTTGCCTCGCATCGCATCCCATATGAAGAAGCTGGCACTGGTCCGTTCCCTGACACACTTCTCCAACGAGCATAACGAGGCCCATACGTTGATGCTGACCGGGCGTTCCCAGTTGCCTCCCGGTTACAAGGAAAACAAGCCCCAACCGACCGACTGGCCCTCGATCACCTCGACCGTGGGACGTTTAATGCCCGCGCGCAGCGCCAGCCTGCCAGCGGCCGTGGTCACACCCCAGCGGTTGGTCAACATGAACCAGGGGGGAGTTGTCACACCCGGACAATTCGGAGGCCTGATGGGAAGCCGTTACGATCCCTGGTTTCTGGAATCCTCCCCCTATCGTGGAGGCGACGTGAAAGGAGCTTACCCCGACCACGCCTACCACCGTGGTCGGGAAGACCGAGTGACCGACAAGTCAACGTTTCGAGCTCCGGTCCTCAAGCTACCCGAGGGACTGAACCCGCAGCGCATGCAAAACCGTGTCCAGTTATTGAACACCATTGATCGGCAACGTCAGGATCTCGAGCAAGCGGCAAGCGTACGGAAAATGGATCGCTTCCGGCAGTCCGTGATCTCGTTGCTCACGGATCAAAAAGTGAGACGTGCCTTTGACGTGACCGGGGCAGATGAGGCCACACTCGATCGATACGGACGCAACCTGTTCGGCTGGACCCTGCTAATGGCCAAGCGACTCATTGAAGCGGACGTCACCCTGGTGCAGGCGAACCTCGGCAATTACAACACCTGGGATCTGCACGGCGGTATTTTTAAGATCTCCAAGAACTGGCTCTATCCACCGGCAGACCAGGCCATCGCCGCCTTGTTGGAAGACCTGGCCGCAAGTGGACGTCTGCAGGAAACACTTGTTGTCATTGCCAGTGAATTCGGTCGCACTCCTCGGATCTTCAAGGTTCCCAATGCCTACAAGACACCTGGTCGCGATCACTGGGGAGCTGTCCAGACGGCACTCTTTGCCGGGGCGGGAATCCAGGGAGGCACGGTCCTGGGAAGTTCCGACCGGATCGGTGGCTATCCAGCCAACTTGCCCCAGCGTCCAGAGGATTTTGCGGCCACGATTTACCATGCCTTGGGCCTCCCTCCGAGAGCCGCCTGGCGAGACGACGCCAATCGCCCTCACTACATCTATCGGGGTAACCCGATGACGGCCTTGTTCTAAACGAACACTCAGCGAGCTAGAAACTCTATCGCTACGATCCGAATCCCCGTTTTCCCTTGAAAAACAAGGGAAAACCTTTCTCCTCGCACCAACTCAGCAGTTGTAATTCTGCACATTCTCAGCCAAAATAGAGAGTTGAAGTCCTGCCAACAATGAATTTTGGGATTGCAAGGAATCTGCCCATGTTTCTCCGCAGCCGTACGCTCCTCTCGATCGTATTCATTCTCACTGCAACTTGCCTGGTGTCGCTCACCCAGGCGGCTGATGAGCCAGGAAAATCAACGGACAACGACAAGCAAATCAGTTACTACGATCAGATCCGGCCCATCTTCCAGAGGCATTGCCAGGGCTGTCATCAACCCGCCAAACCCAGTGGCAAGTACGTGATGACTTCCTTTGACAAATTACTGGCCGGGGGAGAATCCGAGTCAGAGGCCGTCATTGCCGGCAAACCGAATGCCAGCTTGCTGGTCGACATGATCAAGGCCGAGGATGGCAAGGCCGAAATGCCCAAGGGCAAGCCGCCCCTGGCCACCGCCGAAATCGATTTGATCGAGCAATGGATTGTCCAGGGGGCGAAGGACGACACACCCGCCAGTGCACAGCTGCGTTACGACATGGAACATCCCCCGGTCTACACGAAGCCACCAGTGGTCACCTCACTTCATTTTTCACCAGACGGCTCCCTGCTGGCAGTAGCCGGCTTTCACGAGGTACTATTACATAAGGCCGATGGCAGCGGACTGGTAGCCCGGCTAGTCGGTGTTTCCGAACGTATTGAATCGGTTCGCTTTTCACCCGATGGTAAACGACTTGCTGTCACGGGTGGATCTCCGGGACGCGCGGGTGAAGTCCAGATCTGGGACGTTACCAAGCAGTCCCTGTCACTTTCAGTACTTGTTACTTATGACACCGTTTATGGTGTTTCCTGGTCACCAGACGGCAAACTGGTGGCGTTTGGTTGCAGCGACAACACGATTCGTGCCATTGATTCAATGACTGGCAAGCAGGTGCTCTACCAGGGAGCCCACAACGACTGGCCACTGGATACTGTTTTCTCGGTCAAGGGAACGCATGTGATGTCCGTGGCCCGGGATCGCACGGTCAAGCTGACCGAGGTGGCCACGCAGCGATTTATCGATAACATCACATCGATCACACCTGGAGCCCTGAAAGGTGGTATTGCAGCCATCGCTCGACATCCTGAACGGGACGAGATCCTGGTCGGTGGTGCCGATGGAACGCCGAAGGTATTTCGCATGTTGCGCACGAGCAAACGTGTGATCGGAGACAACGCCAACCTGATCCGAACTTTCCCACCATTGAGAGGTCGAGTTTTTGATGTTGCCATTAGCCCGGATGGTAAGAAGATCGTGGCCGGCAGCAGTTACAACGGAACCGGGGATCTACGTGTCTACGCTTACGATTTTGATGCCAAGCTTCCCAAGGACGTTTTGGCTATCATGCAGAAACGCTCACTGAATCGTTCCGATGCCGAGAAGAAAAAGCTGGCCGAGTACCGTCGGGATGGTATCAAGGTTGTCGCGGAAGCGGTCATCGAGCAGTCAGGGATCTATGCCGTGGCATTCAGCCACGATGGAAAACAGGTGGCCGTGGCAGGCTCAGATGGCACGGTGCGTTTACTGGACTCGAATTCGCTGAACCTCAGCAAGGAGTTCATGCCGGTCGTGATCAATGACAAGGCAGCGGGCGCAACCAGCAAGCTGATCATTCCCGATACTGAACAGGAAGTCCAACCGGTCGCCCTGCCCGTATCGGACCCCCTGGTCGCCTTGCAGGTCGAACCTGGGAAGGTCGAACTGGAACATCCTTATGATTACCAGCAAATCGTGGTCAGTGGACAATTGAAATCAGGTAATACCGTGGATGTCACGCGACTGGTCAAAACCCAGGTGGCTGGCAACCTGCTCAACATCTCTCGCAACTTGTTGATCCGTGGCAACCAGAACGGCAAGGGGAATTTAACCTTCTCGTTAGCTGGGCAGAAGATCACGGTACCCGTGGAAGTTCGCGGCATGAAAACCGCCTATGCAGTCGACTATATTCGGGACGTGACGCCCGTGTTGTCCAAGGCCGGCTGCAACGCCGGCACTTGCCATGGTGCCCGTGAAGGGAAAAACGGTTTCAAGCTTTCCCTGCGAGGCTATGATCCTATTTACGATACACGAGCCTTTAGCGACGATCATGCTTCGCGACGGGTCAACATGGCATCGCCGGATCAAAGCCTGATGCTATTGAAAGCCAGTGCCAGTGTACCTCACGTTGGTGGCCAACGTGTACGTCCCGGTGAGCCGTACTATCAACTGATTCGCAACTGGATTGCCACGGGCGCCAAGCTGGATCTGCAAAGTGCTCGCGTGGCCAACATCAAGCTGTACCCGATCAACCCGGTCGTCCAGCAACTGGGCAGTCGCCAGCAAATGCGAGTCGTGGCCACCTATACCGACGGCACGACCAACGATGTCACCGCCGAGTCATTCATCGAAAGTGGTAACACGGATGTTGCCGAGGCTGACAGCATGGGACTGATCACCGCGGTTCGTCGTGGAGAGGCCCCGATCCTGGCCCGTTACGAGGGTGCTTATATTGCCACCACGATGACGGTGATGGGAGATCGCAGCGGCTTCGCCTGGGAAGCAACCCCGGCCAACAATTACATTGACGAGCTGGTAGCCAGCAAGCTGCAACGGATGAAAATCATTTCATCAGATCTTTGCACGGACGCCGAGTTTATTCGCCGTATTCACCTGGACCTGACCGGATTGCCCCCGAGTTCCGCCGATACCCAGAAGTTCCTGGACGACCCACGTGACAATCGAGTCAAACGCGATGCCTTGATTGACCAGCTCGTGGGTAACGATGCTTACATCGATCACTGGACCAATAAATGGGCTGACCTGTTACTCGTGAACCGAAAGTTTCTCGGAGTGGAAGGTTCGGTTTCTTTCCGCAAATGGATTCACGGGGAAATTACTGCCAACACACCCTACGATGAATTCGCCCGCAAGATTCTCACCGCGACCGGATCCAACCGGGAAAATCCACCAGCTTCGTACTTCAAGATCAGCCGTACTCCCCAGGACACCATGGAAAACACCACGCAATTGTTCCTGGCCGTTCGGTTCAACTGCAACAAGTGCCATGATCATCCTTTCGAACGCTGGACCCAGGACCAGTATTATGAAACGGCTGCTTTCCTGGCACAATTTGGGCTGGCCAAGGATCCTGCCGGCGGAAAAAAAGAACTGGGGCGAACCGCTGTCGAACCGGGCAAACCACTCTACGAGATCGTCACGGACAAGAAGACGGGCGAAGTCAAGCATGATCGAACCGGCGAAATCACGGCACCCAAGTTCCCCTACCCGGTGAAATTCACGGCTCCGGAAAATGCGCCGAGGCGGCAACAGCTGGCCCACTGGATCACTTCGCCGGACAACCCTTACTTTGCCCGCAGTTACGTGAACCGGATCTGGGGCTACCTGATGGGTGTCGGTTTTATCGAACCACTGGATGATATCCGGGCCGGCAATCCACCTACCAATCCCGAACTGCTCGATCGTCTATCGGCCGAGTTCATCGAGCACAAGTTTGACGTGCGGTACCTGGTCAAGCAGATTTGCAAATCGCGCACCTACCAGCTATCGATCAACACCAACAAGTGGAACGAGGATGACGCAGTTAATTTCTCCCACGCCACGGCCCGACGACTCCCGGCGGAAGTACTCTACGATGCGATTCACTTCGTAACCGGGTCCACGACCAAGCTGCCTGGTGTCGCCGCTGGCACCCGCGCCGCCCAGTTGCCCGATTCCGGTGTTCGCCTGCGTGACGGATTCCTGGCGAACCTGGGACGCCCGGCCCGTGAAAGCGCCTGCGAATGTGAACGCACCAACCAGATGCAACTGGGACCGGTCCTGACACTGGCCAGTGGGCCCACCGTGGGGACTGCTATCTCGGATGCTCAGAACGAGATCGTCAAGCTGGTTGCCAGCCAACCCGATGACAAGCAAATGGTAAACGCACTGTTCCTGCGTATCCTGAATCGTTCTGCCACGGACGCTGAAATCAGTGCATCCATCGCCATGCTCAAGGAACTTCCAAAACATCACCAGGATCTGGTCGCTGAGTTACAGGGATACGACAAAAGCCTACAGCCTGTCATTGCCAAGAACGAAAAAGAACGGCAGGCGGGCATCGTCAAGGCAAAGAAGGGGGTGGACGATTATGAGAAATCAATCGCCGCACGTGAGGCCGAGGCGGATAAAAAACAAAAAGCCTCAATCGCCGCCGCGGACAAAATATTGAAGGACTATCAAGAAGGCGAGGACGCACGGTTTATCGAGTGGACGGAAAAAGGCGGCGGCAAGTCGGCATGGACCACCGTGGACGCGAAGGAAATGAAGTCGAAGATCGGAACCACGCTCGCCAAGGAAAAAGATGGCATCATTTTTGCCAGCGGCAAGAACGGCAAGGACACCTTCACCATCACTGCCGAAACAACGATGAAAAATATGACTGGCCTGCGGCTAGAAGCGTTACCGGACAAACGGCTTCCCAAGGGCGGACCCGGCCGTGCGCCCGGCGACGGCAATTTTGTGCTGACCGAGCTGGAGCTGGTGTGGGCCCCGGCGGATAAGCCGAACGAGCAGAAGAAACTGAAACTCGAGAAAGCCAAGGCGGACTTCAGCCAGGGGAATTACGCAGTGGCCACGGCCATCGACGGCAAACTCGCGCCCGCCAGCAACGGCTGGGCCATTGCGCCGCAAATGAATAAATCTCACCAGGCGTCATTCGAAATCAAGGACGCACCCAAGCATGACGGTCCCATTTTGCTGACCATCATCATGAAGCAGGAATTCAGCGGCAGTAACTGGCAACTCGGTAAGTTCCGCTGGTCCATCACCGACGGGAAAAAGCCGGTGAACTTTGGCCTGCCCAAGACCATCAATGACCTACTCGCCATCGCGGCGGACAAACGTGATGACAAGCAGAAGGCGGAATTGATTAAGCATTACCGCAGCATGGACGAAGAACTCAAGAAACTGACGAAGGCACTGGCAGACAGTAAGAAACCTCGTCCCGTCGATCCCAAGCTGAAGCAACTGCGGGACCGGTTGGCGAAAGACAGCCAACCACTGCCGATTGATCCCAAGTTAACACAGCTGCGTGCCGACGTAGAATTAAGCAAAAATCAACTAACTAAACCTCGTTTAACCGTTGCTCAAGACATCGCCTGGGCGCTGATCAACAGTCCGGCATTCCTTTTCAACCGGTAAACACATAGTATTCGGAAGGTATCGCTTTGCAGGGGAACGACGCATTGTTTAAGCTAGTCGCAAGCCTGCCCGGCAACTTGATTTCATAGAATGATTCCTATCGTGGATTCACCCCTGAGGAGATTTATCAGATGCTAGTAATTCCAGGACAAGCAGGTAAAGACCTTTGCGACTCGAACCTCGGCGTGTCCCGTCGACAACTGCTACAGGTTGGTGGTTCGACGATGCTCGGAATGGGACTGGGTTCCATGCTCCAGATGCAGGATGCCGCCGCCGCGGAGGGGACTGGTAGTGGGCCAGGATGGGGTAAAGCAAAACGCGTGATCCTGCTTTACTTGCAGGGTGGCCCCAGTCACCTGGATCTCTGGGACCCCAAGCCCAACGTTCCGGACAACGTCCGCAGCGTGTTCAAGCCCATTGCCACGAAATTGCCAGGTATCCAGTTCACCGAGCTACTACCGAAGCTGGCCCAGGTGAACGATCGTTTCACAATGATCCGATCCATGAGCTATACACCCAACGGACTCTTTAATCACACGGCCGCCATCTACCAGATGATGACCGGCTGGACCACCGACAAGGTGAGCCCCTCGGGACAACTGGAGCCACCGAGTCCCAAGGACTTCCCGAACTTCGGTTCCCAGATTATTCGCATGCGACCTGTGAATTCTCCTATGCTGCCGTTCGTCATGCTGCCGCGACCCCTGCAGGAAAGCAACATCGTGGGTAAGGGCGGTACCGCCGGATTCCTGGGACGTGCCTTTGATCCGTACTACCTCTACCCACCCGGCGGTGATCTGGACATGAATAAAATGGACAAGATCAGTGTCGATGACTTGAAGCTGCAGCCACATGTTTACGCTGGTCGAGTACGTCGTCGTGCTCGACTCCGCGACCTGATCAACAAGGGCATGCCCCAGGTAGAAAAAGCAACCGCTGACCACAAGCTCAATGAATACTACCAGCAGGCACTGAACCTGGTCGTTTCTGGTCGAGCGCGTGATGCTTTTGCCATCAACCGTGAATCGGAAGCAACACGAGACCGTTATGGACGCAATACCTTTGGCCAAAGCTGCCTGTTGGCACGCCGACTGGTCGAGGCCGGAACGCGCGTCGTCGAAGTCGTCTGGCCCAAGGTCGCCAACTCGGACAACCATTCCTGGGATGTTCACCAGGGATTGAGCAAGCGCATGAAAAATCAATCTGCGCCGATGCTCGATGCAGGTCTCTCAACCTTGATCTCGGATCTGGATGAACGCGGGATGCTGGAAGATACCCTGGTCGTTGCCATTGGCGAATTCGGTCGCAGTCCGCAACGCGGTGTCAGCACATCTGGAAACAACAATTCCGATGACGGACGTGACCACTGGCCCTACTGTTACACAGCCTGCGTCGCCGGTGCCGGAATCAAGCGTGGCTACGTTCACGGGGAGTCCGACAAGACAGCTTCTGCACCGCTCAGGGATCCCGTTCATCCTGGCCAGTTGCTGGCAACGATTTACCACACCTTTGGAATTCGCTCAGACACGCTGGTCAGGAACCATCTGAACCAACCTCGTGAACTGGTGAAGGCCGAACCCGTGCCCAGCCTGTTTGGTTAACCACGACTTACTGGTTTCCACAACGAGTCATGAATAGCCCATTCGATGAGAACGGGCTATTTTCTTGCGCGAGAACCGGCGAACCGTGGCCCCCCTGGCTCGCGATCCTCTACCACATTTGATTGAAGCGTGTCGTGGCATACGTTAGGATCAGTTCACCATTGCCCGTCACGTGGCGAGCAAAGTCCCTCTATCTGCCAGGAACATCTCCATGAATCGGCCTCCCCAGTCCATGAATCGTCGACAACTACTACGAACCACGGTTGGACCAACCGTTGGATTTTCGATGTTGCCCTGGTTGGCCACTTCTCCGCTATCCGGACAGGATGCCCAACCACTGAACCGCTTTCCCCGCATGGTTCAAAATTTCATGGTAAGCCAGGTACGCCAGGCCGAGAGCCAGAAACTGCGAACCCTCGAGTCACTCACCACCAGGGCCGACGCCGAGGCCTACGTGAAAACCGCACAGGAAAAAATTCGTGCCTGCTTTGGCCCCGACCCGGAACGCACCCCGTTGAATCCACGTATCACGGGTGTCGTGGAACGAGACACCTACCGTATTGAAAACGTGATCTTCGACAGTCGCCCAGGATTTCCTGTCACGGCAAACCTGTACATTCCCAAGAACCGCAAGTTCCCATTGCCAGCCGTCGTGGGGACCTGTGGACACTCCAGTAACGGCAAGGCTGCCGGATCTTACCAGTCCTTCTCCCAGGGACTGGCCCGCCTGGGCTACGTGTGCCTGATCTATGATCCCATCGGTCAGGGTGAGCGACTGCAGTACGTGAACGATGATCTGACTCCCCAGTTACGTCCAGGAACCCGGGAACATCTCCATGCCGGTAACCAGCAATTCCTGGTCGGTGACTTCCTGGGCAGTTGGCGGGCCTGGGATGGTATTCGTGCCCTGGATTACCTGCTGACCCGAAAGGAAGTTGACCCCAAGCACCTCGGTGTCACCGGGAACTCGGGGGGTGGGACGATGACCACGTGGTTGTGTGGAGTCGAGCCACGTTGGACCATGGCCGCGCCATCCTGTTTCGTGACGACATTTCGTCGCAACCTGGAAAACGAGTTGGCTGCCGACACGGAGCAATGCCCTCCCAGGGTTCTTGGCATGCAACTGGATCATGATGATTTTATTGCCGCCATGGCCCCACGCCCCGTGGTGCTATTGGCCAAGGAACGGGACTACTTCGATGTCAGAGGCAGCGAGGAAGCCTATCAACGACTGCAGAAGCTCTATCGCCTGCTGGGGCACGAGGACAAGATATCACTCTTTGTTGGTCCTACCTATCACGGTTACTCACAGGAAAACCGTGAGGCCATGTACGGATGGTTTAATCAAGCCACCGGGATTTCTTCGACCAGCAAGGAACCTGAGATTCGTATCGAAAAAGACGAAACGCTGTGGTGCACGCCCAAGGGCCAGGTATCAGCGATCAAGGGAACACGCACCGTTTTCAATTTCACCTCGGAAAAATCTCAACGCTTGGCCACTCAGCGCAAGTCGCCCACTGGCGAGACCTTGAAACAATCCATCGTCAAGCAACTCAAGCTTCCTCCACGGCCTGCAAAGCCACCCCATTACCGTATCTGGCGTTACATGCCGAGCGGAAAATATCCTACCGCGTACAGTATTGCCTATGCCGTGGAAAGTGAACCGGGTATCCAGGCCATCGCCTATCGCCTCACTAACGAACGACTTTACTCACGACCGCCGCGCAGTGGGAAACAGGCAACGCTCTATGTTCCGCACCTTTCCAGCGATGCTGAATTGCGAAACGAACCCCTGGTCGCAGAACTGGTCAAGAAACATCCCGAGCGAGCATTTTTTACCTGCGATGTGCGCGGAATTGGTGAATCACTACCCGGCAGTGGGGCACCCAATTCCTTCCACCAACCCTACGGCAGTGACTATTTCTATGCGATTCACAGCCTGATGTTAGACCGTCCCTACCTGGGCCAAAAAACCTTCGACCTTTTGCGTGTGATCCAATGGCTGGAGCACCTGGGACACGATGATATCCACCTGGTCGGTAAGGGGTGGGGAGCCCTGGCAGCCACTTTCGCCGGAATCATAGCCAGCAGCGTGACACGGGTCACCCTCAAACATGCCTTGAGTTCCTATTCAGAAATCGCCGAGACGGAACATTACACGTGGCCCCTCTCGACTTTCGTACCCAACATTTTATCTCATTTTGATTTACCTGACTGTTACCGGGAACTGGAGAAAAAGAAGCTGAACCAGATTGAACCCTGGGGCCCATCTGCCAAGATGACCTAGTCACGGTTAGCGACTTTACCATCCCGTCAGCTCGACCTGTCGCCTGGAGGAGTGATCATGCATCTCGACCGGAACTTGCTCGTTCGTACAACACGGGGCTGCTACCTGCTGGCAGCCATTTCATTGCTGGGGTGGATCGGCCTGTTCACATCCCGGACAGCGACTGGCGCCCCACCCAATATTCTCTGGATTACTGTCGAGGACATGAGCCCGCGGCTCGGTTGCTATGGTGACCACACGGTGCCCACTCCGAACATTGACCAACTGGCCACGGAATCCGTTCGCTACACCCGGGCGTTCGGCGTCTATGGTGTTTGTTCACCCAATCGACACACCTTGATCCTGGGAATGTATCCCACCTCAACCGGTGCCATGGCAATGCGTACCTGGAAGCGCACAGCCGCACTGGACCAGATCAAGGACCCGAAGCTACTGGCCATCCCCACCTACGAGGCGACCCCGCCACCGCTGGCCCACTGTTTTACGCAGTACCTGCGAGCCGCCGGCTATTACTGCACGAACAACGTGAAAACGGACTACCAGTTCCGGGATCCGATCACGGCCTGGGACGAGAGTAGCAACAAGGCTCACTGGCGAAACCGCCCTGCTGCTGACACACCTTTTTTCTCTGTCTTTAATTACACGGTGACGCATGAAAGCGGTACGTTCCAACAGCGTTCGCCCATTGTCGTTGAACCCTCGAAGGTGACGCTGCCTCCGTACTACCCGGATCGTCCCCTGCTGCGACAGGACCTGGCTCGTCATTATGACAATATTGCCATGTTGGATCGGCAAGTTGGTGATCTCTTGAAACAACTTCGAGAAGACCAGTTGCTGAAAAATACCATCATTTTCTTTTTCAGTGACCACGGGGATGGACTGCCACGCATGAAACGCTGGGTCTACGACTCGGGCATCCAGGTCCCTTTACTGATTCGCTATCCGGATCAACAACAGGGTGGCACGGTCAACGAGGAACTGGTTAGCTTTGTTGATTTCGCGCCGAGCGTGCTGTCGCTAACCGGTATTCCCATTCCCGGGCATATGCAGGGCCAGGCATTCCTGGGGTCTCAACAGCAACCCGCTCGTAAGTATATCTACGCAGCCCGTGACCGGATGGACCCGGCACCCGAAACGATCCGGGCTGTTCGTGACAAGCGATTCAAATACGTACGTAATTATCGCACCGACCTGCCCTATATAGGTTTCATCCCCTACCGGGATCGTGCTGCTGGCATGAAGGATTTATTACAGCTTATCGAGCAGCAGAAGCTAGGTCCTGACCAGTGGCAGTTCAGTGCTCAAAAGAAACCGCTGGAAGAACTCTACGACACGCACAATGATCCTCACGAAATTCATAACCTGGCCGCTGACCCCCGTCACCTGGAGAAATTGGCGGAATTACGCTCGGCTCACCTGAACTGGACTGCAAAAACCAGGGACCTGGGACACCTGGAGGAAACCGAGCTCATCAAGAAATTGTGGCCGCCCGCTGGAATCCAACCCACAACTGCCAGTCCCACTATTTCCTGGCAAGAGTCTCGTCGAAAAGGAAAACCACTGATGATTTCCCTCCAGTGTGCGACGGAAGGAGCATCGATCGCTTACCGACTCTCCAAATCATCACGCTGGTTGCTATACAATAAACCGTTCTCGGTTAGTGGGGCTGGCACGGTATCAACCATGGCAATTCGCCTGGGATGGAAACCCAGTCCAACCGTCGAAAAGAAATTCCCCTGATCTCGACAAGACACTGCTAGAATCGCCGGAGCACCCCAGATGATCTCGACCACCAATACGCGCCGCGAATTCCTCTTGACTGGAAGTGCAGCCCTGGCAGGGATGCAAGCGGGACAGCTCCCCGTCGGTGCTGCACCTCGACAGGCCACCAGCGTGAAAGTACTCAATCCCCGGTTGCGTGTGCCACTCTCCTTCATCATTGATGACTCAACCTGTCTGGTGAACATGGGGCGCTACTGCATGCCCCAGTTCGCGACTGTCTATCCAGACCGAGACTCTTACAAGAAACCGTGGCAGACCTGGCCTCGTGAAATTCCTGATTCCTTCGTACGCGAATTTGGCCAGTGGTGTGCCAATCACGGAGTAAAGGGAAAATACAGTATCGTTCCTTATCCAGCTTGCGTTGGCTGGCTGGATCGGGAACTGCCTGGCTGGTCACGACGGCAGTTACAGGACAGCTTGAAGCTGGTTCGCGAGTTGATGGTGCCCAACTGGGATATCCATCCAGAGATGATCACCCATACCCGGGTAATTAACCTGAAAACCGGGCGACCCCTGGAAGAAATCAGTCCCGCCACAATGGAAAATTCTTATCCCCGCGCCAAGAAAAGCGTTGACGAATTAGCTTCCTACCTGGCCTACGCGCTACGTATTCTCAAGAACTGTGATCTTCCTTGCGAAGGAGTCACCACGCCGGGTGGTTTCGGCAACCTGGTTAAATCTGAATTGTCACTGGCTGTTCATGAATCCGTCCGTGATGTATTTGGCAGCGAATTGCCCCATTATTTTAAGTACGTAGTGAATGGTGAAGAAAGTACTCAACCTAAACTTGAACACGTGCGATCCCTGGATAGTTCCGATCCCAAGGTCACCGTTAATGTACCGGCCTGTACCGGGGACTGGTTCGGCGGCTGGGACGGTGATCGTCAAAGTGAAGGAGATCGCTACGCAAACCAGAACGCCACGGGTGGGCGCATGGTGGAATTGATTAAGCGAGGAGAACCGGCAGTGATGCTATGTCACTGGCCAGGCATGTATACCCAGGGGACCAAGCAGGGATTTGCCGCTTTCAAGAAGGTCGTGCTGGCACTCGAGGCACGTTACAACAAACAGACCATCTGGATGAAAATCAGCGAAATCGCGCGCTACTGGGCGGCCAAGAAATTGACCCGAATCGAGCAGGCCAAGCAGGGGATCACTTTCCAAGCACCTTTTGGTACGCCTCGCTTTACCGTCCGAGCTCCCTTACCGGTCACGGCAGCTCCCAAGCTGACCATCCAGGGGCGTAACGTACCCCTGGAATCGGTCACTCAAACCCACCTTCTCAAATCCGGCAAGTGGATTCGAGACCCCGAGGGAGTCGTTATCTGCTTCGATCTGCCGCGTGGCCTGTCTCATCTTAGCTGGTAAGCAAACGGACGAAACCTGAACACCCAAGGCCCACGAAAAAAGGCCGTTACCCCTCGCGGGAATAACGGCCTTTTCACGTTAGATCATCATAAAATCAATCACTCTCATTGACCGCGATCTTATCCTCGTCCGTGGGATCAATGTTCATCCATTTCTTTCGTTGATCCATCGGTGCCGATTCTCGCCACATGGAAAGAATCGTCTTAGCATCCAGGTGAGGATTACCACTCTCGTTACCATCTTTACCACCTTGGGTGGGTTTCAGAGGAGACCAGAGCATATCAATCCGTGCACTGTCACCATAGTAACGCCCACCGACAATCTTGCCTTCCTTGTCCAGGTCCAGGGCATAGTGAAAGTATTTTTCCTTATGCAATCGCGGTGACTTGACCAATTCATGCCCGGTGTTGACAGCATAAAGCGCCTTCATTTTAACTTCAATCAACCGAGTAGAATGCTCGATCATTTCGGCCTTGTAGTTATAGATGGGGTAGTTGTAAACCACCTTACCCGGTACCGCTTCCATGCCGATCGGATGATCGCCACGACCAAGCCAGTTAGTCAGGGTCACATGCAGCGTTCCAGGGTTGATCTCGGTATCGATTCCTCCCAGGAATTCCGTTTCACAGTGCATGTAAAGTTCTGCTAACAATCCCTTGATATCGGCAGGCGTGAATACGACACCATTGCGAACAACACTTTTCGTCGGTTCCGCATGCCGGATACTGGCAGCAGTCCACCCGTTGCAGTGACCATACCAACCCACCGATCGTCTCGCTCGTGCCCGTTCAAAGAGGCCTGGCGGACGTGATGGATTTTCCAGTCGAGCAATTCGATTCGCGGTCACCGGGGCGGATCGTCGCGCTCGACGGTTCTCCACGGAACTGGGATCAGGACGTCGCGTGACATCAATCCGTTCAAAGGCTACTGCTAATCCACGGCCACCGTGGAAAGCCATATCGTATTTACCAAGTGCCGAGAGTCCGCCTCCAGCACGCGTGTCCGTACCGCCTGAACGATCCGGATAGTCGTGGCCGGAATAAGGAATACGGTATTTAGGAACCATTCCTTCCGTAGGTAACTCGGATAATTTCCATTCTAGCTTTGTACCCCACCAGCTCTCAAACATCTGGGTCTGGTACTCCACTTCGTCCTTCTTGATCATCAACTTACCTGTCGGTACAGGCGTATCGCCACCGACAGCTAACGCCAAGACCAATGTGAGAACATGTGTCGTCATGACTTCCCCTCCCTCAATTCCTCGATAACCGATCCCAAGTCGAATATGAGTAGCGAAAAAAAAAGACGCCCTCAGTGTAAATTCACGAGGGTCGTCTCTTTTTTTCGCTCATTCAACCAAACAGTACTGCAAGTATAGCTCACAAATACTGCCCAGGAGCCGAATCCATTGATCCGGCTACTTCAAAAAGGCGGTTTAGCCCTTTTGGGTTGGCTTTTGGGCCGGCTTTTGAGCTGGCTTTTGAGCTGGCTTCTGAGCCGGTTTCTGCTTGGCAGATTGAACCGGTTTCACTTTTTGCTTAGGAGATTGCTCCTGGGCAACGCAAAGCGTCGAACCGAGGCAGAAAACACCCAAAACAAACGCATTCAACAAAAGTCTCATAACAAATCCTCCAAAAAACAGTTATCTTTGCCAAACTCCCCAAGCTGCTAAGGACATGTTGATTGGCAATCTCCCTCTATCTTAACACGAAAAAAGTGGCGAGCTAGAGGTAATTTCCCAACTTTTTCTTATCCATCTTCTCCATCCTCCTCAAAGAACCATCCCTAATCGAGTCACAAACAACACGTTTTGACGCTCGCAACTGGACGCATCACGGGCTTACCGGGATAGTCCTAAACATAGCAATACTAGTGATTTCCACGAAATCACCAGGCCTCTTTGCGGCCTCCATTGAGCACCGAATTTGCTCGGCTAAAACGCTCTTTGGCAACGCACTTTCACACCTGATACGGATATCGTTGTGCGAGTTGTACTGGTTATCAGCCCTCCATGAGTGGAATCGGGCCGAAATATTTTTCCGCGACACTCTCCGGCGGTGTTTTCCATCGAGATCTGCTGGCCCAGTTACGGGAAAATCTCTCGTGGATATTCCTGGATCGAACGCACCGCCTCAGCGTACTTGACTCCAGCTGTCATGCCTCGGTAGCGAGCCAGGTTTTCCTTGGTTTGCTGAGCACTGTACTTGTTCGTCGCATCATATTTCTCGTTTCGCACCAGGGCCATCAGCCGGCCCAACCAATCAATCGCCTGGGGCCATTCATCCGACACATCCACAAACGTGTTGGGTTCAAAACCAATAGTGTGTCGCGGGCCATTATCATAGGAGTAAACACGTCCGGGACGTCGAAAAGCCTGTTGAGGATTGGCCAGCACCCGATCTCCGTGGGCCAGGGCAACCTTTCCTAACTGCGATGCTACTTCATGATCGGCATGCCGATCGTGTGGCCAGAGGTTAAAAGCAATATCCGGTTTAACGTCAGCAACGACTTCCGCCACAGCGCGCTTGGTCTCTTGATTAACGTCATACCGCATCGATGCGTACGGAAGAAACCGCATTTCCGCACCATACTCCTGGCAGATAGCCTGTGTTCCCTTGATCAGTTCCTCGGCACGTCCACGAATTGGTTTCCAGTTCGTATAGTCACCAATAATGGACAATAGAACCACCCGATAATTCTTCCTGACCGCCTTGAGCAGGATACCGGGAATTCCGAACGGGCAATCATCGTAATGAGCACCAATCGCCAGGATCGTCTTTGCCATGATTCTCGACTTCCTTTCAACAACTACGAGACCGGGTGCCAGGCTGCACGAATCATCTCAATCTTTTCGTCGCTCAAATATCCATAGCGATTAATCCAGACCCCATCCGCCGCGCTTTCCAGTACCAGTTGCAGACGACGATCAACATCTTCCAGGGGCCCGTACCCATGTACCAGGGGTACCAGCAATGCCTGCTGGTTCATCGCCTCGTGTACGGCGGCAATCTTGCGCTGCTGAGGCGCGTCGGGAACCGGATGAGGCTGATCGGGATGAGGATAGCCATAATCTTCCATGCGTTTTCCTGCTGGCTGATCCACGATATCAGTCAAACGCACCATGGCAGGCACCAGGTCGGCCTCCTCCACAGCTGCATTTTCCTGCAGAAGCACGTCACCCCAGAACTTGATCATCAGGGACCAATGCATCGTATACAGCTTCGGACTGACGGCGTCCGCAACCTGGGATGCTCCGGAAAAATCGAGTCCCGTCAAACGGGTATAGGGTGGCATGAAAGCATGTGCGGTTAATTCCAAATCGTCCCGACCCGATTCGTCCATAGCCGTGCGCCATGATCGAATCAGATCCGTGGACAGGGCAGCCTTGAGCTTGAGCCACTGCATCACGCCTGGAAACGATTCCTGGATACGATTCCCTATCTCGCCCAACGCCTCAGATCCTGAACCTGCGGCGCTGATCGAGGCAAGCGTCTCACGGGTCATTGCTCCGTGCAGGTATGCCAGGAATTGCTGTACGTCTTTTCGGATGACTGCAAAATCAAAATCGTGCCGGGCTGACCAATCGGCAACGTGGGAACTGAAGTCCTGGAATACCTCACCAAACGTGTAGCAGGGATACTCGGGCCAATCGATACGAAAGCCGCTGATCAATGGATAAGCCTTCACGAGATCCCGTACATAGCAACGGTTATAGGAACGGATGGCTTCACTTGCCAGGCTACCCGTATCGGCCATGCGCCCCGTGATTAATTCTCCGGAAGGTCCACGAGGCCGATCTTCATCACGCAAGCCGGACGGCTGAGCTGCTCCCAGTTGAAAGTAAACTTTCATACCAGCATCCACGGCAGCCTGGACAAAATCTCCAATCACGTGGCCATGGTCATGGGTCAGATCATTGGGCTGACGCGCGGCATAGTCACAATCCTGGTAGCATTCCGGATCCGGCTGATAGCTGACTCCACTACGTACCCAGAGGGCCTGTTGACCGAACAGCGGCCGGTCAAAAACACGTGGGCTGGAGCCCGCATCAATTGGAGGTTGAAAGGACCCGGTCTGCTCATCAGCAGCAGCCGTGACCGTTGGATTACAGGCAACTGCCGTCACACCCGCTCGCTGCAAATTCCTGATGACCGGCTCGACACCTTCGGAGAGGATAAAATCGCCCAGTACGGTAATTCCAAGTACCCGTTGTGTCATCTTTACTTCCTGTTACTGCAAGTATCGCGGTCCCGGCGAGGATTATGCCCCGGCCACGTTAGCACAGCCAAGATAACGGGAAATTCCTCGCCAGACCACTGCCCGCCAGGACCAACCATTATCTAGACTGTACGAACGCTCCTTAACATGGAAAATACAGTCTGACGATGAAGTGCTACCTGTTTACTCTCAGCTTTCAACAAGGTACCTGCTCATGATGCGTCACTACGATCGGCGAACCGCCCTGAAAACGATCGCCACGGCTCCCCTGGCATGGCAAGTCGGCCAGCGATCCCTGGCTGGTGCCAATCCAGCCACTCCCTTACCGGTGGCAGCAGTGGTTACCGAGTATCACGAGAACTCACATGCCGACGTTATCGTGGGCAAGATCCTGGAAGGATTCCGGCAGGATGGAGGTCCGGGGCCTGCCTTAAAACTGGCGGCCCTGTATGTCGATCAGTTTACCAAGAGAGATCTGAGTCGTGACCTGGCCAGGAAGCATGGCTTTCCCATCGTTCCAACCATTGCGGAAGCAATTACCCTGGGCACGAACCAGGTGCAGGTCGCAGGTGTTATAAGTATCGGAGAACATGGCACCTACCCGTTTACCCCCGACACGCGGCAACACCAGTATCCTCGCCGCCGATTCTTTGACGAGATCACAGCAACATTTCGCAAGCATAACAAGATCGTCCCCGTCTTCAACGACAAGCACCTGGCATACAACTGGACTGACGCAAAGCACATGTACGATACGGCGGCCAGCATGAAGATCCCCTTCATGGCGGGATCCTCCCTGCCGGTTGCGTGGCGCCTGCCTGCCATGGAACTCCCCGTCGGTACAGAAATCGAAGAAGCACTGGGCATTGGTTATGGCGGCCTCGAATCATACGGGTTCCATGCCCTCGAAACGTTACAGTCTGTGACCGAACGTCGACGCGGCGGAGAAACCGGTGTCCGGGCGGTCCAGGTCATTCGAAAGGACAAAATCGCGAAATCTCAACAAGCAGGACGCTGGTCCGAAACGCTGCTGCAAGCAGCATTGGCCGCTACCGGGGCCAAGGTTGAACCTGGAAAATTACCAATGGCCCTGGAAAAATCCGCTGCACTCTACCTGGTCGACTACCGTGACGGCTTGAAAGGAACGGTTGCCATGGTCAACGGCATCGGTAGCCAGTTCGGCATCGCCCTGAAGCTGCGCGGCGTCGCCAAGCCGTTCGTCAACTGGTTCTGGTTAGAAGACAGGAAACCGTACGGCCATTTCGCCGAGTTGGTCAAAGCCATTGAAACCATGATCCATACGGGCAAAGCCGTCTATCCCGTGGAGAGAACGTTGCTCACGACTGGAATTCTCGACCGGGTGATGCACAGTGCTTTCCAGGATGGAAAACGACTGGAAACACCTGAATTGGCAATTCAATACCAACCTACGAACTGGCGATTTGCCAACCGCGGTGGCATCAACCCACCTCCTCTTCCCTGAGAAGCGTTCGGCACGACTAGGGACGGATCAACTGAATGCCAGATGGACCACCTGCCCAGATAAGCCCACGGCTGTCCGGTGCAAACAAGACCGCATAGAGTGGCCGGGGCGTTGGCCTGGTGGCTAGGTTATACAGAAGCTTTCCGTCCTGAAAACTCCAGATTTTCACGCGCCGATCTTCACTGGCGGTCACAATGGAATTCCCATCTGACGACAGATCCAGTCCATAAACGGGAGCTCCATGGCCCTTCAAAACACGTGACTTGCCACTTTGCAGATTCCAAATGCGTGCCGTACTGTCGCGACTGCAACTGGCAAGCACCTTGCCATCAGATGCAAAGACGAGCCGATTAACGACACCTCGATGCCCTTCCAATGATCGCGGCGGTGCCTGCTCGTTGTTGAGATCCCAGATCTTGATGATCCCGGACCAGCCACCCGTGGCCAACCTGGTTCCATCAGGCGACACGGCAACGGCCGACAGGGGCCGCGTGGCTCCTTGAAACTCTCGTAACAAGACAGGTTTCCGCAGGTCCCAGATCCTGACCATGCCTGCGCGATCAACGACAGCACACTGGAATCCGTCAGGAAAAACGGCTATGCCATAGATTTCCGAACGCTGTCCTGGCGCACGTTGTGCGGGCAGTCGAGCAACGAGTCCAGCAGTCGCCAAGTCCCAGATCGCTAGATCGCCATCCAGGCTCGCTGATACCACCTGGGTTTCGTTGGCTGCCAAGACCAACGCCGAGATCATGTTCTGGTGTGCTCTCTCGGGTAACTGGCGAACGCCGTACAGTCCATTCTTCTCCAGTTGTGGTCCAGGCTCGGCCAACCAGAGCCGATTGTCCTGCCGAGCAAACACGATCTTCGTGCCATCGCTCGAACTCACCAGGCAACGAATCGTCATAGGATCAAGCGGAGCTGGCAATTCGAGGTCACGGTAGGCAGCCCTCGGATCAAGCTGATCGTCCGTGGTCAGATCATGCCGGCGCCAGTCCGCCACGGCCTCATCGACGACCAGGTAATCTTCTTTCAATAACATCAGGACCGTAGCATAGTTATAGAAGTATGATTCCTCGCCCTTGTAGCCCCCGGTCAAAGCCTCGCTGAGCAGTCGCTTGGCCAACGGCAAATCGTATGTCAGGAACATGGCCTGATCCGCTCGAAAGCACTTCGCCATCGGTGACTCCGGGTACAGACCGATCAATACATCGCTGGCCGGAGATGGTTGCGCCAACCCTGCGATCGTGGCAGCCGGACGTTCCAGGTACCCGGATTCATAGCAGGCCACGATCATGGCCAATCCGTAGATCACGATTAGCAGTCGATAGCGGTATAGGTAGTGCATCATCCGTCCATCGATTTACAGTCCACCCTGGACCTGGGAATCACGAACTTTCCAAATAAACGAATCAAAATAGTAATGCGTCAGGGCAAATGCCGTGATCATCAATTCGGTATACAAGTGATAGCCCAGGGTCGGATTCAAACCGGCGACTCCCAATTCGGGAATCGGACGATAAATTTCCGACCACCGGACGACACCAAACCCAAACACTTCTAATGGTTGCAGGATGGCCAGTTGATACAACGCCGCGTAAATCAAGAATATCAGCAGGAAGAACTTGACGTTACCGGAGCGAACCATGAACCGGACCAGGTTGGATTTCCTGGGGGTAGCTTCTACCTGTGCCTCCCCTTGCTGATCCACCTTGCGCCGCAGGTACCAATAAACAATCACGATGTATTGCACCCCGTGCATCAGGCGATGCGCAATACCCCATACCAGCACGGATGCAGTATGCCAGGCCGAGTAATACCAGAGAAAATAACTGGCTCCGATAAACGCATACTTGAATGGGTTAAGTGGTCTGCCCTGGCGAAGGGAAGACCCCAGGTGCAGCAGGTAGATCACCAGGTAGCTTCCTGTCAGTGTCCAGCTAATCGTGTGGATCATTTGAACAGAAGCCAATGACACCTGGATTTCCCAACGGTAAAGTTCGCTAATCCAAAGGGAACTGAACAACGGCGAGGTAACCAGCATGTTCACGAAGAGTATCCAGTGCAGTCCCAGGTCAAAGCGGGCTGTTTTCCTGGTACCGGTTCCCGCCTTGAAATCATAGATCCGACCGAAACCATGTTGTTGCATGATACTGTGCTGATGATCCCAGAGAGTACTTACCAGGTACAATGTCAGCGGAAATGACATGGCGCCGAGAAAGGTAAATCCAAAAATCACGAGGGGACCAATGATCAAGCGATCCGTCCAGCGTTTCCAGTCTTCTGAAAATCCGTAGGTTCGGATCCAGGTCGCAAAATGATGGGGAATCGTGATCCAGAGTGCCACCGACGACATCACGACAGCCGGTAACCACTGCTGGCTTGCCAGGGCAAAAAGAACCGCCGCAAAAGGCAACCCGATAAACCAGGTCAGATCACTCCGTCGGTTCAGGATGTACCCTGTTTGAAACATCTAATTATCATCCAAGACAGGCTAGGCGAGATGCGGACTGTTTTATTAGCAACAAGGCAAGTAAAATCCGTGCTGGTTGCCTAGTATACTCCAGAAAAAGGAATGCGAGCAACGACAGATTAGCAGTTGATCACAAGGGTTCTCTCAAGGCATTTTTCCAGCTGTCCCAAGAAAGTGATTTCATTCAAAGACCTGAATCTCTAGAATAAACACATGTATATTGGTAATTCCCGAACGCTGAAAACGATTCTCGAGCAACTCAGTGATGCTGGCACTTTCGCTGCGCAGCGTGATGAGCTGTTAGCATCCCAGCAGCATCGTTCCTTTCGGTTTACCCTCCGATTTCAGGAAGCGGAAAATAGTTACGGCTATGCCACCAATCACCCACTCCACAATGGATACACGGTTAGCGGGCAATTACCGAACAGCCGACAGCAGATTCGGATCTCACTACAGTCCCAGGCCAATTCCTTTGTTGAATCATTGCGCACCGGCGATACCATGGAAGTGGTTGCTGCCTTAAATGGCTGGGATCCAGCCTATGAAGTCGTGGAAATGGAACATGCGCCGGACAGCCCGCTGGCGGATACCCATGTCGCAAACGGTACCCACAATCGCCTGGAAAACATCAAACCGGCCATCCTAGATCCCACGATTCGATCCCGTTCCCAGGCTCCCCACCAAACCTCGACACGGAGCCCTCTCCCCCGGAAAACAAAAAACGGCAGCCTAAAGTTTTTCCGCGTCGTGATGATCGTTGGCCTACTGGGATGCGCGGTGACCACGACCTTGTTTTTTGCCTCATCACCGACCGCCATCGGATGGTCAGAAACCCGCGCCAGGCTCATTTACTACAAGCAAAAAAGGCGAGACAAGTTCATCACTTACCATTACACCGTCAACGAACGAAAATACACCAAGACCATTCCCTATGAACCACGCCTGGGGCCCGCAGGCAACTTCCTCTGGGTTACCTACAAGAACGATTCTCCCGAAACCGCCACGGTGTCTCAGCGCCGCAGTTACATGAACAGTATCACGATGATCGCCGTGCTTCCATTTCTGCTGGTCTTTTTTATCAGTGCGGGAATCGTGATTGCCCAGGTCACTCAAACACCTCGGTCAAAGCCAATCGGCCACGCGGTCAATCCGTAACAAAAAATTGATCAACCGTTAGCTGGCATTGCGGACTGATCACTTCCACAGTCATCCTGACTTCACTGTTACCTGCCACCATACGAACAACGTGTTCCTGTGCGGGAAACTATACCCGCGACCGTCCGTACGGTATTATAAGACCTTGGACTTGCCACCCGGCAGTGACTTTCCAGCGACTTACTCCAGTCTCCAGCAAACCATCAACCGCAGGAATACCTGACACACGGAGCATCAAACATGATCCGCAGTTTCATCCTCTCGATCGCCACCACCAGCCTCCTGGCTATCCACGCATTGCCCTGTGATGCCCAGCAAGATGTTCACCTGGCAATGGGATTGCGAGTGGGTGAAGTGACGCAAACCTCGGCCATTGTCTGGTCCCGTGTGACCGCTCAACCGAAACGCGTCTGGCCCGGCGAACGCCGTGTTGGTCGTGCTGGGAAAAAGACCGAGGAGTACACGGAAAAAATCCAGGTCAACGGCCTGGAAGGAGCTACCCCTGGAACCCCGGGGCAACTCCGACTGTTCTGGACAGAAAAAAAAGATTATTCAAAACTCCAGTCCACCCCGTGGATCCGTGTCGAGGAAAAGACAGATTTCTCACACCAGTTTACCCTCTCCGAGTTAAAACCTGCCACTCGCTATTACCTGGTCATCAAGGCCCGCTCAAATGGTAATCCATCAACTCCTGCCACGGCCGAGATCCGCGGATCTTTCACGACCCCCGCGCCGGCCAATACCTGGCAGGACGCGCGTTTTGCCGTGATCACTGGACAGGCCTACCGGGACCTGGACGACAAGGATGGTTTCCTGATTTACGATCCGATGGCAAAACAACAACTGGACTTCCTGGTGCCAACCGGGGACACGGTCTACTACGACTCCGAGAAACCGCGCGCTCGCACGCTGGCATTGGCACGTCACCACTGGCACCGAATGTACTCCATGCCACGGATCGTAAAGTTTCATCAACACGTTCCTGGCTACTGGGAAAAAGACGACCACGACACCTACAACAACGATGGCTGGCCTGGACAGCAAGTCGCCTGGATGAAACCGTTCACATTTAAACAGGGACTGGCAACATTCCTGGAACAGGTACCCATCGGGAAGAACACCTACCGGACGGTGCGCTGGGGCCAGGGCCTACAAATCTGGATGGTCGAGGGACGTGATTTTCGTTCACCCAACAACATGCCAGATGGCCCCGATAAAACGATCTGGGGCAAGGAACAGCTGGCATGGCTCAAGAAAAGCGTGGCTGAATCAGACGCCAAGTTTCGTGTCCTGATCAGCCCGACTCCGATCGTCGGTCCAGATCGTGGAAAAAAGAACGATAACCATGCCAACGAGGGATTCACCCACGAGGGAAACCTGGTGCGGGCCTGGGCGGGGTCACTGGAAAACTTCTACGTCTGCTGTGGGGATCGCCACTGGCAGTACATGTCCATTGACCCCAAAACCAAGCTGCGGGAATTTTCTTGTGGCCCCGTAAGTAACCAACACGCGGGAGGCAGTCCGGGACATGACCCGGTCGTGCAGCCATTTCATCGCGTGAAGGGCGGTTACCTGAGCGTTGCTGTTTCGCAGGAAAAGAAACAACCGACGATCACATTTCGTTTTCACAGCGTCCAGGGCAAGGTCGTCTACGAATTCAAGGACGTATCGCGACGCTAGTTTGTTATGTACACGACCTGCCAGGAGAAATCACGCATGTCCAAACAATTACTCATCCTGCCGTCGCTTATCGGACTGTTGCTTTCATCTGCCAGCCGGGCCGAGGAACCGCCCGTGGCCCCGGATGCGCAACTGACATTGCACAACCGTGTTGCCTTTACAGAAGGGCCGGTATGGCATCCCAGCGGCAACATCTATTTCAGTGATATTGCCAACAGTCGCATCATGCGCCAGGATCCCAAGGGCGAGTTGCATGTCTTTCGAACGCCCTCGGGTCGTACGAACGGAATGGTATTTGACCTGCAAGGACGACTGATTGCCTGCGAGGGTGGCGGCTACGGCAGCAATCGACGGTTAACACGCACCGAGCATGACGGCACGATTACCGTACTGGCCCACCGTTACCAGGGAAAACTCATTAATTCTCCCAACGATGTCACGATTGACTCCCGTGGCCGCCTGTATTTTTCCGATCCACGCTATGGCAATCGCTCGGACCTTGAGCAGTTCGATGACAAGGGGCTCGCCATCGAGGGAATCTATCGCATTGATGACGTGGACAAGGTCGAGCGGATCATCACGCATGAAGTCATTCGTCCCAACGGGTTAGCCATTTCACCTGATGATCGCTACTTGTTTGTCGCCGAGAATGTTAACAGCGGCACCGACCCACAAAACCGCAAGCTCTGGCGGTTTAGTTTAACGACGAAGGGATCCGTCGTCACTGGAAGTCGCAAACTGCTATTCGACTGGGGCGGTGATCGAGGTCCGGATGGCATGGCCATTGACCAGCAAGGGCGACTCTATGTCACCGCGGGATTTAACTTCCCACAGGATCCAGGCGAAGCCGTGAAAAAACACAAGGCCGGCGTTTACGTCATTTCTCAAGCAGGCAAACTGATTCAATTTATCCCCGTGCCAATCGACATGATCACCAATTGTGCCTTCGGGGGTACGGATCGAAAAACACTCTACATTACTGCGGGTCATAAATTATGGAGTATCCGGACCAATACCCCGGGGCATGTGGCGTGGCCACCCAGCAAATAGGCTGGAACTGCAAAAGCGTTCGGCCATTTGTTCGCGCCCACCAATTCTCTATTTCTCAACATTTTGTTAGAAACTTGTTTATATCCTACCGGTTCAATTGGCAGAATATGACAGGAAATCAATCCTCCTGCTAACACATCTCGACTACTCATCACGACCATTCTTTCCAGGAAACAGTACGGCATCATGGGAACTAAATTCATCGTTTTCGCGGCATCGCTCGTCTTGATTTTCGCTTCTGTCCTTGCGGCCCAGCAGAATCCCGGACAACCAGGTTTTGGCCCGCCAGGTGGAGGCCCTCCAGGCGGTGGTTCCAGAGCCCCTCGCAATCGAGAACTGGTCAAACAATTCGACAAGGACCAGGATGGAAAGCTGAATGACGTGGAACGCAAGGCGGCCCGTCGCTATGCACAGGAAAATCCTGCTCGGCGAGGTGGCCGACGCGGTGGTCCCGGCGGTGGCGGACCTCCCAGCCAACCCACGGAACCCGGTCCCCGGGTTTCACCCAAGCAAGTCAAGAACTATCCAGACAACAAGCTGTACGATGAAAGGATCTTGCGAACCTTCTTCCTGGAATTCAAACAGGATGATTGGGAAAAAGAGCTGGCTGACTTCTACCGCACGGACGTGGAGGTTCCAGCCCGTTTAACCGTCGACGGAAAAATATACGAAAACGTGGGCGTGGGATTCCGGGGCAACTCTTCTTTCTTTTCCTTACGGGAAGGCCAAAAGCGATCCTTTAACATCACGCTGGACTATGACGACAAGGATCAGAACCTGTACGGCTACCGTACGCTCAATCTACTGAACTCACACTCCGATCCTTCCTTTCAACGCACCGTGTTATACAGCCACATTGCGAGAGATTACACGGCTGCTCCCAAGGCCAACTTCGTCCGCGTAGTCGTGAACGGTGAAAGCTGGGGAATCTATATCAACGACCAGCAATACAACAAGGATTTCATCAAGGACTGGTTTAGCCGTCGGGATGGAGTGCGTTGGAAAGTTCCTGCCGGTCCTACCGGCCGCTCCCTGACGTACGAGGGAGACAAGGCCGAGGACTACTGGGGATTCGAATTAAAATCGAAAAATACTCCCGAGGCCTGGAAAGACCTGATCAAGCTTTGCAAAACACTGGATGAAACTCCCAAGGAGAAAGTAGCCTCGATCGATTCGATACTCAGTATTGATCGAGCACTCTGGTTTCTCGCCCTTGATAACGTGCTGATTGACAGTGATGGTTACTACAGTCGCGGTAGTGATTACGTGATCTATCAGGAACCACAATTCGGTCGTTTTCATGTCCTCCCCTACGACAACAATGAAACCTTCCGCTTTCCCGGCGGAGGAGGCCCTCCAGGAAGTGGCATCCAGGGAGGGACACCTAACGGACTTCAACTGAATCCTTTCTCGGGTGAGTACGATGACATGAAACCCCTGCTGAGTCGTCTCCTCGCAGACCCGGAAGTCAGCAGTCGTTATGCGGCTCACGTGCGAACGATCGTGGACGAGTGGCTGGACTGGAAAAAAGCCGGTCCGCTGACCAACCAGTACTACAAGCTGATCGATGCCGAGATCGAAAAAGATACCCGCAAAGAATCCAGCTACGCGGACTTCATCCTGAACATGACAGATACGCTGGGCTCGGGGCGACGTCCCCTTCCAGGGCTCAAGTCATTTTTCGAAGAACGCCGCGAGTACATCCTCGGCCTGCCGGAATTCAAGAAGCCCACGCCGCGCATCGAATCGGTAAAACTGGCCGCTTCCAATCGCTCACCTGCCAACCTGGTCGCCGGCAAGCCCATTTACGTGCAGGCCAAGATCGGCGCTGGCAACAAGGCAGAACGCGTCATGCTCTACCATGCACCTGCTGCCTATGCTCCATTCCAGCGGCTACCCATGCTCGATGATGGCAAACACCAGGATGGTGCTGCCGGTGACGGACTTTATGGGGCGGCCATACCGGCCCAGTCTGCCGGAACAAATGTCCATTACTACGTCGAGGCACGCACCGATGCGACGGTTGGCAGTACGGTTTTCTACCCACGATCGGCAGAATCCAGCCCCCTGGATTTTTCGATTCCGATTCCGGATGCACCCAAAACCAACCTCATTATTAATGAAGTCATGGCTTCCAATGATACCGCTGTCCAGGATCCTCAACAGCAATACGAGGATTACATCGAACTCTACAACAAGAGTGACCAGTTACTTGATCTCAGTGGAGTCTACCTCACCGACAGCAAGTCCAAGCCTCTCAAGTGGGCTTTTCCGGCCGGCAGCCGCATACAGGCCAACGGCTACCTGGTCGTCTGGCTGGATGAGGACATCACGGATCAGCCAGGGCTCCATGCTAACTTCAAGCTATCGAAATCGGGTGAGACCCTGATGTTGATCGAGAAGCAAGATGGAAAAATTCGTCTACTGGATGCCATCAAGTTTGGACCCCAACAAACGGACCGGGCCTACGGACGACTACCCAATGGCTCCAGCCAGTTCAAAATAATCCAGGCGACACCAGCCAAACCGAACAAGTAGCCAGCCTACTTGAGCGTACGGCGAAAAAACGTGTTCATATCCTTGAGCATGAGACTGAACCATGGCTCCCGGTTCCAGCAGCCGTGTTTGCCATCCTTGACCACCACGATACCGGTCTCGATTTCCAGTGCCTTGAGCTTGTTTCGGGTTCCCTCGTTGCGAGCCGGATAATCAAGCTCCCCTGCCATGAACAGGATCGGAGGCGTCTCCTTGCTGACATGCGTGAAGGGAGATGCCTGTCGATACAACTCGGGTGCCTCGTCGATCGTCTTGCCAAACCACTTGTTGGCATTGGAGTTCTCCGGATCCTTGCGCGATTTTTCCGCCACGGATCCAGTGGCCAATTCGAGGGGGCCAGCCAGCACGACGGCTGCCTGGATACGAGACGATTGCTCCGGGTTCCCTCCCTGGCCCTGGAATCCTGCCACGTGGGAGGCCGTGGCCATCAGGCCCACGAGATGGCCGCCTGCAGAACCACCGACTGCGCCAATTCGCTTTGGATCCACAAGATACTTGTCGGCGCGAGCACGTAAGAAACGGACTGCGGCATTACAGTCATGAATGGCTGCAGGGAAAAGTGCTTCTCCACCCAGGCGGTATTCGACAGCGACTGTCACGAAACCTTGACGAGCCAGCTGAATTGCCATGGCCCGGAACTTGTTCTTATCTCCCTTGAGCCAGCCTCCACCATGGACGACCACTAACGTCGGCATTGGCCGTTGAACTGTTTTCTGACGAAAAAGATCCACGTGCAACTCACGTTTACCGTACCTGGCATACACCACGTCCAATTCCGCCGTGATATCCGCTGGTATTTCCTTTGACGGAAGATTCGTAACCTTCGGCTTGCCAACCTTTTGCTGCGCAAGACTGGTCTGCACATCCAGGACGAGCGTTCCCAGCAGGATCAAGATCGTAGCATGGTGTCTCATGATTCGCATGGTTATCTCCAATCAATATCTCCAGGTGACGCTCAGTATACCCTACTTGTCGCTGACCTACATTACATCACACAATAGAAACCGTTGGCAACCTTTTTTCTCCTTCCCAGGAAAACATCATCATGTACCGCTCCATCAAGCACAGCTGTTGTCTCTCACTTCTCGTCACGCTCCTGGCAAGCCAGGCAACCGCCAACGGTCAACAGGAAAGACAGCTCAAAGCCGCCGCACCTTCCCGCGCCAAGCAAGCGCCTTTCAAACCCGTCAAGGACAAGCCTGGTTTACCTCGAGTACTGCTGATCGGTGATTCGATTTCCATCGGTTACACCGTACCGGTACAAACGATGATGAGCGGTAAAGCAAATGTCCACCGGGCTCCCACCAATTGTGGCCCCACTACGAAGGGAGTCCAAGAACTGGACAAGTGGATCGGCAGGGAGTCCTGGGACATCATTCATTTCAACTGGGGACTGCATGACCTCAAGTACATGGGGCCCCAGGGACAAAATCTAGCCGACCCCAAGGCCGCCGATAGTCATCAACAGGTTCCCCCGGCGGAATACGAGAAACACCTGCGACAGCTGGTAACACGTTTACAGAAAACAGGAGCCACGCTTGTCTGGTGTCATACGACCCCCGTACCAACCGGCTGCAAGGGACGCGTCGTCGGCGATTCAGGGAAATATAATGCGATCGCAGCCAGGATCATGAAAGAACAACGAATCATGATCAATGATCTGTATGGATTTTGCAAACCGCAACTGAAAACAATCCAGCGTCCCGCCAACGTTCACTTCACGCCGGCAGGTTCCAAGGCACTCGGCAAGCAGGTGGTCAAGCACATCGAAAAAGCGATCCAGAACCGCTCCAAGAAATAACCGGCAACCCAACTCCACCGTACTTGTCGTTACCCAGGTCCCGGCTCTCAGATCGGCAGGGCACGAAACGCGACGTGCACCACGATCACTTAACCAACGATGTCGAGTGGCTTTCCCGGACTTAGCGGATGGCTCATGTTACGAATTTCATTAAGATACTCGAGCCGCGGATCAATTCCCAAGTAGTTCAGGATGGTAGCACTCAAGTCGGCTGGCGAAACCGGATCGGTTTCGACAAACGCCCCATGAGCATTCGTCTTTCCATACACCTGCCCACCCTGCACGCCGCCACCCGCTAACAGAGCGGTAAAAGCGTGCGGCCAATGGTCGCGTCCCGTTTTCCGGGTATTGCTACTCTGGCTGAACTGTCCCATCTGGGGCGTACGACCAAACTCCCCAATGGCAACTACCAGCGTCGAATCCAGCAAGCCACGCTGGTCCAGATCCTTGATAAAGGCGGGAAAAGCCTGGTCAAAAATTGGGCACAGTAACGTCTTGAGCTTGGAAAAATTATCCTGGTGCGTGTCCCAACAGGTATTCACACCATCGATCTTGGTTTCGTCTTCCCAGTTGACGGTCACCAGGGAAACCCCGGACTCGACCAGTCTCCGCGCCATCAGCAGACTCTGCCCGACCATCGTATGGCCATACATGGCACGGGTTTTTTCTGACTCACGCTTGAGGTCAAGCAATTCTCCAGCCTGGTGTTTCAGTAGGAAATAGGCTCGATGACGATGCTGGCCAAAACCATCTGCTACGGATCCGTATAGTTTATTCTTCCCGCCACGAGTTTGAATCTGCCCCAGCAATTCCCGGCGGTTTTCAATACGCGAGATGGGCACATTCTTACGCATCCGCAAACCATCTATCTGAAATTCCTTTTTCTGGGGATCGCCCTGGATCAGCATGGCGTTATGTTGTTCTCCCATGCGACCACCCGTCTGCCCCGCAATGCGACGCGCTTGGCCGGGAAACTGCAGGTACCAGGGTAAGACCACCGAACAGGGCAAACCGGGCCGATGCTGTCCATAACGCATTGTCATCGCGCTGAGGGATGGCCAATCGTCCGGCAAGGCCTGATCCGTCACCGGTGCCGTAAAGTACTCTCGGCCGCTATAGACCTCGCTACAGGCCGGACCATGTACGTTCATATTGTGAGTCATCGATCGCAGCAAACAGATCTTATCCATTTGCGCTGCCAAGCGTGGCAAATGTTGGCACACCTGGATGCCGGGAACTGAGGTCGCAGTCGGTTTAAACTCACCCCGGACATTCGCCGGCGCATCAGGTTTCATGTCCCACAGATCAATCTGGCTGGGACCACCAAAGAGGAATAAAAAGACGACCGACCTGGGAGGCGGCTGAGTCCCTTGTGCCGCATGCAACCGAGCTAACCCGTCGGCTCCAAGGCCGAGCAGACTAAGACCACCTATCTGCAACAACTCTCGTCGTGGCAACTGGCAGGAATCCGTATCGCGAAAAACCGACCACATAAAGCAAGGATCCTGCAACAAGAATCAAAAACTGTCGTCGACTGACAAGCACCCTCTGCATTCGACTGCCAGGGCTAAAAGTTCATCTTACTGGATTTGGCCCCGAAAGAAACAAAGAAACATTGAAAAGCAGATTCTTCAACAGTATCCCAACTCTCGTTTCCCTCAAACACCAAGTAAACATCACATAAACAGCAACTGCAAAGAGGTTAAACAGCTCCTTATGAAACCACCAGAAAGACTTGAGTTCCGGTGAACTTATCGGGCAATATTGCCCGCGCGATGTACGGAGGCTCACTTGGTGTTCTTCACCACCGGTGCCGACGTGCTGCAAGCGATCCAGAACCGTCCAGGAAAATAACCGGTAGCATCATGCCCCCTGGATCTCGCCCAGCAACTGGGCCGTATCTGCCAGCCGGGCAAACTTGTTCTGCCAGATCTGCAGGCAGGCATCATGGATGTGGTCGTGGATCGTAGCCATACCATCGGTTACCGCGGTCACCCGGTAGTTTCGCATCGAGGCGGCGATCAACGTACTGTTCACGCACACGTCGGTCGTGACCCCGGTCATCATCAGGCGCTGGATTTCTCGGCTGCGCAGAGCCAGATCCAAATGGGTCCCGTAAAACTTGTCGTAGGTATGAGCCTGGATCACCAACTCATCCTCACGGGGAGACAGGGAATCCACGGTGGTCGCCGATTCTGGCCCCACCCCGGCCCCTGGACCTACCAGGCAGTTACCTGAAGGAAAGCCATAACCCGTCGGCTGACCCTCGACAGCTGGTAGGTGCTCGGGTCCAAACGGATCACCTCGCAGGCAGGGAATCGTTCCAGCGTAAATGAACTCCGTGAAAATCACGGGAATCCCGGCCTCTCGACTCGCCTCGACCAGTCTGACCACGTTCGGCAGCACCTCACGCCCCCTGGGGACTTCCAACGACGCTCCCTCGTCAAGAAAGCCGTGTTGCATATCGATCACCAGTAAGGCGCTGGAACCGGCCTCGATTCGGTGAGACTGTTCAATCTGTTCCAGCTTGGATGGAATCTCTTGAGTCATCTCTAGCGGAGGTCCTCTGTACGTAATTTCCTGGTGACCACCGAACCGCATTCCATGGTCAATGTGTGTCCCCATTTTACGGTAACTGATAACCACTCGCAAATCGACAATCCAGCTGCCCGTGGGCTAGACAGAACGCCACAACCTGACAAACTAAGATCTTCCACATCCTTGAATGACCCCACGGGAGCCTGCCTTATGGACGTTGTTTTGATCGCCCCGGAAGCTTTCCTGCACCAGGAAGATGCCCCCTACGTCAAGAACATTCGCGCTGCTGGAATGGACATCATTTACCCGGATGATCCCACCTTTACACGAGGCCACAAGAGCGAGGAAGAAACGATTGAGCAGCTCAGCAAGTGCCAGGCCATCATCGCGGGTGGCGAGTTTTTTACCGAAAACGTATTTGCTGCCCTGCCCCAGTTGCGTGTCGTAGCTCGTTCGGGAGTAGGCTACGATCGTGTTGATGTCGACGCTGCCACGCGGCACGGTGTTGCGGTCGCGATCACACCCACGGCTAATCATGAATCCGTGGCAGAGCATGCGTTCTCCCTGATGTTTGCCATTGCCAAATCCGTCATGAGCAGTGATCGCCTCATGCGAGCAGGTCAATGGAACCAGAACAGCACACTGCCCATTCGAGGACAGACCCTGGGGATTCTCGGCCTAGGGAGGATCGGCCGCAGCGTGGCCGTACGCGCCACCGCACTGGGCATGAAAGTCCTGGCCCATGATGCCTATCCCAACGAAAGCTTTGCCCAGGAACATGGAGTCCAACTGGTTGATCTTGATACCTTGCTGGCCCAGTCCGATTACCTGACCGTCCATTGCCCCCTGAACGACGATACCCAGGGGCTCTTTAACCGGGATACGCTGGCCAAGATGAAAGCAGGTAGCGTACTGGTCAATACGGCACGCGGTCCCCTGGTGGTGGAAGCAGACCTGGTCGACGCACTCGAGTCAGGACACATCTACGGAGCAGGCCTGGACGTCTTCGAACAGGAACCGATTGACCCGGAAAACAGGCTGTTAAAAATGGACCAGGTCGTCAGCACCCCGCACGTGGGTAGCGGTGACTGGTTATCCAGGCTGGACATGGCCATCGAGGCAGCAGATTGTATTATCAAGCTGCAACGCAACGAATGGCCCGAGGGGGCCGTGGTCAATAACAGCCTGCGAGATGGCTGGCAGTGGTAAGCAACGGTTGCCTCCCCTCTAGGGACGTCGGTTGGCAACTTCACCCCCGTTGAGTGTCGCCAGGCCCCGCAGCGTGTACATGTCAATCGTCGCGGTCAACAGTTGAACGGACCCATCGCCGAACAGGAACATGGCACCTCCCTTGTGGTAACTGCTGAAGTCATCCATGTGAAAATGATCGTTTCCTGGTGGATGATCCGCAACTCCCAGCACACGGGCAAAAGCATCTGCCCCACCAGGTATCACGCCCGTCCAGGTCGAGTAACCCCATTTCGATGACCGCTCACCCACCATGATGGTGTTACTCAAACCATCCACGAAGCGATTAAACCCGATATGACTATTGTGGTAAAAAGCACCGTTGCTACGGCATATCTGTCCGGGTTTCAAGTGTTCACATTCATGAAGTTCGCGTGTGCCAAAACAGCCGATGTAATTCGCTGCGGCTAACTCGGTAATCGTCTTGTTGGGATTACCCTCTGCCTTCAGGTAAAAGAACTTGTCCGCGGCATCCGAGGGACAGATATAATTCTCCACCCGATGCTTGCGAACCTGAGTGTGAAAAGGATGCATCACAGGAAGCTTGAAATCAATCATCGTATTGACGAGATTGTCTTCTTCCAGGTAAGGCAATAGCATGCTCCCCCAGGCAAAGCCATTTGGCCCGGTTGCCAACGGCTGACCTGTTCCGGGCTGTATTCCAATCCACCCGGGTGGCAAACCTCGCGTCGTATCGTGATATAGGTGCAGCGCAATGCCAATCTGTCGCAGGTTATTACTGCACCAGATACGGCGCGCCGATTCTCGGGCCGACTGGACCGCAGGCATCAGCAATCCCATCAGGATGCCGATAATCGAGATCACGACCAGTAACTCGACTAGCGTGAAAGCTTTATTTCGTTTCGTTCTCATTGGTTCTCTCGTTCTCTATTAATGTTGTGGTGATCGTAGCAAGAATACCCAACCAGGGCAGTTGCACTTCGGGATTCTCTCCCGACAAACCGATCACTTTTCCCTGGCACCTGGGCGCGCAACCTCAAGGTATCACAGGAAAAAGATACGCAGGCCCATCGTCTCGCTGGAGACAATTTCAGCCTACAAAGAAATAGAAACCCGTGGCGGACCACGAGAAAGAGCACATCGTCGAGGTTTGCCAGGACGCTGGCACGATTCCTCAACGGTTAAATCCACTACCAGGTCACCCTCGCACACGGTGAGAAACGAACTGACCTCAGACGCATCGTTGGAAAGCACCTGGCAGACGAGACAATCTTCAGAGAAAGGATCCGTCGGCACCGGATCGGGCGCCGGGTCCTCCGCATCATGGGTATGCAACACCCCATCCTGATGTGCGTGCAGGGTGCAACCAGCGCTATTCTCTGTACCTGTCGGATGATGGTGACACAAGCGATAGTGCAATGTATCTGCACCGATCAGCGAGATCACCAGGCAAGCCAACAATGGCCAGGCAATAAGTCGATTTATTGGTTTACACATAGACAACGATCCTCTGGAATCCTTTATAGCAGAAGACCGGGAAACACATTACACCTGATGCCACATAAGTACGGAATATTCCCATGGATTGTTCAATTAATCCGGTAAAACTGTTCTCGCAACCACTCTTTAACAACAACCTACAAAACTTACTTGAACACCGGAGCCAGGTACCGGGCCCCCACGCTAAGGCCCAACGGTCCCGGCTTGACGGTGAACTTCATCTTCTTCCCCTGTCGTTCCACCTCGAAAACGACTTGCTCCTTGCGTTGTTGCACCACGGCCGCCACGGCCGCTCGCAATGCCGTTGGCGTTGTAATCGGAACATTGTCGTATTGAACTGGTACATCTCCGACACGTAATCCCACTCGAGCCGCCTGGCTGCCAGGTACCACACGAGCGATCTTGATTTCGAATCGAATCAGGGCAGCGGTCTCGGAAGCAATATCCAGTGCATCACCCGGTTCCCTACCGGTGTAGGGCGCAGGATCTTGACCAGTTCGCACAGCCTTGCGACGAAGTACTTCTTTCACGGCACGATAACTGTTAATCAATCCATGCCCGGTCTGGTAATCAACTCCCTGGTCAGCTACATCGGTCGCGGTCAACGTAATGATGGTCTTCAGGTCCCATGGCAACAGGTCCGGATCCGCTGATAACATCAGTGCGATCGTTCCACAAAACATGGGACCCGCAAATGAATTTCCATTGAGAGCCACAGGCTTCACAGCCCCATCACGTTGCAGCAAAGGCAAGCCAAAATTAAAGGCACAGACTTCCGGCTTTTGTACCAGGCCATCCTGGTAATGTTCCGTTTTCCATTTCACAGGGCCCTGGCTGGAGAACGGGGTCCGTCGAAAATCTCGCTGGACTCCGGCAGCCGCAAAAACGACTTCCGGAATATCCTCTGGAATGCGCATTTGCACCGGCACCTGGGCGGTCTGAGCAAAGTTCCCGGCACCGGAGACGAAAAACACTCCACACAGCGAACCATGTTCCATCAACTTGCGCCAGTGTGAACGAAATTCCTTCAGCCCCGGAATCGAGAAGCTCATGCTATACGTGTCCGCTCCCTGTTCGACGGCCCACTGCACGGTTTTCTCCAGGTGTCCCCCGCCAATCACGCCGGCCCAGCGAGCTTCCGGGGCAATCCCAAACTCGTAGTCCTTCCCGGGAAGACCACGACCACAAACCACAGCCGCACACATGAAACCATGCATCCCACTAGGAGAAGTCGCTTTCAGGGGAACCGGTTGATTGGTCAGTACCGCCGTACCACGGTCAAAATCATAACCATGATAATCATCGACCAGTCCATTCCCGTCATCATCCTTACCATTGGCCGGAACTTCACCCGGATTTCGATAGAGATTCACCGCCAGGTTATCTGAAAACACAAAATTAAAGTCGTGAATCACGTTGAGTGTACCTGCTCCCGTGATCTTGAATTTATCCCAGACCCGGTTCGCCCGAAGGGAATGGATATACCAGGGGTGCTTATAACGCGCAGAATCAAAAGGAGCCTGCGGTTCCGGCAAGAAACCGGGAGCATCTCCCCGAGGCAACAGGCGATTCGCAGGCCGGCGTGGGCTGGCGAAAATCTTGCGAACCCCTGGCACCGTTTGCAGGCTCTTCAAGGTTTCCTCGACCACCAGGCAGGAAAAACCATTCACGATCCAGTGCGGTTCCACCTGGCTGATCTTGCCCTCTTTCACTAATTGTTCGATACGTCCCCGAGCCACTTGCCAGGAACGCGCATGAATCGCCTGCAGTGTTTTCGTGGCCGCCAATCGCAGCGTGCCACGTTTCCATTGGGAGAATTCACGGGCCCGTCGCCGGTAGGCCTGGCCATCACCCAGCAGCTGGTCTTCAAACCAGACCGTTGCCCGCACACGGTTTGCCTGCCGAAACCGCGTTACAAAAGCCGGGTCGATCCATGTCCCCTGGCCGGACAGTTTCTCGGACACCAGCAAACCATCCCGCATGGCAGGTACTCGGCGAACGGATACCTGGTCCGCTGCTGACAGGTCGCCAACTGGCAAACCTACGACCAACCCGCAAACCATTCCAACCCAGCAGGCAATCACGCGCATCGTTCCACGCCTCCGATTACTCGAGGCAATACAAGCTAGTCAACGAACGCAGGTACAGTGACTTACCCACCGCCGCAGGTGAAGCCTGGAAGCCGGGGCCCAGCTTGCTTTCACCCAGCAACTTGAATTCATCGCCCGCTTCGATCACCGTGACCTCGCCCTTCATGCTGGAAAAATAAATTCGACCTCCAGCAGCAATCGGGGATGCCCGGTACTCGCCCTTGATCCGTTTCTGCCAAACCGTCTTGGCCGTCTTGGCATCCAGGCAGGTCACGATCCCGGCATCATTGACCATGAACAAGTGGTCACCAAGCAACAAGGGCGTGGGACGATTGGGAACGCTCTTGCCAAGACTCCACTCAACATGGCTTTGCGTAATATCACCGTTCCCATCAGGTCGTACTGCGACCATGGAAAAGGGACCAGAACCACCGACGATATAAACCAGTCCATGACCAAACTGCGGCACGGGTGCTGCGTTCATGCCTCCGTGATGAACTCGCCACAATTCTTTGCCACTCTGGGGGTCATAAGAAATCGTATCCGTTGCACTTGGGCTAATCACTTGTTTCCTGCCACCGTACTCGATGTAGCGACCAGTCGAATAGGCTTTCTTGCGATCACCATTATTGGTTCCATAGTCAATATTACGATCCTTTTTCCAGAGCGTTTTACCATTTTGCTTGTCCAGTCCGACCACGTACTGCAAGTCATAACCATCGAAAGCCACCACCAGGGAATTACCAGCCAGGATTGGTGACGATCCGGGCGCTCGCCAGTGATTGCACGGCAGGTCGCGTCGCGTCCAGAGAATTTTCCCGGAATCGGTATCCGCGCAGGCGGTTCCGTAACTGCCGAAATGCAGGTAGACACGACCCTCCTCAATGACCGGCGTGCAGGAAGCGTAGCTATTGGTCGGATGGCAAAACCGGGGACTCTCATTTTCAAAGACCAGGATGTCATGAATCTTCTTGCCCGTCTTACGATTCACACAAATGGCCCACATCTTTTTGCCATCCACTGCTGCCGTCGTAATCCACAACTGGTCTCCCCAGATCACAGGAGATGACCATCCCTTGCCACGAATACCCAACTCCCACTTGATCCGTTCCGTACCATTCCACTTCACAACAGGATCCGAGGTTGCAGAGACACCTGTCCCATCAGGACCACGAAACTGGGGCCAGTTCTCAGCGACTGCCAGGCCACTCGTGAAAACGAAAAGTACAAGGACCATTGCTAGGTTGCGTTTCATCATCTTCTCCCAAAGGCATCACATGGTTGACATCAACACCGATTATTCTCGCTTGAATAAGACCTCGCGTCGAGTCCTCCTGTCCTTTACAGGTTCACCGACCTGGATCACTAAATCCGAATCGCGAAGGCGAGCAGCCGCGTAATCCGGTACTCCCTTGGGGTAAACTGCCATCACGCCAGGACGATTTACCGCTTGGCCATTCAACTTCAAATTCCCAAATGTCACCTGGACCTTAGGGATTTTTTCTACTGGAATACGACGACCATAGACTTCCACGAAACTGGCTAGCCGACGGGCCAGCACCAGTTTTTCTGCGGGGAATCGCAAGGCTCCCACGAACACGTTCTCATCCCGTGCATGCGAGTAAACGAAAGCTCCTACCCAGGTACACGGTTTCTTAGCAACCACCTCTCGGTCCATACGGACAACACGATAGGTGTATTTTCCAGGAGTCCAAGCGTACGCACGACGCACGCTGATAAAATCTCCCTCGTGTCCAGAACTCTGGCAAAACCCACCGAGGGCCGGACGGATCGCATCGTGACCGCGCTCACCCCACATCGACATCAGGAATCCCGGACCAATTTTCCGGAGGCGTCGATTCTGTTTCGTGTAACCATCTGCCTGGGTCTGTACCCCTCCATAAAACGGGATCCCGTTAAGATGCCCCAGGCCAATCGGAGCAATGTACAGGTTGATGTCAGCAGGTACTGGATCCTTGATCGTGACATCAATACTGTAACTCTCAAATGGCGTATCCTGACCCACGTCCCACCAAACATCAACCAGATGCCAGGGCATCGCCTTGTACTCGGAAGGTGCAACTAATTCACCAGCATGCACGGGTACTAAAAATACCCCTGCCGCTACCCACGATAACACACACAAACCCAGCAATCCTTTTTGCTGACAACAGCGTCCCCAAGGGTTTGCCAGGTTCGCTCTCATTGATCTGCTCATTACGATCACCTCCAAGCCTCCTCACCACGATCTTCTACTACATGCTACTGAACTCGAATTGTAATCGCATCGGGAATGGTTTCACAATCAGCGAGTGGGGCACTCGACCGCCTTGGCTTACTCTGATCCCGGGCAAATTACGCATCAAAACTTCGTAAACAGCTCAACCGATACAGTTTGACTAACCGATAGAGATGCTGGTTTTATGTCTCCGCAGAATTCCAGAACACAAAGACAGCCTGTGAAAAACGCCGTCATACTAGCGATTGTCCCTGGTTTGCTAGCAAATCTTCTGCTTGCACAGCAACCTGTGGCACCTTTGCGCACTGCGATTCCTGGAAAAATCACCGCCTCCTCGCCGGACCCACTCCTCCGGCAGGAAAGACTACCGGCCGACGCAGCTAACTCGGCTCCCGTTCCCTTACTGACGCTGGCTCGCACCCAAGAACTGGCACTACGCAGCAACCCATCGTTAGCCCAGGCGGCTGCCCGTGTTGATGCTGCCTGGGGCCAACTGGTTCAATCAGGACTCTACCCCAATACGATTATTGGTTACCACGCTAATGAAGTAGGCAATTACGGTGGCCCAGGCGTCCAGGGTGGATTCATCCGGCAGCAGATTATCACCGGTGGCAAAATGCGTTTAAACCGAGCTTTGGCAAGACACGAATTGGAGATAGCCGAGGTCGACCTAACGGTCCAGGAGCAAAGAGTCTTAAATGATGTCAACAGTCGTTTCTTTGAAATGCTGGTTGCTCAGCAGCGTCTCACGCTGACCCAGGAACTGGTCCGCATTTCTGAGGCTTTCGTACAATCCACGGAAACATTACTGAAGGCAGGACGGGTTAACGAAAACAACTTGCTGCAGGCCCAGTTGGAATCAGACAATGCACATATCCTGCGAGACAACGCCGGCAACATTCATCATGAATCGTGGCGGCGGCTACGGGCAGTCATCGGGGACCCGGGTTTACCAATGCAATCCGCTGAAGGGAATCTGGCGGAAAAGGCCCAGGAATTCAGCTGGAAGCAAAGCCTGCAGGATCTGCTCACTGACCATCCTGAACTCACCATGGCACGAATCGAGATTGACCGCGCTTATGTTGCGTTACAACAGGCATGCCGTAAGCGTTATCCAAATATCGATGTCATGCTCAGTGTACGACATCACAACGTAACTTCAGATGACGTAGCCAATATCCAGGTCGGCTTTCCATTACCTCTCTTCGACCGCAACCAGGGCAACATTTTCAAGGCTCAGTCAGAACTTGCTGCAGCCGAGAGTCGGCTCCAGAAAGCCGAATTAAATTTACGCGACCAGTTAGCGACCACGTTTCGTCGTTATGCGAATTCCAGGCAACAGGTAGAGCGCTACCAGCAGCAGATGTTACCGCGTGCGCAACGTTCACTGGACTTTGTCACAAGGGGTTATCGTCAGGGCCAGGTTGATTTCCTGACATTGCTGACCTCCCAACGCACCTACTACCAGGTCAACCTCCAATACCTGGATGCTTTAAGGAATTTACGCCTCAGCGAAATCATGATGGATGGCCACTTATTACAGGGCAGTCTTCAGATACGCTCCCTCCATAATCGTTAAAGATTGAACGAAAACCAATTTTTTATTATTGATCCTGCCTGTTCTATCAGTCTGTCTTGACTCGTTGTTTCGAGACACCTAGGATTAAAAACAGCTGTAAACTTCTACTCGAGGTGTTTCCTGATGTTCCAATGGTTGCTCCATTCCGTGTTAATCGTGGCAATGTTTAGTTGTCCACTGCGCTGCACGATGGGGCCGACAGGATCGTCTCCGCAGGACGAAAATCCTGTGCAACAGGTGCGCACGACAGGTTGCTCCTGCTGTGCTTCAACACCTGGATCAAAAGCACCCCGTTCTTCCGAGGACTCTCATTCTGACGGTGGATGTTTCTGTCTTTGTGCCGGTGCCATCCTGGTACTGGGTGCCGGGATTGAGCTACAGTCGGAACAGGCAGATCTCAATCAACTAGTCAACGAGATCACGGAACCGGCCTGCCTGCCATCACGAGGTCTCATGACGCACGAGGGGAAGCCAGCAAATTCAAGTGGCCGTGCAATTCGCATCTGCCTGATGTCGTTCTTATGCTAACGGATGCCTGCCCAACGCAAGAAAACGGTATCCCCGTTGCCTTGTCGTATCTGGCGCAATCCACTTTCCATTCAGAAAGTGGTTGTTATATGGGATGTTGAATCAAGGCATCCCCGGCAGTGCATTAAACAGGACACATTCATTCATGGCTCGGATTAAATTACTCCCCTGGGAGTACGGAATCCGTAACTTGTTTCGCAGGCCACTACGAAGCGGCCTGACATTAACCGGTTTAACGATCGTGATCGTGCTGGTTCTTGTCGTGGTTGGTTTCATTCGTGGCCTGGAACAATCGTTGCGTGTCAGCGGGGATCCCAACGTGGCTCTCGTTTTCGCGATGGGAATGGGAGAAAACCTGGAGTATTCAGCGATTCCCGTGGCTGCAGCAGACGAGATTTCTGCGCTCGATATTGTCCAGCAACGGTATCGGGAAAAATATTCCTCCCAGGAGTTGTACCTGGGAACCCAGGTACAACTGAAAAACGATGACACGGATCACCTGGGACTGGTGCGTGGGGTCACACGAGCGGCACGGTTAGTACGACAGCAGGTTCAACTAACCGCGGGTCAGTGGCCGGAGACGGGTGAAATCCTGGTTGGTAAACTGGCTGCCACCAAGCTGGGGGTGGATAGCTCGGAACTGGCCCTGGGCAAGATCCTGCGGTTTGAAGGAGAGGAATGGCGTATCAGCGGACATTTCACTGCCGCCGGATCCGTCTTTGAGTCGGAAATCTGGTGTCGACTCGGAGATCTTCAAAGTATCATGAAACGCCAGGATCTAAGCCTGGTCGCCCTGAGGCTGAATTCGCCCGCCGATTTCAAGTACCTGAACTTGTTTTGCCAGGAACGCAAAACGCTCGAAATCCGAGCCCTGCAGGAGCCTGTCTACTATCAGACCTTGAACCAGGATTATCTACCCGTTCGCATCCTGGCCTGGGTCGTGGTCTTACTGGTTTCAGGCGCTGGCGTTTTCGCTGGCTTGAATACGATGTATGCAGCGGTGCTGGGTCGCGTTCGCGAGTTAGCAACGCTCCAGACCCTGGGTTACCTGCGCACGGCGATTGTCGTGAGCGTGGTCCAGGAAGGATTATTGATCGCCATGACCGCGTCATTGCTGGCCAGCGTGATTACCCTGGTCGCCATTCGCGGTTGGGCGATCAAGTTTACCATGGGTGCCTTCCAGCTTGGCATTGACCCTACGTGTATCCTGATCGGCTGCACGGCGGGGTTCCTGCTTGGATTGATCGGTTCCTTACCACCCGCCATACGCGTCATGCGCTCACCGATTGTAACAAGCCTAAGAGCAATTTAACAAACTCTCCTTTCAACCATCATTTGGAGTTACGGAATCATGCATAGAATCAACTATGGAGGAATCCTGGCGATCCTTCTCCTGGCTACCCTGGTAGGCTGTACCAAGGGTAGCTCGAACCATTCCAGCATCGATGGTTCACGTTATCAGCTAACCTCGGAACCGACTGGTGCAATCCAGGTTTTGGAACTGCGCAGCACGGCCAGGGACGACGATGCAGTCGTTGTCGTGGGCCGCATCGGAGGAACCCAACCCTGGGTCGAAGGCCTGTCAGTTTTTACGATAGTCGACAGTTCGCTGCCGGCATGCAACGAGATTGCAGGGGATGACTGCAAGACCCCATGGGATTATTGTTGTGAACCGGAACTACCCACCAAGCAAACCTTGATCAAAGTCGTCAATCAACAGGGCCAACCCCTGGAAGTCGGCGCCCGGGAATTACTGCAACTGAAGGAACTGCAAACCGTGGTCGTCCAGGGCAAGGTAAAGCTTGACGCCTCCGGCAACATGTCCATCCTGGCTTCCGGGGTCTATGTCCGACCCTAGACCGCAGGACTAAAACCGTTCACTCCTCGAAAAGACTATGAACCATGACAGAATCAATTAACCTGCGTGACCTGGCCGTTGACCGTCAGGATCAAGATACTACGCCAGGGATCCGTCACCAGCGTCACTTCATCACACGCTACCTCCTCCCGGGGGTCCTTGTGCTGGGCTTCGTGGGTGTACTGGTCTGGGCCTTACAGGATCGCTTGCTACCGGCCCGCAAGGTCATGATTATTCCTGTTCACGTCACGCGATCTCATTCGCAACAAGCGGGCACGCCGTTGTTCAAATCTGCCGGCTGGGTAGAACCGCGCCCCACTCCCATTTACGTTCCTGCGCTGGCCCCGGGCGTTGTCAAGAATCTCCTGGTGGTCGAGGATCAAGCTCTCCAGCAGGGAGACCCGGTTGCGATCCTGGTGAGCGAGGATGCCAACTTGATCCGCAAGCGAGCCCAGGCGGACCTGCAACTGGCTACCGCCGAGTTGAAAGCGGCGCAAGTCAACTTTGACAAACCCGTTCATCTGCAGGCCGCGCTCAGCGAGGCTGAGGCCGATTTAGCCAAGGCAAATACCGCGGTGGGCAACCTGCCTTTTGAGACAGAACGTGCGGAAGCACGCCAGAAACTGGCGCAACAGGATCTACGGGGAAAGAAGAAGGCCAGTGGCGTCGTCTCGGGACTGGAAATCGACAAGGCCGAAAGCACCCTGAAAGCGGCCACTGCACTCGTCCAGGAATTAACGCGGCGAGCAAAGCTACTGGCCAGTGAACAACAGGCCGTGTTACTGCGTCGCAACGCGCTCCAGGAACAACTCGAACTTAAAACTGCGGAAGAACGCACACTGCTCAGGGCCAAGGCTCTCTTCGCAGGCGCCGAGGTGTCCCTGGAAGAAGCAGAACTCCAGCTAGAACGCATGACCGTACGTGCCCCAAGCGATGGCCGGGTTCTCAACCTTCTGTCCAGCGACGGAACCCATGTCCAGGGAGGTCCCGGCATGGGAGGTAAGCATGACGGCGGCGCCGTGATCACGATGTATCAACCGGAAAAGCTGCAGGTACGCGTCGACGTCCGCTTCGAGGACCTGCCCCAGATCCAGCGCGGACAACCGGTCCAGATTGAAAGTCCGGCAGTTCCCAGGCCGCTGCAGGGTACCGTTCTCTTTCTCAGTTCCCTGGCGGACATTCAGAAAAACACCCTGGAAGTCAAGGTGGCCATCGAGGATTCACCCGAGGTAATCAAGCCGGAGATGCTGGTCGATGTCACTTTCCTGGCACCGGAACGGCCCGGTACAGGCAAGGTCACCTCGGAATCGGTACACATTTTTGTGCCCAAGAACCTGGTCCAGGAGGATGCCAACGTGTCCTACGTCTGGATCGCTGATCAGGCCGCAGGCGTGGCGAGAAAAACAACGATAGAAACAGGAAGTCGTGGCTCACGCAACCTGATCGAAATCACCTCGGGACTGACCGAGACCAGTAAGCTGATTGCGGCTCCCGACCCCGAGTTGCAGGACCAGGAACGCATCCAGATCACGGGGGAAAATTCTGCTCCCGTGGATACTCCGACCACTCCGCACCAACCCTGACCAGGAGACCACGCCATGGCGCTCGTGGAAGTACAGAACGTCACCAAGCAATACACGAAAGGGGACCAGACAATTACCCCGCTGGACGAGGTCCACCTCCAGGTCGAGGAACACGACTTCATCTCATTGATGGGAGCCAGTGGCAGCGGCAAATCAACCTTGCTGAACCTGATCGCCGGCATCGATCGGCCTCGGTCAGGCAGCATCATCGTGGACGGTACCGATATCACCCAGCTTTCGCGCAGCCAACTCGCCCACTGGCGTTCACGGAACGTCGGCTACATTTTCCAGACACATAACCTGATCCCCGTTCTAACTGCCTACGAGAATATCGAGTTACCCCTGTTATTACTTCCTTTTTCAACGGCAGAACGACGCAAACGGGTCGAAATTGCTCTTCGCGCTGTGAACCTGATGGACCGTGCCGAACACTACCCGCGTCAGCTCTCCGGGGGGCAGGAACAGCGCGTGGGCATCGGTCGCGCGATCGTGACCGATCCTCGTATCGTGGTTGCCGACGAGCCAACCGGAGATCTCGACAGCGATACCTCGACACAGATTCTCGACTTGCTGAAACAACTGAACCAGGAGCTCGGAACGACCCTGCTGATGGTGACTCACGATATCGATGCAGCCAACGTGGCCTCGCGCCAATTCTACCTGGATCGTGGAAAACTGGTTGACCAGACGAATCATTCCCATTCCGTCGAAACACGGTAACCACCATGCTGAAACTGTTCCCCTATATTTTAAAAACACTGTGGCGGCACCGAGCACGTACGGCTCTGACCGTCAGTGGTTCAGCTGTAGCGTTGTTCGTATTTTGCTTCGTGGGTTCCGTCCAGGAGGGACTCAACCATCTCCAGAAGCAAAAGGAAGCTGCCCGGTCGCTGATCGTCTTCCAGGCGAACAAGTTCTGTCCGGCAACCAGCAATATGCAACAGGACTACGACCGCAAGATCTCCAAGATCGACGGCGTCCGCCAGGTCGTACCTATCAAGGTATTTACCAATAACTGCCGGGCCAGCCTGGATATCGTGGTCTTCTACGGAGTTCCGCCACGGCAACTCAAGCAGGCACGTGACTTCACATTAACCTCGGGTAACTGGGAAGAATTTGAAAAACACCAGGATGCCGCCATGGTAGGAGAACGCGTGGCAACACGTCGTGGCATCGAGGTGGGAGATCGTTTTTCTATCGGCCAGCACACGGTCACGATAGCGGGAATTTACCAGTGTCCGAACTCCGCGGAAGAAAACTATATCTACACGCACCTGGAATTTCTCCAACGTGGTGACAGGAATACCGTGGGCACCGTCACCCAGTTCGAGGTCCTGCTCGAACAGGACGCTGACCCCCTGGCGGTTTCACGGAACATTGATGAAACCCTTAAAGGCGAAAGCGTGGCAACCGACACTCGCGCCAAGGGAGCGTTTCAACTCAAGAGCCTGGGTGATCTCACCGAACTAATCAGCCTTTCGCATTACCTGGGAATCGCCTGCGTGGGACTGGTTTTGATTCTCGTTGCCACCACGACCCTGATGGCTGTGCAAGATCGAATCCTCGAGCATGCCGTGTTACAGACTATCGGTTTCACTCCCCGTCGCATCTTCTCCGTAGTGTTAACTGAAAGCGTGCTGGTCAGCTTGCTCGGCGGAAGCATCGGAGTCGCGGCAGCCATGCTCGGGTTGTTAACCAGCGGTCTGGCGGTCGGTGCAGAAGCGGTAACCATTGCCTTTACTCCCACCTGGTCACTGGCAACCAACGGAATCCTGGTCGCTATCCTGACCGGTCTGCTGGCTGGCTTACCCCCCGCCTGGCAGGCTTCTCGCTCTGAGATCGTACCTGCCTTGCGGGCCCCATAAGACAGCACCTCGCAGCTACCGAGAGCCGGACGATACGCCACGAATCGGCCTGAACAGGCAAAAATAGCCTGGTCTTCCTCGCGATTCATCCCCCGGGAATATTTTGCCGATAAATACTACAAGAATCGATGTCTGCAAAGTCGGTGTATAAAGGAAACCATGATGAACAAGATGACTTGGATCGCGCTGGGTGTTGTTGGTGCCGTACTTCTCACGATGGCTGTATTCTGCCCGCTGGCCGGAAAATGCCCCATGCACCTCTTCCAGTAAACAGAGTGAACACTCTTGCTGACTAGATCACCCGTTACACTGCGTAATAATTGCCCTTGCAGGTAGTCGACGGATTTAAGTAGAAGGGTAGTTATTGCTGGCGTTGGCCAGTACGTGATGGCAACGGAAAGGAATCCCTGATGTACACCCCTGGTGAACCCAGCAAGGACGATTGGGAACTGATCAACGACTGGAATCTCGGCTGGATCTTCGGAACAGATCTGGACGACTAGCGGCGATCCCGCTTCTTATCTTGCAACTCTCCCTGGCAACGCAGCCAGCCTGGCAATTGTCAACATATTTCTCGATTCGCCATCTTCTTGACTTACCTGGAAGAGGATTTGAGCTTCCCTTTCACGCATGGTAGATTACGGTTGTGTTTAAGTACACGATCTCATTTGAACCAACTGTGATCATCGACAGGGTCCTTGCTCGACAGGGTTCCTTGCTCGACAGGGACCTGGTCCCAGAAAGCAACTAGCGTGGCCAGTAAAAAACCGAGCTGGGATCAAGCCAGTCAATTAGCCGAAGCCGTTGTGCGGCGTGCCAGGGAAGCTGGCAACCTGGAAGTCATGCTGACATCAATGCTCGCAACCAATTACACCCATGACCCGGACCAATTCGAATCTGACTGGGAAAAATTGTTTGGCAACGCGAAAGAAGTACCGGCAAGTGAAAATGTCGACGCCACGATGAAAATCCTGGAACAACTCGGGGCCGACATCGAGCAGGACGACCAGGGCCACGTCTCCTCGCTAATGCTCCATGGTGCACGCGTGACGGATGAAACCCTCGACTCCATCAAGGGACTCGGTACCCTCCAGAAACTCTACCTCAAGAGTACCCGGGTAACGAACCTGGGAGTCGAACAATTATCTGGGCTCCTGCACCTCAACGAACTTAACCTCGGTGGCACAAACGTAACCGACGAGGGCCTGGTTCACCTGAAGGCCCTGGAGAGCCTGACCATGCTGTATCTCGACTTAACACAAGTCACGGACGCCGGCCTGGATCACCTCAGGGAATTGCCTGGATTGCGATGCCTGGATCTGCGTAAGTCAAAAGTAACACAGGCCGGAATTGATAGCTTCAAGGAAACACGGCCGGACTGCGAAATCGCTTTCTAGTTCGACTCGCTTCCTGGCTTTTCCTGAACACGAGAAGACTTATCAAGTCGGCTTACCTTGCAGGTAACGTGACCACCAGGCAATAATTTCCCGGAGACGGTGAATTCTCAGGTCCGGGGGGCCCTGGCGACTCATGCCATGACTGGTTGTCACCGGGTAACGTACGAATCGGGCTGGTATTCCCCGAATGTTCAAGGCTGAAAACACCTGTTCACTCTGTTCGATGTTACAGCGCAGATCTCCCTCACTGTGAATCACCAAGGTCGGTGTCTGAACATTGCCAAAATAAGCGATCGGACTTTGTGCCCAGCGTTCTTCCGGTCGATCCCAGCCGTTACCAGGAAAGTAACGATCCGGTTCCAGCGGAAAATCGCTGTTGCCCGACATGCTGACCAGGTTACTGACACAACGATCACTGATGGCGCCAGCAAAATCGTTACAGTGGCCAATCGCCCAGTTCGTCATATATCCGCCGTAGCTTCCACCCATCACTCCCATCCGTGATGCCTTGATGTAAGGTTGCCGCTTCATGAACTCTGTAACCGCCTGGATATCCGTCCAGTCCGTGCTACCCCAGTTACCACGGATTGCCGCACAGTGATCCCTGCCATACCCCTTGCTTCCACGAGGATTGGAGTAGACCACCACGTAACCCTGCGCAGCCAGCACCTGGAACTCGTGAAACAAACCTAACCCATACTGGGCATGAGGCCCTCCATGAATCTGAAGCACTGCTGGATACTGACGACCTGTTTTCGCACCTGGTGGTTTGATGACCCATGCCTGGCTGCGATGACCATCCTCTGCAGTGATCCAATGAGACCTGGGAGTCACTAACCGTAATTGCTGCAGGAATGGACCATTCAAGTCACTCAGGCAAGTCACGTCTAACCGACCACGACGACAGCGGGCTACTGCGATCTCGCTCAACGTGGTCGGTCCTCCCACGGTCAGTGCCAGGCGAGAGCCGGTTGCCGATACGTTACTCGGGGCACAATCGGGATAATCACTGGCCAGGAAATCCAGGGCGCCACCGGTTACCGGTACAGACGCCACACGCATTTCTCCTTCCACACCCAACCGACAATAAATACGTTTGCTGTCCGAACTGAATTCAAACCAGGGAGCAAATTCCGCCTCCGTGGTATCCGCGATCGCGACGGCCAGTAAGCAGTAATCCTCTTTCTCCGTGAGACTCTTCACTTTTCCCGTCTTAACCTCGTAGAGGTACAGTTCCAGGTTTTCAACACTGTAAGCTCCATCGGTTCCCGCGCGACCGGCATAGGCGATAAAGCGGCCATCCGGGGACCAGCGAAGCCGTTCCTTGGGTCCCTCGGGAATACCTGTTAGGCGATTCGCCTTACCGGTCTCTATATCGATCCTCAGTAATTCGTCTCTCCAGAACCGTGGCATAGGTCGCTTATCCCGGTTTACGGAAACAACCAGTTCACTCCCATCTGGTGCGAAGTCAAAGCTAAAGGCCCCCACCGTGTCTCGATTGTAAATGACCCGGTGCTCACCAGATTCCGTGTCCACCAGGTAAAGCTTATAACGTTGCTCGAGAAAATAACCATCTCCATCAAGACGATACCAGGCATTATCGGCGGCCCGCGGTGGTAGACTGGCTCCCGTTTCCGCACGTTGCTTCTCAGCTGCCCTGGTCCAATCCGGATGCTGTTCACGAAAGGAAACTGCCAGGTACCGTCCATCGGGTGACCAGCTGAATTTCCCGATACTCCCCTCGGGGAAGTGGGTCAGTGCAGTGGCTTCACCTCCATCGATACCAATCAGGTGGAGCTGCGGATTCTTATCTTCCCGTTCGCTGACAAAGGCAACCTGGCGACCGTCAGGTGACCAACGAGGCGCGCGATCCTTGCAACCACTAGTGAACTGACGCGGAACGCCACCAGCCGTCTCGACTAACCAGAGTCGCGTCAGGTAGTCATTCTTCTCACCAACCTGCTTGACGACAAACACAACCTGTTCTGCCGATGGTGAAATCTGTGGATCCGAGACCAGCTTGAACTGGGTTATATCCTCTGCGCGGATTGATCTTCGTGGTTGCTTCGTCGCTCGTTTCTTTGCCATCGTGATTACTCTCAGATTATTTCCTGGTGACAATCAGCACAAATGTCCCTCCCGGCGCATCCTGGAACGAGCTAAGTTGTACCGCAACTGCGGGTTCTTCTGAAGATACCCCAGGAAAACACCGCCTCGATAAAACACTCGCTATCTTTCCATAATCCATACGAGCGCCCCGATAACAGGAGTTCCGCCCACCCCTTTCTCGTTGTCCGGGAAACCGCTGCGCGGTAGAATACGGAAGTCCTTTCTTGTCGCACATATTCCGTTCCAGAAGAATCTTCTCATGGCTATCCCCATTGAATGCCCTGCCTGTGACGAATCTTTTAACGTCCCGGATGATGCCGCGAGCAAGAAAGTCAAATGCCCCTCCTGTGGTAATATCAGCAGGACACCGGGCCCAAAGAAAACGGCGGGGACACCTGGCAAGTCACGACTCAAGGTCGCGCAACGTCTCTCGGAAGATGACATAGAATCCCAGGCCGCTCCTCCTCCCATCACGCCGCCTCAACGAAAACCACCAGTCGCCACGGTCGAGACACAACCTTTCCATATCGTGCCAGACGAAAAGCCCCAGGTCAGTATTGCCTCGGATCCTGATGCCAGAAATTTCACCGGTGGAGAAAAGCGTAGTCGACGCAGGAAAACCTCGGCAGCCTGGTTATGGGGAACGATCATGGCAGGTGGAGCTACCGTGATCGGACTCGCTATTTTCGCTAACCATTTAAACAACCACAAAATAGAAAACTCGCTCGTCGCAAAGAACTTGAATTCCGAGGAGAAGCCAGCTGTTTCCCCGAAACAGCCCACTGCACCCGTGGACCAGAATAGCCAGGCCGGTAAGGTCAAGGAAAAGGTTCCCTCGAATCAGGACACTCCGCCAAATGACGAACCCTTTGCTCCTTTCAAGGAAGACAGTAAACCGATCGATGATCCCCTGATCAACCAATTCGAGAAAGCGGACAATCCGCTACCCGAGGAACCGGTTGATACGGGAGGGTTCACCCCGGACGCCGTCCAGGCCCTGTTCGAACAATGCAAGGAACTCCGCTGGAATCCAGAAACACTGCAGGACTATGCCAAGCTGCAGGGGCTGGCCAAGTTAGTAACCGACTGCGGACGTGCGCAGGAGAGTGAAATCCTCGAAGCCGATCAGAAAGAAGAGATGCTGAAAGCCTCACTACGTGTGATGGATAGCCTGTCTACGATTGCCTGGCCTGACCCACTCCAGGTGACACGCATCAACAAGCTGGCCGCCGAGGCTTTACAGAACCAGCAAGAGCTGGGAGTTTTTGCCTACAGCGAGGTCTACGTGCAGGCTGATGGCCAACTCGACGGAGCCAATATCATCTTCTTTAAATTGCCCGGAACAGATCAACACGTGGCCATCACGGTCAAGGAAAACAGCGGTGAGCTAACGCCCGGCACCCGCTGGTTGATCCTGGGAGAATTCAATTTCCAGCGTGCTATCCAACTCATGGATAACAATACGGGCAATACCATCAAGGCGCCCCTGGTAACTGCCTATTACCTGGTCCAGGAACCCAAGTAACCCACATTTTTTCCGGGAAATCTATGCCGATGAGAAACTCTCTTCGATCCATCCTGACTCTATCTGTTGTTTTCAGCTTCACCTGGCCCTGCCTGGCCCAATTGCAACCGGTCAAGCTAAAAGGCGTCGTAGCGGGTGTCTCCCCCATGGGTGTCGTGATACGCAACGACAAGGATCAAATCATGTTGGCACTAACCAGCCCTGATCGTACAGAGGATGGAGTCAGGTACCGAGGAATCCCACAACCAGTCATTGAAGTCATCTCCCAGGAAAAACCGGATTACCTGCAAACAGGCATGTGGGTTCGATTTCCTGCCCGGGTCCAGGCCAAGCGTCGTGTCGTGGAACCTGTCCAGGAAGTCACCGTGATCAGCGGCAGCAAAATTACAGCCTTCGGTGTCTTGCCTTCCGAGTTACCGGACCTGCCGGAAGACAACACCGATGCCCCTGCAGCCAAGGCCACGGACATCATCGACTCGCTGGTCGTCGGTCGAATTACTGCCGCGCGACGCAACGCAATCACGGTCGTCTTTCCAGATGGCAAATCTCTCAAGGCTGGACTGGCCAAGGACGTGGTTATCCAGGTCAAGGCAGCCAACCTCCAATTCGCCAAGGTGGGCTACCTGGTCGAAGCTGCCGGCATGATGGTCAAACCGAACAAGTTCTTTGCCACGGAATTAAAGATCACCAAACCAACGATCGAACCGCGCGGTATCAAACCCGGTGCACCGCCGATAGTCGACAAGAATCCTCAACCCGCACCTGGCCAGGTCGCCGACAAGGGAGAAAAGCCGGTGCCGTTACCTGCTCCAGTCGGCAAGCCAGATCCCTTCAAGATCGGCAAACCAGACAGTCCTGATCAGCCGACGGACAAGGCGTCCAAGGTGCGAGGAAAAATCCTCAAGATCAACTGACCTAATACTCTCGATCGCAAACCGGTACCAGCAGGGATTTCTCCGGTCATCGTCTCTCAGCCACCCTCGGCGACAACCTTAAGACCGGCACCCCCACTGACGCTACGTTTTCCTGGATATCTCTCCGAAAGCAACTATGAACTTAATTTCCGTCCGCCTACTGTTGATTTTTTCCAGCATCGTCTTTCATACAATCGTCTCTACCGCCCAGGATGGTCCCCCTTTAGTCATCCAGGAAATGGTGTCCATGACTGGAACGATTGAATCAGTTGCTGCCAGCAAACTGGTCATCAGAGACCAGGCGGGAAAAGCCCAAACAGTTCGTATCCAGGAAATAGGTCAGAACGCGGTCCCCCTTGCCAGTGGTCAAAGGTTGCGTTTTCCAGCCCAGGTGCGTATCAAGGGCAGGCTGCCCCTGGCCAGCCTGGAAGCGGGCCAGGTCCTGCGGTTTACAGGAATGCTTAATCGTCTGGGCAAGGCCAGCGGGAAGGTCACCGCGATCGACCTTGTCACCGATAAAGAAACTTCCAATCGATTGCGAGTCCTGCAAGCCGGGAACGGCTCAAACGCTTATTCGACCTGCGAGATCACTGGAACTTTTGTGCGTGCCATTAACGGGCGCGTGGTCGTAACCATTCCCAAGGACAATGATTTTACGCGACGGACAACCCTCTCCTTTCCGACAGCAGACAACCTGCTGGTACAATTCCTCAGCAATGACTTTCATCGGGCTGCTTCAGGAGCCCAGGTGACAACACTGATCGCTGCGCGTCTTAATACGGGGGATCTTGTTGTTAAAACATTGGAGGTGAAAGTCGGGGCAGAAACCACGAGCAAACTCGACGTGAATGCCAAACTCCTGGACAAGTATCGTCACCTTTCCGATGCCCCCCAGAGCCCTCGCTTGATTCGTTCTGCTCATTTTCGTTTCATGACCGATGTGTCGGATCGCCAGGGCCAGATCATCCTCGACAAGCTGGAAACCATGGTCCGATTACTAACCAGGTATTTCGGCCGTGCACCAACAGGACTTGTTGATGGTTATATCGTGCACGATTTGAGCAAATGGCCAGAAGGTTTACTGAAAGAACCGGCCGGTATTGCCAAGATCCGTGCACGGGCTGGCATTTGCTTTAATTCATCACTGGGCAACCAACGACGAGCTGAATTATATTCCTGCGATGACCATGGCGTCATCCAGCACGAATGCACGCACGGATTTTGCCACCTGGCATTCGGGTCCACGGGACCGACGTGGCTTGCCGAAGGAGTCGCTGAACTCGGGCAATACTGGAAGCTGGACCAACTCGCCGTGAATGCCAATCCAAATGTGATTTCTTACTTGCAGCGCGCCAAACCCAAGAGATCGTTATTGCAAATTGCCGTGCCGGGTCGAACGGCGGCTGGTGGCTGGCAGGACTACGCCTGGCGTTGGGCGCTCTGCCACTTACTGGCCAACAATCCAAATTATGCTTCTCGCTTCAAGCCCCTGGCCATTGCTCTCATGGAAAAACGAGAAGGTGTCTCGTTTGCCTCCGTATATGGCCCGGTCGCTAAACAAATTTCCTTCGAATATGACCTATTCCTCCAGAACCTGGCCAGCGGCTATCGAGCAGATCTCTGCGCCTGGCAATGGAACACGAAGTTCAAAACGTTAGCTGCAGAGAAGATCAGCAAGGTCAAGGTCAAGGCCGCCTACGGTTGGCAAGCCAGTGGGCTGCAACTGGAAAAAGGCGTTTCCTATGATTTAAAAACCGAGGGCCAGTGGAAGATTGCACCTGGCAAAACCACCTATGACGGTGATGGTGACGGTGATGGACGAGGACGTTTACGGGGAATCATCTTCAATGATTACCAGCTGTCACGGCCAGTTTCCTTCGGATCCGAGTCAACATTCATCGCCCCAGCAGACGGTCAGCTTTTCCTGCGCTGCCAGGATGACTGGTCCAGCCTGGATGATAACGACGGAGAAATCACCGTCTACTTGCGTCGCACACCTGAATAAACGATCACCTGACCATCTCTTACTTGCGCAATAGTGATTGCAATGTGAGCGCATGATCCGTCAGGATTCCGTCTATACCGATATCGCTGGCCACCTTCCAGTTGGCCACTTCTTCACCGGAAACCGTTTTGCCGGCAATAAAGACTCGTTTACCTTGCTGGTGAATACGGCGAACATCCATCGCATTGGGCAGGTACCGAACGTACACCCAATCTGCCTGGGGGTCCTTGATTGAATCCTCCAGTTCCTGCGCATTATGAGCCACGTGCGCTATGTGCGAAGACTTACTGGACTGGTAAAGCCGACCTCGCACCCCAGCATCCGTGATCGTATTTCCAATAAAAAGAAGACGATCCAGTACGCTGTGGCGATTGGCCAGTTGGACCAGGTCCCGTTCCACCTGATCATCCTGCTGCTTGATATCAACTGCCACCAGTACCTCGGCTCGTGGATAGCGTGCCAGCAACTGAAATACTTCCTCGATCGTCGGGATCTTCTCCCCTTTAAACGTCGGTGAAAACCAGCTACCTGCATCCAATTTCCTGAGTTCCGCCAGGGTAAACCGATTCACTGGTCCAGTGCCATTGGTGGTTCGATCCACCGTCTTGTCATGGATACAGACCAGTTGATCATCCTTGGTCCGGCAAACATCCAGTTCGAATCCCAGTCGCAACTCAAGGCAGGCTCGAAAATTTGCCAGGGTATTCTCGGGGGCGTGTCGCAACAGCCCTCGATGGGCCACTACCAGGGAACGGGGTGCAACCGCCTGAACAGGCTGGCCCGCTACCAGTCCAAGGAAACCCAGTGTGAGCAACGAGATCCTGACAATACCCATGACCTGACTCTCTCCATTTTTCTTTAAACAGGAATCTATCCGGCGACAGAGATAATGAACCTGCAGGCAACTGCAATCACACGAAAAAGCGGCTCGCCCTTCCATGGAAAAACGAGCCGCTTCATGGTTTCTTCATTCCAAGCTGGAATGCACCAGCTATTTCAGGATCTTCGCCGTACTCTTGACGACCTTCTGAATGTCAGCCTTGGTAAGTGGCTTCTTACCAAAAGCCACGTTCGCCTTCACATTACGACTTGACCACATCAATACCGTCACATCCGCATCACGCGAAATACGGTAATTCGGTGGACCTTCTTCCGTCTGGAAAACCGTTAACGGAGTCTTGGTAATCTTGTGTTCTTTCGCCATGGCTTGAAGTTTCTTTTCAGCCGCTGCCGGGTCATCACCCAGGTAAACGACGAAAGCCTTCATGTTCTGGCTCGAGTTCTTGTTAACGGTGTTGTCAATTTCCTTGACCAAACTGGCCAAGTCATCCGTGATCTTCCGTGTGAAAACGGTAACCACTGGATTACGACCGTACCGTCAGCGATAACACAACGACTTGCCCTTATTCGGACCAGTGCAGTCTTTCACATTGAAAGCACCAGCAGAATCACCGACCTGCAAGCCGGATTTAACTTCTTCAGCCATCGTCGGCGCACTTATCAGTGCAGCTACGACAAGAGCAGAAGGAATCATGATGTTCCGCATACTCATCTCCTCACAAACGTAAATGTCCAAGGAACTTCGCATCGTGCATACAACAGTCTGCTGGGGTTAGTCTAAATCCCCGTATAATCACGGTCAAGTAACAGCGCTAAACCCCGGGAGAAGACCAATCCGTAAAAACTGCCTTTCCTACGGTTTTCAGCACTGATTAGATCGTTTTCCTGGAGATGTCAACAGTCTCCAGGTCCGCAGCGGTTTCCAGAATCTATACGAAAGCCGAGGCAACTATATTCGACAGTTGAACCAGTCGCCAGGGCGCACGTGAACGGACGGCCGTTGTCAACAACATACAAAATCCATCCCGGTCTCGGTCTATCCAGAGCATCGTTCCCGTGGCACCCGTATGCCCAAAGGCCTGGCGATCCAGTGAATCACTCCAGCTACCAGACGTCCCTGGATGATTCATTTGCCAACCCAATCCCCAGGGCAAGGTTCGCCGAGTGGACTCGGGTAAGTCCGGATAATCGTCCAGGCGATTCGTCGTGGCCATCTCCACCATGGACGGTGACAGGATTCGAACTCCGTCATGAGTTCCCCCGTTAATCATGAGTTGACTTATCACGGCGAGATCCATCGGGGAACTGAAAACACCTCCCCAGGGAGCACCGAGTTCCTGCCAGTAGCGGCTGTTCCATCCCCACTGTCTCGAATCACGACCAGGTGGTGTCTGCACACGCACCAGGCGTGCGCGATCCAATCCCCGGGATCCCAGTCCGATCGACTGCAGTCCCAACGGATCAAAGAGTTCTTTTTTAAGATACTCGTGGATCGTCATTCCACTGATGCGCTGAATCAACTCGGCAACGACCAGCGTTCCCATGCTCTGGTAGCTGTACTGGGTACCTGGAGGGAACCGCGGAACGGTATCTCGGATCGCTCCCTGGATGAATCGCTCCAGGGGCGCCTGTTGACGACGCAATTGATCGTTATCAGGCAACATGTCGGGCAACCCCGAGGTATGCGTGAACAGGTGCTGAACGAGTGTTGTATCCTTATGATGAGCCGCAAAATCCGGTATGTAACGCGCTACCGGATCACTCAAGTTCAACCTGCCTCGTTCTACCAGCTTCAAGGCACCCAGGTAGGTCAACGGTTTACTGATGGAAGCCAGCAGGAACATACCATCCTCGCGAATCGGCTCGGCATCCGGCTCGGCACCCTGGCGGCCAAAGAATCGCGGTTTAACCACCTTACCTCCGCGACCGACCAGGATTGCACCACCGGGTACTGGAGCATCCGCCCCGCGTGTCCAGGAATCGAGCAGATCATAGGCGACCTCCAGGCGTGCTTCGTCCAAGTCAATTGATTTGGCGGCTACCACTGGTAAATGAGCCATGATCGCATCACTCCTGATTCGTAGAACGAATTAGATTAAAACCCTGCTATTAGCAAACACCAGACCCGAGAACTTGACAATGGCTCGGCAATCAAGCAGGCTACTTTTCATATTCTGAAGCAAGACCCTTCTCAATACAACGGATGCCATCCCCATGAGCCCTTTCTTACAGCCCCTGGGACGCCGACAATTCCTTCAATGGGCAGGCTGCGCAACCACGCTGAGCCAGGTAACCCCTGGCACGATCCTGGGACAACAACCAGTTCCACGGCCAAGAGTTGCGGCGATTTTCACCGAGTTTCGCTTTCGCAGTCACACCTACAATATCCTGGAAAACTTTCTACGACCTTACCTGTTCCGTGGAAAACTAACGGATCCCGGTGTGGACGTGGTTTCTTTCTATGCCGATCAGTTTCCTGCCAACGACATGGCTCGTGAAGTGGCAAAACGTTTTGGGATCCCACTTTTCAAGACGATTGATGAGGCCTTGTGCCTGGGAGGTCGAAAACTGGCCGTGGACGCGGTACTATCCATCGGCGAGCATGGCAACTACCCGGTCAACAAGCGCGGACAACGCATGTATCCTCGCAAGGAATTCTTTGATCAATCCGTGGCCGTCATGAAACGCTCTGGACGTTTCGTACCCTTCTTCAATGACAAGCACCTGTCCTACCGGGCTGACTGGTCCCAGGAAATGTTTGAAACCGCCCGCCGCCACGGGTTCCCCCTGATGGCTGGCAGTTCTGTCCCACTGGCAGCTCGACGACCCGCCATGGAATTACCTGCCGGATCAAACATCGAAGAGGCGGTTTCCGTCCATGGGGGCGGAATCGAAACCTATGATTTCCACGCCCTGGAAGTACTCCAGTCGATGATCGAATCACGACGCGGTGGAGAAAGCGGCGTGGCCCGAGTCGAGTTACTGACAGGGGACGTCCTCCAACAAGCCCTCCAGGAAAAGCGTTGGTCCATGGACCTGGTGAACGCCGCCATGGCAGCTGAACAGGGTGCCGGTCTTTCACGCCAGGCACGTCCCCAGAGCACCGGACCACCAATCCGGGACTACCCGGTACCTGCCAAGCCCTACCGAATTAGACATGCCCTCTGCCTGACCTATCGGGATGGATTACGTGCCACGGCACTCACGATCGGATCCAATTCCAATCGCTGGAACTTCGCCTGCCGCCTGCAGGGGAACAAGCAACCCCAGGCAACTTCTTTCTACAATGGACCCTGGGGGAATCGCTGCCTCTTCAAGGCCCTGTCGCATGCAATCCAGTACCTGTTCATCCAGCGCAAGGAACCGTACCCCGTGCAACGTACGCTGCTGGTCAGTAACGTCCTGGATGCCGCCATGACGTCGCACGAGCAAGGTGGGAAACCAATCACCACACCCTTGTTACATACTCCCTACCAGCCGATTCCGTTTGAATCGTTACGAGAAAACGGCGAGAGCTGGAAACATATCACGCTCGAGTCGCCGCAACCGCCGCAGTTCGATCCCGGCGATGCGCGCTGGATCAAGTAAGGATCCTGGCAAACGCGCAATGGTTCGCCTGCAGGCCAGCCTAACGATCGGCCACCTTGTCCTGGTTGGCTTTCATCTTTTCCAGGATGCGACCATGTAACTGCTCACGCACCTGTCGCACCCGGGGATCGTTTGATTTCACCAGGTTCTTCGTTTCCGCCGGATCGGCTACCAGGTCGTACAGTTCATCTCGCTCGGGATCCATGAAATCACGAATCAACTTCCACTTTGCGGTCCGGTACATGCGCATGTGGGTCCGGGACTGGTGATGCGTCGAGTACTCGGCATAAAAATCATTATCCCATCCGGGTACCTTGTTACCCTGCAGCAACGGCACGATGTTGCGACCGCGAACCTTGGCCTGCACCGGCAACGTAACGCCCGCCATCGCCAGGATACTGGGAAACCAGTCCAGGTTCGTCACGGTCTCGGTGACCGTGCTGCCCGGCTTGATCTTACCGGGCCAGCGAACCATCGTAGGAACCTTCACCGAGTTGTCGTACATGTTAGGTCGCTGCCCACGCGGAATATTCTTGGTCGCCGGGGGAGGCATTTTGAGAACCCAGTGCCCATTACCTTTATGCCAGATTCCATTGTGGCCCATACTATAACCATGATCCGAACTAAAAATAACAATCGTCTTTTCGGTCAACTTCAAATCGTCCAACAGTTTCAACAGGCGTCCCAGGTTACGGTCGACGCTGCGAACACTGGCCAGGTATTCACGGGTCATCCGTTTGACACGAGCAACATCCAGTTGGGGGTAATCCGGATTGGGAATCGGTGGATCAAGATTCTTATAGGGAGCCATGTCTTCTTCCGCCACGGGCAGCCAACGCGTATGCGGCGCTCGCGTGTGCCAACAAAGCAGGAAAGGCTTCTCGTGATGTTCCTGGACATATTCCAACGCATGATCGGCCAGGACATCTGCTGTCAGTCCCTGGAACTTCTGCTGCTTACCATCTTTTTCCAACGTCGGGTTTACCGAGGCCCAACCACCCGCGCGATGCCCCATGAAATACTGGAACCCAAAATGCGTTGGATGTTGGCTATCCAGTAATCCCAGGTGCCATTTCCCTACCAGGCCTGTCTGGTAGCCTGCCTCTGCCAAAAGTCGCGGCCATACAGGCAAGGCAGGGTCAAGTCCCAGCCTGGGTTCATTCCTCGGATGAATCCAGTCGGTAATCCCCAGCTCACTACCATACCGGCTGGTCATCAAGCTGGCTCTCGAGGGACTGCAGACTGGCGTGGTGGTAAAGGAATTCGGAAGATAAACACCTTCCTTGGCCAGGCGATCCATGTGTGGAGTTTTGGCCAGGGAGTTCCCGGAGGCACCCAGGGCCCAGGAGGCCTGGTCGTCAGTAAAGACAAAAATAATGTTCGGACGTTCTGCTGCGGACAGTGATGCCAGGGCCGCCAGCATCCAGGCCCCCACGAATAATCCACACCAGGATCTGCGATGACACCACATCTTGAAGCCCTCCCCACGGTAATCTCGAAACCAGAAACGTCTTGGAACAAACCCTATTGTAGCTTTTCGAGGCCCCGCTGACGACAATGGGTGTCGACCCGGTGACCGCCTCCATTTAAAATAGATTTTCTATCGTCATCCCTGGATACATCTCTGCTTTACCATGTCCCACTTGCAAATCATCTCACTGTTCAAGAATAA
>Ga0163108_10000042_pt1 | contig 80572 bp, 63 predicted proteins | sample Fk1155metaG_FD_109644 | JGI IMG/M metagenome (GOLD analysis project Ga0163108, IMG submission 109644) | Marine microbial communities from the Central Pacific Ocean - Fk160115 155m metaG | ecosystem: Environmental > Aquatic > Marine > Oceanic > Photic zone | place: The Central Pacific Ocean...
AAGAACAGATCTTTGAATGATGGTTTTTCTGACAAAGTTTCTGCCCGGGCGTTGATCGGTTTAATTTTCGGATTTGGATCCTTTGCCCAATTGGGGACCAGACCCCAGCGCATCGATGAAAGGTTCGTATTTTTTTTATTCTTGGTGATTACCGGATTATTTTGTCCAGGAGAGACATTGTATTTAGATGGAATGGTTTCCAATTCCGTGGACAGCGTATCTTCGAACTTTTTCTTTGAGACTTTTCCTGTCGAATATCTTCCGCACATGACTATAGGATCTTTAACTTGTAATGATTTGAGAGAAAAGAAAATCGTTGCGGAAATGATGAATTTTTATGGTGAAACCTTAAATTTCATTCTGAAGTTTTTTCTCTGGCCGTTAACCACGATCGGTTCAGGCAGATGACGGAAATCTTTTCACAGTAATCCCTTTTTCCGTTCTCGAATACGCACAGGATCTGGCCGTTCTTTTTTATTGCGACATCAGAGTATCCCGCGAGCCCCTCATTTAAGGTCCGGGAAGCGGTCCATGTTTTCCCGTCATCCTTGCTCAGGCGTAGAGTTAAATTTTTCCTGCTCCATAAATTGAATCCGCCTTCATGATGGACTGCCGGGTTCAGGAATAATATTTCATTTTCATTTAAACGTATGATGCTGGCCTGACAGGCCGGTCCAGGAAGTTCTTTTTCAGCTCTTGGGACGGACCAGGTCATTCCGGCATCATTACTTACAGAGATGGTCCGATAACCGAACGAATAAGAACTCGGACCTGACGCACGCATGTTCATTAGCAGAGAGCCATCTGACCTTTCCACGATGGTGCATTCGCCGGTACGGAAGTCTGAAACATAAGGAATGACACCTCCGGCTTTCCAGGTCTTGCCTGAATCATCTGAGAAGATAATGCACGACTGGCCTTGCCTTTTCCCATTCACTGTCCTGCCGACATAAGAAGGAGCAATGAGCCTTCCTTTCTTTGTGTGAATTCCGTGAACGGGGCCTGCGCCGACATGTATGGGGGAACCTCCAAACTCCTTAAGAAAGGAATCTTTACTGTATTCTTTTGCCTTGGGCTCATCAGAGGATTTTACCAGAGGAGACCATGTGAGACCTTCATTGACGCTCTTTGTGTGAAAGAAGCATTCCCCACCTCCCCGAGTGAAGAGTAGATGTATGGTCTTGCCGTCATGTTCAATGATAGGGCATGGGTTACCTACTCTTATTGGATCATTTCCTCCCTCTTCATGAATTAGCTTATGTTTGGACCAGGTCCGGCCGCCATCCATACTTCTTGTCATGATAAGATCCACGTCACCATGGTCTCTGCGGCTAGTTTTCCGGCCCTCGCAAAAGAGGAGAACGGTTCCTTTAGCGGTGATGATCATCGTTGGGATCCTGTAGGTGTGGTACCCACCCTCGTTCCTCTTTAAGATGTCTTTACGGAATATGATGTTTTCATCGCTCATGCATTGCAAGGGATGAGTTCCGAGAATAAGGAGCGTCAGGAAGAATATCGTAAAGGGTTTAGGTGATTTCATCTGCTTCATTGTGATGCCGATTCAAAGCTATAGGAATCATTGATGTGAAAACAATTCTATTTCATTTTAAGTTATCAATTGCATTGTTCTATCCGAGAGTATTCCATAATAATAAAAATCTAAAATTAATGCTTAAATACATCTGCAAAATGCTTTGGATCTTAGCTATGGTTTCTATAGCGGAGTCCAAGAGTCCTAACGTTGTTCTGATAATGGCAGATGACCTTGGTTACCATGATCTTAGTTGCTATGGGCACAATAGCATTAAGACTCCTGTCATTGATCAGCTCGCAAAGGAAGGGGTTCGTCTGACCAGTTTTTATTCGGGTTCAACCATTTGCACGCCGTCTCGCATGGCGCTGCTGACTGGATCTTATCCTAGTCGTCTAGGTTGGAGTAAAGGAGTTATTGGTTATATCATGAAGAAGGGTCAGGGAATGAGTCAAGGGGCTCTAACTATGGCGGAAATTTTTAAGGAACAAGGTTACAGGACGGGCATATTCGGTAAGTGGCACTTGGGAGATGAGTCTCAATTTCTTCCTCATCAGCAAGGATTCGAAGAATCTTTTTACATAAATAAGAGCAATAATCAGACCAAAAAGCTTTGGCGACGGGATGAGATTGCTAAGGACCCTTTTGATAATCGTCGACTCACTGAAGAATTCACCAATGAGGCGGTGTCTTTTATTAAAACCCATAAAAATAATCCATTCTTTCTTTATGTTCCGTATTCCGCACCGCATTTTCCTGTTGAAGCTCACCCCGATTGGAAAGGCAAGTCCGAGTACGGCTCGTATGGTGATGTTGTTGAGGAGATGGATTCTAGGATTGGGAAAATACTTCATACATTGAAGGCTGAGGGAATAGAAAAGAATACCATTGTCGTGTTCCTTTCGGACAATGGTCCTGAGCCGTTGACAAAGGAATCAAAGGCGACGCCGTTGAGAGGAAAAAAATGGAGTGCCTTGGAAGGAGGAAACCGTGTCCCCTGTATCGTGCGCTTCCCGGGCAAAATACCCCAAGGATCAGAATCGGAGGCATTGATAGCTGCGATTGATTTATTGCCAACGCTTTTGCATGCCTGTGGCATTGATCTTGGGGCCCTCAGAGGGGGGCAGGATTTGATTGATGGAATGAATCTTTGGAAATTTCTAACTGGTGAAGTTAACGGAGCAATGCCACGCAAGGATTTTCTTTACTGGCACGGGTCTAAAGGGTTTCAGGCAATACGGATGGGGGAATGGAAATTGTTTCTGAACCGTGGAGATGCGGGAATGAAAGGTAAGGGTCCGGCTCTCTTTAATTTGAAAGAGGATATTACGGAGAGTGAAGATCTCAGTAAAATGTTTCCGGATAAAGTTCGTTCAATGCACGAAACTGCCAAGAAGCGTTTAGCTTCTATTCAGGCGAATTCGATTCCTTTGGGCAATAGCCCAGCTGATAAATAGAACCTTATTGAGCGTCCGAGATTCTGACCCGATAGATGGCTTTTTTCTGCCCATCTTCTAGGCTCGTGTCTTCAAATTCCATGAGGGTTCCTTCAGAGATAAGTGCATCCTCTAGCTCGCCCCAATCACTAATTAAATCGTCCCAACGATCCACTGAGTAGAATACTCCCGGCTCTGAGCGCCATTCGAGAGTGAAGGTGTTATCTTCTTGATTGTAATTGAATGTTGTAATTTCAAATGGTGAAGGGGCCCAAGTCGCGGCTTTCAGGAACAATGAAGGGTCAAGTAATCCTTCGGAATAGCGGACCTCATCAATTAGCATTTCGTAAGTTTGATTGTTGAACTTACCAAAAATCACAGAGGCGGCAGGGTGAGTGTAGCCATTCTCTTCAGTGTCAGCGAGTAACTTGGATTGCATGAACTCGTAATTGAGATAGAAAGTAACTTCCTGGATTTCCTCATCGAAAGTCAGGGCCACGTGCTTCCATTCATCAATGTCATTAATCCCATCACCGTCCAGAGCCCAGTCAGTTTCATCATCGTAGCTTGTGACTAATCCGTCACCTGAGTCAGTGTCTACAAAGATTCGATTCTCTGGAGGAACGTTAGTTCCACCAGTGGGACCCACTACAAAGTTGGTGTTTTCATCAATGCCCTGTTCAACTTGATTGTCAGGCACGCCTCCTGCAGGTGTGTCCCACCTCGAGCGGAGTCGTCCATAAGATCCTTTCTTATTGTGGTCATAATCAATTTGCCACTGCAGATCATTCAGTTCACGGCGCTTCAGGAACTGATGGTATGCTGATGGTTCGCCGATGAGTTTGAAAAACAATTCGACAGTGAACGATGTATTGAATTTTGGATCATCGCTTGCTCCTATCCTTGCGTTCGCATTCTTGGCATTGAACGAGAATTCGTTATCAAGATAAGTGTCAGTGGCGGGATCATTAATGAATGGAGCGGGTACATCAGATGAATAAATGGGAATTCCTGCGATTCTGGTAGCGGGAAGCAGTGAGGAAGCTTCATTTCTGATTAGGCTTATGGTCCCTTCATCTCGTGCGCCGGGGCCGTCCATTCTCCAGTGAGCGATCGTTGCGGGGTTAACTTCTTCTCCAGTAATTCTGAGGAAATTATTTGGTGATAAGATAGCGTCAGAGAAACGAATCTCATCTAGTAACAGTCCGTATTCCGTATTGACCAGCTTGCCGAAATCGATTGGTGCGTCGGGATGAGTGTATCCATTTTCCGCGCTATCAGATAGCGTCTTCTTCTGTGCAAGAGCATAGTCAAAAAAGAATGAAATTTCTCCAGAATCTTGATCGAATGTGACGGCTACATGGTGCCATCTATCATCGTCATTTATAGAATCTCCCTGTAGGCTCACTTTCTGTTCATTGGGGTTTGCGCTTGCAGCGTCAAAAATATAGTCGACCGGGTTGCCTGTGTTCTGCGGCCCAACATCAGCACCGGCTTCGTCCTTGGCGCCAGTATCAATGAAAACTTTAGGGGCATTATTTCCACCTTGTGGACTAACTACAAAGTTGGTGTTTTCGTCCACATCTTTTTCAGCTTTGTTGTCTGAGATTCCCTCAGCTGGTGTGTCCCACCGAGAACGTGCTCTGCCGTTGTAAAGTCCATTCGCGCTATTATCCATGTCAATTTGCCAGCGCAGGTCCGCTCCTTCCTGTCTTCTAACAAATGAGTGCCATCCATTAGGCTCATCAATTATCTTTATGAAAAGTTCAACGGTGAAACTCGTATTAAAATCCTCTGAGCTTGCTACTCTCAGCTTTGAGTTGGGATCAGTTGCATTTAAGGAGAATCCATTTTCGAAAACTTCATCAGTGATTGGGTCATAGATTTGCTTCGAAGGAACGTCACTAGAATAGACCGGATTACCTGACTGGAGTACTGCGTCATGGGTCCCTGCATTGGAAGTGTTTTCTGCGGCAGTGATGGGGGAGTCGATTTCCGCGTCATCAGAATCAAAGCGCCAGTGCCCCACGGTGTCAGCAGAGGCTGGCAGTGAAAATATCAATAATAAGAGTACGGTTTCTTTTTTAAGGGACATATGATCTTGGGGTTATAAAAATGATATCCTTTTATTTACCTCATTGGGATTAATGTCAACATTACGGATCATTAATGAGTTGGTTTTATTTCAATATGACTCTTAATTAGTAATCTATTTAGTAAACACCCATGGATTTTCCTGAATCAAATTCTAAATCTATGAGCGCTCATGCCGAGCTCGAGGCGTGGGAAGAGGATCTATTGAAGAGGTATCCGGAGGAGCAGAAGGATTGCAGTGTCAGTGATGATGGAACCTTTCGTGATTATGAGGCGGAGACCAGACCTGAGGTCAAAGAGTTCTATCGACTCAATCATCGGTATCAGACACTGGAATTTGCAAGGCGGAAGAAGGAACAATATCTGAAATTTAACCAACGAAGTATGACGATATGGGAGGGTATTGAGTTCCTAGATGAGTTGATCGATGACAGTGATCCTGACATTAACTTGCCTCAGATTGAACATTTATTACAAACGGCAGAAGCAATTCGTCAGGACGGACATCCTAGATGGTTTATTTTAACGGGACTCATCCATGACCTTGGGAAGATCCTTTGTCTGTTTGGGGAGGAGCAGTGGGCAGTAGTGGGGGATACATTCCCTCTAGGGTGCCGTTTTTCCGATAAAATTGTTTTTCCTGAATTTTTTGCGGATAACCCTGATTCTAATGTCGCCGAGTATTCGACTCGCCTTGGTATTTATGAGGAAGGCTGTGGTCTAGATAATGTGACTATGTCCTGGGGCCATGATGAATACTTATACCATGTCATGAAGGATCATCTTCCCGAGCCTGCTCTTTACATGATCAGGTACCATTCCTTTTATCCGGCTCACCGTGAAGGTGAATATAATGAACTGATGAACGATCATGACCGCCAGATGTTTGAATGGGTACGTTCTTTCAACCCTTATGATTTATACACGAAGAGTGAAGAGAGGGTCGATGTGGAAGAACTGAAACCGTTTTACGATGATTTAATCAACGAGTACCTTCCGGGTAAATTATCATGGTGATGAGATTAGTCTTTTACATTGTTCTGAGCCTGACGGCTCATCTCTGTTTTGCGGAGGAGGTAACACCGATCAGGCAAGGTCACGCGCATAATGACTATGAGCATGAGCGGCCTCTTTTTGATGCCCTTGATAATGGTTTTTGCAGTATCGAAGTGGATATATTTTTAGTTGAAGGGAAGTTTTTGGTGGGCCATGACAAGAAGGATCTTAGACCTGAGAAAACGATTCAGAATCTTTATCTCAATCCTTTGCGTGAGCGCATTAAAAAGAACAGGGGCCGAGTTTATAAGGGAGGTCCGGTTATTACTCTACTGATTGATGTTAAATCGGACGGTCCAGAGACCTATTCACGGCTCCGTACTTTGCTGGCAAAATATTCAGATATTTTGAGCGGATTAGATGATGGCAAGTGGATTAAAAGAGCGGTCAATGCAGTCATTAGCGGAAATAGGGCAAAGGACATGATCGCGGCGGATGTTTCGCGCTGCGCTGGAATTGACGGCCGGCTCTCAGATATTGAAAGTTCGGTGCCTCCACATTTAATGCCACTTATTAGTGACCGGTGGGGCAGCCATTTTAAATGGAGAGGAGAAGGAGAATTTTCTATAGAGGAGCGGTCTAAATTACAGGCCATTGTCAAGAAAGTACATCAGGGCGGAAGGAGAATCAGGTTCTGGGCGACGCCAGATACAGTGTCCATGTGGAGTGAACTTAATAAAGCGGGGGTGGATATTATTAATGCCGATGATCTCTCTGGCCTGCGTCAATTTTTGAGGCCTTGAATGGGGCTGGACTTTCAATGTATTGAAAAATATAATAGAGATTCTTTATGAATATCTAAATTCTAAGAGTAATATTACTATGAATGAAAATCGTCCTTCCAAACTAATCTTTGGTTTTGTTATTGGTACTCTTGCTGGAGTCGTTGCTATCCTTTTTGCTCAATATGTCTTTAAAGGTGATGACTCTAAAGAAGTGGTTAAAGCTCCAGTGAATCAGGAACCGCAGGCAGTTTCAGATAAAAAGAATAATTCAAATAAACCACCTAAGCTTTCACTAGTTGATACTAGGCCAGACAAAGGCTCGTCTTCTTCAAAAAGTTCAAAAGATTCTGAGGGTGACAATAAAGATAAAGAGGATGATGAGTCAAACGCGGCATGGGAGGCGCTTAAGGCACTTGGTGATGCTAAAGATAAGGCAGAAGCCCAGAAACAAACTGAGGAACTTGCGAGTAGGCTAAAATTGAGCCCTGCACAGAAAGAGAAATTGGAAGGACTCTTTAATGATAAGGCGGCCCGGAACTCGGCGGCTGGGCTGAAATTCCTGACAGGAAAGGCGACCGTTGCGGATATGATTGCAGCGGACGAAGAGGATTATTCGAAGATAGACGAGGAAATGAGGGAGCTTCTTTCAGGGGAGCAGTTAGAGGAGTACGAGGCTTATGCAGAGGAACGTGAAGTTGGAAGAATTGAAAAAAAGACCAAAGAAGATCTTGATGGTATTGAGGGTATTCCTGGTATTACTGAGGAGCAAATGAGAGAGGCCTGGGATGTACTCATTGAGATTAATGCTAAAGAAAAGCCGGGGACAATGCTAAACGAGAACTCTACTAGGGAGGAATTTATTGGAGTCATTGATGATGCGTTAGATAATCGGGTTGAAAGTATGAGGCCGATATTTACTGAGGAGCAGTTAGGTGCATACAAAATTGGGATTGAAGGATTCCGCAAAATTATATCCGGTATGGTTCCGGAGGAGTAAAAGCAGGTATAAATTATTTTTTTAAAAAAATAATTTATGGGTAAAGCTACTTTACCGATTACTAAATCTATATAATTTTAGTATGAATGCTAGTGTTTGGTAGTTGCTTTCTAGTGAGAGTAAAAGTCACAAAGATATTCCTTTGTCTTTTGCTTCTTACAGTGACGGCTTCAAATAAAAGCTTCTCTTCGGAAAAAGATTCTAAGTTCTGGTCCTACGGCCCAATCAGGCACACTGAACCTCCAGTTCAGGAGAATGATGATTGGTCCATTAATGATATAGACAAGTTCGTACTTAGTAGGGCCCAATCAAAAGGGGTTCGTCCGAATGACAAAGTGGAATTAACCAAGCTCATACGGCGTGCCAGTTATGATCTTATAGGTCTTGCGCCGACCCGAGAAGAAGTAGAGGCATTCATTTCCGACGAGTCACCAGACGCCTATTCAAAGCTCATTGACCGGTTGCTTGCTAGCCCTCATTATGGCGAGCGTTGGGGGCGTCATTGGCTGGACGTGGCCCGGTTCGGAGAGAGTCATGGTTATGAGAGTGACAATGAGAGGCCCAGTGCCTGGACCTATCGAGACGCTGTGATCCGTGCACTCAACCAAGATATGCCATTTGATCAGTTCGTTAGGTGGCAAGTCGCCGGGGACGTGATAAAATCTGATGATCCATTAGCCGTGTCTTTGACTGGTTTTCTTACTGCGGGGTCAACAATGACTAATGTTGACGGTGTGGATAGGGAAAAAGCTACCTATGATAAAATGGATGATATTGTTTCTGCTACTGGGGCAGCTTTCCTTGGTCTGACCATTGGGTGCGCTCGTTGTCATGACCATAAATATGATCCAATTTCACAGAAGGATTATTATAGACTCGTTGGCTTCTTTCTTCCTGGGAAGCCGGGTCATCGCAATATAGCGGCTGGAGATTCGGGATCAAACGTCAAGGCGCTGACATGGAACGGAGGGAACAAACGTAAGAACCCACTTTTAAAACGTGGGGACGTTGAACAGAAAGAAGGGGACTTGGGTTTCGGAGTCTTAGCTGCATTGAGTGCAGGAGAAGGAGATGTTGAACCTTGGATCAAGTTAAGTGAAAAGAAGAGCGGTGATGGAAGAGTGGGACTTGCTCATTGGTTAACGGACACCGAGAACGGTTCCGGTTCTCTTTTGGCCCGAGTTATAGTGAATCGTCTATGGCAGCACCATTTCGGTGAAGGGATAGTAAAAACTAGTGATAATTTCGGGAGCGTAGGAGAAACGCCGAGTCATCCTGAATTGCTGGAGTGGCTCGCAAGTGAATTGATCGGAACGGGGTGGAACCTGAAAAGTATGCACCGATTAATCATGTCGAGCGCAGTTTATCGGCAAGGGACTCAATGGGATGAGAAAAGGCATGCCATTGACCCTGAAAATAAACTCTTGTGGCGAATGAAGCCTAGACGAATGGAGGGTGAGATCATTAGGGATTCTATCATGAGTAGTGCCGGAACTTTGAACCGGAAAATGTACGGGCCCAGCATCAAGCCTTGGGTCTCGAAGGATGCGATTAATACTGGCTCCACAAACAAGTGGCCAGTGAATGTTAAGGATGGTCCTGCCACGTGGCGGCGCAGTATTTATGTTTTTATGCGTCGGTCGATGAGAGTTCCATTCTTTGAGGTTTTTGATGTGCCTGATTCAATGCAGAGTCGGGGCGTGCGCGAACTGACCACGGTTCCAACTCAAGCACTGATGCTTTTAAATAATAAATTTGTCCGCGGCCAAGCGGATCACTTTGCGGCACGAATAAAAGAGTCAGTTGACGCCTCTGACAAACGTTCAGTCATTGAAGAGGCATATTGGTCAGCACTTTCCAGAGCGCCAACGGAAGAAGAAGTTAAGCTGAGTTCTGAATTGCTATCTAAGGAAGGCCAGAGCATTGAAAACTTTTGCCATGTTCTTTTTACTTTGAATGAATTTAGCTATGTTGACTGATAAGAGAGTGAATCCATCAATGCTTTCAAGGCGCGACCTGCTTTCCCAGGCCGGTTGTGGTTTTGGCTCATTAGCGCTTACTACAATGCTTTCCGAGCAGGGGCTTCTTGCTTCTTCAGCAAAAGTGAGTTCCCCATTAGCATTAAAGGAGCCTCATTTCGCGGCGCGTGCAAAGAATGTGATTTTTCTTTTCATGTATGGAGGCCCTAGTCATGTGGACCTTTTTGATTATAAGCCGGCTCTGGAAAAGTATGCAGGGAAGAGTGTTGGGGATCATGTGGACACTAAAGGGTCTCGGAGCAGTGGTGGATTATTCCCGTCCCCATATAAGTTTCAGCAACATGGTCAGAGTGGGCACTGGGTTTCCGACCGGTACCCGCATTTGTCGCGAGTTATTGATCATACTGCTATGCTGCGTGGTGTTTATGGGCATTCTATCAGCCATGCTCCTGCATTGTTTGAAGTGAATACAGGAATGATTCGGACCGGATTCCCTAGTCTAGGTTCCTGGGTTAACTACGGGTTGGGTACTGAGAATCAAGACTTGCCTGGTTTTGTTGTTATGTATGACTATCGGGGAGGACCCATTGGCGGAGCTCCAAATTGGGGGGCGGGGTTTCTTCCTGGAGCTTATCAGGGCACGCCTGTACGTTCCAAGGGTACGCCGATTCTGAATCTGAACAGGCCCGATCAGGTAGGAGAGGTGCAGCAGCGTGAGCTGTTGGATTTTGCTGGTAAGATGAACAGAACCCATCAAAGAAGTCATCCCGCTGAATCGGCATTAGAGGCTCGCATACAGTCCTTCGAACTGGCTTATCGGATGCAGGCAGCGGCTCCAGGTTCCCTCGATTTGAATGGCGAAACTGACGCAACCAAAAAACTTTATGGTATAGAAAAAGGAAATCCGGGTGAATATTTTGGAACGCAGTGTCTAATGGCTAGGCGATTAGTGGAAAGGGGGGTCAGGTTCGTTCAACTCTATTCAGGCGGAGGTCATGGAGATAATAATTGGGATGCACATGGGAATATTACTGGTAATCATAATAAGCACTGTGCGGCCACTGATCAGCCCATGGCTGGATTAATTCAGGACTTAGATCAGCGTGGTTTACTTGATGAGACTTTGGTTGTTTGGGGAGGTGAGTTCGGGCGCACCCCGCATAAGCAAGGAGGAAGTGGGAGAGATCATCACCCCTTTGGATTTACGATGTGGATGGCCGGAGGAGGAATCAAAGGTGGAACAAGTTATGGGGAAACGGATGAAGTCGGTTACCATGCTGCCATTGATCGAACATCTATTCATGATGTTCATGCAACGATTTTACATTTAATGGGGATGGATCATGAGAAGCTCACTTATAGGTTCAGTGGTAGGGACTTTCGTCTCACTGACGTGGCAGGTGAAGTGATGCATAAAGTCATAGTCTAGAATGAGAGTTAATGGTTCAGATTCCAGAAAAACCCTGGTGCCCTGTCTGTGAAAGTCACACAGACTATCATTTGGAAAGTGAAAGCGATTTCCGAAGGCGATCTTACGACCTTTACTGATACACAGGTGCCGGTGAATTCTTCTAGGCGTTTTTATCGCGTTCATGAGATGGAACCTTGACTCTAGTTGGTAAGGGTTGTCATGATCTTATGCATGAAGAATAATTTAATGCTTTGTATTCGATTTCCTTTCTTGGTTATCTTCTTTTGCTCTTATTCATTATTGAGCGCTGATGAGGGGAAGGGGTTTATTTCTATTTTTGATGGCAAAACTCTCAAAGGTTGGAGAAAAGCACCAGAGACTAGTTATGAGCCATGGTCAGTCAAGGACGGAGTTATTCGTGGCGAGGGAGAAGAAAACCGGTTAGTTTATTTGGTATATTCAGGAGACGAAAGTCTTAAGAGTTTTGAGCTAAAGTTCCGCTATAAAATGGTCACCAAGGGAAATACCGGTGTCGAAGTGCGTACAAGAATTGACAAGACAGGGAAGCGTCCATTTGAAGGCTATCATGCCGATCTTGGTCATGTTGGAATAGGGCCAGGCGTTCTAGGGGCTTGGGACTTTCATTTTGGATCCGGTACGAGGAAGGAATTTCCATGTCAACGTGGGACCAGCTTAGTCATTGATGCTAAAGGGAACGGTAAGCACACCCCTATAAAGGATGCTATCAACATTAAGGAAATAAAAAAACGTGACTGGAATGATTGCCGCATCGTTGCCAAGGGAAATTTTTTCCAGTTATGGATCAATGATAAGTTATCATCCGAATTCACTGATAATATAAGCGAAGGTGGTTTGGAGAGCGGATTCATTGGTTTGCAGTTGCACGACAAGGGAATGGTTGTCGAATTCAAAGACTTGTTTCTTAAGAGGCTATAATTTTTCAGCTAGATTTGTTTGTATAGAGATTCTGGCGGTTGGTTATGTTATACGAGACAACGAAGCAATAACCATGCCTAGGTACAAACTTGACACTGAATTGGCAGGTGTTATATACATGGAAGAGTCGCTGGTCATCATTTCAGGTAATCTTAATTACGCAAAGAGCTGTTCCTAGTGTGTGAAGGTCTTTGCAGAGAAGTTAGATGCAATGGCGTGATATTTACATTATCATAAAACCATATTGCATTTAATGTTTAGTGCTATTTCTCCATGAGATTGTTTCAGTTTGTCGCTCTTATACTCTTCCTTCCATCCGTGGCAAAGGGTAGAGATGTTTTTCAGGAAGAGGTGAAGCCCCTATTACAAAGTCATTGCTTCGGATGTCATGGACAGAAAAAGCAGAAAGGTGACCTTAGGTTGGACACGCTTGACCCGAATATTGTTGAGGGTGCCTCGGCGGAGCGGTGGCACGATGCGCTTAATAATATCAATCTTGGAGAGATGCCGCCTGAGGGTGAGCCGCAACTCTCTCCAAGCGAACGCCGTAAACTTGTAGATTGGTTAACAGGAGAGTTGCAAAAGGCGGCCAAGGCGCGCCGAGGCACTGGAGGACAATTGGTGATGCGTCGTCTTAACCGGACGGAATATCAATACACGATGATGGATCTACTTGGGTTAGAGATGGACTACAGTGGAGTTTTTCCTTCTGACGGTCGATCCTCGGAGGGATTCAAAAACAACGGAGCTTCCTTGGGGATGACGGCTCTTCAGATTGAGAATTATATCAAGATTGCTCGGCAGGCTTTTAAGTTTGTGGTCGTGGAAGGAGAACAGGAAAAGAAAAGCGTTACAGCTGTTGATAGAAACAAAGGACCAATCCGAGGTCCTAATAGTAGGCGTTTCACCGGAAACTCTTCTGAACGGCTGGGACGGGTGAATTTTTGGCACGGGTCCTTCAAGGATCTGCCTCGCACAGGAAAATTTAGTATTCGGGTAAAGGCCTACACAGATCGCAAACTTGGGCAGCCTGCTCCGATCCTTTTTGCCCAATATGGATATTTCGTTTCAGGGTTGACCCTTAACATAATGGAAAAAGCCGGGGAGGTTGCGATCACTTCGAACAATCCTGAGTATTATGAAATCTCGGGCCGACCCGAATTTTTTCCGCTCCCCGAAGCTCATGTGCCAAGTGCCAAGCTCAATGGGATCATCACCTTGCAAAATGCTCTCGACGATGGCGAGTCTCCTACCCAAGCCATTAACAAGGTAATTGAGGAGAAGGACAAGAAAGGAAAGATCAGGAAAAGAAAAGTTAAGGTCTTCCCTGAGGATCCTGATTTTCCTCGCATCATCATTGAATCCGTCGAGTTCGTTCGCAATGACTACCCGTCCTGGCCTCCCGCATTGCATCGGAGAATCATTCATGAAGGAGAGGACGTGTCCGATCCGAAGGTAGTCGAAAACTTATTGAGCCGTTTTCTTCGGCGGGCCTGGCGCCGACCAGTTAACGGGAAAGAAATAAAAAAATGGATGGCTCACTACCAGAAAATGCTGCAGCAGGGGGATTCTCCTATTTTTGCCCTCAAGGAAACCCTTTCCGCGACCTTGGCGTCCTCCAACTTCCTTTACCTCAGTGAGCCATTCAATTCTGATAAATCGAGAAAACTAAATGCTCATGAGTTGGCTGCTCGCCTATCCTATTTCCTCTGGAGTTCAATGCCGGATGAGGAACTCTTTGAATTGGCCGACTCGGGTCGACTATTAGAGCCTTCCGTGTTGCGGAAACAATTTGATAGGATGTTGGCTGACTCAAAGGCCGATCGCTTCGCTGAACAGTTTAGCATGCAATGGCTTGACCTTGAGGGGGTCGATCGTGTTGCTATCAATCCACAATACTATAAGGGTTTCGATAACAAGTTGAAGCCAGACATGGTGGGTGAGACTCAAGCTTTCTTTCGGGAGATTCTGCGTAGTAACGCATCTGCGTTGCAATTCCTTGATGCAGAATTCACTATGCTAAATGCTTCTTTGGCCAAGCATTATGGCTTGGAGGGACCCAAATCCCAACGATTTGAAAGGGTTTCTCTCAAAGGAACAAGTAGGCCAGGTGGAGTGCTTGGCCATGCTTCGACTCTCTTGGCCGGATCAGATGGAGCAGATTCTCACCCAATTAAGCGTGCAGTTTGGATAAGGGAACGACTTTTGCATGACCCGCCCAATCCGCCTCCACCTGATGTCCCAGGTGTTGAAAAAAGTGTGCCTAATTTTGAGAAGCTTTCGATTACGGAACAACTCGCCATTCATCGAAAGAAGGAGGCCTGTGCGGACTGTCATCGGGGCATTGATCCGTGGGGCATTGCTCTTGAGGAATATGATGCTATTGGACTCTTTAGGGAAAAGACGGCGCGTCGGAAAAAACGCGTTTCTGCTAAAACTGTCCTGCCGGGAAGTCATCAGATATCAGGATTGATTGATCTGCAGAAGCATTTACTCAATGGAAGACGTGATCAATTTGCAAAGGCATTGGTGTCAAAATTACTGACTTACGCCCTCGGGCGTTCTTTGAGCCTGGAGGACGAACTCTTAATTGAGAAACTTAGTGGAGACTTTGCAACAAATAACTATCGCCTACCAAGTTTAATGAAAAACATTGTCACGAGCCGACCTTTTTTATCGCGATAAGAGCTATATTAATGTATTCTCCAATGACAGTGACGAGCTTTACAATATGAGGGAAAAGGCATTTCAGATGAATCGCAGAACTATGCTTAAGGCAACAGGTATTTCGCTTGCCGTGCCATGGATGGAATCCTTGATGGGAACTGAAATTAAATCCCCGCCGAAGAGATTCTGTTCCATCTATTTTCCATATGGGGTGAGTTTACCAAAACAGGACGGGGAATATGGTCAGTGGAATTGGTTCCCTAAAGGTTCAGGGAAGAATTTTACTTTTAATAAATCACTTGAGGCATTGGAGCCTTTCCGGGATCAGGTCACGGTCTTGGGAGGACTTTCCCATCCTAAGGTGCGTCGTATCGGAGGACATGACAGTGGAGACACTTTTCTCACCGGTGAAGAATTAAGTTTGTCTGCTACCGGGCTAAAAAATTCAATATCTTTGGATCAGTTCATGGCGCGTACGCACAAGCTTGGTGCAGACACCCGTTTTACCAGTTTAGTGCTTTCCTCGGACGGAGGTATCGGTATGACCACTAGGGCCAATACGCTTTCTTACTCCCGTACAGGGCAACCTATTCCTTCCTTTAATCGGCCAGCTATCGTTTTTGAACGCCTGTTTGGGTTAAAAGGTGATTCGATTGAGGCGCAGAGAAAGGGCCTGACCCGTACTGGAAGTCACCTTGACCTACTACTTGACGAGGCCAAGGAAATGCACCGTAAACTGGGCAAGGCGGATCAAGAGAAGCTTGACCAGTATTTGACTTCAGTTCGCGAGATTGAGCTGGACGTTGAGCGTTCTGCTCAATGGTTAAATGTGCCCAGACCCAAAGTGAATGCCGAAGGGCTCAGCCTAGATGCGGACAGTGAAACGCCAGACAAGCTCATTCACACGATGCTCGATTTGATTGCCCTGGCTTTCCAGACTGATTCGACTCGCTTTGTCACTTACCAGCTAGCAAGTATGCACGGGGCAATCTCCATAGCGAACAAGTTTCCAAAGCTGCTTGGGTTTAATAAAGATGCTCATGGATTAGCTCATGGTGCAGGTAAAGGAAGGGGTGCTGAAAATAGAGGAAAATGGGACCTTTATCAGGCAGAATGCTTGGCTTATTTACTGAAAAAATTGAGTAAGATGGAAGAAGGTCATGGTTCTGTTCTGGACAATACCTGCGTTTTTTATGGCAGTAGCAACAGCAAGACGCACAATAACACAAATTATCCACTGATCCTAGCTGGAGGGAAGGAGATGGGATACAAGCATGGAAAATATCAAGTCTTCGATAAAGATGTTCCTCTTGCTAATCTCTTTGTTACTATGCAGAAAAGAATGGGGCTCAAGGCTGATTCTTTTGCTGATAGTTCAGGCGATCTTGATTCGTTCCTTCTGTAATGATGATGATTGATAATAAGGTGAATATTTTTTCTCTTTTCTCTATTTGCATTTTTTTTGCTTCTATCGGAATCACGAGCGGTGATGAGAAAATAGAACCTTTAAGAAAGAAGGGTAACGGTAACTTCAAGATAGGTCCTGATTATAAGTTGGATCCTGATCTTAAAGATCAGGGTAATCCGAAGGGTAAGAATTTCCAGTTCTCAATGCTTTTAAAAGAGAGCAAGATATTTTCTGGTGACGACAAAACCCTTGACTTAAAGAATAAAAAAGTACGAACGGAACGTAAAATTTTTGTCTATATACCCAACTCATATAATGACGGAGACAAGGCTCCCATCATGATTATGCATGACGGGCCGAGCAGGTTAGATCTTGTCAGAAATGCACTTGATAATCTCACCATATCGGAAAATCCTGAACGAAGATTGCCGCCATTCATTGCGATTTCTGTTCAAAACGGTGGCGATGACAGTAAGGGGAGTCAGAGGGGACTCGAATATGATACGATGTCTGGGCGTCTGGCCCTTTTTATAGAGAATGAGGTGTTGCCGGCCGTGCTCGGTGATGAGGTGATCAGAAAAGATTACCCTAAATTAGCTTTTACAGAGGACCCCTGGGGAAGGGCAGTCATGGGATGCAGTTCGGGAGGAGTTGCTGCGTTGACTATGGGATGGTTTAGGCCTGACCTATTCCGTCGACTAGTCACGTATTCAGGGACCTTTGTCGATCAGCAGGATGATGATGCACCGGAAGAAAGTGTCTATCCTTTAGGAGCATGGGAATACCATTCCGGTAAAAAGCTTATAGAGAAAAGTGAGAAGAAACCATTGCGAATTTTCACTCATGTTTCAGAAAGTGATAACGGATATAAAGATCCAGAGAGTACATACCATAATTGGGTCATGGCAAATGAAAGAACCGCGGCTGCACTTAAAGCCAAGGGGTATGAATACCGGTACTTATTTTCATTAAATTCTAAGCACTGTGATCGAGGGGTATTCGGCCATACTCTTGCTGATACCTTGGTCTGGGTATGGAGAGGGTATCAGAAAGAATAGGATTAGGGTTTTATTTTTAATTTGTTAGCCAGCTTCTAGATGATAAGTTGTATCAAATGAGAGCTTTATTAATGACTTCAATATGTAGTGTTTTAATTTTAGGTTGTGGAAATCAAGGTTCGGTAAATACGAGTGGAGGAGGTGAAGCGGGTCAGGATTCTGGGAACGAAGAAAAACCAGACCTGACGGGTTTAGACTATGAAGTTCAGGCAGATTTGGTGATCATTACTAAAGGCAAAGGAGCCGGTCAGGTAATTATTCCTGGAGAAATAGAAGGAGCTAAAGTTTCTGAAATCAGCAATAATGCTTTTTTCCGTAACATACAAATGACCAGTGTTACTATTCCTGACACAGTCACTTCCATCGGAAATAATGCCTTCGGAGGTTGCATAGGATTAACCGCGGTTACTATACCGGCGAGTGTTACAAGTGTTGGGTCTTCTGCTTTTAGTGGTTGTCTTAATCTCAAGGAAGTGAAATTTCTTGGAGATGCTCCGCTGGAAACTAAATATATGTTCAAGGATGCCCCTGTAACTATTTACTATGATCCGAGCAAGAGTGGGTGGAATAAACCTTTTGCAGGAAAGGTGCTAAAGCCTATAGAATAAATTGACTAAAAACTAAGGTAATTGTTTTTATCATCTATTAATTTAGATTTTTGGAAATGCAGATTCATTGCCCCATTTGTTCGACTTCGATTGATGTTTCTGAAGATCATGCAGGACACAAGGGGCGTTGTGTAAATTGCAGCACGAAATTTATTATACCTGATGAACCTGAGGGGAATATAGAGATTCTTGAGAAGGGAGAAATTGTCCTGGCACAATCAGAATCTGAGAGTTCAGCAGAATCGATGCAGCAAGGTGAGGGTGAGTCTCGTGCTCCAGCTCTGAATGTTCCGGCTCTGAATGTTCCAGCTCTGAATGTTCCAGCTGCTAGGTCATACACTGCAGTGAGGCCTCAATTTCATAAGAAGTCAGGATCACCAATGGGATTTATTTTCATAGTAGTGTTGGTTGTTGCGGCAGGTGCTGGTGGTTATTTTTATTTGTCAGGCAAAAAAATTACGATTGCAGACGCTAATGGTAATGGCGAAAAAGTAGAGAAAAAGGCTACCGAAAAGATTATTAAAGCTCCCATAAACGCACCTAACAAGGAGAGTGGAAATTCTGAGGAGGTTAACGCGCCGGAAGTGAGTGAAAGTGCAGTACCTTTTAAAGTTCCGTTATCGGAAGACGAAGTTTTTGAGTTTACAGATGAAGCGAGGGACCGTTCATTGGAATTTCTCGCATCTAATGATCAGGAAAAGCGGGAGAGTGTATATACTGCTTTTCGGGCATTAGGTGACAATTATAAGGAAACTTACGAGGGTCTATTAAGACAAATTAGGAACAAGCATTTAATTACTCTTAACGATAAGTCTTCAGCTATTAAAAAAAGCAAAGTGGTTCCTGATGATATTAAAAATGCATATCAGGGCTGGAAGGATGTCTCGACTGCTGGGCTCAAGTTAGTAATGACAAAGTGGAGGGAGACTGAACCCGAGGAGTACAAAGCGAAATATTTGGAGATGGATAAAATCGTCCAAAATGCAGAAGGTCTTTACTTGGAAATGGTCAAAGCTATGGAGGTTCCGCAGGGGAGTGAAGACGAATCGTTTCAGGAGTTGGTTGATCTTATCTCAGAGTTGGATTATGAGATTTCATGGTCCTTGGGAGGGGATGATTTCTCTGCATCTGAAATGAGTGATCTTCTCAATGAAGCCAAGAGTCTGGCAGGAGAAAAGGACCTTGTGGATTCTCTTTCAGGTGAACTGGGAAAGATGCAATCCGTTTACTTATCTAATGTTAAAATTGAGGCTCATAATGCTCAGTTAAATTGGGGGACTTCAGCCTATAAAAAGTTAGTTCAGCAGATTAACATCAGACGCGTTTCTCTTGGGTTAGGTGCATTGCGTCTTGATCAGACTCTAACCGTAGCTTCTGAAGTGCATTCTGGTGATATGCATTTCCAAAACTATTATTCTCATAGAAGTGCCGATGGAACTACTTATCTTGAGCGAGCAAAGAGTGCAGGGTTTAGTGGAAAATCTACGGGAGAATGTCTTTTCAGATCGAGTGCGGATCCTGACGCTGCTTATAAGTCATGGTGGTACAATGATTCCCAAAGGTCGATCATGTTTTCGGCGAGCTCTAATGCAGTGGGAGTAGGTAATGCTCAGAATTACTGGACTCTAAATACCGGAGAAATCAGCCAATAGTTCTAGTCTTTCTTTGAGTCTATGGCCTTTGAGATGAATGGTGATGAAGAATTGGACTATTGAGGTTAGTATCAATAACAAATGTGAATCTGGCGTCACATTTTATTTCTTTAGCATCCTCTTCGAAGTGGAAAGTGTACATGCCAGAAAGGATTGATATTCCTCCTTCAATTGTTTGTTCATTAATAGATCCTTTACTGATGCTGACTCCGGCACCTGGACGCGAATGTAAATTAATAAAGTAATCACGTATTGAATCGTGAGAATTGATTGGGAAGGGGGAGAAAGTTGAAACTAAAACAGCCCTTTCTGAGTACAGTGAGGTCACATCTTCAGTCCTTCCTTCATTTATTGCCTCTGCCCATTGATTAAGAATACTGATTGCCATTTGTTTGAATGAATAGGGAAATTAGTAATTTATCTTTAGGCGTAAATAACGCACCGAATTTTCATCGGTGATAGGGGTTTTTAATCGGAAAGTGTGAATTGGAGTTCCGTCCATATCGAGTGATTCCCCTTCAAAATGCATGCTTTCATCATTTTCTGAATTTTGCCACGATTTCATATCTATTGAGGTTTCAATGCTATAGGAAATGTTAGTTGCCTTGGGATTTTTTCTAAAATTAAAGTTCAAGTAATCTTGTCCTTCAATATTAATAATTTGGATTTTAGGAAAGTGATTTGAGGATGGAATAAAGTCTGAGAGTCCAAGCGCATATTCCATAATTGCATTGGTTCCATCTTCATCAGCGTCAGCTGTTGGATTGCCAAAGAAATTTATGGCATTTGCATTTGTAGGGTTTCCTCCTCCAGTCATGCTCGCTGACCAGTTAGTCGCGTCACTAGTGTTAGGAAGGGTATTTGGTTCTTTAAGAAAAAGAGAAGGGCCGCTGCCGTCGGATAGTTTTGGCCAAGGTTCTTTGTCATTGTATCTAAATGAATCAATGATCGCTCCATCTTTGTTCACTAGAGTTATCCATTCTCCTGCATTGTCTAATCGGTTAGAGTAGTCTCCTACAATTTTTATTCCTGGGTATCGAGCTTCGAATGCTAGGCGATTAGCGACTATGACGAGTCTTTGATTGGCTTTGATGATAGTAGTTGGTTCGAACTCAAATTCGACTCCTTCCAATCGATTGTTTGTAGGGGTTTGGACGAAGGCACACCCTCCAAGATTAATCGAATCATTACTGACATTTATGATCTCAATGAATTCGAAATCGTCCTGATCAAAGTCTGGATTAATATTGAGTTCGAATTCAGTAGGTGCTGATGGGTGATAGTGAATTTCACTAATAACTATATTTTGATTTGTGGGAGGATTCCCTGTAGTGAAGAACGCTGAATTTAGAGCGCTCCATTCGCCAGTCCTGTTATTATAGGATCGTGACTTAATCCATGTTGGAGACTTGATGGGTTCCGGAATGGTAATGTATACAGTGTCTTCATTTTGACCTTTATTTGAAACTAAGGAAGCGCTCAGTAACATGTCGCTTGATCCTTTAAGGTCGTTCAGTCCATGAATGGCAAGTAAGTTAGCTCCTTTGTTAAGCGCGAAGGAGCCTTTAGGAATCGTGAAGGACTGCAATTTTTTAGCAAGGCTATCTTTGTGCCCTGCTGTTGCCTTTGAATCGAATGGGAGAGGTGAACCAGCGCTTCCAGGTGCATTCTTGCGAATAATTTCTTGGCCGTTGAGGTATGCGACGAATCCATCATCGTATCGGACCTTTAGAGTAAGAGTATTGTGTTGTGATGGGTCCTCAATTTGGAAATTTATTCGCATGAAAACCGTTTCCATTTCACTTGGAGTGACCTGGTCGCTAAAATTAAATACAGGGTCAATGAATTCATTGTAACCGGTGCCCTTGTCATAGCCTGCTCCCATTTGTCCTTTTGGCCATGATGAGTCATCGAATTCATTTAAGAACCAGGCGTTATCTATTTCGGGACCATTTGGCATTATGGCTCTTTTGGAGGCGTTTTCAGGCGCTAGGACCGTTTCATTAATGAGGAGAGATTTGGATCTTAGTGATGGGGAACCTCCAAGTTGGCGAGGGTCAAGTTCATCTATCCAATCTTCAGGGTCTGAGTCCTTTTCCCCTATCACGTAATAGAGGTGGGTTGCTTCGATTGGAGCCCATACCCCAATAGTGGAATTCATGGCTATCTGACCACCGTGTTGGACATATTGAGGAGCTGCTATTTTTGGATAGAGTCGTCCCAAACGCAGATGGTTAAGAAAAATATCTCTTCGGCCTTGAATTTCATTTTCTAATCTTTTTACTGCATTTCCCCAGTCCTCCTTATCGTATGGATCGCCTCGTGCCGAATCACCCCATCTGGCAGATTCAGCGATGATGGCTTTCGAAACTGTTTCCTTACGGTGCTGGAGTTTGGCTAGGACTTGTGATGTTGTCAGAGGGCCATCATTAAATAGATATTGATGTGCTCTGTCTGCGAAACGGAGGCGGAATTCAGGTGAGCTCTCTTCAATGTAATAACGGATATATGCCGGATTGCTTTTATTGTAAGATCGACCAGCGCCACGGTCACGATTAATGGTGTCTCGAGTAGCTCCGTATGCACCTAGAGAATGCTCGCCGTCGTGCACAAAGAACTGGAAACCTAAATCATTGCTGACGCGATTACGTATTCCATACCAATTATTATTACCGGGAGGAGCGTCGGTGTTTCCGGTGTATCCGATAATCATGGAATAATCGATAAGGTTGTTGACATCTAAGTAGATAGGTATTTCTGGATTTCTTGTCCCATCGGGATCGAGACCTTGCATTCCCATGAAGCGATCAATACTGGGTCCTCTGCTCAGGTCTTGAGCCATGGTCCACAAAGTGTGCCAGGCGCTGCCATCTGATATGCTGCCATCTGTTGCCTCAGTATTATATCCTCCGCTGCTGCCAGCTGACTTAATTGTGTCATAATCTTTTTCATTGCCGCCGAAATAACTTTCTCCGAAATTTGCCTCTGCCCTTTCATGTGTCATATAAAGGCCCCAGTAAATTCCGTTCAGATACAGATGGTGGTACCGTGACTTCGTATAAGGTTGACCAGTCGCGCTTTGGAGGTCCCGCCCCAGAAGCTCGCGAAGATATGTATTATTTGCGCCTGAGCCTCCGAAGGCCCATGAATAATTTTGTGAAGTTCTTAGATCTAATTTACTGAAAGTGTCCACTCCTTCGCTCTCAAAGAGTGGGTATTTGAGCACTCCTTCATATTCATCTCTGAAAAATAGCCTGAAAGAATGCTTTGGGTTTGAAGATGTTCTACTGAAGCCTCCGCGGATCCTGAGGCCACAATTAATCTGCATGTCTGATTTTATTTTTTTAGAATCAATTATTTCAAAAGAAGCGGATCTTTCCCAAGACCTGCCATGTTGCTGAGCGTTCACATAAATGCCCTGCCCCGAAGAGGTGAGGTTTTTTTGTTCTGTAACAATAGAAATTGAGGGAATGGCTGAAAGGGCATCAATCATTTCTTCAGTTGTATATCTTGAGGTTATATCAGGATCCATTCCGTAGTTGAGGCTCTGGCCATTGACTCCCGAAGTTGGCCAATCGGCGGCTGTTTGTTGGTTGTAGATATCGTATAGGAATAAGTAAGTATGAGTATCAATGTTAGTGGCAAAGTGATTTTCCTTGAATGCGGCAGCCCTTATCATTGCTGTCTTGCTTATCTTTATTGGGCCTTTATAGATATTTCCTACTGATGCGGTTGGCTCTGATCCGTTAGTGGTGTAACGAATAGTGGCACCAGGAGTTTTACTTGAGATCTGCAGCATGAAAGGTTCCGTGAAGAACCCGCGATCCACACTGAACTGAGTGTCCTTAACGAAACCTAATGCTATGCCGCCCTCGTTGCGGCGCTTTGGTGTATCTGTTTCTAAGTATCCCTCACTAAGATTCTCTGGATCTAGTCCGTAAGAAATGTCCTGTTCTTGAGTTGGAAATTTAGAGGCAAATTCACTAATTATTTTGAGAGTACCATTAGAATCTTTTCTTGTTAAGGCAAGGTATTCGCCGTCAGCGTCAAGGCTAAAATTCGTGTGCTGTTCGTATCTGGGGTCGGTTCGATCTTTTCCTGATGCAAAGATTACAAGGTATTTATTGGATTTGATTGTTTGCTGAGAAAAGGCCCACTTATTTAACTGATCCTTGTCGTCTGTGAGGTAGTAATCTTGTAAGCTGATCGTATCATCGGTTGGATTCCAGATCTCAATCCAATCAGGTCTATCATTATTTAAATCGGTAAGGGAACTTCCTCCAGTTGCCATAAATTCATTGATGAGGAGGTGTTCGAATGATGGAAAAACAGGAACTTCACGTGGATCTCTAGGGTCATACCCTTTTTCCAATTCGTAGCGGTCATTTGCACCGTCCTGATCAGTGTCACGATCGTTAGGATTTGTATTGTATTTTAAAAGTTCTTCCCGGTCATTGATGCCGTCACCGTCCGAGTCACTAAGTAATGGATTAGTTGCAGGTTGTCCGTTTATTTCCTCTGGATCGGTCAGTCCATCTTGGTCCGTGTCAGAGTTAGCCGGATCAGTGAAATAAACTAAATGTTCAATGTTATCGTTTATGCCGTCACTATCAGAATCTACTGAGGTTGGATCTGTTCCTAAGTTGAATTCTTCAAGATTTGTTAGGTCATCATTGTCGGGATCGGAGGAGTGGTCGGATAGGATGTTATTAAAGTAATTTAATTCCCAGGAGTCAGGAATGCCGTCCTCATCATTATCGTCTGGAGCGTGAACTCCAGACTTAAAGGCAAGGTAATCAATTTCAACGGCTGCAGTTTCTGCCGTTGAAGAAAGCTGTAATGAGACGTAGGGGAAACTTTCTTCGGTACCAGTAGACAATCCTATGTCTTTGGAGATGAATGGTGAGATGGATCCGTTCCTATAAGCGTTTAATTTATAACGGCCCTCGTTTTTTTCGCTTTCTTTAATAGTGATCCAAAATTCATTCCAAACTGTAGGGTCTAGAGGATGGAATAAAGCATTGTTGGAATCACTGACAAAGAAACCGTCATTGGGAAAGAGTGCGTCAGTTCCTTTAATGCCCAAAGAAAAACTAATTCTGCCACCATTTCCTCTCAGGTTAATGATTCCTTTGGCATTGGCATGTGGGCTAAGACCATTGGGAGAGTCAATTAGATAGGATGATGAATAAGGGATTTTGATTCGGAAAGCAATGGTTGCTCCTGATTTTAAAAATGTTGGCTGGACGCCTTCTTGAATTAATAAATTATGAGTCAAAGCCAGTCTTCTATTATTGTTTCTGCCTGAACTAGTCACAGCGTCTACCATGAGTAGAGCGTTGTTCCCAGGTTCATCTTTGATGGGGACTATTGAGATTCCACCTGGATTTCCGGAGTCTGGAGTTGTGCCGTCCCACTGATCAGAATTATTATTATGATCCCATGTCCCATCTAATGAGGCATCAGCCATGCTAGCTGCTAAGTTTCCTGCAAATTTATAATCCCAGCCAGTGATTGGCTCGGGATAATTTTCTGCGTTGCTCTTGGAGATTTGCAAGAGGATCAAAAAAATTAAAATTATTTTGCCATGGTGCATTAAATTTTATAACAAATGGTATTTGGCGGGCGTTGAATTAACTCGATATACATAAGTCATTTCTAGTCATGTATTATGGAGGTAAATTTCCTTAAATTACATCTTAAAGATTTATACTTTTTCATCGTCATGGATTCAGCAAGTTATAAATTTTATGGAAAGGTTTCTTTAATCTAGAAAACAGTAACTTATCTAAAATGCATGGTAAACCATTACTGAATAGTTAACCAATTCTTAATGGAATGCACATTTATGTACGACTTGAGCGTTGACGAGAGAGTCTTAGATCGTTCTTATTGAATGCTAAAACAATGCGATGCAATAAATGCGGAAATTTTAACGATAAAGTAGTCGATTCACGCGAGGCCAAAGATGGATTATCCGTTAGGCGTAGGCGTGAGTGTGTAGATTGCGGGCACAGGTTTACTACTTATGAGCAGTTAGAACACAGCGAAATACGGGTAGTTAAACGGGACGGCATTAGGGAGCCTTTCAGTCGTGATAAATTACTGAATGGATTGGTAAAAGCCTGTGAAAAACGCCCTGTTAGCATTGATATCCTAGAAAGGGCAACTGACAAGATCATAGCTGAGATTCAAACTGAAGGTTCCAAAGAAGTGTTAACTCAGGTGATCGGAGCTCGGGTAATGTCAATGCTTGAAGCCATTGATCCAGTCGCCTATGTAAGATACGCATCCGTCTACAGAGAATTTCAGGATGTGGGTGAGTTCATCGATGAGATTGAGTCGCTCGGGAGACGTCCGGTCAAGGGGGCAAAGGGCTCTGATTTTTTTAGACAATAGCTTGCCTTGTATCGCTGAATTGGAGCATCATAGTCTCTTTATTGCTCAATTAAATTAACCCCTATTTAATATCCAACCTCAGTATTAATAACATGGTTTGTCAGCCCAGTCTTTTACCTCTTTTAAAATTTGGAGATCACGAAGTTGTTAGCTATGAAGCTCGCTGGCTATCAGATGAAATCAGTAAGGCGGCGGATAAGGCGGGGCATCCTGATTGGTTCTTTGCAGGTGATATTACGAGAGCTGTCATTGAATATCTTAGGCATCGTTTTCCAAAGAACATAATCACAATTGAAGAGCTCTATAAGAAAATAGAGATGGCGCTTTCTCATATGGGATGTGATGACATTGCTAGCCGGTTGGAGATTTTGCCTCCGCCCGTTCGTATTTCATTGCTGGACGTTGCTCGAGATGCAGGAAGTGGTTTTGAGTTGGAATTCTTCCGGTTGTTGCGTCAGCGGTTAGCTGAATGTGAGAGGAGTGGCACTTCTCAGATCATGTGTTATGGCTTGCGTAAAGCCGTTAAGGATTTGTGTTGTGCGGGGCGGTGGAATAGGGCTTGTGAAAAGTTAACGGAAGAGATTAATGACTTCATTATATTTGAGTTGTCCAAGACTCGTGAAGGTGAAATAAGTCTTATATTAAAATAAAAGCTGCCATTAGCTTGAGGACCTAATGAATATTGATCATGTCCGAGAAGACTCTGTTTGAAAGAATTATTGATAGGGAGATTTCTGCCGACATCATTCACGAGGATGATATTTGCCTAGCATTTAAAGACATTGCTCCACAGGCACCATTCCATATTTTAGTAATTCCAAAGAAACCAATTCCCAGGCTAGGTGAGGCTAGTGACGAGGATCAGAATACTTTGGGTCACTTGTTGCTTACTGCTCGATCCATTGCCCACGATTTGGGACTTACAGATAAGGAAAAGGGCTTCCGTATAGTCATTAATAACGGTAATGACGGAGGCGAAACAGTGCCTCATTTGCATGTGCATTTAATCGGTGGGAGATCTCTTAAATGGCCCCCTGGATAGGGCTTGAGAGGGGTTACTCAAATCTTAGTGTGCAATTTGGGAGAGCTTTTTTCAGTTCATCTATTCCATCATCAGTGAATTGGGTGTTCCGTAGATCGAGGGAACGAAGCTTATTGAGTTTTCCTAATTCAGTGATCGAGGCATCGCTAACGCTTGTTTCTTGAAGCCATAACTCTTCAAGATTTCGAAGTTTAGATATTTCTTTGATGCCCTCGTCTGTGATTCTGGTTTCGCCGAGATTTAGTCCCTTAAGATTGATTAGAATTTTTATCTGCATTAAGCCATGATCGGTTATGGGGTTTCCTCTCAGCCCCAAGTATTCTAGTTGTGGCATTTTTTTTAGATGGAATAGACCTTGATCATTTATGCGAGTTGATCCGATCGGTAGAAGTTTAAGGGAGTTGATTTTTGAGAGTTGCTCGAGGCCGGCATTCCCTATTTTAGTTTTGTATAGGTTAAGCCATTCCAGTTTATTTAAAGCTGAAAGATGTGACATGCCGACATCAGTGATCTGCGTCCTTTCTAAAGATAGGTCAGTAATTTCTTTAAAATTGGATATGAGTATAAGGTCCGAGTCGGACACTTTATTGTTTCCATTTCCGAGAACTTCAGTGACCGAGCCCGTTTTCTTGTCCGTGAAGATAGTGATTCCCAGAGACTTTATTTTTTCTTTTGCTAGTGACTCTTCATTGTTCTGACATTGAGCATCAATGATGAGCGAGGAAATGGCTATTAAAGAAGCAAAGGCTAAAGCTGTTGTGGGACCGAGAGTCATGCGTAAGCTTCTTACGTTAGCTCGTCTTTTTTGATGACTAAAGGAGCTTGTTGATCTTTTCCTTATAACGGGTGTATACATAACCCAGTCCAACAAATACTGCTCCTAAGACGAAGAGGCTGGCAATTTTCATCTCTGTGCTAAGTTCCAAAATGATTGGAACAAGAGAAAGAAGTGCAATGCCTAGGGTTCCGAGGCCCATGAGCCGATACCATCTTTCCTTTAGGCCAAGTCCTAGCGCAAAATAAATCACAGCTAAACCTGCCCAAATAATTGAGCGAAGTCCCTCTGTGCCTTCGCCTGCCTTAACTGTTGACCACAAGAAAAGGGCAATGGCCCCTGAAATGATTGATGAAACATGAGCCTCGTTAGGAATTGCTATTTTACCTCCAGTGCGTCTTGTGATTTGCTGAACTGTTAGCAAGAAAAGAACTCCAGCCATGCTTGGCAACATTGACTTCCCTTCCATTAGTTCTATTGCCAGAAAAATGTATCCTACAGATAGGTAGGCGATGGATGCGATGAGTGATTCTTTTCCGGAAAATGAACGGGATGAGAAGAAGAATGCTGCTGCAATGATCATGCTCACAGGAACTTGATATTCGGATGGGACGTTTTGGATATACATAATGCCCGACAAGGAAAAGGCCAATGCCACCCAGCCCCATTCAGTCGCTGGTCTCCATTTGCTGGCACTGATACAAGCAAAACTTAAAAACACGCTAAGCCATAATTGGATGTCTTCTGGAACGAAACGGTAAATCCATAGTATTAGAAGTCCCGAAGCGGCTAATCGGTATCCGCATTGAATCAAGTCAAAGGTACGCTTGATGGATGCAACACTTCCGAGTCTTTTTGCAATATTTGGAATTATTAGGTTGGTTCCTAACATTGTTCCTATTGGGATCAATGCCATGCTGGATGAGGCTTCAGTGCCATTGATGCATATGCCAATCTGAATTCCACAAGCAATGAGTAGAAATATTTGCGAGAATATTCCGATGAATTTAGCTCTAGTAATTGCGGAGTACGCGGTGATTGCTGCTGCGGCAACAGAGCCTATCCAGAGCCAGTCTGCACTGAATTGGTGATTAGCTACGAGCCAAATTAAGAGCTGTGATATAATTATTGCTGAGTAGATTATTTCATAAAAAAGTGAAATTCCATTAGCCTGTTTTTCATTTGGATTGGCTTCTTTAATGAACTTATCTTTTTGTAATCTCCACCAGTGGGCAAGGCCTAGAGTTAATAGCAATAAGATCAAAGGTTCTAAGCCGAACCCTTCGGTGTTTAAAAGACTTTCAAAAGCATGAAGTGCTCCAAAAATGGCGGGTATTTGACCGAGAAGAACAAATTCTCGTACTCGTAGATGATAAATAGAGGCGCAAAATATGACAGAGGTGGCGATCAGGATTGATCCAGTCATTAAAGAATAGTCTGCTTGAATCAGGAACGCAGTGATTGAGACGGCCAATGCTGAGACCGTGAAGTAACTGACAATGGGTCTTAAAAGACTTTCCTTATCCTGTTCGACTTTTTTACTAGTCAGGTATGCATTAAAGAGCAGGAAACCTCCAATGCTAAGGCAGCTGTATAGTGAATCCCCGGAGTCATTTGCTATAGAAATATACCCAAATATAACAGCAACTGCCGCAGCGGCGACTGAGGCGTATCGCACAATCAAGCTCTTGAGGCGTATTGCGCCGAAGAGTAGGATCACGCTTTCTGCAGCAAGGATGGGTCCCTTTATCGATTCGGATTGTTTTGTGAGCATTAGTCCCAATGTGATTAGGGTCAGTCCCTGAATCAGATAACAGTTCTTCGTTAGAGAATGTTCTTTTAATGCTTTTGATACAAAAAAAGCACAGCCAATCAGAAGCACTCCTATGGAGAGTGGAAGGATCCAGTACTGGGACTCTGCATTTTTTAGTAGGTCCCAGCTCATGAGTCCGAAAAGGGCACCGTTATTGAGGGTAATGAAAGTTGCCCGTTCATTGTCCTTGAATCCATTGTCACGGGATAGGAGTGCAGCTATGGTGTATACGATCCACAAGGAGCAGGTGAATAATGCCACTATGAAGAGTCCGGGATCTTCAGCCATTGCTCTCCAGATGAAAAACCCACAATAGGATGCGAACATGCTCAGCGCGGGCATCCTGAACCACTGGTTGCGCAGCATGAAAATGACCGAAGATATTGCGAGGATTAGATTTGAGGCAAGGATTACCCATGGTGAAATTTCACCTGAATGGATGAGCGGAACGTAGGTGGCGTAATAGGAGGCCCCAATGGCGAATAGGGCAATCGTTTCTGATTTTAATTTTTCGGCAAACCAAACTATTAATGCACCTAGTGAAAAGAGTAGGGCTAGGGCAAGTGTAGGGTCTTGAATGATCTTAACCGGTTCGAAGATGTGGGCCGCGTAAGTGGTAAAATAAGTCCCTGCAAATCCGCCAGCGATCAGAACCTGGCCGAAGTTTTTAACTTCTTCTTTTTTCTTTTGGATCCAAAAACCCAGACCACTCATTGTTGCGCTCAGAGCGTAAAAGAGACCAACTTTCGTGCCAGGACTTAGCTCCAAAAAGAAACTTTTCTTGAACCATGCTAGGGTAGCAATGCCAGTAAGAAGTAGGACTACGCCGATCCTAACGAACCAGTAGGTTCCGAGTTTCATTTCAATGGAATCGGAATCTTTTTCTTTAGCGGGTTCAACTTTTGCAGGTGAAGAATGGGTAGCGCTTTCGGCGATTCTTTTGTCAGGCCCTCTCACTTTCTCCTTAGCAGTGTGAACTATGAAACTGCTCTTTGGAGTTTCTGTGGTAGTTTTCAAAGTTTTTGAATCTGAGCTAATTGGTGCCGATTCTTGTGCGCTTTTGACAGCGGATTCCGCGACGGTAAATTCATGTATGGTTGAGAGGTCAGAGTCATTGAGAGTAAATTTGAGTCTGTAGGAACCTGGTTCTGGAGCATTAAAATCCAGTCGTTGAGTAGATTCTTCTAAAGGGTTCAACTCAATGGGCCAGCTGGAAATTACCTCTACAGGAAGGAGGGTGGTGTCAGATAATTTGAGCAATGTGAGGTTTCCCTTGCTCCAAACCCCAACGCCATCCTTGTCTTTAGCAAATAAACGAACTTCAATTGGTTCGTTCGCATTGTGAGTATTGCCATCTATCCAAATTTTAAGATCTATGGCCTTTTCATCGAGTTCTTTTACATCACTAGTTTTTGGTTGGTGTGAAGTAACTGGTGGAACTGGTATTGGTACTACTGGTATTGGTGCTGTTTCGTCAGGATCTTTGTTTGCGGTCGATTTGGTTGTTTCTTTGGCTTCTTGATTTTTTTGTTCCCGAGATGACTTGTCGTATAGGAGCTCATTTAGTTTCTTCCTGAGAGCGGTATTTTCCTTGAGCGCTTTATTGGCTGTAGACAGAGCGGCAATTGCTATGAAGGGCGTTGCTATGAGCGTTAAAACTACTAGAGCGAATATTAGTTCCATGGTCTGCCTTTCAGATTGTAATATATCATGTTAGGATCTACAGAAAATCCTACTTCACTATAATAGTTGATCACTAAAGTTTCTCTAAATCGATTATTATGAATAATACATCGATAAAAACGATGTTGTAACTAACTTTTTATTTGATCCTCAATCTGAAGAATTGATTTTTATTGTCATTTACAAGAGTGCTTTTCTGGTCGTCTTGTATAATTATTGTTGGGTTTATCACTTCCCATTGAGCTAAATCCTTGGACGTTTCCAATACTGATCGTGGGATTGTTGCAGGCCATGAAACTTTTATGGAGTTGGCCGTTTTACTAATTGAAATTTGGAGAGGATTTCCCCAAATGGAGCTTACCCATTGCGGGCGATCGATGAATGGATTTCTATTTTTTTGGATTTCATATACCCTGTCGTTTCGAATCTTTTCTTCCTCGCTTACAGGATCTAGCATGTGCCATACGAGTAGAGTCTTGAGGGATCCCATTTTTGAATTGTTTGAAGTTATTTCTGCGAGTTCATCAGTGAGTTCCAGGTCAGGTTCTCCGTCATTTCCTTCATACCGTATGTCCATGTAGAACATGGCCCTTGCGATGTCGCCTTTGAGGGATTCAGGCGGTGACCAAGAATTATTATCTGATGAGCAGAGCGTAGCCTCAGGGTGAGAAGGAAACTTATAGTATCGAGAATCTAGATTGCTTTCATCGAAGTGTTTATTTCCTCTTGATGAGTTCACGTTGGAATCGCATGGCCTTAATGCGTGGATGTCTGAATGAGCGGGTCCTCTACTATCGATTCCATATGAATTTGGCCAGAGATGTTCTCGGTTCCAGCCACTTGAGCAGCAATTTGATGAGGGGTCAGATCTTCTCGAGTAAATAAGAATAACGGTATTCTTATTGATGGGGTCAGCATCAATGGTTGACATTGCTTCGTCCGTCGAACTGTAGCTGATGACTTTGTGACCGCTTATTACCTGATTGATTGCTTCTCTAAGAGATTGACCGCTTTTACCATGTGCTGAATCGTAATAGCCTACAGGTTCTTCTCCGTATGTTTGATGGATTATTTGGAGAAGGGCGAGTAATATATACGCATGAATTTTCATCGCATGAATGATTAAAGATGATATTCCTTTTGCATTAATAAAATTTTAATTAAATGTCACTATATAGTATCACTATATGAAAATATTACTCCATAGCTTTAGGGTTTCAGTTCCAGTGTCATTGTGGTTTATTGGGGTGATTTTTTTTAATGCACTTTACCTTGCTGATTCAGCGGGGAAGGGAGAAGTCGAAAAACGAACTTATTTTTTTAAAGAGGCTGACAAAGAAATGGATTACCGGCTGTATGTTCCTAGTGGGTACAGTAAGGGCAAGAAGTTTCCTCTAATTGTGTTGCTCCATGGATTAGGAAGTAATCCTCAGCAGGTAATTCGTTATGAGGGAATAATGCAAGAGGCGGAAAAACGTAATTATATTGTGGTTGCTCCTTATGGATATAATGAGCGGGGATGGTACGGGGCTAGGGGTAAGGGCAAGCAGGGGACTATTGAGGCGTTGTTGCTTGGGGAGAATGATAAGGACCCGGAAAATATTGGTGAGTTGAGTGAGCGCGATGTTATGAATGTGCTTGAGATTGTAAGAAAAGAATTCAATGTGGATGATGGAAGGGTTTATTTGATGGGGCACTCGATGGGTGGCGGAGGTACTATATATCTTGGTGATAAATATTCCTCTATATGGGCAGGGCTTGCGCCCTTGGCCCCAGCGGCGATGCCTCCTGCCGTCAGTTTTGATAGTTCTATCTTAAAAAAGATGACAAAAATTCCTATTTATTTAGTAGCTGGTGAACGGGACCGTCTTATCCCTGTTTTCATTGTTAGGGAATGGGCTCAGGAGATGAAGCGATTGAAAATGGATTATATCTATGAGGAAATCAAAGGAGGCGATCATAGCGGATCCTTTGCGAATAATCCTAAAATGATTGCTAGGATATACGATTTTTTTGATAAACGCCGAAAAGGGTTGAGAGCTAATAAGAAGGTGTCTCCATTGAGAGTTTTCACGAATCGTTCAGGAGTTACGATAAAGGCAAGTGTTGATTCAGTTTCTGGCGAGAAAGTGACTATCGTTAGAGGAGATAACAAAAAATTTACGATTCCAATTAATTCTTTGAGTGACGAGGATAAGAAATACTTAAGAGAATGGCTGAATGGTCAATGATGCTAACTAGGGAATTAATTTCTTTGCAGTTTAGTTTCGTAGGCGACCGTTTTTTCTTAACGAGTTAAGTTTTGCTGCAAGTTTTTTTGCTATCTCAGGATTATCTGAAATAAGATTATGTTTTTCCTCTTTGTCCTTACTTAGATCAAAAAGTTGAGCCCTCTTTTTGGTAGGGATGTATTTCCAATCATTGTATCTTATGGCAATCATTTTCCCTGCTTCTTCAAGTGTGAACTCAAGGCCTTTCTTGTCTTTCCCCATAAATGCTTGCAAGGTGTTCCGGCTATCTGGAGCCTCGGTCGGCTTAAGTTTGATATCTAAAAGATTAGCAAATGATGCAATGAAATCAATTTGACTTACTAATGCATTTGAGACACCGGCGTTTATTTTTCCCGGCCAACGGATAATGAAAGGCACTCGGGTTCCTCCTTCGTAGATTTGGTATTTTCCACCACGGTAAGGGCCCGAACCATCGTGCCCTTGGTCAGCTTCTTTGGTTGATTTTCTTACCGTAGATCCATCCTCGTAGCCGTCATCATAAACTGGGCCGTTGTCACTTGATACAATTAGAATTGTATTCTCTGTCAACTCCTCCTCTTCAAGTGCTTTGGAGATTGCGCCTACAGACCAATCGAACTGGACCATCGCATCGCCTCGCTTTCCCAATTTTGTTTTCCCTTGGAATCTGGGATGAGGAGCCCGAGGTACGTGTATGTCCTGCGAAGAAAAGTAAAGGAAGAAGGGCTTTTCTTTTGATTGTTTTGCTAGATATTTTTTTGCCTGATTAACAAATTCGTCTGCCATTTTCTCATCATCCCATAGAGCGGACTTCCCGCCCCACATTTTACCGATCCTGCCGATTCCATTAATGACAGTTTCGCTGTGCTGATGATCAGCTGGATAGTAGGTTTCAGCGTCGGGGTTCGTTCTTCCGTAAGGATAAATGGTGCTTTTGTGGCCTTCAGGAACTGTGCCTACAAAGAGTGGGTCATTAGGATCCAGATTAACCACACGATAATTCTCTACATAAACGCAAGGGACCCTGTCATTAGTGGATGGCAAAAGAAAGGAGTAATCAAAACCTACCTCTATGGGGCCAGGCTTGATTTCTTTGTTCCAATTTACGGGTGTTCCTGCCTTGCCTAGGCCAAGATGCCATTTGCCAATTACAGCCGTGTTATATCCGGCTCTTTTGAATAGTTTTGGCAGAGTGATGTCGGCATTGGCAGTTGATATGCAGAGAGGTGCATTGGGTGGTAAGATTCGGACTCCTTTCCGGAACCCGTAAAGTCCAGTTAGCATTGAATACCTCGACGGTGTGCAAGTCGCAGCGGTGCAATGTCCATCAGTAAATAGTAGCCCTTGCTTGGCGATTATATCGATGTGAGGAGTTGGTATTTTTGTGGAACCGTTAACTCCGATATCTCCATAACCAACATCATCGCCATAGATGATAACGACATTTGGTTTTTTTGCTGCGAATAGTGCATTGGATATTACCAATGAAGAAAGAATGATTTTTTTGAGCACGGCAAATGATTTGGTTTATTTGTATTTGGAGAGCCGAAGGTCGGAATTGAACCGACGACCTATTCATTACGAATGAATTGCTCTACCCCTGAGCTACTCCGGCTTGATGTTCTATTGCGAACAGAATTGACTCTAGCGTGATGAAAGTAGCTGTCAATCCTAGGAGATTATATACCAGATTGACCAATTAAGAGTTTTTAATTGCTGCGTTAATGTATATTGGGGCGACTCCTGAAGTGTCAGGCTGGCCGTTTTTATTATAAAAGATCCCTTTTAAGTGAGTAGGATTCTCAGGGCCAAATTCAGAAATGTGTAATCGGAATTCGATGGATGGGCCAGGCAATATTTTTATCGATTGTTTTTTGTCTGAATGGATGAGGCCGTCTTCACAGAAGAAATATGGAGTTTTTGGCAGGGAGGGGTTTTCTTTTTCTATCGGGCTTAGAGTTAGTATTATTTTTTTCCCTTTACGTACAGCGGTCGTTTTCCATGACTTGTTGGTTTTAGCAAAAGTAGATCGTGAATCTTTAATCAAATTCGACCATTTTGTGATTTTCTGAGGTTGATTCTTTTTTGAAATTTGTATCAATAAATTTAGATCAGCAAATGCTGGTTGACATACAGTTGAGCAGCACATCCAGCTGGCCCGTGCTTGAATTAAGGATTTGCTGCCAGGTTCAGCATTCTGAGGTGCAGTGAGGGGAATGATTAGAAACACTTCGTCATGATAGCCATAAGCATCATAGGGGCCCATTTTCACGGTTTTGGGTTGAGGCCATAGGATTTTTCCAGCCTCGAATCCTTCTGGTAGTTTCCAGTCAAGTCCGGTGGGAACGCCAACAATCCCAGGGCTTTTCCAGTAAGTGTGCCAGCCTTTGTCATGCTTTATCCTGAGTGCTATGTCAATCGTTTCTCCTGGAGCGATTGATTGTTTAGATGACACTAACTCAGTTATTAGTGCGCCCTCTCGAACAGGTTTAGCAATCGAATGAGTAGCAAATAGTAGCAGTAGTCCCAGAATTAATCTCATAGTATTGTTAATTAGAAATTAGCACTTCCTGGTGTTCTTGGAAACGGAATCACGTCTCTGATATTAGCAACTCCAGTCACAAACATTAGCATTCTTTCAAATCCCAGACCAAAGCCAGAGTGAGGGACAGTTCCGTATCTGCGTAAGTCAGAATACCAAGAATAATCATCTTTCGAAATGTTATGTTCTTCCATATTTTCCATAAGAACATCAAAGCGTTCTTCGCGTTGGCTTCCGCCAATAATCTCACCTATCCCTGGTACTAATAGGTCCATGGCGGCAGATGTTTTTTCGTCATCATTTATGCGCATATAAAAGGGTTTAATTGATCTAGGGTAATCGTGTACCGTTACTGGGGATTTAAAATGTTCTTCGGTGAGGAATCGTTCGTGTTCAGTTTGAAGGTTCATTCCCCATTCGACGGGATATTCAAATTTCGTTTCTGTATTTTCAAGGATTTTAACTGCCTCAGTGTAACTTATTCTTTGGAATGCTTGATTAGAAACGGAGTGAAGTCTTTCGAGTAATCCTTTATCAACAAATTTCCCGAAAAGTTCGAGGTCTTCTGAGCAATGTTCTAACGTGTCTTTTATGAGGTATTGGATCATTTCTTCAGCAAGATACATGTCTCCTTCGAGATCGCAATATGCCATTTCTGGCTCGATCATCCAGAACTCTGAAGCATGGCGAGTGGTGTTGGAGTTTTCGGCTCTGAAGGTCGGACCGAAAGTGTAAACATTTGATAAGGCACAAGCAAAGGTTTCGACTTCGAGTTGTCCGCTCACTGTTAAATATGTAGGTTTACCAAAAAAATCATTTTCTTTATCAGTCTGATTCCCATCAAGTGTGGTAACACGAAACATTTCTCCTGCGCCTTCGCAATCACTGGCAGTGATTATTGGGGTGTGAACATAAACAAATCCTTTTTTCTGAAAGAACTGGTGAATTGCATAGGCGAGTCTGGATCGTGTTCTAAAAACACAACCGAAGAGATTGGAACGGGGCCTCAGATGAGCTATTTCACGGAGGAATTCTGGAGAGTGACCCTTTTTTTGTAAGGGGTATGTATCGTCAGCAGTGCCTGTAACTTCTATTTCGGATGCTTTAATTTCAAAGGACTGCCCTTTACCAGGCGATTCAACAAGTTGACCCTTTAATTTAACAGATGATCCTGTAGTAGCCATGCTGATGGATTCTGATCCAGGGATTCCATCGTCGATAATTGCCTGAATGTTGGCCAGGCAGGACCCGTCGTTGATAGATAGGAAAGAGAAGCCTTTAGAGTCACGGCGAGTTCGAACCCAACCGGAGATGGTTATGTCATCAATTGGATTATTGCTGGCAAGTGCTTCTTTGATTGTCATGCGTTTGAAGTTTAGTCTATTGAAATCGGAGAATGTGTATTATACAATCTAGTTTTTGCTTTAGGAAGAGCTAGTATTTTTTTATAGTTCAGAGATCTGATGAGAATAATGAAATTAGCTCTTTTTGTTTTAGGGTGTGCACTGATGAGCGAGGCGCTCGTTTTTGGAATTGAAGTGGATGGTGAGCGAGACGAGGGGTACGGAGATCCATTGGTTGTTCAACAGATACAGACCGGATTTGGCGATCCAGGCAGTGAACTTGATGCGGCTTATGCCATTGTTTCTGAAGGGAGGCTGTACTTGATGCTTACGGGTAATCTAGAACCAAACTTTAATAAGCTTGAAATTTTTATTGATTCGAAGCTAGGTGGACAAAATAAGATAATCGCAACTCAAAATCCAAACAATGATAACTGGGCTACAAAATTTGATGGCTTTACCTTTGATTCAGGTTTCTTTGCGGACTATTTATTGATAGTTAGGCATGGTCTTAACGGTACTCAGCTTGATGTGGACTTTGCGGAATTAGGGAAAGGAGGAAAAGGAGAACTAGTTGGACGGTTTGATCCAGTTAATTTGGGCAGTGCTGGTCCGTTTGAGGCATCAAATGGTCTGATCATTGGTTTTAATAATACTAATTCTGCAGGAATTGGTTCCAATCAAGGTCAGTTGGCGGATCAAGAAAATGCGACACTAGTTCGGACGGGTTCGGAATTCGCGATTCCATTGGATCTGATAGGACCGCCAAAAGGAAAAATTAAAATATGTGCTATGATAAATGGGCACGGTCATGACTATCTCTCAAATCAGTTTTTAGGTTCCATGCCTGAATGGACTCGGAATCTAGGAACTAATGGGCAAGGGGATTTCGTTCAGGATTCTTCATTGAAGGATGTTGATCTTAAAGATTATGAGGGCGATCAATTTTTTGTTGTTCCTGCGGCAGTAGCACCTTTGCAGATTGTTGATTTTAGCTATGAAGCTGAGTCTGAAAACTTCTCTATTACTTGGGCATCTGCGCCTGATTCATTTTATACATTTGAGAGCTCTGTAGATATGATGGACTGGCAGGAGATTGATGATGGAATAAAGTCTCAGGGAGAGGAAACTACCTATGATTTGATTATAGAAAATAAGAATAAGAGCCGGTTTTATAGGATCGTTGAAGAGTAACGGTAAAATTTTCTTCTATTCGATCCAAGGCCTAGCCTGTTTGATGATGAATTTTCCGCTTTCAATTAGTTTGAATTCTATTTCCATAGCAAAGTTGGAATTTCCTCTATAAAGGGCTTTGAAATGTGTGTGGACGATATCCATGTAGTTCTTTAGGCGTAGAGCTTGGGAACGTGTTAAAATTCTTTGTCCCGATTCGATCTGATTTGAATTCCTGATATATTGAATTTCGTAGTTCGATTCAAATCCTAAATTAGCAATAATATATTCTTCGGGAATTGATCCAGGCTCTGGATTGGTAACCAGATTCTCTCCTGTCTGGACGTTCACGTAATGACCTTCCCACCCAGGGCCTGGCAGGTATATGTTCTTAGTTACTCCGACACCATTAGCAATTTCATTTTGGAAGCTTTGATGAACAAGTATCCCCATGGCTGCTGTCATATGATCTATTCTCCAAAAGTCTCTTTCTTCAAAGGCTCGGTATGTCCATAGACCAGCCCATACTTGTTTTGCTGTCTTCGCAAAGTGCCCCTCTGTTTTGTGATGAGTGTAAGATTCATATAGGCCTGCACCGTTGAATCCTTGAAGGTCTTCGTTATTGGTACTGGAGCGGGCCCTTATCGCTACGTTTTCAGGAAAGGAATTCTGCAAATCATTAAGAGCATTTAGCATCCATTTTGGCAGGATTCCGGTTTCTTTGATTCTGTTCCTGAATTCCTTTAGGCGATTTTCTCTTACGGAAGGAAAGGATTGAAAGAGGCTATCATTCATCATTTGCTCGGCTTCGGTGTAAAAGCCGTTATGCTTCATGAAGGCGTCATAAAAATAGAATGGGATGGCGTATCCATTTGGTGTCAGTGATGGAAGTATTCCATTTAATTCTGCAAGGTTCGTTGCCTTGGATCCAAATGCCGATGACATAGAAAAATTGAGATTTGAGAGTTGTGTGATTTGATCGTAACTCAAATTGCGTTCTGGAAAGCTAGTTTCTGAGGGGCGTATTTTTTCAAAATAAGCTTCTGTTTCTTCTTGGCTGGCAGGACGAATCTCGATCCCGTCTGGGCTTATAATTAGTTTAACGTTTTGCCCAATTAGTGGAGTGATTCTTGGGTCAGTGGATGCATCTTTAAGGTAGGCGTTAGGAGTTCCATTTTGCTTAGCCTTAAGATTAATATGTGAAAGGGGAGTTTGGTTCTGTTCAGTGATAATTCCTGATACGTGAGTTATATCATTAGGGATGTTGCGGAGTATGACGATGTCTCTTGATGACATGGTTTGTGCCCCTGTAATGAATCTGAGCTTGCCAAAACATTCTCCAGTATTTAGAGCGGTATAAGTCGAGTTGCCGAATAGAACCTCTGAGTCAATGACCGCAATATGAGATCTTTCGTATTGGCTTATTTCTGATTGGTGAAGGGTTCTTTGGGTTTCACTTGAGGGGTGATATGCTATTTGGCCATCAAGGTAGGGCATTGAAGAGGCTATCATTTCGAATGATGTTTCAACAAATTTGAATGCGACAGGGTCCGAAGGCCAAAATTCGACAGTGTAAATTCCAGTCTGTCCGGAAGGGCTTACATAGTTGGGGTGATAAACGATACTGCCTGCAGTGTTTCGTCGCCTTGTGTTGGTGAAATATGTGTGGCTATTAAATAGAGAATTGCTGTTGTATCTATTAACCGCGTCTCGACTGAAAGTGTAATGGTACTGGTATCGTTTGCTGTTTATGAAATATAGCTTTGGTGATGAGGTATGTATGTCGTAGATAACGAATTTAACTTCGCTGATGTTTGCGGATCCGGGAAAGTTGTCTCGATGTGAGAGGGAGTCATAGGTCTGTCTGTCAGTGATATAAACTTTGCCTTTAGATGTGCCAATGTTTGGCGCTGGATTAAGGGGATTCATTAATCCCAGTGAATTCATTTCAGTCAGATCAGATAGGCCATCACCGTCCGTGTCTGTTTGTTGAGAATTTTTGTGTATTTGGAGCCGCAAAAAACCGCTTCTAGAAATGGGGGCAGGGTCCTTTGCGATTGAAATCTCACCATGCCCTTGGACGATATGAATTGCTCTTTTTATTCCCGTGAGAGTGTCATCACGATGCAGAACAGCGTACTCATCCGCGCTTAAATTAAAGTGGAGTTGAATTAATCCTCCAGGAGAGCGGGAGGTGTATGAAACTTCATTTCCTTTTCCTTTATCTAATATAAAGAAAAAGAGGAGAGATGATATCAATGCTTTCCAATTTATCTGTGAGGTCATCGTGCTTTTCAAGCTTACCTTGTTTATTGTAAATAGAAGATTAATGGATTGCTAGACTTAGTGTCTGTTATTCGACAAATTTGGTAAACTCTGCACTGGAAATCTGTTTTGTAATTTGATCTTTTTTGAGGAAAAGAATCGCTTCTGTATGAGAGGATTCATTTATAATTTCGATTGCTCTTTTTCCCATGATGCACAGTGCAGTAGCTAGTGGGTCGCTGTAGGTGCCTGAAGGAGCAATGACTGTGGCGGCATTCTCATGAATTAATCCGAGGCCGCTGATAGGATTAAGGATATGTGAGTAACGCTGACCATTGATTGTAATTGCTTGTTCAGTGTTCCCGGAAGTTGACACTGCGGCGTTTGAAATTTTTATTGTCGTGGGTTTTCGGTTCTTATTACGATAAGGTATTATTTGAACTCTCCAGCCATCTTTTCCGGGTGGCGGGTCACCTAATACAATATCTCCTCCTGCAGATATACTTGATGACGAGAGACCTTTATTCTTTAGTAGTTCCAACATTTTGTCCGCAGTATAACCTTTTGCAATTCCCCCAAAATCGAGACGAGTATCAGGATTGAGTTTGGTGATTAGCGCTGAGCCATTTTCGATTTTTAAGTTTGAAAATCCACATGCGGCTTTTGCTGCTTCAAGTTTTTTTGGAGAAGGCAATTTATTGGTGCGCCTTGATAGTCTCCATAATCTACTCAGTGATCCGCAAGTCGGGTCGAAATTCCCTTGCGTGCGGAGGCTTATTTTTTTTGATAATTTCAACAGATCTATTAAGTGAGAGCTTGCTCGCTGAGGTTCATTTGGTTCGCACCGATTGAATTCGCCAACTTCACTATCGGCCATGTAATCCGAAAATATATTGTTCATTTCTTCAGCCAAATCATAAGCTTGTTCAATGATAGTAGCAGTGTCGCTATAAGAATATGGACTGTAGACAACAATTTTGAACATTGTTCCCATGCAGGCTTGAGAAAATGTGTATTTCTCAATTCCGTCTTCACTGGACTTTAGTTCAGTGATAGCACTGAATATCAGATACAGCGTGAGAATAATGCTATTCAAGGGTGTCATGGCTGACCCCTGTGTTCCAGATTGTTTCCATTTGTTCTGCTGAAGGAACTTTGAGTGGGCGTACGATTCGAAATCCTAACCATTGAGCATCAGTTAGGTACCAAATGCTTTTAGGTAATTGTGGGTCCTGTAGTTTCCATGTTTTGGAGGAAGGGAGCCGAGCTGCGCTGCGCAATGATTCAGGGAAGTCGTTCCATGATCCTCCGCGGGCGACTCTTGGATAAAGATCTTCCCCTCTGACCCATGGGTTATCAACACTCTTTGGATCATATCCTTTTTTTGAAAAGATATCCATTGTCCATTCAGCGACGTTACCATGCATGTCGTGGATGCCCCATGGGTTTGGCTTCTTTTTACCTATTTTTTGATATTTGAAATCAGCGTTATCAATGAACCAGCCATAGTTATTGATATCTTTTTCGCTGTCTCCGAATGAGTAGGCTGTTTTTGTTCCGGCCCTGCATGCATACTCCCATTCGGCTTCTGTGGGCAGGCGGTAAAAGTGTCCGGTCTGAGAGCTGAGCCATTTGCAATATTGGAGAGCGGCATGTTGTGTCATGCTAATAGCGGGGTACCCAATTTTGCCCATGCCGAATGTCATTTCTACATAAGGTTTTGTTGGGCGGGAGATCAGATCGATGTCTGGATCATTTGGACTTGGGAATTGTTTTGATCCGTCCTTCTTGCGTCGACCGCCGTCAATCATGAACTTCTCATATTCATTCCAGCTAACTTCATATTTTCCAATCCAAAAAGCATCTATCTTAACTTCTCGCACTGGCCCTTCGTGAGGTTTGTGATTAGATTCTTTTTCGGAAGAGCCCATGTGGAAGGATCCACTAGGGGCGGCAACCATATGATAGGTATTTCCAGATTGAGGAATAGTTGAAGAATAGTTCTTCATTTCTGATTCCTTTTTTTCTTTTGATTTTGAAATGATCAGGCTTCTAATTCTTTTAGTTAAACTAATGGATTGTTGATTGTTATCCAAAGGCCATTCTGCACCCGATTTGATCCATAGTTTTATTTTTTCGCGTTCTTGTTCTGTTAATTTTTGAAGTATGGGATTGATGTCCCTCTTAAAATCAACGACAGCAGGCATTTTGAGGACCACTTCTTGAGGCCAGATGGCCCCCTCATCAATCCAATTCCTTAGAAGTTGTTTTTCTTTTTTGGTCAACCTCTCTTCTTTTGATGGCGGCATAACGTCTTCATCTGAGTCATCCAATTCAATCAGTTCGATGAATATGCTTTTATTGGAGTCTCCAGGAACTATGATTTCATCAGCAATAGCTAAAGCTCTCGTCTCTAATTTATAATCTGACTTTTTATAATCTTTGCGGTGACATTTGAAGCAACGACCTTCAAGGATAGGGAGAATATCCTTGGAAAAATCAACCTTAGCACCACATGACGATGTGATGAGAATGAGAATGATGACCTGCCGAAGCATGGCTGGTTCTAGTAATGTTATTAATTATCTAGAGGAGCTTATTTTGTCCCGGTTTAGGAACTCCCCCAGGATCAAACTGGTCGTTCCACTTGAGATCATCAGGAGCCAAATCTTCCTTAGAATTTATGGCATCTTCCCACTTTACTTTTTGACCTGTGTAAGCAGCCATTCTTCCTAATAGGGCAAGCATAGTACTGTGTGCCATCCATTCCCCATCATTTTTGGCTGATCCTTTGCGGATTGATTCGAACAGTTCGTTATGTTCAGTCTGGTACATGTCATTATTGAGGTCTGGGCCAGCTCTCCAGTTTTCTTTTCCTCTAATAATACAATTTCCTCTTACAATTAAGGCTGATCCTTTGGTTCCATTAATATAGTCATGGTTCTCGCCGTAGCAGTCCCTTTGTTGTCTAGATCCTAGGTGGCAAATGACGTTGTTTGGGTATTCGTAAACAACGTGAAAGTGATCATATATGTTACCACCTTCTGATGGGATTTGTCGGCCACCTGTAGCGACTGCACTGATTGGATCAATGTCACCAGTTGCCCATCCGATTTTATCTACGCTGTGAACTGCCTGCTCAACTAGACTGTCCCCAGAGAGCCAGCCGAAATTATACCAGTTCTGGACTTGCCAAGCGACATCGCTGGTCCCATCTGGTCTGCGGGTTGCTGGGGGCATTGGTTTAACAGGGCCAGTATAATAAGTGGCAAACATATTTGTCACGTCACCAATTGAGCCGCCGTGGATTTTTTCAAAGAGTGCGCGGCGGGCATATTGGTAACGCCAACAAAAACCGCAAACTAGAGTCAGTTGTTTTTCTTTTGCAATCTTCGCTGACTCAATGACAGATCTAATGCCTGTAGCATCAACGGCTACTGGCTTCTCACAAAATACGTGCTTCCCAGCTTCGACTGCTGCTCGAAGCATCATTGGGCGAAATCCTGGGGGAGTAGTAAGGATGACGACGTCCGATTCTGCGATTACTTTTTTATAAGCATTTACACCAATGAACTTTTCTGGAGAACCTACCTGATCGGGGTGCCGTTTTTTTAGATTATTGATGGCGCCGTTAGCGTTACCTTCAAACACATCAGCAACTGTAGTTAGGCTTACATCTTTATCGGCCGACAGGGCTTGGTTAGCGGCTCCTGTTCCTCTTCCTCCGCATCCAATTAAGCCGAGCTTAAGGGGGCTCTTATTAGGTGCAGATTGAGCGATATTGGGAAAACTTAAAGAAGCGGCTCCGGCTAATGTTCCTGCATTGCGGAAAAAATTTCTTCGTTTTAATAAAGATTTATCAGGATTAAGATTTGGTGTAGGCATTGGTCTGGGAAGGTGTTTTTTTACTATAATAATCGTTCAGAGCAGTGTTGCCACTTGATTTTATAGGGTTCTTTGATTTTGAAAAGACAAGTTCTAGTTAGGTTTTTTTCTATTGCGACCTAATAATCTAGGCTTATCAGCGTTTTGAAAGAGATAAAAGAAAATAATCCAATGTCTGCAAGCCCAAGGGTCATAGATCCATCAGCCGTTCTCTTGAGACGGGCGCTCTCTGAATTTGAGGTCCCGCTCACTAGGTATGCAGTTAGCATACTTGGAGACATTGAACGATCAAGAGATGCGGTGCAGGACACCTTTATTAAACTCTATGCACAAGAACCCAAGAGTGTTGAAGACAAGCTCAAGGCATGGATTTTTACTGTGTGTAGAAACCGGTGCTATGACATTTTAAAGAAGGAAAAGAGAATGAAGAGGTTAGAGGATGATAAGGTGCATGCGTTGGCATCAACGATCGATGACCCTGCTCAATTAATGGCTAGGGCAGAGGATAGGGCAAAGTTAAATTCAGATTTAAGGAAGTTGTTGTCAATGATTGACGAGTTGCCTGGACGACAACGAGAGGTCATGCGTTTGAAATTTCAAGCGGATTTAAGCTATAAAGAGATTGGTGAGGCCTTAGGCATTACTACCGGTAACGTTGGGTTCATTGTGCATAGCACTTTCAAAAAATTAAGGGAAGCAATGAGTTGAACACAAGAATGAAGAAGAAAATAAGAATATATTTTTATTGTGATAAGTTATGAATATTGAAGACGATCCAAAGTTAACTGCCTATATCTTAGATGAGCTTGATTGCGATGAGGCGTTAGTAATAAAAAAGAAGTTGTCTGAATCGGAGGATTCAAATGCCCTCATGAGAAAGGCGAAGGAATGTGAATCAATGATTCGAGAGGCTTATGATATGGAGCCAGCTCATCGAATGACGTCTCAACAAAGAGAAGGTATTTTGAAAGATTCGGAAATAGTAGCGGTGACAGGGGCGGCACCAGACAAGATGCTTTCCTTTAGCGATGGAATGAAGTCTTTCGGTAAGGAGCAAACTGAAGCGGAGGTAATTAATGTTTGGAGGAAATCCGTTCCATTGCTTGTTAGCTTTAGTGCTGCTGCGCTTGTCATTGGTATGGCAGTAGTTTTGTTAAAGTATGCGCAGATAGGGCATGGTTTCAAATCAAAGATCGCGCAAGAGCCTTTAGATCCATTTTCTGTTACCGTGCTCGATTCTAACGCCGGTGAGGGGGCCGGCAGGGATAAGCTTAGTTGGGTTCAGCGGCAAATGGAAGTCGGCCCCGTCAAGTTCCCGGTTATTTACCGTTACGGTCAACCGAAACCATTAAATGAAATATCTAAAGGTCTGGTATTTCTAGATGGTGAATCTTTTAGGAACCCAGCAATGGAGGGGCAGAGGTGGTCAGTATTTCCTTCGAATGTCAGTTCAAAGTCCTATGATCTCTTACGGGAATTTATGTTGGTTGGGGATATTCCTGATGGGAAAAATATCCATGTAGGGTCTTTGATTAATGCATTTGAATATGATTATGAGTATCCGAATTCAGGTGAAAATTTTGCGGTCAATGCCGAGGTGGCTAATTGTCCCTGGGATTCAGAGCGCTGGCTCATTCATATAGGTGTTCGTGTAGCCGATATTAACAAGAATAAGGGAAAGGACATTCAACTTCTTAGGGAAGTTCGTATGGCTATCGAATTTAATCCTGACAGAGTTGCTGGGTACCGGCTAATAGGTGAGGATAATGACAAGAAATTGAATGTAAATAATTCACCGGATCAAATTGTTTTGGAGGGTCAGACAGTGACTGCTCTTTATGAAGTTGTACCAATGGAGGGAGCTGATTTTTCGGAACCCTCAACCCAGAATGTGAATTCTGAACTCGTTTCAGTCAGAATAGATTATACGGATCCAGAGAATGAGGATTCTCGTTCCCTCATTTCGAGCATTTCAAATAAGAGGGCAGTTGCATGGGAGGAGGCAAGTGAGGACATGCGGTTTGCCGCTTCAGTGGCAGGTTATGGGTTATTATTGGGAGGCCATGAAAAAGGCCCTTCGGCCACATATGATTTGGTTCTTCAACTTGCCAAAGATGCATTAGGTGAAGATAAGAATGGCCAGCGTTCAGAGTTTATTGATTGGATAAAGAAAACAAAAAAGATAAAACAAAAAAGATAAAACCTAGAGGGTAGAATTCTTTATAAATGTTTTTCTGGAATTAATCGGTTTAGCGCTATATTTATAGTTCCTTAAAAAATTTATTAGCCCCGCTATCACTTGATCGAATCATTTAATCATAAATCATCCGACATCTTCATACCAGATGATGCGACAATAGAGAGTGCTTTAAATCGCACTACTCATCTTGCTATTGGAGCCCATTCTGATGATCTGGAAATTATGGCATATCATGGAATTGTTAATTGCTATGGTCATGGAGAACAGCCAGATAAAAATTGGTTCACTGGGGTCACGGCTACAGATGGTAGAGGAAGTTCGAGGGCTGGTCTCTATTCGCAGTGCAGCGATGAAGAAATGGAGAAGATTCGCAAAGAAGAGCAAAAGCAGGCAGCAGTAGTTGGTAGGTACAGCGCAATGCTACAACTGGGTTATACCAGTGATGAAGTAATGAATGAAGAGGGATCATTAAAGCTTAAAGATGATCTGTTATCTATTCTAAAAGAAACGAAACCAAGTATAGTTTATACTCATAATCCAGCGGACAAACACGATACTCATATTGCGGTTCTTTATGCTGCGATATGTGCAATGCGTGAGTTGCCAGTTGATGATCGTCCTGAACAAATTTTAGGATGTGAAGTTTGGCGCGATTTGGATTGGATGCCTGATCAGGACAAGGTGGCTCTAGATGTGAGTCAGAGAGAGAACCTTGCGAGTGCTTTGGTGGGTGTCTTTGATAGCCAAATTACTGGAGGTAAGCGCTATGACAGGGCCGCAGTTGGTAGACGCTATGCTAATGCCACATTTTTTTATGCTGAAGGAAAAGATAAATCAGAGCAGCTAACATTTGCAATGGACTTAACGCCGGTAGTTAATGATGATTCTATTAACTTTATTGATTATGTTATGAATTACTTGGATAAATTTCGGGATGATGTTCATAATAATTTGAGTCAATATTTTTAGGTTTTAACTATTAACAGTACTTTTTCTAAAGCATGGAAATTATCATTCGTCCTTCGCCAGAAGAATGTGCATCAATAGGAGGCCGCATCATTGCCAATCTGATAAAAGAAAAAACCAACGCAGTTCTTGGCTTGGCTACGGGAAGCACGCCGATTCCTTTATATTCTGAGCTTGTTAGAATGCATGAAGATGAGGGGCTCAGCTTTTCAGATGTGACGACCTTTAATCTTGATGAATATATTGGTCTTTCGGGAGATCATCCATGCTCATACCAGTTCTTCATGAATGAGGAACTATTTGGTAAGATTGATATGAGGTCAGGCTCTGCTCACATTCCCAATGGTGAGGCGGAGGACATTGAAAGCGAATGTTTGCAATATGAGGAGGCCATTAGATCTAGCGGTGGAATTGATCTGCAAGTCCTAGGGATTGGATCGGATGGGCACATTGGCTTTAACGAGCCAGGATCGTCTTTGGGTTCGAGGACCCGTATCAAGACTTTAACTGGTGAAACTATTAAAGATAACGCTAGGTTTTTTGATGATCCTAACCAAGTTCCGAGGCATTGTATTACTATGGGGGTTGGTACAATAATGGATAGTGCATCTTTGATACTCTTTGCATTCGGTGAAGGCAAGGCAGAGGTTATAGCAAAAGCAGTTGAGGGACCTCTGACTGCCATGGTGCCAGCTAGTGCTTTACAATTGCATCCTAAGGTTAGGGTGATAGTGGATGAGGCAGCTGCTTCAAAACTTTCGAATATTAGCTATTATAAAGAGGTATATGATAATAAACCTGATTGGCAGCAATGAGTCGTTAATCTGTCAGTTAATGAAATCGTAAATTCTTCAGCAGTCATTGCTAAAAACCTTTTTAACTCACTGTAATTGAAGGTCTTGCTAAGAATTACATTTTTGTTCTTTTTTAGTGAACACTAGTGTGTTATGTTTGTTGTATAAACATAGATGAATTTAAATAAATTAACGATCAAAATGCAGCAATCCTTAGCCGCATCACAAGAAATGGCAGTCAATGAGCGGCATCAAGAAGTTGGCGCTTTGCATTTATTTATTAGTATTTTGCACCAATCCGAAGGTGTTGCTCGGCCATTGATTGAAGGACTCGGTCATAAAGTCGCAGACTTAGAGAATGCAGCTTCAAAATCGTTGTCAGGCCAAGTAAAAGTGACAAATAGCTCGAGTTCTCCAGCCATGAGTGAGGATTTACGGGATGTAATGCAAAGAGCTAACGGTGAAAGAAATGAATTGGGAGATGATTATTTAAGTGTTGAGCATGCGTTCCTAGCTATGACTTTTGTCGAAGGTCCTGTTAAAGTTATTTTTGAGGAGGTAGGGATAAATCGAAATAATGTGCTGGATGCTTTGCAGCAGGTGCGCGGAAGTCATCGCGTAACTGATGAAGATCCTGAGTCTAAATATCAGACCTTAGAGAAGTACGGACAAGACCTGACTCAATTGGCAAGGAAAGGTAAGATTGACCCTGTGATCGGACGTGACGATGAGATACGGAGAATCATGCAGGTGCTTTCAAGAAGAACCAAGAATAATCCTGTCCTTATAGGGGAACCTGGGACTGGTAAAACGGCCATTGTTGAAGGACTCGCTCGTCGCATTGTTGCTGGAGATGTTCCGGACTCATTAAAGAATAAAAAACTTATCTCTATGGACCTTGGAGGGATGCTGGCTGGAGCGAAGTACCGTGGTGAGTTCGAAGAAAGATTAAAGGCTTTCCTTAAGGAAGTTACTGATTCAGATGGTGAGGTTGTTCTTTTTATTGATGAGCTTCATACGATCGTCGGAGCTGGTGCTTCTGAAGGTGCGGTAGACGCATCTAATTTACTAAAGCCGCAGTTAGCCCGAGGTGAACTTCATACAATTGGAGCTACGACTTTAGAAGAGTATAGAGAATACATCGAAAAAGACTCAGCTTTGGAAAGGCGGTTCCAACCGGTCCGGGTCGAAGAGCCCAGCGTTGAAGATACTATTGCTATTTTAAGGGGCCTTAGAGAACGGTATGAAGTTCATCATGGCGTGAGAATAAAAGACTCAGCATTAATTGCCGCTGCGACTTTATCTGACAGGTATATCACACAGCGATTTTTACCAGACAAGGCTGTCGATTTGGTTGATGAAGCTGCTTCTAAGCTAAAGATTGAGTTGGATTCGATGCCCATAGAGATTGATCATTTGGAAAGGTCCATTGCCCAATTGGAAATGGAGAGGCAGGCCCTTGAGAAGGAAGATGATGAAATGAGCACTCAAAGATTGGCAAGCGTTGAAGCTCAGATGGCTGAAGTGAAGGAAAAGGCATTAGCACTTAGGACGCAGTGGCAGAATGAGAAAAATATTATTGATGACTCGCGTTCATTGCAGGTGCGAATAGAAGACCTGAAAAATCAGTTAGAACGAGCGCAGAGAGAAGGGGACCTTTCGAGAGCAAGTGAGATTCAATATGGTGTATTGCCTAATGCCGAATCTGAATTTGAGACCTTCGGTGAAAGCCTAGGTGAGATTCAGGGGCAGGGTAGGAAATTACTGAAGGAGGAAGTAACTGAAGAGGACGTTGCGTCGGTAGTATCAGCATGGACAGGAATACCAGTGAACAGACTCAAAGAGGGAGAAAAAGAAAAGCTATTGAATATAGAGACTCGTCTTGGGGAGCGCGTCATTGGTCAAGAAAATGCTATAACCGCTGTTTCAAATGCTGTTCGGCGAGCCCGAGCAGGCCTTGGGGATGAAAGTAAGCCCATAGGGTCATTTCTTTTTCTTGGGCCAACTGGGGTAGGAAAGACAGAATTAAGCAAAGCATTAGCTGAATTTCTTTTTGATGATGAGGCTGCTATGACTCGGATCGATATGAGTGAATATATGGAGAAGCACAGCGTTGCTCGATTGATAGGAGCTCCACCAGGGTACGTGGGATATGAAGAGGGTGGGCAATTGAGTGAGGCAGTGAGGAGGAGCCCATATTCTGTAGTGCTTCTTGATGAAGTAGAGAAGGCACATCCCGACATTTTTAATGTGCTCTTACAGGTCCTTGATGATGGCAGGATAACTGACGGGCAAGGAAGAACAGTCAATTTCAAAAATACTGTTCTCATTATGACAAGTAATATTGGTAGCGTTGAAATACTGAATGAGGAAAATCCTGAGCAGAGAGAAGCAAAAGTTAATGAAGTTTTAAGAGAGTCTTTTAGGCCGGAATTCTTGAACCGAATTGATGAAAAAATAATCTTCGATAGATTGTCGGAAGGTGATTTGTCTAATATAATTAGATTGCAATTGGATTTAGTCGAAGAGCGCTTAAGAAAACAAAATATAGGTATAGAATTTGATAGTGATGCGGTGGGATATCTTGCGGCAGAGGGCTTTGATCCCGTTTATGGGGCGAGGCCTCTTAAACGAGCTATTCAGAAAAATATTTTGGATCCTATGAGCATAAATATATTAAATGGTGAATTTGAAGAAGGTGACGAAGTTTGTATTTCGCTAGATACAGGTACTCTGAAATTTGCAAAGAAACCCCAGGCGGCATGACGATTAATATGAGCAAATTTAATTAACTGGTTTGCTGGCATTTTTCTATTTGTCAGTCCATCATTCACTATGAACAAGCCGAGGCCCTATATTATTGGTGAGACGAACTGGGAGCAGATCAGCTCAGTTAAATATGAAGTTGCCGTATTACCTTGGGGGGCGACCGAAGCTCATAATTATCATCTTCCGTATGAAACTGATAATATACAGCTAAACTGCATAGCTGCAGAATCTGCTCGAATTGCATGGGAGGAGGGAGCAAAGATAGGAGTGCTCCCATGCGTGCCATTTGGTGTAAATACAGGTCAGTTAGATATTCCTTTTTGTATCAATATGAACACCACAACTCAAACGGCAGTTTTGGCTGATGTGATTGAGTCTTTGTCTGGACAAGGAATATCTAAGCTAATTGTGTTAAATGGTCACGGTGGGAATAATTTTCGTCAGCAATTGAGAGAGCTGCAAGCCAGATTTTCTGATGTGTTTCTTTGCACTGTGGATTGGTTCGGAGTGATTGACCCTAATGAAATATTTGACGACCCCGGCGATCATGCAGACGAAGTTGAGACTAGTCTGATGATGCAGATAGCGCCAGATTTAGTTACTGGTCTTGAGAGAGCTGGCGATGGATCAACGAACCAATCGCGAATTAAGGCAATTAGAGAAGGGTGGGCCTGGGCGCAAAGGGATTGGCTCAAGGCAACTAATGATACAGGATCAGGAGATCCGGCCAAGGCCACGGCAGATAAAGGGAAAGAGCTAATCGATGTGCTATCCAAAAAACTAGCAAGTTTTTACATAGAGCTTGCGCAATCAGATCTTTCGGACTTATACGAAACCGGAAGCAATGAGGGAGCGGGGTAGTAAGTGCTAATCAGTAATGGGAAACGACGTTCCACATTAGAGTTGTATTTTTTTTCCGTTCTTTTTGGCAGGAGGAATAGCATCTTCGAGCGGCTTGACTTTGTTACCGGGCTTTAATTTTGGGATCTTTATTCCCTGATTTTCAAAATTGAATCCCTCGAATCTGAGGCCTGATCCATCGAGCCGGTTGAGTTGATTCTTTGCTCTTTGGGGTAATTTTTCTTTTTCATCATCAGTATTGGCTGGTCCTTCGAACGTGATTTTTCCATTAAGGTCCTTGATAATGACATTGGTGCTATCACCATTCTTACGAATTTCGATGGTTCCTTGATCATCGCTGAACATCATTGTCTGACTAATTGATCCAAAGATCTCACCTCGACCCGGCAATTTATCAAAGTCTTGGAGATCAAACATTCCTTTCAGATGTTTTTTCATCTGTTCTTGCATTTTTTGGATTTGCTTTTGAATGTCTTGGTCTGCTTCGAAAGGAAGAATGTCAAAATTTAAACCTTTCAGATCGGCAAACTTTTCTTCGGTTTTTAGATGGTCGGGCCGCTTTACGAAATTAACGGTAATGGTTTTTTTTGCGCCTCGCTGGATAATAGAAAGCTCTGCATTTGTTCCCGCTTTGCGTGAGCTAATGAGTTCACTTAAATGATCGGGAGACTTAATGGGTTCTCCATCGATTTCGAATATAATGTCATGCTTTTTGATTCCTGACTTTTCTGCGGGACTATCAGGAATGATTAATTTAACAGCAGATCCTATACCTTCAGGCAAGTCTAATTGAGCAGCTAAAACCGCCTCAACTTTTGCAGTAGCAATCCCAAGCCATGCTTTTTCAGGTTGCTCTGTCTCTGTGGATGCTAATGCATTAGCACAAAATAGGATAGTGATACTAAAGGGGAGTAGTAGTTTAGAATTAACACGGTTCTGTTTGTTGCTTTTCATGTTTTTATTGTGTATTGGGCGAGTTAATTAAATGAATTGGTCAAATCTGATCTAATCAGTCTTTATGGGTACAAAAAACAAGCGTTGGCTAGGGACTTCCATCTCGATCGATGAGCCATCTTCTTCGTTCTCCCAAAGAAACGAATCTGAGAACTGATAGCGCAGGCCGTGATAGGGAGTCTTGTCCTTCGATAAGAAAAATCCGTCGTCCTTTACCCCTTCAAATACCTTCTTTGCATTTATGGGGATGAATTGATTTCCTTTTACAGGCTCTTCTACTGAGTTTTTGGATGTAGTTGCTTCGTTGCTGGAGTTCTGATCGTTTAGTGTGGCAAAAAATACACCAATAGAAGCAATGAGCAGGGCAGCTGCGGCAGAAAGTTTCTGCATCTTTGGTAACCAAATTATTTTACCGTGTGTAGTATCCTCATTTGAGAGGTGAAGGCTGTTTTCAAATATCTTCTCTATTTTGGCATCCAAGTCATCTGGTAACTTTGCGGGATTGAGCTCTTGAAGATTGCGCTCAATTTCTTTGAGATCAGTTTTCATTTTATTAGTCATTTATTAAAGCGACGGTCAAATCGAATTTGGTTTAAGAACTTTTCTTAGTGCATCCAAAGCGTATCTGTATCTTGAGGCAGCGGTATTTGCTGGGATGTCAAGGTTTTCTGCTATTTCTGCAAAAGTCAGTTCGCCCCAAATTTTCAGAATGAGCACTTCTTGGAATTTTCCAGGAATTTGTTGAAGTGCTTCTTGGATGATTTGGGCTTGCTCGGATTGCTCTAGAGATGAGGGTTCAAACCAATTCTCAACTTGATCCTTGTCTCTTACAATGAAATCAGATTTCTGTTCCCTTTGAGCCCTTCTATTGGTTCGTCTTGCATGGTCAATAGCGGTGTTCCTCAGAGCCGTGTATGCCAGTGCCAGAGGTGGTGGCTCAAAGTGGCCATCTATTGGGGAAGAATATGATTTCCATAAACGAAGTATAGCGTCTTGTAAAACATCTTGCGCATCTGCTTCTGATTTTGTTTTGCCTCTAGCGAATAGGAGTAAGCGAGTCCCATTTAAATGGAACCACTCTTTCCATGATTCTGCCAAAGATTCGTCTGTCATGTGTGGAGTTAATAGATAATACTTAATTATATTAGCGTTACTAGCAGTGTATTTTTGTTACTTATTTAAGGTTCTAGGGTGCTTGACTTTGCTTCTCAGGAAAATAGTTTAAATCTTTCTAAAATAAACATTAATGAATCAAGTTACTCTTCTAGTTTTAGCTGCGGGTATGGGAAGCCGATACGGAGGATTGAAGCAATTGGACTCTGTGGGGCCGAATGGAGAAACGGTTATCGATTATTCTGTCTTTGATGCTATCAGAGCAGGATTTAGTAAGGTTGTTTTTGTTATACGAGAGGAATTTTCTGAGGAATTTTCGACAAGCGTTGGGGGTAGATTTGTTGATAAGATTGAGGTTGAATATGTTTATCAGAACATTAATGAATTGCCTGATGGATTTAATGTTCCAGAGCAAAGAATCAAGCCATGGGGAACAGGGCATGCAATTTTGGCTGCATCTGGAGTAGTTAATGAACCATTTGCTGTAATTAATGCGGATGATTTTTATGGTATGGATGCCTATGCAAGAATATGTAATTATTTAACAAAAGTTGGGGATAATAATGAGCAGAAGACTTATTGCATGGTGGGGTATTCGTTACGGAATACATTGTCTGAGAATGGAAGTGTCTCACGGGGGCTTTGTTCTATTAATGATTTAGGGCGACTTGAATCAGTTAAGGAATTAACGGAAATTGTTAAAACTGAATCGGGACCAGTTAATATGAGTGAGGATGGTGATAGTGTGTTTTTGGATGGCTCTGAAATTGTCTCCATGAATATGTGGGGGTTCACTCCGGATATTTTCTCCCATTTAGAGGAGCTATTTTCGAAATTTTTAGAGCAAAACTTGGAGAATTTAACTTCAGAGTTTTATATTCCTTTTGCTATAGACTCTATGATTAACGCAAGAAATGCTTGCGTTGATGTGCTTCGAACATCCAGTAATTGGTTTGGTGTCACATATCAGGAAGATAAGGATTTTGTTCAGCAATCAATAAGCTCATTGATTCAGTCAGGGGAATACCCTCTTGAGTTGGGATAACTCCCAGACCAATTATAACTCCTTAATAAAGAAGGGGTAGTCTAAACTTTCGCATGGGGTCCCCGCCCCATAAATATAAAAACCATAATTTATTATTGCATATAAATATAATTACCATAGAATCTATATTACCCACAAGTTGCAAGGAGTAATAAAAAACTAAGCAACAAAACAGAAAATGTTTAAACAATCATTCTCGAAAGCGTTCACTTTGCTGGAATCGATGCTTGCGATCACTGTGATCTCTGGCATCGCTTCGGTTGGGTATGTAGGCTTCATTGAAATAAAGGCTGCTACAAAAGCAACTAAGCTTGAACAAGACATAGCGGTCATTAATAAAGCACTAAGGGTATATGAAGCGCATGGTGGTCAATTGGATGTAAATTTAGCACCCAAGGAAATTATCAAAAAATTAAAAACTGTTGCCTCTGAAAATACTCATAGGGAAATCATAGGCCTTAGAGAATCAATGATAGATTCTCGATTAGAGCTTGTTATGCAGTCCAAGGCTGAAGCTTCAACCAGAAAACCAAGAGCTTTATGGGATCTGCATACGAAAAGATTCATTGTTGCAAGGGGTGGAGATTTAGGTATTGAATCTTTCCGCATGAATGAAGAATTGGGAAGGAGCCAATCTTTAGTTGAGGATCGTGAGTCTACTCTGAGGCTTGCTAAAAAGAGTAACTGGGTTTGGGATTATGATGATAAGAATGTAATTAAGAGCGGGTTGGTCATTCCGATTAATCTAGATCAAGGAGATTCTCTTCCCTTGGCTTCATCTGCAAATTACACTGGTTCTCTAAATCTTAACGCGCCATCATTTTCATCCGCTGGGGGGAATTACGAGCTGTATAATTTTGAAGCTTTTAGGGTTTCGCTTAGTAATCCAAACCCAGAAGGCTCTTCACGTATATTTTATAGCTTGGATGGTAATAATTGGACTCTTTATTCTGGGCAAAATTTTGAAATCAACCCTGGCGATAGAGTTGCTGCGATGGCAGCTAGCCTCAAGCCTGAATCATGGGCTGACAGCGGTGTGATTCTCAATGCGTATAATGCGGACCCTGTGCAACTAGAGATTGGATTGAGTGCCTTTCATAATCCTATAAATTATGAACAGTTGGGTGGAAGAATGGTCTCCTCTAAAAATGATGCGGCTACTGGATCTCCGGTGCTTGTATCATTATTGAATTCTGAAAACATACCTAACCGGTACCAAAACTCTGATCATTTTAAAATTGCTTGGTCATTTGATGGGGGGGATCCGTTAGCAATAATAGATAACATTGAGCAGCGGTTTTCTGGTGGATTTGCCGGAACTGAATTGGGTTATACGCTCGATGATTGGGGGGAGAGGGATGAATTTGAAGTTAAGGTGGCAGCGAAATCTCTCAATTCAGGAATACTTACGGATTCGCCCATTTCTAAAATTTCAATTGGAATAGATAAAATGAGACTTGGCCCTCCGACTGGTAATGTGAATGAAAGTGGGGACCTAGTAGGTGATCAGAAGATTGCGATGTCTCCAATGGCGGGTGCAGGGTCTTTGCCTCAAGGTTGGAGGATTTATTACACTTCAGATGGGACGGATCCTGGCCATGACAGTTCTGGAGAGCCTGTTCGAGGAACATTGTATTCTGGTCCAATCGATCCATTTAAGGGGTCGAGTGATGTTATTAAAATTAATGCTCGAGTTTATGGGCCAGCGGGATATGCCCATTGGTTTGATCCTAGTTCGCCTTATAGTGTTGCGTTAAATCGGTGGCATGTTCCTCAGTGGGAAGGTTATTTGGGTGGAGTTTTTCATCAGAGTACCTACGCTACCTTTCATAACATAAGACAGCACAGCGTTGAAGGTGGATTGGATTTAAGCTTTGATCCCCGATTAGGACTTAATGGGACGGGAAAGGCCATTGCGATTCAGTCTAATGGGAAAGCCATTGCCGGGGGGCAATTTTCTTCGGTTAACGGTGTTCCTAGAAATCGAATCGTTCGCTTTAATTTGGATGGTTCAGTGGATGAGAGTTTTGATTCTGGTGAGGGGTTCGATGATGAAGTGCTGGCTTTATTGATTCAACCTGACGGAAAAATTGTAGTTGGTGGTAAATTCAAGAAATATAACAATAAATGGAGGATGGGGATCGCGCGTCTCAATTCTGACGGTTCTTTAGATGATTCGTTCCAGGTAGGAAGAGGAGTTCACAGTGACCAGAATGGGTGGGTGCATGCCTTGGCTATCCAGAATCAAAGCCTAGTTTCTGGAGGTGAAGATGATTATAAGATTATAGTCGCGGGTTGTTTCACGCGTTATAATTTCATGCCAGCGTACAGTCTTGCGAGAATTCATCTTAATGGCAAACTTGACATGTCCTTTGATACTTCAAAGGGAGTTCAGGGAATCGTTCATAGTGTATGTACTGATAGTGACGGTGATGTAGTGATAGGTGGTTTCTTTGATAAATATGATGGTGTGTCTCGCAATAATATTGCGCGCGTAAGAGGTGATTCAGGTAAGAATGATTCTTTATTCAATCCAGGGGACGGGGCGAACGACCCAGTATATACAGTTAATGTTTATGAGGGTGGCAAGGTTTTTATCGGGGGATCATTTGATCAATTTGATGGTAATGAAGTTACAAGTGTGGCCAGATTAAACTCAGACGGTTCTCATGATTCTTCGTTTCATCTTTCTCAGAAATCAGGAATTGATTCTTGGACGGTGTACTCTTCACATGTCGCGCAAGATAATAAGGTCTTTGTTGGTGGTAATTTTCATGTACTAAATGATGAGCAATCTCCTAAGGGATCTTTCATTAGGCTTGATGCTCATGGGTCAATTGATTCTAGTTATTCGCCAGATGAGCTTCCAATTGATGCTTCGGTCTTCGCAATATCTGCGAAGTCAGAGGGTGAAGCTATAATTACAGGAGATTTCCCGGAAACTTATGTAAAAACTACAGAGAATATAGCGCGTATAAATACTAAGACAGGTCAGATTGATGATTCTTTTAGAGTTGGGGTAGGTGCTAATGGAGAAGTTAAGGCATTAATAAAACTTTCTGATGGGAACTTGTTAGTCGGGGGGGCATTTACCAGAATAAATGGTGCTGCTAGATTGGGCTTAGCAAAGTTGAATACTGATGGCGAGGTCCTTGCATTTTCTTCACAAGTTGAGGGAGGCTCTGTTTATTCGATTGTCGAACGGTCTGATGGAAAGATAGTAATTGGGGGAAGTTTTCAGAGCGTTGGAGGTAACTCATCTCTAAAAAGAATTGCTAGATTAAATCAAGATGGGAGCATTGATGCTTCGTTTGACCCGCCAGGAAAGACGACTAGGACATGGGTGCAGACTCATCCCTGGAAGACATGGGTCGGAGAGTGGCGAGTTGATTCTACTGGTGGATTTGATGGGACGGTTCGCTCAGTTTCTCTTGTTGAAGATGATAGAATCCTTGCTGTAGGTGAATTCAATTGTTACGGAGAAACGTTTCAACCTCGGCTGGCATTGCTTGATTCTGATGCAGGAATTAATGAAAATTTTACGGCCTCCAGAGGGTACGCTTCTCCATCAGGTTCAATTCAGCAGGCATTAGTTCTGAAGGATGGGAGAATTCTTCTTGTGGGTAACTTTCCCGGTAAGCTTAAGTGTTTATTAAAAGATGGATCTGTGGATTCAGGTTTTGTTCCTGAGAGTATTAATGGAGAGATAAGCAGCGCAGTCATTCAAAAGGATGGAAGGATACTGCTAGGTGGTGATTTCACTAAAGTTGGTAGCAGGGAAATGAATGGAGTTGCTGTTCTTAACCGAAACGGTTCGCTCTATAATGCTTTTGATCCAGGTGCTGGCGCGGACGGTCCAGTGACTAGAGTTCTGTCACTGCGTGATGGAGGAAGTGTTGTGTTAGGATCTTTTAGAAGATTCGGATCTCAGGAGCGTGTCGGGATAGTTAGGCTAATGAAGGATGGCTCTATGTTTTCTGGCTATGAGAATAATGATTTAGAAATCACTTCGATTAATTCAACAAGATAAAAATAAATAACAAGGAGGAAAAGAGTCTTTTGATTGAATGACGCTATTTCTATAACCGCGGAATCACCACACAAATGGAAGGAGTAACAGACAAATGTCCGTTAGGACAAAGGCTAATTGAGTTGGCTGAGGGAGAGGGTATCTCGGATTTTTACATTACTCCTTGGGAGCCTCTTGTTTATAGGCAAAATGGGGAGTTGCTATTTGATCATTTCATATATCAACCTGATCAAGAAAGTCCGGTAATTCCAGGTTGTTCAGATTATGCTCTAATGATAGGCAATTGCCGTTTTCGTGTTAATAAAATGGTAAGTAGAGGGCGATATCGCTGGGTGCTGCGTCTCTTGCCCACTGAAATTCCTTCATGTGATGATATTCGGGTTCCGAATGCAGCAGTTAAAGCTTTTTTGCAGGCGAAGAATGGACTCTTTTTGATTTGCGGAGCTACAGGTTCAGGAAAGACAACTACGATCGCCTCTTTAAATTTACATAGGGCACTTCGCCGACGTGAACATTTCATTACTTTCGAGGATCCGATCGAATATATTTATCCCACTAAGAGCATTCCTTCGTTGATTTCACAAAGGGAAATTGGGGAAGATGATGAGGATTTTGCAGAAGCTCTTAGGGGGTCCTTGAGACAGGCTCCTGACGTAATAATGGTTGGAGAAATCCGTGATGGCGAGACTGCCGAGATTGCTTTACAGGCTGCTGAAACTGGTCACGTAGTAGTGGCGACACTACACACTTCAAGTGCAGCTCAGACAGTTCAGCGATTTTTGAAATTGATACCTTCCGAAAGGGTTGAAAGTGCTCAGAGTACTTTGGCCGATATTTTACGAATGATTCTTTGCCAGAGGCTAATGTTTGATGAAGAGAAGGGAAAGAGGTTTGCCACGCACGAAATGCTCCTTCAATACGATTCGGTATCTAATCTAATCCGTAGAGGAGAGTATAAGAAGTTAGATCAGGAGCTTGAGACGGGTGCAAAGCGAGGGATGTGTAGTTTCGAGACAAGTCTAAGTGATCGTCTTGCGGAAGGGTGGCAGCCTACATTTAAGGAGCCTACAGGGTTTAGTTCTGAGGAAGTAAATGAATTTCTTCATTATGAAGAAGAAATAGAATTGGAGATGACAAGATGAAATTATCAGACATTACAAACGTACTTAGCTTTGCTGCTTTTCGCCCTGATCCAGATGACAGTTCCTCTATTTGGAGAAAGAGGTTTCCAAATAGGCAGACGCTATTATTAAATTTTAGTAAGGAAGAAGTGAGTTGGAGGAGCGTTAGCAAGGATGGAGTCCTTGGAGAAGAAAATTCTGTCGTCGGTCCCGTAAAAGAAGTTGTCCAAGACATGAGTGACGATTGGCTGGATCTAACTGATGGTGGGTGGTGTGCAGTGTCTATTAATCATAGGTTTGTGATAAGTCTTGAAACAAATTTAACGAGAAAGAATGGAGCGAGTGAACTTATTAGAACCAATCCTAAGGCGGTATTAGGATCGAAGTCTGAGCGAGGAAAAAGGTATGCGCTAAAACATAATGCTGAATCTAATTCGAGTATACTTTTAGCCGTAGATGAAGATTATATAAAAGAAATAGAAACTCTTTTTAAGAGTTCCGGATTAAAAGTCGGTAGGATTTGTTGTGGAATTTATGGAATGCTTTCCGAATCCCTTGACCAAATAACTGAAGCTCAAAAGGATTATAATGAGAATGGATCCGAGCCTCTAGGTGATATTGTTCTAATTACTTGCTGTGAAGGTTCGGTATGCATTTTGAAAAGCGACCAAGAAAAGTGGATCGAGTTACGGTCAAGAAACAGTCTGTATGCGCAGAAGGACTCAGAGCCTTTAAGGAAAATCATTGCTCCCATAGTGGAAGATCTGGGTTCGAATGCGCAGATCGTTTTGTCTGCTGATGGGGCAGTTGAAGGTATTAACCAAATGCTTAGGGAGCTTGCTCCGAACGTTAGGATAAATGATATGAGCGATTCATATGGTTTGTGGAGCTTGCTTAAAAACAAATAGACAATGAGTATGAGTGCTAAACCTTTTCATGACATAAAGACTGAGCGGCAAGATATAACAAGGCCGTTGCCGAGGCTTCTTATTCTGGTTCCTGTAATGTTTTGTATTTCTTGTGTGGCGGCAATTGCTTTGAATCTTTTGTTTTTCTTTAAGATAAAAGAATCAGAAGCTGCAAAGGTTGAGTGGCAGGGGAAAATTGAGGAAGAGACTTTGAGAAAGTCAGAAACTGAGAAGCAGATTGGATTAATCAAAGATGAGGACCGTCGTGCCAAGGATGTGTATGATTGGGCCGAGGGGTCTAGGCAGATTCAGCCTTTAGCTGTTGGAGTAGCGCGCAGTATGGGCGTCAAGAGTTCTATTGAGGAATTGTCTCTAGTTAGGGACATGGAAAACCCTCATCAGATTAGAATCGGATTAGATTTTGTTAATGGGGGTCAGAAGCAATTGGATTCAACTCTATCGGCAATTAATGGCCTTGGATATCGTGCATATTCAGCAAATCAAACGTCGGGTCAGGGAGGGCAGGTTGATTACCAGGCAACTTTAATTTGGCAAAAAGTTGGCAACAAGAACAACAACTTAAGTTTGAACAATAATGAATAATAAACATTTTGGCTGTTTGGCTCTCGGGCTATTTATTCTGTTAATGGGGCATTGGACAAATGCTTCCTACAAGAAGTTGCGGTTAGCTCGCGACGCTGAGGAAATGTCTAGAACGGCATTTGATGGGGCTGTTTTCGCTCGAAGCGCGGAGCAGCGTAAAATGGTTATTCTAAAGAATAACACTATAGATTCTAGAGAATATTTAAATCAATGGGAGCCTTATATTAGACAGGCAAAGAATGCACAGTTCGGAGAGGCATTAATTAATCTTCGTATAAAGCAAGCTGGGATTATTACTTTATCACAGGTCTATGAAACGGTTGATTATGTGAAGGGTGGCACAATTCCTAAAACTTTAAATGCGAAATTAGTTTTCGAAGATGATTACGTAAAGACTTTGAATTGGTTGGCAGATCTTGAGGGTAGCTTACCAGCTATACGTGTATCTAATTGTAAGTTATCCAAGGGACAATCGGGGAATGATATAAAAATGGAGTTATCACTTGATATTCCAATAATAGATTCAGAGAACGGAAAAGATTCTCAAGCATAGAAGACAAAGTTATGAGGGTATTTCAATTAACTACAATATTTCTAATTATTTTTCTTTTGCGATCAACTATGGCTGATATTCCGTCAGTCGATCTTTTGTCTTCTGGCAGCATAACTAAAAGTGCCGATGGCTTTGGGGTCTTGCCCAAGAAAAAGAAAGATGCACTCAAAGGACATTTACTCGTATCAAAGGAACGAAATCCTTTTGCAATAAGAGCAAAAGAAGAGCAGATAATCTCTGGCGCTGATTCGCAGACTGAAGAAGCTAAGATTCGGTCTGTTTTGGATAAATTGCACGTGAGTGGTGTGGCAAAAGGGGCTCATGGTTATAAGGTGCAATTGGGTGGAGTAATTCTTGTTGAGGGTAGGAAAATACCAAAGCTCATTAATGAACAGACTGACGATTTAATAGTTACAAAGATAACGCCTTCTATGATTGAAATTACCTGGGCAGGTGACGAAGAAGCTGATGAGCCCAGGCAATTAACAATAGCCGTAGATCTTGAACCCAAGGTCGGCATCGTTTTGCCAATCCCTTCAAATGATAATTCATCGAGTTCATCTCAGCTTGTCTACTTGAATGAGGAGGATCCAGAAACTGATTAATGAAGGTGTCCTTTCACAGAGCACGGCAATTACCATCATTGTCTCGTGATTTTGGGTTTTCGCTAGTGGAGGTTATGATTGCTTCTGCAATTGCGGCATCAGTCTTAACGGGGGCGGCTCTTGCGTATAATGCAATAGGAATGAATCAGCGTAAGGTTTCTACTATTGTATCTATAGAAATTGGTCAATCATCTGCGAGAAATTATTACGATATTAATGGAGGCACTGTAAATACTTATAAGGCTCCAAGTTATGGGCGTGCAGCTAGGGCAGACCGTGTCCGCAGCCGATTCTGGGATGATGTATCTCATGCGTCTGCTGTGTTTTGTCTTGCGAGGGGTGGATTGAATTCATTTCGCCCAGTGTATATCCCCTTGGACGGTGAGATTGATGGAAGAACTTTGGATTCTCCTGAATCATTCAGATTGCATCTTGCCAAAGTGATGAGTCAAAGCTCATCGGTATATAAGTCATGGAGGGGAAGTTCTTCATTTAACAATGGCTCAATTTTTATTTTACAGCCCAGTGGGTTCCAGGATTTTCTTGCTGTTAGGGCTATTTATGACATCGATATACAAAGTACAGCCAAACCACTAGGCACCTACGCAAGTGTAAAACGTTATTCCTGGAATGAGCTAACCGATTATTATGACGTTTTTTATCCTGATGATGGGAATGGGGTTCCATTTCAACCATTGTTTGTTTTTCATGAGAGACGAACAAGGCTAATACATAGTGAAGGCCCAATGGACAATTTTAAAACGGCGTCTAATATGCCTTTTTATTTTATTTGGTGGCCTGACCCTGCAACTTCAAGCCTAGGTAGATCCAAATTGTTGTCTGAATTTTCTTCTGATAGAAGTTCTGAATTTGGAACGCCTAACCCTTTGCCTGCATATTCAGACATGGCAGGAAGAACGAATTATTTTTTTACGGTTCCTTTATACCCTTCAATGTAAATGCTGCTAAATGAACTTAAATAACATAGGGCCAAGGCCATTAGAGACTGGAAGTACAATTCTTATGAGTCTTGTCGTTATGACTGTAGGCACAGTAGGCTTGGCTTCTTGGATCTCATTGTTGTCTGCTCGTTCTGCTCATATTAACAATAAGGAATATGTACTTTCACATCAGATAGCAGAATTAAATTCTCGGTCAGTAGCAAAGGAGTCATTATATGGCAGAGATTTGACCATTAAGCAGAGCGCTCCACGGTTGATTTCTATGCCAGATGACGATAGTCGGACTATTATACCTGCTATAGCCGAGTCTGCTCTGTCTTCGACCACAACGACTAATAGCATTGTATCTATAGGTCAGGGCAATGGTCATGGATTCCAAGTCGCGGTTCCTGTTTCAATGAATGTGGGGAGGAGAGGGGTAACAGCGGACGGGACGAGATTACCCGCATCCCTTTATTTACGTAATTACCTTCTCAGGAGCCGATCAGCTCAATTGTCTGGAGATTTAATTGTCATGCATCGGCCCGAATCAAATGCAGAGAAGGGGCAACGGCTCTCAGGTAATATAAAAGTTTATGGGAATACATTGATTTGGGCACCAAAAAATATTTTCATAGGTGACTCATTAAGAACATCTACTTACATGATCCCCACCATTAGTGAATTTGATGGCGGCAAAGCTATTAGAGGTTTGGACGGGCAGCATTTTCCGCCTTCAAATTTCGCCATGATAGCTATGACTAGTGGAGCTGCGAGTTCAGGGCCTGTCTTCTCAGGGAAAATAGATGCTATTGATCCTAGTAACACAGGGACATGGTCAATGAGAAAATCTATAGAGAAGATTGGATGCACAAAGGTAAGGGGCAATGCCACTTATAACGATGGGCGTGGAGTTATTAGCAATGGGAAAGGTAAGATTGAAATAGACTTAGGATCTCCATTCCTCCCTAACATTCATATCGAAGACAATGTTAGTGAAGTGCATTTCCGCGGTCAGTCTAATTTTGTTTTTAGTCATGCTGATAGGCTTCCCGCTGTGGCCGTTATAATTACTCAGTCAGCAGAATCGGCATTGGATCTTAGTAGAATTTATTTTCACGGTAAGAGTAACCGCAGGCTAGTAGTTGCAGTAAAAAAGAATATCCAATCTAGTTCTAGGGAAGTTCAATTTGCTTTCACTGAAGCGTCCATTAATCCGCTGTGGAGAATAATCCTAATTGCAGAAGATACGTCTCTCAAAATTCTCGAAGAACAAAATCCTGTCGGGAAGGTGACGATACAGGGGGGCATTGCAACAGATCAATCATTTGAATGGTCTGAAAATGGAAATAAAAAACTCCATGTCATACGTGAGCCTGAACCTAAATTTTTAGAATATTTGGCCCCACGTTCGGCATGGCTTGAAAGCTATCCTAACACAAATTGATGAGATCTTGTTTACAGCGAGGCGCCCTATTTCAAAGGGCATATAGTCTCATTGAAGTTCTCGCTGCAAGTAGCATTATTGTCATTGCGTTGGGCGCAGCGCTTTCTCTAGGAATTGCAACTGTATCACAAGAGGAATCAGGGAACCGAATTGCCAGAGGTCTGTCCATACAAGAGAACGCTGCAAGGCTATTTAGATTAGGTCTCAGTCCTGAGGAAATTATTCGATTGGTGCCATCAGACCCTTGCGTTGAAGGGTTATCAATCTCAACGCCATACTCCGTGATGGCTGGATCAGTTTCTGTTATGGCATCAGATATTGATTTAACTGTAATAACAAATCCTTCTAAAGTGCGATGGAAATCAGGAGCATCGAATAGTAATAAGTTAGAAGATCAGGCAAGAAGGGCTTTGCCAAAAATTACTGTATATCGACCACATACACGAGCTGGTCATTAATAGAAATCTAATTGAAGAGTCATGCTTAAGAAAGTTGCATTAGCGAATACAAATACTGGGAGGATCAGTCTTTTGATAGTTGATACAGATACTGATGAGAAGGCAGTTTCAGGCGCAGGTAAAGCTGCTAATGAACTGGCTAAGGTGTCAAGTATTTGTGGATTAGATGAATACGTTCATCGTCTCACAGGGAAAAAAGGTAATGTAGAAGACCGTGCAGCTTTATTTGCAGGAGTTGCTCGTTGTCTTGAGCGTAATATTTCGACAGTAAAAAGTTTTGAATTGCAGGCGAACAGGGTCAAGTCCCCACGTTATAGAGGAATCATAGCGGAAGTGGCACACCAGATCTCTGTTGGAGATAAGATAAGTGATGCTTTGCGGCTATTCCCCGATGAATTTGGTCCAGAAATAATTGCTTTAATTCAAGCGGGTGAGGAGTCTGGTAGGTTGCCTGAAATTTTTGCCGAGATTGGAAAGTCTTCAAAGAAAACATTGCGCATTATTAACAAGTTGAAGAAAGGAATGATCTACCCTGGAATTGTCATAACGATGGGTGTCGGCGTTGTTATTACAATGAGTTACACGCTGGTCCCTGCAGTTTCAAAACTATATGGGGATCTTGGAGCTGATCTTCCTGGTGCAACTATTATTATGATGAAGCTTTCGGACATGCTCATCAATAAGCCTTACGTATTAATGCTGCCAGTAGCTATACTCATGATGATTATTAAATGCTGGTCTAAGATTATGAAGAATCCGACCATTCAAAAAATCTGTGCGCATACACCAGCAGTAGGAGGGATCGTTCGCAAATCATCTGCAGCTGTCACTTTCCGCTGCCTTTCTTTGTTGCTGGAATCGGGAGTGAGAATTAGTAAGAGCCTTAAGATAACGGCTGATAGTTCTCCGCATGTTTATCATAAAGAATTTTTTGGAAGAGTATGTGATCATATTGGTGAGGGTCTTGGATTGTCAGAAAGCTTCCTGATGGAATCTCACTGGTTAGGGGATGACGGGCGGAACGTTTGTGGTGTAATGGAAATTGCTTCTGAGACTGGTTCGGCAACAGAAATGCTCGATGAAATTGCCGATGATTATGAAGAAGAGTTGGATACAATTGCTAATCAAATTGATAAGGTCTTAGAGCCAGTGACGATAGTTATTTTAGGGGCCCTAGTTGGTTTTCTTATTTATGCAATTTATTCACCTATATTTAATTTAGGGCAGCACATGTTACCTGGCTCGAGTGATGAGAATGCTCCACCGGCCAAAGTTCAGGTACACCAATGAGGCTGCGATAATAGAGCGGAGATTGGCTTAATATATCGGAAAAATATGGTTAAAGACTTTTAGAAAAACTATAAATATTTGTTAGCATAGGTTTATAATAAACTATATTAAACATAAATACTATAAACATTATAAAAAACGTTTGCATAATATTTGTAAATGTTATAATTTCCACAAAGGCAAAGAAAAGCCACGCAAAAAAATACTTAACTAAAGAAAATCATTATGAAGACCAATATAGTCAAAAACGTTAAGGCTGGCTTCAGCCTTGTAGAAATGCTCGTTGTAATCGCAGTTATCGGAATTATCGCCGCTATTGCTGTACCCACTATCGGAAATATTACAGAACAAGCTAATAACAGTAAAGCTAAGCGCAATGCGCAGAATCTTGCATCAGTGTGTGCCTCGGCAGTAGCTGCTGGTGCTGATCTTGGTTCAGCATCATCCGTTAATGGAATTGTAAATCAAATTGTTAGCCCTGGTCTAACAGGTGGTACAGATTCTGGATTTGATAGCACAGTTTTTAAAGTTCCGAACCTTTCGGATGAAGAAAAAATGGCAGCTTCACAGCATCTTTCATATGATGCACAGGCTAAGATGATCGTTTATTCTCCAAGATAACATAAATTTAACATCAAAGTATGAGATAGGGGGCTCCTCGACGTTCAGTTGAGGAGCCCTTCATTCAACAAGGCCTAAGGAATTACAAAAAATATAATTAAAAATGAAAGTATCAAAGAAAAGCAACGGTAGTGTAGTTGGATTTTCTTTGGTCGAGTTGTTGTTGGTTCTTGGCGTCATTTCGATTATGGCCGCTATCGTCATAAATTCATTTTCTAATGCGGCGCAGGATTCTAGAAATGTTGTTGCTAGGCAACAGCAAGCGACGCTTCAATCTGCTCTTAATAATTGGGTTGCTGGCCAAGTTGGGGGTTATGACAGACCAGATCCCAATAACCCTAATCTTGTAATTGAAAGGACCGTGTCTTATGTGAGGAACAAGTATAATTATGCTGCCAATTATTGGACAGAAGCCCCTGTATTACCGAGGAGTTCGCGCAGTTTAATGGGAGTTCAAGGGAGGTTGGATTTGATAAAGAATTATCTGGATGAAGACACTTATGATCATTTTATACGTTCCTCATCTCAATTTTCTTCAGCTAAAATTCTTAGTGGAGCGATGCGCAAGACGGGTCAATATCTTATGCTCTCTGCGTGGGAATCTCCCGGCAATAGTAATAAAAATACATATCCTAAAGTTGATTTGTTTCCCTAATTAAATGAAAGAAAAAACAAATATATGTATCAAAAGGAGAGGGTTTTCCCTTGTGGAAGTCTTGGCTGCCGTGGCAATAATTGGCATCATTACATTTCTTGCGATTCCTAACATTGTTGCTGTTAAGCAGGACAGTGAAACGAACATGGCCATTTCGAGGGCAGAGGCTCTCAACATTGCGATGGTCAGTTATGTGCAGGCGAATGGGCATGAAAATGCGAGTGACTATTGGGGGCAGCAGGTCAATGCGCAGGGCCGATATGCTCTTCTGTCTTCTTACCTTGCTTTTGCACCCTCGAATTTATTCGAATATATGCCTTCTGGATATCAAATAATATTACCAGGGAATCTCGGGCGTATATCCAAGGTCCAACTCGACGGTCCCAATGGTGAGATTTATTATTAAATGTGAGGTGTAAGAAGTTTTCTTGATCTGTTAAAAATGCTTAATAAAAAATACTCCTTTGTCGGCAATCAAATCCGTGCGTTCAGTATTGTTGAACTAATGATTGTCGTAGCGATGTTGGGCATTGTTACAAGTATCGCAATTCCTCAACTCGTTGGAGTTCTGAGTAATTCAAAGGAAGTTGTAGTTAAGGACTGCGTTGAGACCTTAAATAAAGCAATAAAAAAGCACAGTCAGCTCAATTATGAAATACAGATAAGTAGAGATGATTCTATGGCTGGTGAAGAGGTTTCTATTATTAGAACGTTGCAATGGAGAGATAATGATTCTCCTGCTCCTGGAACTCCTTTCTTAAAACCGAATTGGCATCCTGTTGTCAGTTCTGCTGTTTCAGATTATCGAATGCAATGGAATGGCAATGAGTTTGTTGCAATATGGCCAGGAGAATCTGGTATTGGAGTGTGGGTGAAGTTTGATGGATCTGATTATGGGCTAAATTACGAGTTCCCAAAAAATTATGTGCCTGTTGGGCGTTGAATTTAAACAATTAAAAAATGAATAATCTTGAAGAACACGGCTTGAGTTCACGTTTTCTGGTTACGGATCTTGATGGAGATTCATCTAAAGAAGTCCAGAACGATGATGGAGGTCTTAATGGTCAGGGCGAAATGAGTTCTTCAGCTTTTAATTCTGAAGGGCTAGATTTGGATCAAATTGCTAGTCGTTCGGGGCTTCCTCCTGTAGAGCTTCCACGGGCATCATGTTCTGCTGATGCGGAAAATTTGCTGAGGAAACTAGGTCGGATGGCTGCCGGTGATGAGCCTTGGATTCCGATAGGGACTTTGGGCCCTTTGCCAATTCTTGGTCATTTTAATCCTGCGTCTGATGATACTTGGGGTATCCCTGACTACTTGTGTGTTAAAGTTGTGATATCTAAATCAAGTTATGCAACGATATTTGAAGATCTTCAGTCGCGGTTAGATTTTAAGCCTTTATCCGCTATCAGCCCTCTCGAAGAACTGATGCCTCCTCCTGCCTCCGCTGAGCCAAATTCAATATTGAATTGGTTTTCTAATAATTACCCTCTGTCTGATTCAGAAAAAGAAAAGTGGCATGCTCTGACTGTTGATAATGAAGGTATAGAGGTTCAGTGCTCAACAGATTATAAAGGGTTACCACGCCATTATGGGGTAGCTTTTTTCTACTTATTAAATGGTGAATTATGTTTTAATCCTGATGAGGTCCCGAACCAAACTTCTTTTGCTGAGCAATTATTGGAAAAGCATGTCGTTTACCCTATGCATGAAGGTGACGGTGTTTTATACCTCTTATGCGAAAATGAAAAAGTATACGGGTTTGAAGATGAGTGGTTGTCAGATGGTCATGATGGAGTCGAGATAATACCAATTCTAGCTGATGGGGATTCAATTCGTTCAGCTATAGCAAGAAGCAGGGGCAGGGGAGTTCAAAGGCAAGACATTATAGAATCTGGTGAACTTTACTATTCTGAGGATCAAAATCTTCTTGAAATTGATCCAGTGGACATTGCTGATTTGAACCCATCTAACCCTAACACTTCTCCTGAAGATGTGCTGAAGTGGATATTGTTTAGAGCGATTTCGAGTCGTGGTTCTGATTTGCATGTGGAAAAATATTTTAATACGGCTCGATTCAGAGCGCGGATCGATGGTTCATTGAAAGTTATTCATTCTTGCTCAGAGGAACAGTTGCCACGGTTTATTGCGTTATTTAAAAATTACTCTAACATGGGGCATCAGCACCAGGATCTCCAAGACGCGAGGTTTGGATTGAAGATTGGACAAAAGCGAATTGATGTTCGTGTATCCGCAGTGCCATGCCGGAAGGAGAATCAGAAACTGACCATGAGGTTTCTGGATAAGCAAGATGGGATCAAGGAGTTAAGTGAATTGAATATGTCGGAACGCCAATTGGGGATTGTTAATTCGACAATGAAGAGAGACCAAGGGCTTGTCTTAGTCACGGGGCCTACAGGTTCAGGTAAGACGACCACTCTCTATGCTTTTATTAATTCGATTAATGAAGACCATATGAATATTCATACGATAGAGGATCCCATTGAATATGAGATAGAGGGAATAAATCAGACTCAAACTGATGAGTTTCATGGTATCAATTTTGCAACGGGTTTGCGGGCTTTGTTGAGAGCGGATCCTGACGTCATATTAGTTGGGGAGTCACGAGATGAAGAGACGGCTACGGCTGCCATAAACTCTGCCCTGACTGGTCATTTGGTTTTGACTACTTTGCATGCGAATGATTCGCTTAGAGCTGTTTCACGCCTAATATCAATGGGTGTAGAGCCGTATTTATTAGCGGATGCTCTTGCTATGAGTCAGGCTCAACGATTAGTGAAACGACTTTGTGGATATTGCAAGCGTCCGGTACCAGCTTCACGAAAATTGCAGGAATTCTTTTATAAAAACCAACTCATTAAGAGCCCGATGGAAGATCCTATTTTTGTTTCATCAGGTTGTGATGAGTGCAATGGGACTGGATACTTAGGTAGAGTTGCTTTGATGGAAATGTGCCCTGTTAATGCTAACATTGCAGAAATGATAGCGTCAGGAACTCCTATGGCTGAAATGCGAAAAGAGGCAGCAAAGGATGGTGTCTTGTCGCTTTACCAGGAAGGAATGCTGCAGGTAATGTCTGGGAACACGACGATGGAGGAGATCGCTAGGCTAGCTCATTTCGGCGTCATGAGTTAATTGTCATTGCGTGGGCGGGAAAGAGTGAAGCTGCCATGGTCTCCTCGATCAGATTTGTACGTGGCTCTTAATTTATTTGGGGAGGCGGTACCACTGTGGGTGAATTTGCCGCCCAAACTTCCAAGATCCTTATCTCCTTCGAAGGTCCATGTCTTATCTATGTTTTTGACCTTGCAGGTTATTCTAAATCCTCCACTAATTACTTTTGCCCATGTGGCCCAATAATAAAACTCATATTCGCCGTTATCAGTTTCTTTGATAATACATTTTAATTTGCCACCATGACCACTGGGTCCGCTTTCCCAGGAACCGACCCAGGAGCCTTGCAAATTATGGTGAGGTGGCAGGATTTCATTTTGAGCTTTTTCCCACTGCTTTTGATATTTTGCGCAGCCGGAACAAGCAAAGAATAGAGAAATTGCTAAGCCTATTTTATGCATTTTATTAATAATAATAAATGATTCTAGTTTCGTAAGGGAGAACGGTTTTCTTTTTTTTGTGAAAAATTTACTGGATGAAATGTGAAAATCATAATAATTTTAATTAACGGGCATAACTGGCTCGTTATCAATGCATGATGCCTGCTTTGACAGGCATCGGTGGGCAGGGATAGAAGCAAATAAATAACTGCATATTATGGCAGAAGAAACTACAACTGAAATCCTTAAAGGAAAAATTGAGAGCCTTGAGGAGAGGGTTAACGTTCTCGAGGCTAATCTCCAGGATGAGAGAGAGGATCTTGAGAAGCTCAAGGAAGTTGCTGATCAAGATCACAAGAAGCTTGAGAGCATAAAAAGCGTTAAGCCTCCTACTCCAACTCCGGTAACTCCGGTGGGCCTTTAAGACTTTTCCTTTAGACTTAAAAATTTTGCATTGTCAGTAGCAATGACAATGTAGGGGGTAATTTTTATCTATGGGTTGGTTCTTAATCGAGCGATTTCAACATGATGTCGTAAACTCTATTAACCATATTTTTGCTTTCATCAAGCAATCCAGCAGAAAGAAGGGCATTGTCCACGATTTGCTCGGCAATCATCGGAGCTAGATCTGATCGGCTCTGACGGACCTCATGCAGTTTCTTAATGAGGTCATGCCGTGGATTGATTTCAATTTCAACTGATTGAGATTGTGAAAAATCAGGGTTCATTTGCTGCATCATTTGCTTCATCTGCGGGCTCATACTTCCACCGGGCGTAAGTGCTGCGGCAGGGCTGTCTACTAGTCTCTTGCTCGATCGAACCTCAGCAATACGTTCTCCTAAAGTTTCTTTTATCCACTCGCACAATTCTGAGGCAAGTTCCTCGTCTAGGCTATCGCCTTCTGTTTCAATGTCATCTAACTCAAGGTCAGCTCGATTAATCGAAACGAGTTCTTTTTCTGAGAAGGATGTGAGTTGTCCTACTAGGTATTCGTCGATCGCTTCGTATAGGAAAAGCACTTCGAGGCCACGGGCTTTAAATGCTTCGAGGTAAGGTGCTGATTCGATGCTGCTACGGTCCTGTGCGATTTGGAAATAGATTTTATCTTGCCCTTCTTTCATCCTAGTTACGTACTGATCGAGACTGCTTAGATTTCCAGGCTCTTCAATAGATGTCTCAAATCTCAAGAGATTTGCTAGGTTGTCGCGATGGTCGGTATCAGTGATTACGCCTTCCTTGATGAAATTGCGAAATTGATTATAGAATGTTTCATAATTTTCATTGTTAGCGGTCGATTCACGTTCGAGGAATTTGATGAACCTTTTAGTGATTAGCCTATTTAATTTTTTAATTAAGGCGCTGTCTTGCATCGATTCTCTTGAGATATTCAATGGGAGGTCCTCACTATCAATGACGCCCTTCAGGAATCGAAGCCAATCAGGAAGAAGGCCCTTTGGTGTCCCATCGATTAATACCTTATTACAATATAAAGAAACGCCTGGGTCGACTTGGCCGAACCCAAGTTTTTCTGGGTTCTCTTTAGGGACAAATACTAACGAGTTTATCATTAACGGGGCATCTGCAGAGAAATGCATCCTATAAATTGGTTCATCAAAAGCCTTAGCGGTGAACTTGTAGAATTCAGTGTAATCTTCGTCTGTAATTTCAGACTTAGGTTTCATCCATATGGCTTCGACTGTGTTGATTCTTTCTCCGTTAAGAAGGACCGGAAATGGAACGAAGCTCGAGTAACTTTGCAGGATATCCTTGACCCTATCCTCCTTTGAAAACTCCTCATGGTCATCAGTCAAAGAGATTAAGATGCTCGACCCTCTTTTCTGTTCTTTCTCCTCTTGAATCTCATAGCCGCTCTTTCCATCACTTGCCCAGGATAGGGGTTGTGAATCTTTTTCCCATGAGCGGGTGAATACTTTTACATCATTACTGACCATGAATGCACTGTAGAAACCTACTCCGAATTGACCAATGAGGTTGGTTTCTTTTTGATCAGAATCTGACAAAGAATTAATAAACTTTTTTGAACCAGAATGAGCAATGGTTCCAAGGTTCTGGGTTAGCTCATCTCGATTCATTCCTATCCCATGATCGGTTATTGTGATTGTTTTTTTCTCTTCATCTGTTGTTATGTTGATTGCTAATTCTAATTCCGGGTCGAGCACGGATTTTTGTGTTAATTGGGTGTGACGCAATTTCTCAAGAGCATCAGCTGCATTTGACACTAGTTCTCTGATGAAAATTTCTTTGTCCGTGTATAAAGAATTGATTACGATGTCCAGTAGTTGTTGAACTTCTGCCTGAAAATGATGCTTGTTACTTTCTTCTTCGCTCATTAGGAGTGGATCTTATGTCTATTAACCCAGTTGTCAAAGCCGCATTGAATCCTGCGATGTTGTTTTTAACTCTTTTCTTGAATCCAAGAATCGCTAGGGAGGTGATATGGTCTGAATGTTTCCAGATAACCTTCTTGTTCGCTATAGAAAAGGGCGCGGTGCATGCCGATGCTGCTAGCTTTAGTTGAATCAATGAGAGCAGCGGAATCATTAGCGCTCATTTGGAAGAGTATTCTCATTTCAAATTCACTCAAGGCTTTGCGACTAAGGGCCCTGCCAATGTTATTATAGCTATCAATTGCAACGATCAGATGGATCCCCAGCGGAGGCCCTTCTGTTATGATTTCATTTAAAATTAATGCAGGATTCCCCTCCTTTGATGAATCGTCAAAAGAGTATGCAAGCTCTTCATCATATCTTAATTTTTTGAATTTCTGTAGGCCATTAATGAAGATGAAGACAGGCGGTTCGTTTTTATTAGTTGAGCTTTCGCGTCTTTTTATTTCCTGTCCAATGGATTGAATTAGCTCGCTAGCATCCTGATCAAAGTTGGTGTCAATTTTAGAGGATATTGACTTGATGTATTTTGCAATCGTGTCTCTTTCATTTGAGCCTTGAGGATTGCTATCTATAAAAACGAAACTTACATCATCGTTGCTAAATTGTGCAGAAAGAGAAACTATAGCTATACTCATAATAGCCATGATTGCATCATCACGTTGTCCAACTAAGAGTAGATGGTTGCCGCTCTGACGCTGAAAAATGACTTCTGTAGGACCTTTTATCGCATTGGGCGCACCTAGCCATATTTTCGGGTTACTAGGAGACGTGGGGACTGACTGTTTTAATAATGCGGCAAGTTCTCTATTCTCTGTAACGTCAGCAGGGGCATTGCCTTCAAATACAATTGGAGCTCCTTGTTGATTTCCTGTCGATTCATTCAGTGCATTGATATGATCTAGGTGTGAGTTTCGTTCTTGCTCAGAGAGCCAGACCGTTTGGAAAGGGCTATTACCTTCTATTGCTCCAGCAGAATCATTATAGATGCCTTCTCCAGGACGCGTCAATAAACGCGGGGCAGGGTTCCCTTCATCCATGATGAGATAAGCATCAGCTTCGTTACACATCAGTGCAATACGGATTACCATTTGGCCTAGAGTGGCTCTGGCGAGCGAATAGGCGCCGCCGAGCGTCTGTGAGCCGAGCACAACATGAATGCCGAAAGCTCGGCCTTGTCGCACTATGCGATCTAGTAGTACAGAGGCCTGTTGGGCTATTTTATCATCTTCCACAAAGAACTCTTGAAATTCATCTATCAATAACAGAGTTCTAGGCATTGATTCGCCGCTGGATCTTTTGTATCCCGCAATGTCCTGTGCTCCGACTTTTCGGAAAAGTTCTCCTCGTTCCTTTAGTTCATGGTCTAATTTTTGGAGAACACTCAAGCCAAATTCTCGGTCACTTTCTATCGCTACCACTTTAGCGTGAGGAAGTTTTTTGGCTCCATAACTTTTGAATTCAACGCCCTTTTTAAAGTCTACCAAATAAAATTCAACCTGATCAGGGCTGAAGTGAAGTGCAAGATTGGTGATCATTACGTGGAACAGAGTCGATTTTCCTGACCCAGTTTTTCCAGCAAGAAGAGCGTGTTGTTTTGTTCCTTTACCAATGCTCAAGTATTGAAGTTTAGTGGCTCCGGTCCTACCAATTGGGATTTTAAGCTCGTCGGAAGTGTCTCCTGACCAGTGTTCTCCATTATTCGGGATAATATGACTGAAGGGAACTTCGATACGGTTAGAGTTGCTGCTTTCGTCTCCGATCCGTTGGACGAAATCAATGGAGTCATTGCTGCCTGGAGGAGATTCCAAATGCAGGGATGTGCCTTTTTCCAATCCGTTGACTAGTGAAAGACTGCCCTCCTTATTTTGTTCAATGAGTATATGGGATTTCCGTAAATCATCTATATCTAGAGCTTCAGGTAGTGCTTGTCGTTTGTCCCAATGGATCAGAGTGTAAATGCCACACCTTGCTCCGTTTGCTGCGATGCTCATGAGTCCTCGCGCTGCGACTTCAGAGAAATTAGTTGGGAAATCAGCAATGACTAGGAAATGATACTTTTCTGCAATGTTGCCTGCTTTTTCATTATAATCAGTAATTGTTTCATATTCATTTCTGAGATACATCTGAATGACTTTCTCCATATGTTCATTCAGTTCCATTATGCGAGTTTCGATTTGTTCTCGTTGGGTCCAGATCCGCTTATTAATGATGCTGTCTTCATAATCAGACAAGTGAGTGATGCTTGCAAAGTTCTGACCTAATCCAACAGGATCGAAAATGCTGAAACTTAATTTACCTGCAGGAGCAACGGACAATAATCTTAGTATGATATTGTTGATAGAGTTCACTATTTTGCTGTCTCCCGATGATTCTGTTTCGAACAGAATGGAGCCGGATTGAGGGAGCCGGATATTTAATGGGACTTTCAAAAAATCAGCATCGGGCAATTTAAGGCTTGGACTCTTAGGTGGGCCTTCACCAAACAAGTTAGGATCTAATTCTAGTGAACCAAATGTTGCACAATGTGGAAAAGTATCTGGAGGAGACCAGGAATCGAGCCAAGATTTTCCCCATTCAGGAAATAGCTGACTAGTGGCGTTTTTTTCTTCGCTTAGCCATTTAGAAATTGTTTCAGTTTCGTTTTTCCATTCGAATACCAATTTTTCCCATTTATTTTTGTGTTCGATTTCAGCCTCTTCTATTTCGGAGTCTCTTACTTTAGCCAGTTTTCCCTTTTCTGATTCGAATTTACTGATTGCTGATGAAATGGAGTCTTCATTGGCTTTCTGGATATTTTCTAGATTTAGCGAATGAGTTGATGAATTCTTTTCTCTAAGTTTTTCGAGTTGTTTTTCGAGTTTCTTGGGTTTTCCCATGCCAATTTCTTCAGCATTTTCGATTGCGCTTCCCAAATGATCATTAAGGTCCTCGACGTATTTTTCTAGTCCTTCTTCGATTGCACTTTCCCTATCTTTTATCCATGAGTTTCGCCCCTCATCACACTGAACAATTGAAGCGCGGATTTGTATAAGTTGCTCTGATATCTTTTCCCCTGAATTTTTAGCTATCCCTGATGATCTAGCCTTGATGATCCAGAGACTTAAAAGGCAAAGTGCTACTATTCCATAACTGAGTAAATATTCTTTTCCGCTCCACCCTAAAATGTAATGACCAAGAGGGAAGATTCCTATAGTTGTTATGGGCGCCAGCCATTGTAGTGGAAGGAACCGGAAGACTTTAGGGATTAGATTTGAATCAAACTCTTTAAGTTTTTCATTTGTGGATTTTATTGTTTTCTCAATATTCGTACATATTCCAGGAAGGTCTGGTGCTTCCTTTTTCTTGTTATGACCTTGATCGGGTATTTCTTTTTTAAGTTTTCTGGAGACGAGTGGGAATCCTCTGAACGAGGCGAGGGCCTTTTTCCTTAAAATTTTAAATTCATGTACATGTTGCTGTAAAACAATATCAATTTCGGTCTGTATTTTTTTTGCTTCAGACAATGCCGTTTCATTTTTTCTTTTAGCCTCAAGGGTCTTTGCCTGAACTTCTGAAATCTTTCTACCTCTTTCAGTTTCTAGACTGGTGTTAGATTTGTTTAAGGCATTTGAGTGTGCCTCTTCGATGCGTGATCCTCTTTGGTTATAAAGATCCTTCGCTCTTTCTGTGCGATTGTGAAGAACGGATTGTGCCTCGGCTAAACTTCCCTGATGTGAAGCTTCAAGACCAGACAGTCCTTCTTCGTATTCACGTTTTGCTCTGGCTGTTCGGAGCCGGTAATTACTTTCAATTGAATCTTCACTTTCAGCGCAATCGATGACCGTTGAGCTGAAACGACGGACGATTTCTAATGTTGTATTAGTTCCTGAGGGCTTATTACTCACAATCGCGTTTAATTTTGGTAAGAATTTTATCGATTTCGTCTATGATACTTGATGTTGCTGTTACTGCATCGGGTAAAGGTGCAATATACTTTTCTTCAAATTCTTTACTTTTAACATCGGCCCAATAATTTTTGCATTGCTGCCAACTGACGTTCAAGTCCCGAACAGCTTTGTTGATTGTTCCTCTAGTTGATTTTACTGACATTTGTTTATGTGGAAGGAGCTGTCATTATGATTTATTTTCCGTTTCAGATTTGGGAATGTCTGAAGAATTGTTGTTTTGAACAGATGCTTGGGCATACGACTCTAAGGTTTCAATGGTACGGACGAGGTAATTGATAGCTTTTGGGTACTTTGTTGTCACTAGGTCTTGCAAAGTATCTAGTCTTCGAGCCAAAGGTTCTACGGTACTGTCGTAATCCCTTGCCCATTTTTTGATCAATCTTATTTTTTCATCTACTTCCTCAATTGCTCTATTTGCACGCCGCACGTTCATCTGGGCTTCGGTACTCGCGTCCTGTAGAGTGGATAATCTCGAACTGTATAGCTCCTGTTCAGCTTGTTCTAGTTTTCGTTCTCTTCTGCGTTTTTCGCTGATCCAATAATTGTATTGCTCGTCTTGTACCCAGTGCCTCGTTCGCCTCACGGTGTCACCTACTTCGTCAATCGATTTGGAAACGCGTTCCATAAAAATCACGAGGCTATTACGAAACGATTCCAAGGAATCGATTGAAGCTACTTTGGCTTGGTCTGCCATCTTCTATTAGCGTTGATCAAGGTACTCTTCGATTCGCCTTGCCTTGCGTAGCAGGAATGGTGAGTGCGCCTGTGAGACTTCAATGAATTTTCTTAAAGCTTTCATCATTCCTTCAAATTCTTCAGCGAATTTTACCTGCTCTTGATCTTGCCAGGTGTTACTGAGTGAGGAAAATCGGGCCTGCAAAGAAGCTGAACGTGCGGATACATCTTCATTGAAACGTTTAAGTTCTTCCGCAAAACGGCGAACTTCTTCTGGGTCCATTATTGCCTGAGCCATAATCTTTTTTATTTTTTATTATTTTGATTAAGATTTTAGTGTTAAAAACTGAAAAACGCCATGTCTTCTTAAGTTCTTTCTGCAGGAAGGCTTGAATTAGGTGTGATAAGTGGCTAATCCGTAATAGATCAATAATTATATTAATAATGATAGTTACTTTATCACCGGCAAAGACGATGGACTTTGAGGGTCAATGCCTTACTAAAAAGCATACAAGCCCAGATTTTATAGAGGATTCCGAGGAACTGATAAAAAATCTTACTAAAATGGGAAAGTCGGATCTTAGTTCGCTAATGAATATTAGTACCAAGTTGGCAGATTTGAATTATGACCGTTACCGAAGTTGGTCAGTGCCGTTCAGTGCCGATAATGCGAAACAAGCACTATTGGCTTTTAAGGGAGACGTTTACACGGGATTTGTATTTGATGAATGGCGAGCCGCCGATTTTAATTTTGCGCAAAAAAAAATCCGTATCCTCAGTGGTTTGTATGGATTGTTGCGTCCCCTCGACCTTATTCAAGCTTATCGCCTTGAAATGGGTACGAGACTAAGCACGCGTAGAGGGAATAATCTCTATGATTTTTGGGGCGATAAACTTACAGATGCCTTGAACGTGGCGACCAGAGAATCTAAGAGTAAATTTTTGATAAATCTCGCATCGAATGAGTACTTCAAATCTGTGGATGCAGATAATATAGAGGCCGAAGTGATTACGCCTACATTCAAAGATTTCAAAAATGGGAAGTATAAATTTATAAGTTTCTATGCAAAAAAAGCTAGAGGAATGATGGCGGATTTTATTGTGCGGAATAAGATTAGAAGTCCCGTGGAATTATTGAAATTTGATACTGATGGTTACTATTATTGCCAATCTTCTTCCACAGTCGAGGAACCAGTATTCCTTCGTGATTGAGTTGGTTTGCAATTCTATGGGATTGCCAATCTTCGAATTTTTTCTACGTACTTATCCATTGAGTGATCTT
>Ga0163108_10000043_pt1 | contig 78627 bp, 59 predicted proteins | sample Fk1155metaG_FD_109644 | JGI IMG/M metagenome (GOLD analysis project Ga0163108, IMG submission 109644) | Marine microbial communities from the Central Pacific Ocean - Fk160115 155m metaG | ecosystem: Environmental > Aquatic > Marine > Oceanic > Photic zone | place: The Central Pacific Ocean...
TGAAGGAGGAATCGCAATTACGACTGTTCCTTCCTACACAGTGTCAATGTGGGTTCAGGCCGATGGAACAATAGATAATGCTGATGACCGGATCTTCTCCGAAGCGATGTCGACTAATAATAATCCTCTATTTAATATGGGAACCAAAAACAATGGTTCTGACGGTACCGTTGATTTGTATGTGAGAAATGGAGGGGACACGGGCCACCAGTTCTCTAACGGAGAAGCGTTCGATGGGACTTGGCATCACGTGGCGTGGGTCGATAATGATGGGATCCTTGATCTTTACATTGATGGTGTCTTTGATAAGCAGTTCGATCACAGTGTAATCGGTGCATTCACTCCGGACACGACCACGATAGGAGGAATTCTTCGAAGCTCTGACTGCTGTAATTTTACCGGAAACATTGATGATTTGGCCATTTGGGACGAGGCATTATCCGAGGATGATATCGCCGCTCTGGCCAGTGGAGCCATGACTCCCGGAGGCCCTTCAGAAGATGATGATGAGGACGGGCTCCCTGACGCATGGGAGGAGAAACTCGTTGATAACCTTGAAGATCTTAATGGTTTAGCTTCCGGACCCGGACCCGGAGCAGGCACTGGTGACTTTGATGGTGACGGTCTAACGGACCTCGATGAGTACGAGGAGACGATGACTGATCCGACCAAGGCGGACACGGACGGTGACGAACTCGAAGACGGAGTCGAGACGGATACGGGGACTTATGTGAGTGCCACGAACACAGGTACTGACCCAAGGAACGCAGACACGGACGATGATGGTCTCACTGATGGAGTCGAAACGAATACCGGAACATTAATTGATAACGATGATACCGGTACGGACCCGAACAATGCAGATACAGACGGTGACGGGTACGCGGACGGTGGTGAGATCGTTGGAGGAACAGATCCTAATGATGAAAACAGTAAGGGTGCGATACCACCTCCATTCCTCTATGTGGACTTCGAAGCGAATGCGGAAGATATGAGTGGAAATGATAATAATGGTGAAGTTGATGGTGCAGTGAGCTTTGATGTCGAAGGCGCGCCCTCAGGATCCACCCCAACGACTGGTGCTAGCTTTACTGGTGGCCACCTTGATTTCTTTGATATCGATATGAATTCGATGATTCGTGACTTTGAGGATGGCAGCTATACATTTGCCTGTTGGTTAAAACCAATCGGCTCAGTCGGAGGTCAAGGATTTATATGGGGCCAAACCGAACAAGGAATTCATAATGGCATCCGCAATGGGGGCGTATTACATAGCGCTCATTGGGGAGCTGACTGGAACGCGACTACCCCCCTAGAAGCTGAAAAATGGGTTCACGCGGTATGGACCTATGACGGTGCCAATGACACAGCTGCAATTTATCTGGACGGTCAACTTGATGGAGGCCCACAGGCTCAGCGAGCCCCTAACGGCGGAGGTTCATTCTTGCTCGGTGCCCGGAATAATGGCAGTGAACAATATGATGGATATTTGGATGATGTGGTAATCTGGAGAGAAGTACTTCCGGAAGCAACGATTCAGGCACTGGCGGAAGGAACGAGCCCCATAGGTGCGACGCAAGAAGATGGAGACGGAGACGGTTTGCCAGATTCATGGGAAGAAAAATATGGAGTCGATGATCCTGAAGGAGACGATGACAATGATGGGCTAACTAATGCTGATGAATTTGAAGCAAGAACAAAACCGAACAAAGCTGATAGCGATGAGGACGGATTAAATGACAAACATGAACTGACTGTCACTAATACGAATCCATTAAATTCGGACTCCGATAGAGATGGAATTCTTGACGGTGCTGAAGTGACTGGTGGAACTGACCCTAATAAGCCAGACACTGACGGGGACGGTTTTGATGACAACATAGAAATTAGTCAGGGAACTGACCCTACAAATGAAAATGATTTTCCTCAGTTAGGACAGACGATACTGTTTATCGGCGGCCAAGCCGATGCGACTCAAGGAGCTGACGGGACCGTGATGAGTTTCCTTGAAGAAAGATATGGTCCGCAAAATGTTACTTACAAACAGGCCAATCAGACTACTGCAGGAGAAGAGGCAGAGTATGCCGTACTTGTCATTTCCTCAACTCCTGGATCAGGAGACATGCGGAATAAGTTCCATAATTCCACAACGCCAATCGTTAACTGGGAAGAGGCTATCGCGGACAATGGTGGAGGAGAATTTCAAGTCACTGCAGGCAGGACCAAAGACAATGTCGCTGAGGATCATGTGATAACGATACTCGAGGACCATCCAATAGTCGCTGGCTTCAATGTCGGTGATGATGTGACCATATCGACTGGCCAGACCGAGGTCTGGTGGTCAACGGGCCAACAGGCACTAGGTTCAATATCTCTGGCATCAGAGAACGAAGATCCTAGCAGGCTATTTCTTACTATTGTGGATGAAGGCGAAGAACTTAATGATGGAAGTGCGGCACCTGGTAAGCGAGTCATGCTCGGTATCACTGATATTACTTTCGATAACTTCACCGAGGACGGTAAGACTCTCATTGGCCAGTCCATTGATTGGGCACTTGGCATAGCAGGCGGAATCGCTCCTCTAGAATTCACTGAAATAATATATGATGCGGCTGAGGACACTTTCCGCTTCAAATGGAATTCTCGAGGCGGAAAAACCTATTCTCTATTTTACTCCGAGGATATGACACAGTTCGATGCTGACCTTGATGATTCAATCGAGTCTGGTGGAGATTTTACGGTTTATCCGGCCGAAGGTGAACCCGGACTGGAAAATCCTTTGGAAGGAATAGATAAGATATTTTTCAAAGTAATGGAAAACGAAGATTAAAGAATCTGAAGAAAAGAAAACCTAAACCGCTACTACCCTAAGTGGCTTGAGCTACTCAAATTGAATGCACTTTTCCCGTTTCATTCTGCTGGGAATCTTTTTGATCCCCAGCAGTTTCACCATCAGTGCTGAAAAAACAAAAGAAGAAAAATATCGAGAAAGCGCGTCCAGAAAAGAAGGGAATCTGGAAATTGGACGTGAGGTCTTTCAAAGTGACAGGGCCTTATGTTCTCAGTGTCATACTGTCGACGGCAGCTCGAAGAGTGTAGGCCCTGACCTCTTTGCAGCAGGTGATAAATTTTCGCGTGCTGACCTTATTAAATCCGTCATTGAACCTTCTGTCTCAATTATGACAGGTTATGATACTACTGTCATTGAAACGAAAGATCAGAAAGCATTCACTGGGATCCTAAAATCAACGACCAAAAAAGAAATTACCCTTTCCAACCTCGGGAACAAAATTACCACTATCCTCAAATCCAACATTAAAAAGCAGTACACAAATCCTGTTTCCTTAATGCCTGCCGGGCTACACGCTAAACTTGAATTACAAGAATTCACAGACCTGATCGCATATTTAGAAAGCCTAAAGCAACCCCAATCAGAGGGGCTAAATAAGAACGGCACACCTGAAAATATAGAAGCACTTTCCAAACAAATTAAACTTCTCCCTTTCTTTGGAAAAAATATTAATCTTGAGAAACCGGTATGGTTCGGACAGCACCCCACAATTGACGATACCTTTGTCATCGTCGAAAAGAGTAGAGCCTCTGTTTCTCTCTTGAAAAAGGATAAAGACGGTGATGAAAAGAAAAATTCCTTCGTTGCCATACCAAATGAAGTCTATGTGACAAATGATGAGGGTCTCCTTGGTTTCGCATTTCACCCTAAATTTTCTGAAAATCGGAAATATTATTTAATGTATGAGACAAAGGCAGAAAACTATAGAGGCATGGCAATCGGTGAAAGGATTGCCTCTAAAGACTTTCTAAAGGACTCTGGAAAGCCCACCAGAAAAATACTCGAGTTTGAAGTTACCACTCAGTTCCACCATGGGGGTGGTATAGAATTTGGTCCGGACGGTTATTTATATATTGGAATGGGTGATGGAGGCCCGCAAGAAGATCCGCTAGGCCATGCCCAGGACCTGAAATCATTTTCAGGAAAGATACTACGGATCGATGTGAACAATAACGAAGTTGGGAAATCCTATTTGATTCCGAAAGAGAATCCCTTTAACAATCACCCAAACAAAAAAGTCCTTCGTGAGATATATGCATACGGACTGCGTCAACCATGGAGATTCAGTTTCGACTCAGCTAATGGAGATTTGTGGGTAGGTGATGTTGGACAGAACCGTTTCGAGGAAATCACGATTGTTCGTTCAGGAGAAAATCACGGGTGGAACGTTTATGAGGGTTTTGAACTGTTCTCAACTCAATACAGGAAAGAGAATAGTAATTTTATTGCCCCAATAGTCTCCTTCCGTCGATCGCATGGAGTTTCCATTACTGGGGGATATGTGATCCGATCAATGACCAATGAAAAGAGTTCCTTTGAAGGCGTTTATATTTGTGCAGATTATCAATCAAAAAAGATATGGGGATTAACTCAAAGTAACCGGAAACTGGAAACTATACGACAAATAGGTCAATGCCCTGATCGTATCGTTGCCTTTGGCAGGGACCGGAGTCACAACCTTTACGCAATCGGTTACGACAAAGGAAGCATCTACAAATTAGATTTCAGCGAAGCAAAATTTAAATAAAAAGAACCTCATCTTTTTACCTGCCATGATCCGTCATGAGCTATGAAAACTCGCAAATCACCTATCTTTGCTGAAACGTTCCCTTCATTATCAACGAGGGTCTTAATCTGACTGGCCAATTCTGATGTGTCTTCACCCTCATCGTAAGGGCGAAAAACACTAAGCCAAACCAAGGGCTCACCCGAACTGAGAGTTGCCTTCGAAAAAGTATTCATCACATTGGCACCTCCAATATCTTGAGATGTTCGAGTCCTTACCTGTCCAACTTCTTGCCCCTTCTGTGGATGAAGATACAAAATAACTCTCTTTTTCTTTTTCTGCCACCAGGCATGGTCCCTTGCAGGAGCATCAAACCAATGAGACCCATCCTTTGAATTCTTATCCGTTACAGCAATGGACCAACATGGCGATGCAACGTATCCATCCACGTCCGAGCAAGGCACATAATAATCACGAACGATCATATATCCCTCCGCAGTAAGAACCGTCTGCCGCGACCATTTGCTATTGGCTCCATAATAATTGCGCATAGTGAATTGACCGAAAGAGTCCTCACCCTCATTCTCGGCCCGAAGATCCTCGCGTACGAGAATAGCTCCTCGGTGCCATAAGGGAGTAAAATAGCGAGGATTCGTTCTCACGTTGGGGGTAATGCCTCCACCTGATTTTCCTTTGAAATCATATGACATTCTAGTGAATTCGTTCTGCCCATCAAAATTTCCGTTAAGGTCATTGAGAACAAAAGCAATACCGTTCCCCTCTCCAACATCTCCCACCTCAATACATTTTCCGGGCCTTCTCCCATCTTCCACTATCTTGCAGGCGATGTCCCGCATCTTTCCAGTGAGTTGAACACGGTCCTGACCCTGAACTAACTCAATGACTAGATCATCAGAAATAGAATCGAAGGACTCTATTATTTTTTCACCCTTCGGCCCAGCAATCCTCAAATTTTGAATTTTGGTACCTGATGGGAACGGGCCAATGTGCAATGAATTAAGATTATAGTCGTTATTCAATTGCCAATAGCCATCCATGTTTCCATGAGAGTATCCAAGTTCAGGCTCATCGGTCCGACGAAACAATCCTACTTTTTTATCAAACTTCCAATTTTTGGAATCAGGTCCTTCTCTCGAATTTAGGGTCAGTTTTATGGACATCGAAGCCATCTTCCAGGCCTCCCCAGTCGGTTCACCCATACCTAATCCCTCTTTTATAGGGAACTTCATATCAGGCGGTAATACGGAGAGCATATCATAAGCAGTTTCACCGATACCCGCCCGACCACTCGTGTACTTACCTGACGTATGAAGAAACTTTGCACCGTCCACACAATATTCATAAATCTTACCGTCAGAATCATCACAGTAGTGCATGTAATTATTATTCCTGTCATAGATAAAAAAGGACACGAAGGGGTCTCCACTCTCCCTACTAGGGCACAAATACAAACGTTCAGGGATCTTATGTTTTAGAGGGCTGTAATAACTTATACCTGCCCCCCCTTGAGGGACCTTCGGTTCGATTCCTCTCTCAATGAACCAAAAGTATCTTTTCTTATATGCCTCAAGGTACTCTTTCGGAACCTTGCGACCTTGCGGAGGTCGACCACCAAGACAAACCTGCTCTGATGCCCAGAGAAACTCGGGATCTTTGAATTCTTTTGCCATACGGTACCAGACGTGCCCATCATTGACCTGTTCGGCGCCACTATAATATTCAGCATTCCAGGGATCAGTATAAATTTGTGCACGTTTTCCCTGAATAATATTCGCACTAGAATTCGGGTTACCCCTTACCCCACCACCATGCACATAATATAGATACCTTCGGAAATGAGAATATAGAAATTTTCTATCAGTCTGAAATTTGTTCATGCCGTAGGCCATGTCAATGAGGCCTTGAAGGTAAAGCGGACCATAAGGATAATAATTGGTCTCGGTCATGTCTCCATACTCGATTAATTCTCTCCACAAAGCATCAAGCCACGGCTTATGACGGACAGAGTTTGGATGCTGAGGAAAAATTCTAACAGCGAGAGCGGGTCCACCATTGATTCCATAAGGCCGATTATTGACTCCCCTCTCCAGTGCAGCATAGTCTTTGAAATCAGCTCGAAGACTGTGCATGACCAGCGCTCTGAAATTTTCTTTCTCATCTTCAGTGAGCATGTTTTGCTTCTTTAGTTCCTCGAAAATCCTCATCCTTCCACCACTTCCCCATGATTTATGATTATAAAACAGGGTAAATGTTATCTCCTCCCCCTTATCCTTTGCTTCCTGATAACGATCAAGAATACTTAACAGATAAGCACGAAGAATCTTTAATTCATTAGGGTCTTTCCTTCCGCTGTCGATGTACCTCTCTAGCAGACGGTCCCATTGCCAACCTCCACGATGCATCTGAGGGCTACTCTCACGGACCTCGGCAACCTGAGCTGAAATCTCTTTCTCAGAGTACTTGGAGTATGAAGAACGAGGATGATTCTCTTCAGGACCAAGAGATTGTGCCTCTGACAAAAAAACTGTCCAAAAAGAAAAAATGAACAGAGGACATACATGAATAATCACTTTTATCATTATGGACATTTTATAGTGAGATGCTCACTGTCTGACCAGTTAAGAATTATCAGGTTCAAAATTTAATGATGTGTACTTCTGATAGTCATTGCTATTTTCAGGAATTAAGACATAAAATTCTAATTACAATACAATGTCTAACGTCTTAACTGTTCTTCTTTTAACCCTGCTATCACTGACGCTATCTAGTGCAAAAAATGAAGCCGGAATTATTGATCTTTTCAACGGGAAGGACCTAGATGGCTGGGAAGGAATCGGTGGAGACGCATCAAAGAACTGGGAAGTGAAAGATGGAACGCTTTCGTGCACGGGCGGGAAAGGAGCTCAGTGGATTGCAACTAAACAGGAATTCTCCGACTTTGATCTTAGTATGGATTTTAAACTTCCAGAGAACGGGAACAGCGGAATTTTTATCAGAGCGCCAAAAGAAGGAACCCCATACGTTGATGGGATAGAGATTCAATTGCTAGATGATGCGGGTGAAAAATGGAAAAATCTCAAACCAAATCAATTCACAGGTGCAATATATGCGGCACTCGAGCCGAGTCACCGCGTTACCAAGGCAGCTGGTGAGTGGCAAAGCATTCGAATAAAATGCGCTGGTCCAAAGTGTATGGTCTGGGTTAATGGTCAACAGATCATAGACACTAAGCTAGATGATCTTGCCAAAGTTCATGGAAAAAAAATTCCCGGCCTTCATCGGACAATCGGAAGGATCGGAATGCAAAATCATGGAGACAGCGTTTACTTTAGAAACATCAAGCTGACCGTCATAGAAAAGGTAAAAACAAAGCCCCTCCTCTTCGCTTTCCATAATGGAGTCCATTTTAATACAGCAAAAGAAAAGGCCGACACACTAAAAGAATTAGGTTACGACGGTATAGGTTCCGCATATTTAAAAACTAAAGAACCTATCAAAGAACGGTTAGCAACTTACAAAAAGAACGGACTGAAAATTTTTAGTTTTTATGTTGGTGGTAAGTTAAAAATAAACGGTCACAATTATGATCCAGCAATCTCAGAACTGATACGAGAATTGAAGGGGACCGGCACAGTCATTGAGCTGTATGTTCAAGGAGATAAAAACAACAACACCGACGAAGAGGCTGTAAATTTTGTTAGAGAAATTGCAGGGCAAGCAAAGGAATCTGGTCTTAATGTAGTACTTTACCCTCATGCCGGTTTCTACATAGACCGGATCGGCGATGCCGTCAGGATTGCTAAAAAGGCAAACCAAGAAAATGTCGGCGTCATGTTCAATCTTTGTCATTTCCTGCAGGTCGAACCAAAGAGTGATATGAAAGAAGCCATTGAGAATGCTGCACCATTTTTATGGCAAGTAAGCATCAGTGGCGCTGAAGAGGGTAGCCGTTCATGGCAGAAACTAATACAGACTCTTGACCGAGGTGATTTTGATCAGTCTAAGCTAATGAACATTTTGAAGGGTGTCGGATTTAATGGTCCGGTAGGCCTACAATGCTATGCTATCAAAGGTGATTCGAGGGAAAACCTAAAACGATCCATCCATGCATGGAATGCAATCTGGATACCCTAATGAGATCCGTGATTAGAATGCAACAGCATCAATGAAATGAATAAATTATCCAGCTATCCAAATATGAATCCATTTGGAGTGCTTTTTTTATTTCTTTTTTCATCCATTATTTGGACTCAGGGCAAAGAATCTACCGCGATCAATAAACTTAAGGAAAGTGGCGCGATCATTTCCTCTGCAGATAGTGGCGGCTGGAGAGTTGAATTTCATCTGAAGGGAAGAGATCTGCAGGACGAAGGACTCGAGCCTATTCAAGACTTAAAAGATGTCAGAGTATTGAATTTGAGGGATACAAAAATAACAAGTTCCGGAATTAAGCACATCGAGGGAATGAAAAACTTAAGACGGCTGCATCTGGAAAGGACCCAAGTCGATGACGCATGCATCGATTACCTGTCAGACCTTCAACGACTCGAATACCTGAACCTTTACTCAACAAAGATTACTGATAAGGGCCTAGCAAAACTAAAAGAGCTTAAGAATCTCAAACAGTTATTCGTCTGGCAAACCGGAGTCACTACCGCTGGTGTTCAGAAACTAGAAAACCAATTACCAAAATTAAAAATCATTGGAGGTGTTAATCTGGACAAAATAGTTGCCGTAAAAAAACCACCACCCAGACCCACTGAAGATCTGAAATGGATCTCATCAACTGGAGAAATACCTCCAAGATCTATATCAGGTGATAATACAACCATCATATTTCACAACCAAATGAAGCAAAAAGTGAAGATCTATTGGGTAGAATATAATGGCAGACTTAAACTTTATGGAGAAATAGCCCCGGGAGGAACCAGAGAACAAAACACCTATTCAACAGCTAGCTGGCTTGTTACTGACTTGGAAGATACCTATCTCGGTTACTTCAGAACATCCATTAAAGTGGGCAAAGCGTTAATTCCTAAAATATGAACTGGACTAGTATCCTGTTTTCATTCATCTAAATATAATCAATTCATAAAACTCTAATAATAATTAAAATGAAAAAACTGTCTTTCGCTTCTCTCTTAACCGTATTGACATTTTGTCTTAGCCAGCTTGGCCTAGCAGACGTAAAATTACCCCCTGTAATCGGTAGCGGAATGGTTCTACAACGTGACATGGCAGTTCCAGTTTGGGGTTGGGCCGAGGCAGGCGAAGAGGTTACCGTTTCATTTGCGGGACAAACTAAAAAAGCAAAAGCAAGTGATGATGGAAAATGGATAGTTAAACTTGATTCACTCAAGGCCAATGCGAATGGAGCAACGCTAACAGTATCCGGAAAAAATAAAATTAACCTTGATAATGTCTTAGTCGGTGAGGTCTGGATATGCTCTGGACAATCAAATATGGAATGGTCAATCAGGCAATCCATGAACCCTAAAGAGGAAGCGGCCGCCGCAAATAAGCCTTCGATCAGACTATTCAACGTACCTGGGCATACAGTCAGCCCATTACCAAAGGATGAAGGTGCCGGACAGTGGCAAGTATGTGATCCAAATTCAGTCAATAATTTCAGTGCAGTTGGTTATTTCTTCGGACGCCGTTTGCATAAGGATCTGAAGGTACCTGTCGGACTCATTGGCTCTAACTGGGGTGGCACGAGAATTGAACCTTGGACTACTCTTGCAGGCTTCGAATCAGTCCCCGAGTTATCTAAAATTGCCGATCAGGTTAAAAATTACAAGCAAGACACTCGTGTAGGAGGAGGACAACCTTCTGCGATTTACAATTCAATGGTACATCCTCTCACTCCTTTCGCAATGCGTGGAGGAATCTGGTATCAGGGCGAATCAAACGGGAACGAAGGAATTACCTACTATCAAAAGAAACACGCTCTTGTGAATGGATGGAGAAAAGCTTTCCAAAATAAAGATCTGGCATTCTATTGGGTTCAATTAGCCAACTTTCAGAAAGAAAGTGACAAGCCCGAAGGAGGTGACGGATGGGCTAAACTTCGCGAAGCACAGACTCAGGCACTGGACATACCAGGAACAGGAATGGCAGTCATTACTGATATCGGTGCTGCCAATGATATTCACCCAAGGAACAAACAGGATGTCGGCTGGCGCCTCGCTCAGTGGGCACTTCACCAGACTTATGGACAAAAGGATTTGGTGCCATCAGGCCCCCTTTACAAGAGTCATAAAGTAGAAGGAAATAAAATACGCCTATCATTCGATCATGTAGGATCAGGACTCATCGTTGGCAAGAAAACCGGGCTAGAACCTACTGCCGAAGTAAAAGATGGAAAACTGGAACATTTTTCTATATCCGGAAAGGATAATAAATGGGTCTGGGCAGATGCTAAAATTGACGGACAGACTGTCGTTGTCGAGTCCAAGGAAGTGTCTGAACCTGTGGCTGTCCGTTACGGTTTTACGATGAATCCTGCCAAGGCCAATTTGTACAACAAAGAGGGCTTACCTGCCGGACCTTTCCGAACAGACACGGAATAATCTTGAGAGTTTGTAATAAAGCTCAATATTTTAAATCAGCTAAAACAGCAGCCTAATGCTAAGGCTAAATTAATTTTGCGGACTTGAGATTTCGCAAAAGTAGTAATAGGTTATTGTTAGATTTATTCTATTAATGATTAGCCTCCAACACACTCGAAGAAACTTTCTTGGATCGAGTATTGGACTGGCGGGACTCTCAGTTCCGAGCTTATTTTCTTTAGTATCTAAGGCAAGCTCACAGGCACCAAAAGCCAAATCTTGCATTGTACTATATACGTGGGGAGGAATGAGTCATTATGAGTCCTTTGACCCCAAACCAAATGCTCCTTCTGATATCAGAGGTGAATTTAAGCCGATACCTACAGCGACTCCGGGCATTCAGTTCTGTGAACATCTTCCTCTCCTAGCAAAACATTCAGAAAAAATGGCCATTGTCCGGTCAATTCATCATCGGCACGGCGGTCATCAACAAGGAATGTATGTCTCTCTGACTGGCCACGATCCAGAGGGAGGACTAAAAGCCAAGAAGCGTAATAACTGGCCATCCTTAACGTCAATGATCTCAAGGTTCAATGAGCCGTTAGCCGGGACCCCAAAAGCTATCAAACTTCCATATTCGATGTATGATAATGGAACGTTGATGGCCGGCGATTATGGCGGTTGGCTAGGCTCAGCTTATGATCCTGTCATTATGAAGACTCCTGCCGGAGAACCTTTCCAAGGTGTGACCCGTTACACTGACAAGGCACTGAATCTTAAACTCAACGTCAAGAAAAACAGAATTAAAGAACGAAGCTCACTACTAAATGACCTAGACAATCAACTTGGGAGCAAGAAAGGCACTGGAACAGAGTACGATCAACTCGATCGTTACCAGCAAATGGCTGCCGACCTTCTCCTCGGATCTCCAGTCCATGATGCCTATAATTTAGAGAAAGAGGACCAGAGAGTAAGAGACATGTACGGGGATCACATTTGCGGCCAAACACTTCTTCTATCAAGACGCTTAGTTGAGGCCGGCGTTCCAGTAGTCCAGGCCCTATGTTCCGCAGGAGACCTCGCTGGTGGTGGTGGTGATAATTGGGACACTCACAGGAACCATTTTCCAAAGATGAAGGACCGCTTATTACCAGTCTTTGATCGATCAGTTTCTGCGCTTCTAACTGATCTCGAACAAAGAGGGATGTTAGATGAAACACTGGTAGTTTTCCTTACTGATTTTGGCCGCACCCCAAAGATTAATGGTAATGGTGGTCGAGACCATCATCCCGGAGTCTACTCTGTTGCACTTGCTGGAGGTGGAATCCGCGGAGGACAAATTTACGGAGCCAGTGATTCAAGAGGCGCTGAACCGGACTCGGATGCCTGCTCACCTGCTGACTTCCATGCTACTGTATATGCTGCTCTCGGCATCGATCATAAGGCCGTACTTCACGATAAACAGGGCAGGCCTTTTAATATCTGTGATGGAGAACCATTGCCACTGCTCTAGATCAGATCTGGATCACAAATTTTCTAGATTGGAGAAAATATCAATTCAATGATATTAACCGATTAATAACACCTAAAATGAATCCCTATCTCATTACAGTTATCACAATCATTAATTTTTATCTGTTTGATCCGTGCTCGGCAGAAACGGCAAAACATATCAAAGATGTTGAGTTTGCAAAAATCAAAGATCATAGCCTCAAATTGGATCTTTACCTTCCAGCAAAAGATGAAAGATCAACGCTTGTCGTGTGGATACACGGGGGCGGGTGGCAGAAAGGCTCAAAAAATGACTGTAAGATTAAATGGTTAACTGAGCACGGCTATAGTGTAGCGAGCATTTCCTATCGGCTTAGCCAAGTCGCTAAATTTCCAGCACAATTGCATGACTGTAAGGGTGCTATCCGCTGGTTACGTGCCAATTCCAGTAAGTACGGTTATAAGACCAATCATATTGTCGTCGCCGGGGCCAGCGCAGGTGGGCACCTGGCTGCTCTGATAGGAACGACCTCTGGCAATGATCGGCTCGAAGGGGACGTTGGTGGCAACCTTAACCAACGGTCCTCCGTGTCCGCCATCATTGATTATTACGGACCAACTGATTTTATTCTGAGGAGCAAAACCCAACCATCAAGAGCAAATGAGGTCGGGTCCGTAGTCTACAATCTTCTTGGTGGAGGAGCTGATAAAAAAGTAGAACTTGCCAAGCTTGCATCAGCAGCGCACCACGTAACAAAAGATGATCCCCCCCTATTAATATTTCATGGTGACAAGGACAATACTGTTCTCATTGATCAGTCTGAAGCAATAACTGAGGTTTACAAAAGCAAGGGACTCTCAGTTCAAATGAATGTTCTTACCGGTAAAAAGCATGGAGGGAATGTGTTTTATCAGGGCGAGAACAGACAACGGGTCCTTAAGTTCTTAGATGAAACTCTAAGAGCCAAGTCCTAAGTAATAGAAGAACCTCTTATCTTTATTTCTTCTTTCCCCATCTTCCGTCCCAGATCTTTTCCAAGTTACTAACAACTTCTGGGTTCTTAGACGCAAGATTAATTGTCTCTGTCCGATTCTTGGATAGATCATAGAGAGCCCAAGGCCGCTTCCCTTCCCTGACAATTTTAAAGTCACCTTTCACTACTGCATGGGTGCCAGCATGATTGAATATGTAAGGATGATCCCGGCTAACCGATTTTCCTTTAATGACAGGAACTAGCGACTTACTTTCGTGAGAATCAATTTTCTTTCCTGAAAATTCTCCAGGATATTTGGCCTCTGCAAGTTCCATGCAAGTGGCCAGCATATCTATCACGTGGCCCCTCTGTTCAGTAATTGAACCTGGTTTCGTCTTGAGGCCATCCGGCCAATGCATAATCGCTGGAGTACAAGCACCTCCATTGTGCACATTCATTTTATAGCGACGCATTGGAGTGTTCTGCGCACTGGCCCAGTTATGTCCGACGCTTCCATAAGTAAGCGGCCCTCCCATCATCACATCGAACTTGTCCCCCACTGCCACTTCCTTGCCTTCTCTTTTCGCCTTCGCAAGAATATTATTAGCAGTGTTCCAACCGTTGCCACCTAAGTGCTCAGGACATGCTCCATTGTCATGGAAATAAATAATTAATGTATTTTTAAACTGATCGGTTCTTTTGAGCGCATCGACAATATTGCCAACGGCCTGATCCATATGATCAACCATAGCGGCATAGATGGCCTGATTGCGAATTCTCCAAGGCTTATGATCAATAGTTTCCCAGTCCTTGACCACACCTTCTCTCTCAGGTAAGGGCCATTTTTCCTTATCAATGATACCTATTTTCAGCATTCTCTGATACCGCTCATTACGTAATTTTTCCCAGCCGCCCTCATACATCTTTAAGTATTTCTGTATTGATTTCTCAGGAGCATGCATGGGCCAATGAGCTGCAGTAAAGGCCACGTACTGGAAAAAAGGTTTTTCTGATTTAGCAAAAGCCTCAATTTGTCGGACCGCCTCAGTCCCAATTTTATCAGTGTAGTAATAGTCCTTACCATCAGGCTCGGTCGGTTCAGTGTTTCGAGTCAATGTGTAAGGGTCCCAGAAAGATCCTGCCCCGGTCATGGTTCCATAGAAATCATCAAATCCTCTCTGAATTGGCCCGTCCTTCTTGGGATTCATTCCAAGGTGCCACTTCCCCACCATGCCGGTCTGGTAACCTGATCCCTTGAGGATCTGAGGAATGATAACCTGTGAAGAAGTCAACCTGTCACTGTATCTCCCACTCAACATAGTTGCTCTAGTGGGCCAGCACCGAGCAGTATTATAGAACTCAGTGAATCTCAATCCAGTAGAAGCGAGTGAGTCAAGGTTAGGGGTATCAATCTCACCGCCAAAACAACCCAAGTCAGAAAACCCCATGTCATCTGTCAGGACAATCATAATGTTCGGCCGCTCAGAGGAGTTCGCATTCACATTTAAAAAAGCAATGAGTGCTATCAGAATATTAAATTTAAACATTTTCATTTTTATCAATTGGTAATTCATATCGGATAAAAATTTCTTATTTTTTCCAAAATAATTAAGTGCCAATAAAATCATACCTATGAAAATGAATACAATGGAAAATTTCATAAAACCATCTAGAGAAAATTCTTCGTCAGAATTGGAAATGACACCCACAAACGCGTCTGGAATTCTTCGAAGAGTTGGAGATGCAGAACTCCAATAGATGCAATTCCTGAGCATTTCGAAGGACAATTCACTTCACTCGAACATTGCGGTCACCGATACTGTCCGGGCCGGAATCGGCAATTGTATTGTAGTCTCCGTGCTGGTGCTCGCTCCGGACCAACCAACAAAGATGGCCCCAGCCTTCGGGAGAGCCGTGAGGGTCGGCGGAAATTCCTGAAAGTACTGGCCACTCCAGGGAGTCTCGGTCACCTCGATAGTATTGACTTGAACCGTGCCCTTGCTGGGATCACTGGTGGTGATAGTTATGGTAGCGGTGTCGCCGGGGAGCCCAAAATGGTCAATCAGATCCCGTCGCAATTCGTCAGGTCGGGTTCTGGAAAATTCGCGCATGGATTCCACATTCCGCTCCCAGTGAGCGACGGTAAGCGGCTCATCTTCCTGCTTGTGAGGAATGCCAAAGCCGCGCGCTCGAATGCCATCCCAACTCCACCGGGTCAGGTGTCGCTCCATTTCGGGGCGAATCGCGTCTGCCATGAGGTCGATGCGAGCCACTACGCGATCGCTTGCCAATAAGGTGTTCAGCAAATCGGCGCAACGCTGGATCAGGCTCTCCTTGAATTGGTCGTTCTCCAGCATCTTGCGAAAGAGCAGGGTGCGGCCGCCACTGTTAGGCCAACCGGTCCCACTGCCCCTGGGGTTCGTGTAAAAGTCGAACATGTTGTCGTAGTCCGAGTAGTCGCGTTTCATGGCAGGCAGGTAGACGTCAGGTTTCCACAAACTGAAGCTGTAGTCCTGATCGTAGAGCATCCAGCGGAATTGGCCCCCTGTACTGGATCGCCGACGCCAGCATTTAATGTTCCCGATGTCAAAGTTTTGCCCGTAAATGACCGCGAGATGGTAGTCGATGAAGTTGTCAATATCTAGGTAGCGATTCTGGACGGTCCGGTAGTTGCTCGGATTTGCCATCGAGTTTCCTCCAATAAAGCTACGCATCTGGCTGTAAGTCGTCGCAGAACCCGTGTTGGCCTTGCCGTATCCCTCAATAAGGTCGATCTCATTTGCGGATACGTTGTGAGTTGATTCAAGGTAGTGCTCGGTGAATTTTTCGCGGATATTGTAGATGCCCCAATAGTCGCCATTCAAGTAGAGCACGGCCGGACGGTAGCCTTGGGTGTCCAGACCAGTCTCTGCCATCAAACTCTGCATCATCGCATCGCGAAACATAGTGAAATTGCCATTCACAAAGTAACTACCATGACTGACTGGAGCGCTGAATTCATGGATGGGCGGGCGCGGATACGTCAACCAGGTGCTCTGATTGTCATTGCCCGAATTGCGCAGCACGATCGACTCGAAGGAATCCACTTCCCGGTCCGGGAAGAAAGGGTAACGGATCTTTCCATAGCCATATTCGCGGCGAGCAAACAGCGCCATCGATTTTTGTGGATAGCCCCGAGATCCCCATCCTCCAAAGATTTTGACTCCGACATTCATTCGTGAAGTTTTACCCTCATTCGGCTCATAGAATTCGAAACTGGCCTCGATCTCCCGATTGCGTTTCCAGGCATTGGATGCGCTGTAGGGAAAATTGCCAATGATGTTGCCTCGAGAGGTGAACATGTGGTCGCCGAAGCCATACAGGTAGCCATCGGTGAACTCGAAGTGCCCGGGGTCAGCCGCCAATGCCATCACTGGCAGGCTGTGATGAGTACCCATGACGTAGGTATGCGTGACGGAGTGACTATTGGGAGCTCCCAGTACCACTGCTCGAATCACGGTGGTCTCCGTGAGTTCGATGGATCCGCTATAGGGCGTCGATCCTCTGAACGGTTCTGTTCCGTCCATGGTGTAGCGGATCAAATCTCCCTCGCGGGGCGGAATCAATTCCAAGTTGACCGGTTCGTCGAATACCCCACCACGGACACTGAAGATCGGAGCTTGGACGAATGGTTCAGGAGGGTCGACAATGAATTCGTAATTCGGAGCTCCTGGAGAGGGTTCACCGGAATGGAAGACGTAGTAGGTCTCCAAGTCATCGAGAGCATGCCCCACCGAGTTGTCGGAAACGAGAGGGCCGGGATCGAGACGATCCACGATCTTCAAGAGAGGATCGCTGAGGATCACCGGTTCATTGCCGTTGCTCAATTTGAAGTTCGTATGCGTTTCTCCTTCGGGGATTTCGGCCCCTACCTTGCCTGATGCGAAGACCACCAGATACTGGCCTGGATCGAGAATTGTTCCAGCAGGAAACCCCCACTCACTCAAGTTCGCGTCGTTGTCGCTAAGGTGATACCCAGTCAACTCTGCAGCAGTGTCGCTTGCATTGTAGAGTTCAATCCAATCTGGAAAATCTCCATCACCGTCTACCACGGTTGTTTCGTTATTACTCATGACCTCATTAATCACCACCTCCACAGGCGATGACACAGAGCTGGCCACCACGCGGATAAATCCGGCGCTCTCGTCATCGAGGAGCAAAGTCAGGATAACTCGGGAAGGATTCAGGACAGACAGGATGGCATGATCTTGGTCGAGCCAGGATCCAAGTGACAGGTTCGGGGACCGTTGCAAAGTGTAGGATAGGGGTTCCCCTGCAAAGCTCTCCACAGTGACTATGAGTTGGGAGCCGGCATGCTCGATCTCTACGATGCGGATCATCGGTTGCTCTTGGGCCCATCCGGCCCCGGCCCCGACCCCAAGCAGGAATATCAAGACTCGCAAGGACGTCCCTAGACCAGTGAGTTCAAAAATAAATCCGAATATTTTACAACAAAAGTCGACAGTTCCCTTATCATTCATTCTCTTTAACTAACATTACGTTAAGAAAGTATGTTACCTACAACTTTTCCAAATTCATTAGTGAGTCTGAAATTCCTTCCCTGATGATTAAAAGTTAAAGATTCATGGTCAATGCCAAGGCAATGAAGAATAGTGGCATTTAGGTCATGCACATGGACCCGATCCTTAGCCGCAAAATAACCGAACTCATCAGTGGCACCATGAACATGACCCGGCCTAATTCCTCCACCCGCCATCCACATACTGAAACCATGAGGGTGGTGATCCCTTCCATAACCGTTCCCAGAACCTTGTGACATTGGAGTCCTACCAAACTCCCCCCCCCAGATAACCAATGTATCATCAAGCATTCCACGTTGTTTGAGGTCCTTGATGAGAGCAGCGATGGGTTGATCAACTTTTTTACACTGCTCAGAATGGTCACTTACAATTTGCCCATGTGAGTCCCAGCCCTTGTCATACAGCTGTATGAAACGGACTCCTCGCTCTGCAAGTCTACGAGCCAAAAGACAATTATTAGCAAAGGAAACTACTCCAGGCTCTGATCCATATGATTCTTGCACATATTCAGGCTCTGTTGAAAGGTCCGTTAATTCAGGGACGGACATTTGCATGCGGTAAGCCAGTTCATATTGCGAAATTCTGGCCGTTATCTCAGGGTCTCCAACGCTCTCGTGACGACGGGAATTCATCCATTTAATTAGATCCAATTGACGGCGCCGCTGTTCACGACTGACCCCTTCAGGATTTCTGACAAAGAGAACAGGATCTCCACCAGTTCTGAACTGGACCCCCTGATGTTCCGCAGGCAGGAACCCTGAACCCCAATAACTGTCCAGAAGCGGTTGTCTGTTTTTTCCTGAAGCCAGAACAACGAATGCAGGTAAGTCCTTGTTCTCATTTCCCAAACCATAAGAGAGCCAAGCTCCAATCGATGGCCTACCAAACCGCACACTGCCGGTATTCATAAACATTACAGCCGGATCGTGATTAAAAGTATCCGAATAAACGGATCGAATGACTGATACATTATCAATTATTTCACCGACCTTGGGAAAAAGATCAGAAACCTCAATCCCGCTCTGACCCTTCTTATGAAATTTCCAATCAGACCCTTTGAGCAAGGGCTGAGCCTCCTTTATCATAGCAAACTCATGATTTTTAATGATCTCTTGAGGTACTTTCTGACCGTCCCTCTCGGTGAGCGTGGGCTTTGGATCAAAAGTATCAACGTGAGATGGACCACCTGACATAAATAGATAAATAACTCTCTTTGCTCGGGGGGCTATATGCTGAAAGCTACTTTCCGTCGCTCCTCTGCCGATTAGAGATCCCAACGCAAGGGATCCGATTCCTATGGGGGAACGCCCAAGAAATTTTCTTCTCGTTATTTCAATCGGTAATTGCATCATTCTCGGGTCAGCGCCTCATCAAGATTAAGAAGCACTACACAAACTGAGTACCAACCATCACTTTTTAATAAGTCTTGAAACCTGGTCCTCTCTTCATTGTTGGGAATTCGCCCAAGGCACTTCATAAAGGCATAGTCAAGACCCTCATCAGTCTTGTCTTTACCAAAACCACTTAGCCTTTCCGAAAGGGCCTTCGAACATTCGTCAAACATCGGATCATTAAGAGTAACTAGGGCCTGTTGAGGAGTGTTGGAAATGGATCGTTTAGCAACGCATACCTGTCTAGTCGGTGCATCAAAGGCTGCAAATGAAGGATGTAGCGCCATCCTCTTCCAGTAAACATACATCGATTTTCTGTACCTATTTTCCGGCCCTGAAACTTTCCATGTAAAGTTTGAATTCCCGGCCGTGTTCTGACCCCTTTCCTCATAGAAACCATCAGGCTGCAACGGAAAGACCGAAGGACCTCCGATCCGTGCATCCAATAAATCAGAAACTGAAAGAAATTGATCCCTTATTTGTTCGGCAGGCAATCTCATTCTCGGCATCAATCCGAAAACTGCCCTAGAATCTAAAAGGCCTACGGATTCTTGCTGATACGCGTCAGCTCCCACGATCAAACGAACGATATGCTTATAGTCCCAGCCTTTCTGCATGAATTCAACAGCGAGCCAATCTAAAAGCTTTGGAGCGCTCGGTGATGCACCCTTGGCTCCAAAATCAGCAGGCGTTGCTACAATTCCTGTACCAAAGAAATGCTGCCACAAATAGTTCACACAAACACGTGCCGTTAAAGGGTTCTCATCACTAACGAGCCATCTAGCAAAATCCAATCGATTTATACGATCCTTAGCAGAAGGCTGAGGCAAAAATTTAGGAATCCCAGCAAATACTCGATCACCTTTCTGCTTATAATCGCCCCGGATTAAAATATGAGTTTCCCTTAAATCTGGAGACTCCTCCATGACTGGCACCTCAATGGTCTTCGAAACCAATGTTTTTAATTCTAACTGAAGCTTCTCAATTTCCTTGGAGACTGGCAAATTGAAGGCCTTTCGATACATCCTGACATTCTTAAGAGTTCCATCGAATGGAAAGAACTTTGGTTCTGGAGAATTATCGTATCCTGCCCCTATGACTAAAGGACGGTCGCTGATTGCAATGGACTTGGGAATTTGACCTGTAATCTTGGCTGCGGTATCAACGACCCCATCCACTAAGAGCTTAAGATGATTCCCAGCATCAAAAACAACAGCAACCTCATGTTCTTTACCATCATTAACTGGAAAACTTCCATGAATTTCAGCCCCTGACCAAGTCTGTGATTTTTCCGAAATCCAAGCAAATAGATGTCCTGGAAAAGCATTCTCTGAACCCTCACCCCCTATTCCAAAAACATAACTGCGTTGACCCGACTTCCAGTCATACTTTGAAACAATGTCCCCTACCCGTTTGGATGTCTTAATGGAAGCCACAATGGTCAAATCGCCAGTCTCAGAAAAAGGTTCTGAGGATTTCATTACTTGAGACTTCTCCCAATGGCCTATGAGAAATTCATCTTTAAGAGAGAATTTCTGAGCCTCGTTCGATTTGACCAGATCCGCGAGACTTTGACGAATGGCGTTAATCTTTTTTTGTGTCCCCTTGGGAATGTACTTCATACGAGGCCCGTGCGTATTGTACCCGCTGCTCAGATGCGGCACATTATTGAAGATTGCGAACATCCTATAATAATCACGCTGAGTAATTGGATCGTATTTGTGATCGTGACACTCTGCACATTCAAGACTCAACCCTAACCAAGTCCTTCCGGTTGTCTTGAGCCTGTCAACGATTCCCTTAATGCGAAACTCCTCCTTGCGAGGATTATTTCCCTTGGCCTGCATGGCCTGCCTATGAAAACCCGTGGCAATTTTTTGTTCAGGAGTAGATTCTGGCAACATGTCCCCTGCCAGTTGCTCAATCGTAAATTGATCGAAAGGCATATTATTATTGAAACTATCTATGACCCAGTCCCGGTAAGGCCAAACGTTCCTGGTCCGGTCTGCGGCATAACCTGAAGTATCAGCAAATCTGGCAAGATCGAACCAGTTCTGTGCCATCCGCTCTCCGAAGTGTGGAGATTCTAAGAACTTATCAACGAGCTTTATCCAGGAATCCGGAGAATTATCATTGGAAAATTCAATGACTTCTTCGGGTGATGGTGGAATTCCCCGAAGGTCCCAGCTTAATCTGCGGATCTGTGTGTGCTTAGATGCCCTAGGTTTCAATCTAACACCTTTCCCTTTCATCGAATCTCGAACAAAAACATCGATTACTTTTGATCCCTTGGCAGAAATCTGTGCCTTCTTGGGAGCTTTGTATGCCCAGTGCTCACTAGAAAAGAGACACAAAGAGGTCACTTTAAAAAAGATCACAAATACTAAGTATTTGGTGATCATTTCAATTGATCCCTTCATGCTAATTCTCTCTCATTGTGTGGATTGTGAGCCCCTTAGTTTCACTTTTACCTTTAAGAAATAAACTACTAATAAGACCAATCAAAAAACAACTTCCTACCGAAGCAAAAGGATAAAAGTAAGCCTGAACATCAGTCATTTTCCAAACCCATAAAACAACTGCAACTCCACCTAAGCATCCTATAATTGCTCCAGTAGCATTTGCAGTTCTTGTTAGGACACCCAAAAGAAAAATTCCTCCGAGCATTCCAAGGATCAATCCCACAATTTTAATAAACTCATCAAACAATGACTTGATATCAGGATCAAGAAACCAAAGTCCAAAGACTGTTCCTAGAATTCCCATAAGAATCGTTAAACATCGCGCAGAAAAGAGATACTGACGGTCATCTCGGCACATATTCATAGGCTTCATAAAATCAGTAACAAGTGTAGTCGCGGTCGAGTTCATGCTTGTAGAAACGGTCGATTGGGCAGCAGCAAAAATTCCAGCGACAATCAGACCCGCAAGACCAATAGGCATTTCATTTGCAATGAACAATGGGAAAATTTGATCAGTCTTTATAGTCGGGTCGAGCTTAACAGGATTAGATGCGTAAAAAGCAAAGAGAGCAGATCCAAGGCCAAAGAACAGAACACTGGCAATGACACTGAGCACCGCATTAGTCCAGATCGAACGTGCTGCCATTTTTTGATCCGGGGTTGTCATATAACGCTGCACTACGGACTGGTCTGCTGTGTATCCGGAAACGTTTTGAGCTAAAGCACCCAAAATAATCACCCAAACAGCTACCTGAGCATTTGTTATATCCCAATTGAAGTTCGCAATACGAAACTTGTCGGCTTCGCCGGCAATAGAAAGAAATCCTTCGAAGCCTCCATTGACGCCACTGATAAGCATAAAGAAAGCAATCACTGCTCCCCCAAGTAAAACAACTGTTTGGATCGTATCTGTCCAAATCACAGCCTCAATTCCTCCCATGGTACAATAAAGAATGCTCAATAAACCCATGAGAATTACAGACTGCCAAGGAGTCAATGGCGTTGCAGAGGCTAGGGCCAAGCCTGTCAGAGACATCACGACAGCCATTCGGAAAATGTGGAACAAAGTAAAAAAACCACTACCCAGCATCCTCACTCGACGATTGAATCGCTTCTCAAGATATTCGTAAGCACTAGTTGCATCAATTTTTCGGTAAAATGGAAGAGCCACATAAACAGCAACAAAAGCGACGACAGGAATCATCATGTTTGCCAAAAAATAAACCCAATCAGTAGCATACGCCTTACTGGGTAATCCGGTGAATGTCAGAGAACTGAGCATAGTCGCAAAAATGCTGCAACCCGCCGCCCACCAGACCACACGCTTTCCTCCTCGAAAAAAATCATCTGTGCCTTTGTTCCTTTTGGCGAAAAACAAACCAACCAAAACCATGAGGAGAAGGTAAACACTCAGGACCACATAATTCACTGTCCCGAAATCTTTACTCTTCGTTTGTGGCGTCACTTTCCATAATCTCGGAGAACGGACCCGTGGACGAACCTCACCACTGGCAATAATAATCGAATCATCCCATAGAACAGGAATCGTTGTCACGTGATTTACAGGACTGTCCCCTGATTCTATCCAGGTATCTGTGATGGTATGATAAAGATATGTTTTTTTTAGAAAACCAGGATGCTCATCCTTAAGTTCATCGGCCTTGCCCCAATAAGTACCATGAGAACCTCCAAGCACCACGATATGACTTTGCTTATATCCGATTGCAGTTCCAGCCATGAGAGGGCCCTCAAAACTTTTTCTTTGTCGCCACTCTTTACTTCGTGTGTTGTATTCCCATACATCCGATAAAAGGTCCTCACTTTCACCTTTTTCACGCCTTCCTCCAATCACATAAACGCAATCATCATAACCATTATGCTGAGAAGCGACTTGAACATAGGCACGGGATGACCATGGGACCTCTGGAAGTTCATCCCAACTAGAACTATCTTCCTTCTCAAAATTATTTAAGTCAAAAGAATAGACCTTATTAGTTGCGGTATTGAGCGACTTCCCGGTCTGGCCCCCGACAAGATAAACAATCCCATTAACAAATGTAGCAGCACCATAGGCAACGGGCTCAGGAAGTCCGGGTAATGCCCGACGCGTCAATTCATTCTTCTCGTTATCCCAAGAAAGAAGAAACACTTCCTGATAAACTTTTGTAGCATCATCTCCACCAATACAAAGGACTCCTTTATCAGTTGAAACTGAAGCTCCATATGCGAGAGGCCTTAGAAGTTTACCGCCATCTTTCCAAGCATACGAGTCCCCTTCAGAGCCCCTTTCCCTGACAAGTACATAAATTTCGTCATGCCATACCTTGTCCGTCTCCCACAATGGCTCCCCTGGAAAGTTGGCACCTCCTGCAATGATTAAGGCATTGTTATGAATTCCCACAAATGGACCAGCCACTCCAAGGTTCTCTTCTTGCCCGTTAGGTGACGGCAGTTCAGGTAAATTTTCCCATTTCAGGAGATCATCCGCCGCTACCGCGATAGAACCTAAAAATGTAGTCCATATAATAATTAACTGAAAAATTCTCACCCCTATATATTGCAGAAATTTACCAGTTGAGGCGACGAAAATTTTCTCACTCCGGTGCGTTACGCATAAAATCTGCTGTCTGAGCAAAAAAATCTGCCAATAATTTTGAAGCCGGGGGTTCGATCTTTATTTCCTCCATCGCCTCACCCATAAGTTTCAACCACCGGTCCCGTTCGGCGGCACCTATTTGGAACGGTATATGACGCATTCGCAAACGGGGATGGCCTCGCTCTTCTATGTATTTTTGGGATCCCCCGCATCGATAGATTAGAAAATCAGCTAACCTCTCTTGGGCACCCTCCCAATCATCATCCGGGTACATTGGAGATAGTAAATCATCTTCCTTCACCCTTTTATAGAATGCACAAACAAGATCATTCAACCCTTCCTCACCAATCTGTTGATAGACTTCGATCATTTATTTAAATAAATAAAATAAATCAAGAAGATGAATCAGTAATAATTTTCACAGGGCGACCGCACCAGGTTTCTTTCCATCCTTTGGATTTTTCACTGCGGTAAATAACAGGTTCCGATCCTTGAAACACTTCTGGATTTTCCTCGGGAGCATTGCCTAGAAAAATAACTTTCTCGAGACCATGACATTCAGAAAATGCATTATTCTCGATTGATCTAACTTTACTTGGAATTGTTATTTCCTTGAGATTACGGCAATCTGAAAAAGCATATTCTCTAATGCTATAAACATTTTCAGATAGTTGAACTGAGTTCAAATTAACACACCGGAAAAATGTACTGGCCCTGATAATTGAAACCTCTTTAGGAATGATTATCTTGGAAAGTTGAGAACATCGATTAAATGCGGACGAGCCAATGTAATTGACCGTGTCTGGAAAAATAATCTGACTCATTGCGCTACATCGAAAAAAAGCACTGCGCTCTATTTTTTTGACAGAAATTTTATGAATTTTTTCCGGTATAACTACAAGAGAACTGTTTGCAATGAACTGAGTAATTATAGCGTAACGAGAAGTAACTGATCGTGGATTATAAATACGCCACTTAAAATTAGCTAAGGGGCTAGCAATCGGATATGAAGACTTTTCCTCAGCAACTCCTTGGCAAACAATATTAACCAGAACTAGACAAACTACTAAAGCCCCCTTCATATCAACATATCGTATCTATCTAAAACAATTAACGGCCTACAATTCTAATCAGTTCTGATTCGATTGCTTTGGCCCAAACCTCATGACCTTTCTCACTCGGGTGAGTTGTGTCCGGCATCATTTCCTTCGATAAGTGTCCTTTATCGTCTAAAAAATGCGGACCAATCTCGAGAAATTTAACCTTTGGTATGTCCTTCAATAACTCAGGAAGATAAGAATTTAACTCAATTATTTGTTTGCGATGAGGATGTGTTAATTCACGCCTCCGAGGTAGTAACCCGAGGACAAGGACCTCTGTTTCTGGATAAATTGAATGTAACTTCTTAGCAATTACTTTGACCCCCTCGGCCGCCTGTCTGGGCTTATCACTACCCCAGCATATGTTATTGGTTCCGATAAGAACAACAGCTCCCTTTGGAGCTTTTTTAAGAACTGGTAAATGTTGAATCCTCCAAAGAAGATGATTTGTCCTATCTCCACCAAAGCCAAGATTAATTGCTTTTCTTGGCTCAAAGTATTTTTTCCATATCTCCAAACCAACACTCTCAAAATTATGAGTAATTGAATCCCCCAGCATCAGTAAATCAAATTCCCCCTTACTCATCTTTCCAATATTCTCTGCATGTCTAGCAAACCACCACTCTTCTAATCTGGGCTGAGGGGTAACTGATGGGCCAGATACTTCATTGGATTTTTTACTATCATCTTCGACCTCATTAGCAAATAGACTGGGAATGAAAATTAGTGAACAGGAAAGAAAAATATAACTTATGTAAGCCTTCATTATCTGAATATTTATAGATGCATTACCTGCTAACAAAACAGTCTAAAATGGAAAAAATCAGATTCCTCAAATTATTAGTCAAGTAGAGTAAGATCAAAAACTCTGTTTTTTCAGGTTAGAAAGGGGAGAAGAAGGATAACCTCACAAAAAAGTGCCTTGGGCTAGTTCATTCTATTAGCGCTTCTTTGCACCCCTCTTTATACGTTCAGACTTACTCAGTTCTTTCCAGCCTCGCAATTTGGCCCATTTCTTCCAAGCCCTATACTTAGATTCAGCCCATAAGAAGATTCCACCATACACGGCGATAAAGAAGACTGAAATAAATATCAAAACTCCATACAGTCTTCCTTGTTGGCCCTTATCATCATCCGTTAATAAGATAAAAATAATGGGACAAATGAAAAAAAGAGGAAGCAGGAGAAAACAGCCTATAGAAAAAGGGTACATCCGAGGGTGGATACCAAAGCTATAATAGTGATCAAAATATGCGGGAATGTGCATACCTTTACTGCCACAGATTTTACATTCTGTGTATTCTCTAGTCCTTGTTCCTGAATCCGTCTTAAATGTCCTATACCCCTTTTTATTTGGTGTATGCCTCATACATTTCCAACAAAACGGCTTTTCCCATTTTGGCTTTTCTCCTTCAACAATGAGCGGCTTTGGCTTCATCTCCCATTGAGATTTTTCTTGTTGAGTCATGGGTCATGGGTGCGGGGTTCATTCCCCTTTGTCGAGCGTCTTTAAATACTCATCCTCGTCCTCATAGATCTCGTTGCTGCCGCAGGAGTGGCACTTTTGCTCAGATTGCTCTTTCCGGCCGTCCACGACAAAGATCACCTTGCAGGTAGGGCAGTAACGGACGAGTCGGTGTTTCCATGGGACATTTCTTAATCGCTTCTTAAGCTCTTCTGGGTTTTTTCCCTTGTTGTTATCCTTAAGAATTTGAATCCGTGCCTTCTCGGAATCTGCATCGCGCAGCTTTTCAATTAACTCAACGGCACGCTCTGCAGTGAAGGTGGTGGTGGAATTGAGCACCTGCCTGCCAAAGTCATTGCAATAGTGGATGACGGAAGGCTTGGCGTGTTCCAGTATGCCGGTTTTCTTCAGTTCCAAAATATTGTATACACTCTCGATGGTTCCGTGATCGGTCCGGTCTTTTGAGACTTTTTTCAGGTGCTTGACTTCACTGAGTTCATTCCATGGGATTGTTGCCGGTTTGTAAAACGTTTTACCCTCACTGAACCGGATGCCTTGCGTTGAAAGGATGATGTTACGTTTTTCCCCATAATCATGGCGCTTGCTGAATAAAACTATTGCAAAAAGGATTCCGAAGAAAATAAACACACCCATGGCCGATTCAGGAGCTACTGCAAGGCAAACGAGAAATCCGATAATAATTCCTATAGTCATACATCCCGCCACCTTCCGGCCGGTCCTTCTTTCAAGGACAATTTGGATATTGTTTCCTGACATCAGCAGAGAATCTAACATGCACATAATTTCTAACCAATTACAAAATCCACCGAAGATTATAACGGGAACAGGGGCTGGGGGCTATCGATCTCCGAACAACTGACCATGAATCATAGGTCCGGATTGGGACTAGCTAAATGGTTTCTTGTTTTGTTTGCTGGATTGGTCATTATTTTGAAATGGGAGAGGGAGTTAAAAAGAAACGTCTTATCGATTACACCTTCGAAGAACATTGGGTATTATCCAAGGAAGAGCAGAACCATTTAGAAAACGAGTGGACCGCTTGCCTACACGGACGATGAAATTTGGAATCTTCGCAGGCTTGGCAGTATTCTCTCTCGGAACAGGGCGCTCGGAGGGAGAGGAAAAGCAATGGTTTGTGGATCGGAATCTGGTCTATGAACGAGGGAGTGCCTTGAGTGAGGAATATTTGGGGAAGCATGCGCCGGAGTTTTCCAAGAGGCTTGAATCCGTCATTCCCTGGATCGTACGGATCGAAGTAAGGCACTCGTATGTGAAGGACGGCTACAGCTCGAATCACGGTACGGGAATCATTTTGAAAGGCGGGCGGGTCCTCACGGCAAAACATGTTCTGAATGAGAACGCTAAGGAGGGGAAGAAGGAGATTCTCCTCACCACGATGGACGGACGAGGTTTTCCTGCAGAGGTCATCAAGGAGGGAAAGAAGGATTGGACCATGCTGCAGATCACCGGAAAAGAGAGTCAGGAGATGGCAATGAAATCACCCGTGGTGATGGGGAAGGCGACGTCAAAGCAGACTGCGGCCTTCTTCGGCTATCCCGCACGATTGGGTCTCGACGAAAAAGGGAAAGTGAAGTCGTTTCATCAGGGCAACGAGACGAAGGGAGTTCCGGCAAGTAAACTCTCGCCTCTCTTGGTGGTGGTCACCGTTTCCGATCCGAAGGCGATGAAGCTCAAGCCGCTGGCGGGTTTCCCTCCAGTCGGTGGGATGAGTGGCGGGCCGGTGTTAAATGACGAAGGGAAAGTGATCGGAGTACAAAATTCCGTTTCCAAGACGACCGAGGACGCCACCGGAAAGGTCCTCTACTACACGATTAATGCTACGCCCACCAATTACGTGAAGGAAGATCGATAGAGCATTACAGAGATTGAGGGTTGCTTTCAAAAGTGAAGAGATTATTCTTCAATACTCTATTTTTACAGACCAAAAATCAAAAGGAAGGGTGGCTGAGCTCGGTTTAAGGCGCTTGATTCGAAATCAAGTGTAGGGGCAACTCTACCGTGGGTTCGAATCCCACCCCTTCCGCCATTTTTATAGGGTTTAAAAAACATACTTTCCAAAAAGAACGGATATAGCTACCCTTATCTCTAGGTGAGACTCCAACTAACATTTGCGTCCATTCTATTGATGGCCGGCTGGACATTCGGTGCCCCAGATGTGACCGATCTCGTGAAATCGGAAGACCGCACTGATCACTGGTCATTTAAACCTCTCGCCCAATTTAATACCAACCAGAACATTGACGCGTTCATTAAGGAAAAACTTATAGCTAATGGTTTAACTATGTCTCCAGCGGCAGATCGCCTGACATGGATCCGGCGTGTCTACTTTGATTTAATCGGACTTCCACCATCACCTGAACAGGTAACGGCGTTCCTCACCGACACTGATTCAAGAGCACATGAACGAGTCGTTAATCAACTACTCGATTCGCCACAATATGGAGAGCGGTGGGCCCAACACTGGCTCGATGTGGTACGCTATGCTGACACTCATGGTTTTGAAGTAAATACGCCGCGCCCAAATGCATGGCCATACCGGGACTATGTAATAGAGGCCTTCAACAATGACACCCCATTCGACCAATTCATCCGCGAACAAATAGCCGGCGATCAGTTCGGCAAGGATGCCGGGACCGGCTTTCTAGTCACCGCAGCACGCCTGTTGCCTGGCCAAATCGGCAAAGATGCTGCATCAATGCGCCTCGCTCGCCAAGATGAGTTAGGTGAGATCGTCATCAATACTAGCGAGGCATTCCTTGGGCTCAGCGTTGGTTGTGCCCGCTGCCATGATCACAAATTTGATACTATCTCTGCAAAGGATTATTACTCCATGCAGGCGTTCTTTGCCGGAGTGTCCTACGGTGATCGTCCGATCCAATCGCTAGAATCAGAGGCCTTAAACAAGGAGAAGGAAAAACTTAAATCCCGGATACGTGGAATTGATCGTACTCTTGCCGGTCTCGTACCTCTCGCTCGGTCAGGCGTGGAGCGACCGCCAGTTAAAGCCTCAATCAATGTCGAAAGATTTGCTCCGGTTAAGGCCCGGAAAATCAGGTTCACCATCCAAAAGACAAATCTGTACGAGCCCTGCATTGATGAACTAGAAGTATTCGACTCAAATGGCAACAACATTGCTCTCTCATCACTCAACGTGACTAGGAGCGCCTCAGGTAGCAAAGAAGAACCTAACCGGCACCAGCTTGATTTTATTAATGACGGAAAATTTGGCAATACTCACAGCTGGATGTGCAATAAAAAGACCGGATGGGTAATGCTCGAATTTCCTATCGAACATACTATTGAACGTGTCGTCTGGGCACGGGACCGTGACGGCAAGTTCAAAGACAGGCTGGCGCTTGAATACGTGATAGAGGTTGCCGATGATTCGGGAAAATGGCAGGCAGTGGCAGATTCGAAGGACCGCCGCTCACTAATCGATATCGTTAACGGAGTCGTTGAACCTGGCCCGGGCCGAACTGGAAATAACGTTTTTGAAAATGCGTTCGACGGTGATATCGGAACGATGACCTTCACAACAAATGGTGGCACAGTAACGGCCCCACAGCGCTCACTACTGGCGCTCGAAGAGGGAGCAATTCACAGCCTTTCGCATATCCGCATTAATGACATCGAGGGTAACGACAATAATGGCCGCATGAAACAGATCACTGTGCGCGTCACTACCGATTCTGATAAGGATCTCACTGCAAGAGCCTATTCCGATGTCACTAATCTCTCAGTCAAAATGTTCAGCGGTGATGCGAATCCTCTGCCTAATGTTGTCATCAGCGGCAACACGATTGAACACCTCGATACTGAACATGATGGGTTTTATTCTATCGTTTTCGATCCAGTACCGGGAGCCACTGGCATCGAATTGGAATGGGCAAATGAGAGACAACACAAGCACTGGACGATACGCGAAATTGAAGCCTGTACCAGCGCCCCTGAAGCGCAAAATAATCAAGTTGGTGTAATCACTCAGGATCCCAAACAACAATCAAAGTCCAAGTCCCTAATGCAGGAGAAAAGCAATATAGAGGCTCAGCTAAGAGAATTTTCCAAATCTAAATCAGTCTTTGGAGGGATTTTTGGCAAACCCAATCCAGTTCACATTTTAAATCGTGGCGATGCCGAACAACCCGAAGAGGAAGTTACTCCAACTGTGCTGCGTGCACTCGGTGATTTATCTTTAGCAAAAGATGCGCCTGAATCGGAGCGCCGGGTAGCATTGGCAAAATGGATCGCTGACGAGAAAAATCCACTCACAGCTCGTGTCGCAGTCAATAGGATCTGGCAGGGACATTTCGGGATCGGAATCGTTGAGACAGCAAATGATTTCGGTAAGATCGGCGCCGCCCCATCTCACCCCAGACTCCTTGACTGGTTATCTGCAGAATTTATTCGATCAGGTTGGTCAGTGAAGCACTTGCACCGTTTAATCGTTCTATCAGATACTTACCGACAATCGGAACAGATCGTGACACATGCGAGTGCCAAAGATGCCGAGGTGCGGCTATTGTGGCGGTTCCCATCCCGTCGTCTGGAAGCAGAAGGTATCCGCGATGCAATGTTGGCAGTTAGCGGAAGACTGAATCTGAAAACCGGTGGACCCGGGTTCGATCTATTTTCCTCACGCGGCGGACTCAGTGGATTTCCTCCGATTTTAAAATTTCAAGGCGATGGCCTGCGCCGTATGATCTACGCGCACAAGATCAGAATGGAGCCTGATTCAGTCTTTGGCGCATTCGATTGTCCTGACGCTGGCCAGAGCGTATCACGCAGACGACAGAGCACGACACCGATCCAGGCACTGAACCTGTTCAATAGCCAATTCACGATCGATGAATCCGAAGCGATGGCAAAACGCGTCAGGGAAGATGCCGGTGAAGAGGTGCCGGCCCAAGTCGCACGCACGTATTGGCTCGCTTACGGCCGTGATCCACATCCAAACGAAATGGCTGATGCAGAATCGGTAGTACACCGACTGGGCCTAGAAACTCTGTGCCGGGCAATATTCAACAGTAACGAATTTCTTTTTATTCCATGAGAAATGGCGCCGAACATATTTCACCAAGCGGACGGCAGTTATTGGATCGTCGCGCATTCCTAGGTAACAGTGCCACTGCACTGAGTTCGATCGCGCTGACGAGTTTACTTGGGACCGAGGGATTACTTGCGGGAAAACAGCCAGTGATCGATCCATCGCGACCATATGCCCCTCGTGCGCCGCACTTTTCTCCGAAGGCAAAGAATGTTCTCGTAATCTTCTGCCCGGGAGCCGTTAGCCAATTGGAGACCTGGGACTATAAGCCAGAATTGATTAAACAAGACGGCAAACCTCTTGTCGGAGGGCCTGCAGTGACTTTTCAGGGTCCCGCGGGCAATCTGGCAAAGCCGCAGTACGAGTTCCGGCCCCGCGGACAGACCGGAAAAATGGTCTCCGAAATGATTCCGCATCTCGCGGAACTGACCGACGACATCGCATTCATCCACTCGCTCACCAGTAAATCAAATACTCACGGACCCGCGGAAAATTTCCTCTCTACTGGTTTCGTGCAGGATGGTTTCCCAAGCATGGGCGGCTGGGTCAGTTATGCACTAGGAAGTGAAAATCAGAATCTACCTGCCTTCGTATCGATCCCCGATCCTCGGGGAATCCCGCAATCCAGTGTCAATAACTGGGGACCCGGATTCCTTCCGGCGGAGTTTCAAGGAACGCCATTCAGCGCCTCCAAACCGTTACTACATCTGGATCCGCCAGCCGGAATCACGACTGACCAAAATCAAGCCGCCCGTTCGCTCCTTCAACGGATGAATACACGCCATCTCGAACAGCATCCGGGCGACGGCAAACTCGCTGCCCGTATTGCCAGCTATGAACTTGCAGCGAGAATGCAACTTAGCGTCCCGGAAATTAATAATCTAAACTCAGAGCCGGCTCATATCCTGAAGAACTACGGTGCGGACAATGCCTCGAACCCAATCAAGGCAGGATTTGCAAAGAACTGCATTCTTGCGCGACGATTAATCGAAAGGGGCGTGCGCTTTGTTCAATTATTTAACGGCGCTTACGCTAGCGGTGGACAACTTAACTGGGACGGACACAAAGACCTCAAGAAACAATATGATGTGCATGCCGAAATCCTCGACCAGCCCGCTTCTGCACTCATCAAAGACTTACGTGACCGTGGTCTACTCGAAGAAACCTTAGTCGTGTGGTGCACCGAATTCGGGCGCATGCCGATGTTCCAGAAGGGTGCAAAGGGGCGTGACCACAACCCAGACGGGTTCACCTGTTGGATGACTGGCGCAGGCGTTAAACCTGGCATAAGTCACGGCCTCACGGACGAACTCGGACGCAAAGCCATCCATGACGTACATCCACTTTATGATTTCAACGCGACTATCCTGCACCTACTTGGTCTCGACCACGAGAAGTTGACGTTTTACCACAACGGTATCGAGCGGCGACTTACAAATGTCGAAGGAAATGTAATTGGCGAAGTGATAGGATAAATATCGATCACTAAGGATCAAGTGAAGGAAACAAGCCCACATTAAGTTAAAAACCTACTTTTCCGTTTTTTAAATAATTCAACTTATAAAATGTGGCCGATTTTATAATTGTAACCAGAGCTTAATCCAATAAACTTATTCTAATGAAAGAATATAAAGCAGTAATATATCAGGAAGGAATGCTGGGATCTCTTCTCCTAGGTCAATCAAAAGTAGACCCAGTTAAATTGACCGAATTCTTAAACACAAATGCAGCTGAAGGTTGGAGAGTCGTTACCATGGACAAGGACCAACGCCGGATGCTGTTATTCTTTAAAAGAGAAGCACTTGTCATCATTATGGAACGAGATAAATAATGAAAAGATCTTCTATTGCTTTTACATCATTGGTAGCAATTTGGGTTGTCCTTTCTCTTGCACAGCTCTGGGGAGAGCCCCTTTCAGCTGAAATCTATTCGAAGATTAGTTTAAGCTTCCTGTTGATTGGAGGGACAATATTTTTCTGCTCTCTGATAAGCAATGAACATTTAACAGGAGATCTACGGCTTGCGAGTGGTGTTGCAATAGGAATCATAATCGTATGGGTAATGTTATCACTAGCCCAATTATGGAGTAATAGTAATGCAATCGATGCGAGCCTCTACCTAAAACTTACTATCACAATGCTCCTCATCGGAGGAGGCATCCTAGTAGTTTCGATTATCAGAAGAGAGTACAAATCTGAAAAAAAACTAAAAGAGAACAACTTCATTGATTGAAATATAGAATCCTTTGTTTTGCTCTTTTGGGTACATTAATCCTTTCCTTGGGTAATGCGAGAGAAAGGGTCATCGTACTGACTGATATTTCCAACGAACCAGATGATGAAGAATCTCTGGTTCGTTTTCTTGTCTACTCCAACGAATATGATGTGGAAGGCTTAGTTGCGACCACATCACAGCACTTACGCTCTAAAACTCGAGAAGATCTGATCCAAAGGCAAATTAGTGCATATTCAAAAGTAAGGAGTAATTTATTAATTCATTCCAAAAAATATCCAAAACCCGACCATCTGTTAAAACTCACAGTGAGTGGCCAATCAGGATACGGGATGGAGTCGGTCGGAACAGGAAAAAGCACTGAAGGTTCAAAACTTATCATTAAGGCTGCCAATAAAAATGATCCTAGACCTCTATGGGTCAGTGTCTGGGGAGGAGCAAATACTCTAGCACAAGCACTGCATGACGCTAGTAAGGGGAAATCTGAAAGGCAGATGAAAGAACTCTTATCAAGGCTCAGAGTTTACACCATTTCCGATCAGGATGATGCTGGCAAATGGATCAGGAAAGAATTCCCTAGCCTCTCCTATATCGTCACCCCGAGTAATAGCTGGAAAGAATATCATCGGGCAACTTGGACCGGAATATCAGGAGATCGACACTACAAGAACGGCCCCATGCAACATTTTGCCTTGGTAGATAATCCTTGGCTCAAAGAAAACATCACAGAGAATCATGGCCCTCTAGGTAAACTTTATCCCAAGGTCGCCTACATCATGGAAGGAGACACGCCTTCATTTTTAGGTCTCATTAACAATGGCTTGGGATGGTCAATTAGTCCAAGCTTTGGAGGATGGGGGGGAAGGTACGTACTATATAAGTCCTATGCAGAGGCACGACCAATATGGACCAATAATCACTATTCAAGAGACACTATAAAAATAAATAATAAACATTACACATCAGATCAGGCCACTATATGGCGCTGGAGAAAAGATTTTCAGCACGACTTTGCTGCTCGGATGGATTGGTGCATTACTAAGGAATATTCAAAAGCTAATCACAATCCAATCGTTGTACTGAACGGGAACCAATCAAAAGAAGTTCTATATTTAGATGCGAGACCGGGAAGCACTACAAAATTTTCAGCAAAGCAAAGTAAGGATCCCGATAATGATGATATGTCCTATCGTTGGATGATTTACCACGAAGCAGGAAATTATCGGCATCCCATTAAACTTAGCCATTCGGAAGGGATAGAAACCAGCGTCACTGTGTCCGATAAGAAGACCCTAGCATCGGCAAACAAAATCCACCTAATTCTTATAGCCGAAGATAATGGATCACCTAGCCTAACTAGTTATCGTCGCGCAGTTATAACAGTGACCAATTAATTCCTAAGATCGTTCTAATTCGTAACCGTCCTTAGAATCTTTAATTACCCAGCCCTCGTCAATGACTGCATCTCTCAAGCGATCCGATTCATTCCAATCTTTTTCCTGTTTTGCAATCCATCTTCTTTCTGCTAAATCCTTAACATGGTCAGGAACATCTAAACTTAACTGTTCCGGTTCAAGTACTGGCAAAACCCAACCAAACGCATGAACTAAAAGAGCCAAACCATGTAGAGCCACTTTTTTAGTATCTTCAGTCACATTGTCCTCTGCTAATTCTTTTTCCAGGGGTTTAATCGCAACAAATAATTCACCGAGAGCAGCTGGTGCATTCAAATCCTCAAGCAAAGCATCCCAGCTAGATTCGAATGGACCCAGATTCATGCTTCCAGAAGCAGCACACTCACAAAGCTCTTCATATGAAGGTAACTCCCCGCCAAGACTTTGAACAAGAGAGGCAATCCGTTTGAGATTGATCCTAGCCTCATTCATTCTATCAAAGCTAAAATTAATTTTTGTACGATAAGAGCCAGAGAGCAAAGAGTATCTCAGCTCGGCTGCAGAAAAACCTCGTTCATTAATATCTGCAAGTGTGTATAAATTACCTAAGCTCTTACTCATCTTGCTGCCCTCAACCATCAGGTGTTCATTATGAAACCAGTGACGGGCAAATTCTTTACCAGTAGATGCTTCACTCTGCGCAATTTCATTTTCATGATGAGGAAAACATAAATCCACGCCTCCTGCATGAAGATCGAAGGTTTCTCCTAAATATTTCATTCCCATTGCACTGCACTCCAAGTGCCACCCAGGTCGACCAGAGCCCCAAGGACTGTCCCAGTAATTATCTCCATCCTCAGGTTTCCTGGCTTTCCACAAAACAAAATCACAAACATGGTCCTTCTCGTATTCGTCTGCATCATTAGCAGTTTCTCCGGCTCCCGCCATAAGATCACGTTGATCAATACGAGTAAGTTTTCCATAATTTGAATATGATTTTACTGAAAAATAAACTGAACCATCTTCCGAGGGATAGGCATTACCATTTTTTATTAATTTCTCAATGAGTTGGATTTGCTCAGGAATATGTTGCACTGCGCTCGGCTCAAGGTGCGGATCCAACATGTTCAATAGCTTGGCATCCTCATGAAACCGTTCAGTCCATCCGGCAGTGAATTCCACCAAAGATAGCTCAGACTTCTGAGCCTCGCGGATCGTCTTATCATCCACGTCAGTAATGTTTCTAACATGTAATGTTTTGACACCAGAAAGCTCTATGACCCGCCGAAAAAGATCCTGAACAAGAAATGCCCTGAAGTTCCCAATATGGGCCGGGCCATAAACGGTAGGTCCGCAGCAATAAAACCTAAAATTTTTCCCATCTTCAGGGAAAATTTCACATCGATTCCTCGAAAGAGTATCATGCAGATGGAGTCTTTTCATTAATGGGTCTTATAGAAGGAAAATCGAATCGTTCCACGGGCTTGACTGAATTTCAAGGAGAGGCAGCATTATAAGAAAATAATTCTTACGAAATTAAAGAATTTCGAGGAATTATTGTAAGATTACGAGATTCCTGTAATTTCGAAATTTTAAGTCGCAACTATACGTTTTGCACTATATTATTCATTCCCCTATAAAATGTTTATTCAAAAAAATAACCTCTTTGTGCCAATCTTTAGAGCGGTCCTTCTTATATTAATCCCTATCGCTTTAATTAGTTGTTCAATTTTTAATCCAAAGCCAAAGCCTGGTCTCGTTGAACCCAAGGCTGCAGTTCCTGCCGATTTCCTATTTAGTTGGCATGCCCCTTATAATAAGTGGATGGATGAACCAGTAAGAGTTTATTATAACGAAGTATCTTTAGAGGAAATCTTCAAAAATGCACCACTGTTAGGACTCTCCTACAACTTCATTAAGAAGCCCAAGAAAACCCCCTTAGTTTCGATAGACAGCATAGGCATAACTAGACGCCAATTACTTTGGGCTATTGCTCATGACAATAATCTGAGCATGAGTTTAAAATCCCTCCCCAATGGTCACCCTAGTGAAATCATCATCCGAGACCGGGGCGATGCAACTGAAACACAGGGAAAAGACCAGGCTTAACTAGCCAGTCATTTCAAGCCATCAATTCATTTAGGATCTTTCCAAGAGAATCCTTTAGAACTTTATAGGAAAAGTTTTCCACGCATAAACCGTAATTCAATTGGGTCCACTGTCGTGCGAGACCCTCATCCAAGATTAGTTCCATCGTGTCGGACACAACTTCATTAGTAATTTCACCGTCCATGCTAACTACCTTGAAACCGCACGGCTCAATATCATCCTTAAATACAGGATAACGATTCACAAGGACTGGCTTAGAGAAATAAAAAGTTTCTAACAAAGCATTACCAAAGCCTTCATAAAGGCTCGGATAAGTAACGAAATCGGCATGAGGATAAACGTCCCATAGCTTATATAATTTTTCTCCAGAACTATTTAATCCACGAGATTCCCCAATACGTTCCCCTGCCCAGATGACTTTAACTCCTAACCTCTCAGACAAATCAGCTAGTTGATAATAATAGTCCATCCCCTCATCCCCGGCAAGATGCGAAACAACCAAACAGATCTTTTTTTTAGTCAATTTCTGAATCCTAGAGCATAGCTCAATAGATAATTCTATACCTTTTCGTGGCACAATTCTCGTTGGCTGAAGGACCAGAATTTCATCAGGTTCTATTTCGAACTGATCACGAAAATCATTTCCATAATCATCAGAATTTGACGGAGGGTTCTCAAAATCAAACACATTAGGAATGACTGTAGATTCCAACCCCAATCTCTGCATAAGGGACTCCTTAGCTTGTGAATTGATTACTACATGCTGAAATTTCTCAGTGATTTTAGGAGGGAATGAAGAATCAAGGTAATGCTGAGCGCAACCCTTTAAAAAACGTTCTCTTTCCCAATAAAAATCATGATGATGAGCAATCATTGGCAGACCTTCCGATGCCATGTTAGTGACAGCTAACCCCATTGGAACATGCATAGGGATAGCTAAAACATTCTGTGGAATGATCAAATCAATTGCATATTCGCGGACAAAATCCTCTAAAGAATTACGAATCACCCCCTCAAGAGCATTCACTGAATCAGTAAGATCATTTGAGCAGGTGCTTAAATTACTAAATAGATTCTCCTGTAAAGGGATGACAGATGGATGTTCAAAAAATGCCTCAGGGCAAAGACTAGAAGAATCATCAGGAGTATCCAGTTTGCCAGCGAACCAGAAACATTCATGATCTAACTCTTCTTCAAAAACCTTTGCCCATTTAGAAGCCTCTAACGAAACTCCATCAGTGCCATGAAACCGAGTCGAAACAAATCCTATGCGCATTACGAACCAATACGTTCAATGATATTACTATCCCTCGTGGGGACCTTTAAATATAAATAAAAATACCGGCAACAAAGATCACATAAACTAGGCCTTCTCCGCCACAGGCTCACCAGATTCCGCCTTGAATTTGAGACGCTTTTCTTTCTTATCTACAGTCACTGTAACAAAGTCACCTTCTTTAACATCTCCACGGAGTAAATGCTCCGCTAATGGATCTTCTAAATGTTTCTCAACTGAACGCCTCATTGGTCTCGCTCCATATTCTGGGTCATAGCCATCCTCAATGAGAAAGTCTCTCGCCTTGTTATCAACCTTAACATTGATGTCGCGGTTCTTGAGGCGGTCAAAAACTTTAGCAACTTCCAAATCAACTATCTGAACCAAATCCTTCTTTTCAAGCATGTGGAAAACAATTTGATCATCAAGTCTATTAAGAAACTCCGGCTTGAAAACCTTCTTTGATTGCTCAAGTATCTTTACCTTCATCCCATCATAATCTGCTGATTCGTTATCCATTGCACCGAACCCAAGGGAGGTTTGCTTCTTAATCAACTCAGCACCGACATTGGAAGTCATAATAATGATAGTATTTCTGAAATCCACTTTGCGTCCGAGACTATCTGTCACCGTGCCTTCTTCGAGAATCTGCAGTAAAAGATGCATCACATCAGGATGAGCTTTCTCGACTTCATCAAAAAGAACCACCGAGTATGGACGTCTCCGAACAGCTTCTGAAAGCTGGCCACCTTCTTCATATCCAACATAGCCTGGAGGCGAACCAATTAAACGACTCGAAGTAAATTTCTCCATGTACTCCGACATATCAATTTGTATAAGAGCATCAGCATCACCAAACATGAACTCTGCCAAGTTACGCGCCAAAAACGTCTTACCAACACCCGTAGGCCCAAGGAAAATAAATGAACCTATTGGCCGCCTAGGATCCTTAAGATCAGCCCTTGATCTTCTCAATGCTTTGGAAATTGCTGTTACTGCCTCATCCTGTCCAATGACATGACATTTTAAATCATCCTCCATCCTCAATAACTTCTCAGCCTCAGCCTCCTCCATGCGTTGAAGAGGAATTCCAGTCCATTTTGAGACGACAGACATTATATCATCTTCCTCAACATCTATAGTATTCTCTTCACTCTGAGCTCGCCACTCTTCAAGCATCTCCTCCAACTGAGCTTTCTTTTGCTTTTCTTCATCACGCAATGCGGCAGCCTTTTCATATTCCTGATCACCTATTGCTTCTTCCTTTTCCTTTCGGATCTCTTCAACGGAATTTTCAAGCTCCTTAAATTTAGGAGGGCGAGTCATTGCTCCAATACGAGCCTTGGCTCCAGCCTCATCCATAATATCAATGGCTTTGTCAGGCAAAAACCTTCCAGTCAAATAACGTTCTGAAAGCATGACCGCCGATTCAATCGCATCGTCCGAATATTTAGCTTTATGATGTAGTTCATACTTATGCTGCAGTCCCTTTAATATTTTAATGGCATCCTCTACGCTCGGCTCATCAACCTTAACTGTCTGAAATCGGCGTTCCAAAGCTGCATCCTTTTCAATATATTTTCTATATTCATTTAGAGTTGTCGCACCGACACACTGTAACTCACCGCGGCTCAATGCAGGCTTAATTATGTTCGAAGCATCCATCGCGCCTTCGGCCGAACCGGCCCCAACTATCGTATGCAATTCATCGATGAAAAGAATCACATTCTTCGCCCGAACGATCTCATCCATCACTGCTTTGATTCTCTCCTCGAACTGCCCTCGGTACTTGGTCCCAGCAACCATCAAAGCCAAATCAAGAGTAATGACTCGCCTGTCGCGTAAAAGTTCAGGAACGTTGCCTGCAGCAATTTCTTGTGCAAGACCTTCAATAATAGCTGTCTTTCCTACTCCAGCTTCACCTATGAGTACCGGATTATTTTTTGTTCGGCGGCAAAGGATCTGTATCACCCTTTCGATTTCATCTAAACGTCCTATGACGGGATCTAATTCACTACTTTGAGCCAACTCCGTAAGATCCCGGCCAAAAGCTCGCAAGGCTGGAGTCTTAGTCTCTTTACCTCCACCGCTAATTTCAGCCTCCTCAAAGACCCCCTCATCTTCATCACCCAAATCACCAGGGCTAAAATTAGGATCCAACTCTCTTAAAATTTCATTGCGAGTCCGTTCAATATCTACTTCTAAGTTTTTCAATACCCTAGCCGCTACTCCATCACCTTCCCGAAGAAGCCCTAAGAGAATATGCTCAGTACCGACATAGGAGTGGTTCAGCGCTTTTGCTTCTTTTCCAGCAAGAGCCAAAACTTTCTTGACCCTAGGAGTGTAAGGAATGTTGCCAGGAGTCTTAGTCTCTGGTCCAGATCCCACTTGCTTCTCGACCTCCATTCTAACTGTTTCCAGATCCAAGCTCATTTTCTGCAGGACATTAACAGCTACTCCCTGACCCAGTTTAATTAGACCAAGTAACAGATGTTCAGTTCCCACATAATTATGGTTGAACCGGTCAGCTTCTTTGCGTGCTAACGCCAAAACTTGCTGAGCTCGAGGTGTGAAATTATTCATCATTTTCAGTTAAAACTAATCTCATTCAGAAGATTGTTCATTTGGCTTATTACTTGAGAACTTACTTGGCTCAGGCAAACTTTTCAACCTATCACGCATTATTTCCGCTCGTAAAGAGTCTCTTTCCTCTGCACCGAGCTTGCGATCCGCAAAAACCTGTAAATGTGCAGGTTGAATCTCCATAAAAAGAACATCAATTAAGGCTCGGATATCTTCAGAAAAGTAGCCCAAATCAACACCAACTCTAAGCATAGATAGTAAATCGAGAGCCTCTTTAGTAGAGATTATGTGTCCATAACGGAGGATAGCATAAGACCGACCTATCTTATCATCTAAAATAGTTTGTTTTTCATTATATAATTTTTCACGAGCATTCTCTTCATGCTCAATGATCTGCCTAATTACTTTTTCCAATCTCGCAATAATCTCATTCTCTTGTTCACCGAGAGTATGCTGATTTGAGACCTGAAACAAATTACCAAGAGCTTCCGTCCCTTCGCCGTACAGACCTCGCACCGCAAGCCCTATTTTATTCACAGCATTTATAACTTTGTTAATTTGCTCAGAAAGAACTAAACCGGGAAGATGAAGCATTGCAGAAGCTCTCATTCCTGTCCCAAGGTTAGTTGGGCAGGCAGTCAGATAACCGTATTGATTATCAAAAGCATAATCTAGAGTTGATTCTAATTTAGTATCTACTTCATCGATCATTTTATATGCATCGCTAAGACTCAGACCCGCTTTAATTGATTGCATCCTCAGGTGATCTTCTTCATTTACCATCACACACAAAGTCTGTTTGCGATTCATAACAGCCGCACTGCCAGCAGCCTTTGCCGCCTGTTCACGACTAATCAAATGACGTTCAACAAGGATCTGTTTTTTCACTGCCGTTAGATCCGACAAATCAGAAGAAAAAGCTCCGTCCATTTCTTTAAGGTTTTCCACTGCCGGCTTAACTTGATTAAGAATCTCTATCCGGTCCTCTTCTACTGCCCAACCGGGAAATGAAATATTCCGTATATTACGAGCCAACCGAACCCGACTACTAATCACAATTTCACCATGAGGCCCACTACTAAGCATCCACTCAGCAGGATTCTTTAGGATCGTTTTAAACTGCATCATATTAATATTGAACTTGTAAACAGTATAAAATCTGTCATTTCAATTCACTTTCATTAGATGCAATATAATCTGCTTCGGCCAGTTTAATTTCATCGCGCAACGTGGCCGCCTCTTCAAAATTCTCCCCCTCAATAGCCGCCCTTAAGCGATCTTTAAGTTCAGTTATCTGATCATTATATTTTTTTGTTACCTGATACCTTGATGGAACTTTACCCAAATGAAGCGAGCCCTTGTGCATTGCTTTAACTAAGCTTTCTAAGCCAAAACCAAAAACTGTATAACATTCACTGCACCCAAACCTTCCTGTCTTCTTGAATTCAGTATGACTGAATCCGCAAGACTCACATTCAAGACTATCCGCAGGAACATCCGTTTTCTCATCAGAATCAATCCCCAATAAAGCATCGGCAAGAGCAAAACCAGTTGGATCAGTCACTCCTTTCTGTTTCGCACATTCCTCACAGAGGTTCACTTTTTGCATTTTACCTTTAACAATCTGCGTCAAGTAAACTGTCGCATCATTCTCCTGACAAACGTCACAATTCATTAATTCAATAATACTCGCCTACGGAAAACGCTCAATGGGAGATTACAGTTTTTTGAGATTTTTATTTAGCACAATTATTCTGACCCCTTGAAAAAATTCACTTTCATGGCCCTGTTAAAAGCCCTGAAAAATAAAGCTCCCATTCTGGAAACGTTATCCAATTTGCGTCCCTTCTTGAGAAACGCGCTCTCGAAAACGAGCAATAAATCTACCAGTGAGCGGACCAGGATTACCGTCCCCAATAGGACGTCTGTCTAGGTTCACTGCGGCAATGACTTCTGCAGCCGTGCCAGTAAGAAAACATTCATCCGCTGCATAAATATCATAACGAGTCATCTGAGCCTCTTTCAGTTCAATTCCAAACTCATCAGCTATCTCAAAAATCACCTCTCGAGTAATTCCTGGCAATGCTCCGGAAGATGCTGGTGGGGTCTTCATCTTTCCATCCTTAATAACAAAAATATTATCACCAGTGCACTCAGCGATGAAACCTTGCTCATTGAGCATTAAGCCTTCCTCCGCGTCTCCAAAAATCGCTTCAACCTTAGCCATCACGTTATTCAAATAATTCAACGATTTCACGCAAGGGCTAAGAGCAGCAGGAGCCGTACGTCGTGTAGAACAAGTGATTAACTTTAAGCCCTCCTTATACTTTTCTTCGGGATATAAAGAAATTGTATCAGCAATGATAATGACTGTCGCTTTTTCGCACCCGAACGGACTCAGTCCGAGAGTTCCTATACCTCTTGTAACCAATAATCGAACATAGCCATCCTGTAACTCATTCTTGCGTATTGCTTCAAGCACAGCCTCTTTCAAGCCATCATGAGTCATTCCTATATCAAGGAGGATAGCCTTGGCCGAAACGAACAATCTATCTATATGCTCTGAAAGCCTGAAAACTCTACCATTATAAAAACGGATCCCTTCAAAGATTCCATCACCATAGAGAAGACCATGGTCAAACACCGAAATCTTGGCATCTTCCTTATCAAAGTATTCTCCGTCGATATAAATTTGCATATAATCTTCTCAGGTATTTTACACCCTAAGCTATTATTCGGCCATCAGCGAGCGTCAATTGTCGATCACCGAGAGAGGCTAATTTAGAATCATGGGTGACAACAATCAAAGTTTTCTCCTTTTCGGTTACTAAATGCATAAGCGTTTCCATTAATTCGCCCCCCGTAGAAGAATCCAAGTTACCGGTAGGCTCATCTGCAAACAATATTTGCGGGTCATTAATAAGAGAACGAGCAATGGCAACTCTTTGCTGTTCACCACCTGAAAGTTCGGCCGGACGATGATTCAAACGATCCCTAAGCCCGACCTGCTCCAAAAGTTCTGCCGCTCTTAGGTTTTCCTCCCCAGAACCCCTTATCAACGCTGGTAAACACACATTCTCAAGAGCCGTTAAATCTGGCAGCAAAAAATAATTCTGAAAAACGTAACCTATCTGTTCATTACGAAATTTTGTCTGTTGTGTAGGAGAAAGAGAATATAGTGATCGCCCGTTAATCTCCACTGATCCTGAATCAGGCCTCTCCAGACCAGCCAAAGTATAAAGTAATGTACTCTTTCCCGCGCCTGAAGCCCCACAAAGAAACAATCGTTCCGAGCGACTAATCTCCAAACTCATTCCCCTTAACACATCAATGTCTGAAGGGCCCATGCGAAAAGTACGAACCAGCGAAACGGCACGCAGCACAGCACTAGGCTCCTTACCCGAATGCCCTGAATCTAATAATTCCACACTCGCACTGAAACTCGTGCGAGGTGAATGGTCAAGAAAGGTCTGTTACTTCCTGCCTACCTTACGCTTTGCCTTAATTGCCAGATCAAGAGCCTTTTTGTCTCCATTTTTGGCAACTGAGAATTTGGCAGTCTTACGCGTAGAGCCTTCGGTCCAAGCCGTTTGCCAATAAGCGTATACCTTTCCAGCAGCACTAGTAGAAACTACATGAGTCACTCCAGTGATGCCACTTTGTTTGATTCTCTTTCGGCGAGAAGCGGCTGCTACTTGCCGAGCCTTTGGGAGTTTATTGAAGATCTTGTCTCGGTAAGATTTGGCCATTTTCTGAGCCTTTGCCTTACCTCCACATGATTTATCAGGAAAAAATTTCTGCGAAGTCTTTCCCTTATTTGTGATCCTGACATAGAATCCATGATTCTTTTTTTCAGGCTGATCGATACGACTTATTCCGTAGTTAGGTTTAATTTCCGGCATCTTGCCAGTATGGGGTATATAGTTTGTAGTGGGGCTAAGCTCTCTTTTTGTATCTACTTAAAGAAAACTTGCTGTGGGGTTATCGACTTTAAGGGCCGGCTTCACTGCTCTAAAAATATGTGAATTTCAAAGCGCGATAAGTATTCCTCTCTTTTCTTTGGACTACAAGCATTTACGACGAAAATGAAAGGTTATTCATTAACGTCTTGTAGCAATAAAAATCACACAAAAGAACGAAGAGCGCCGTACACCCCAATTCCAACCGAAGTCGCCAGATTTAAACTCCTTGCTCCCTTGGCCATTGGTATTTTTAAGCAATTTTCTTCGTGTTTCTTCAGCAAAGTCTCGGGCAACCCTTTTGTCTCACGCCCAAAAACAAGATAATCTTTAGGACTAAATTTAACATCCCAAAAAGAACTTTCTGCCTTGGTAGTAAAAAACCAAAACTGAGACTCGTCTCCCACATCTGCTCTCAAGACTTCAAATGATGGCCAAACTTTAACATCTAATTGATGCCAGTAATCCATTCCTGCACGACGCAATTGCTTGTCATCTAAATTAAATCCGAGAGGTTCTATCAAATGCAAACGGGCAGAAGTTGCCATACATAAACGACCAACGTTACCAGTATTGGGAGGTATTTCAGGTTCTACTAGAACCACATTTAACAATGGTTCTGAAGAAGAATCTAATTGCAAATCTAGAAAACGCTTAGCTGCGGAGATAGAAAATTATGCTTCTACAGCTACGGGATCAACGTTGACTCTTCTTCCGCCCTGATCAAATCTCACATTGCCTTCGACTAAAGAAAAGATGGTATAATCTTTCCCCAATCCCACATTGTTACCAGGTCTCCATTTAGTGCCGCACTGTCGAAGAATAATGTTGCCAGGAATGACATGCTCTCCTCCAAACTTTTTGACGCCACGGCGCTTAGAATTGCTATCGCGACCGTTCTTAACACTTCCTTGACCTTTCTTATGTGCCATGATTTTAAATTAGATGAAATTGTAATTGATCGTTCTACCAGATTGGAATGTTAAGCACTTATACTTTTAATTGCCAGACGTGTAAGATGCTGCCTATGACCCTTTGTTTTATGATAGCCTTTGCGACGCTTAAACTTAAAAGCAGTAACCTTCTTAGCTCGAAACTGATCAACTACTTCCGCCGTTACACTGGCACCATCTAGGAGCGGACTACCGACTTTCACATCTTCTCCATCTGAATACAGCAATACATTTTCGAAAGTAGCAGAATCTCCTACTTCCAAATCAAGTTTCTCAACATCTATATTGTCTCCTTGAGAAACCTTATACTGTTTACCACCAGTCTTAATAATTGCGTATGCCATGATTTTTTACATGCTTTAAGAGGAAGTAACGGGTGTCACCTACTCAAAATGAGGGGCGAGAAAATTCCACATAAGCGCCAATGAATCAAGCCCTTTTAAGTTATTTCTTTAGATAATTGAGAGAACTCAAAAAGATACTCTGATACGAATTTAAAGGGGTTTTGATGAAATTTCGGCTAATTATCAAATTCAAGGCATTAGATTTTATTTAGTAGTCTTAAATAAAATCCAATTCGGGCCTTTAATTTAACTCTTTATATTAAACTTGAATCAATTAAAAGACTGTTAAGATCAATCACATCAATGTTTATCTAACCAATCATGCTTCCACCTAATCTCCATCACATAGAACTTTTTTACTACGTTGCGAAGTATGGAGGCATCACGCCGGCAGTTAGAAAAATGCCCTACGGCATCCAGCAATCTGCTGTCTCTGGACAAATGTTACAATTAGAGCGCGAACTAGGTGTAAAACTGTTCAATCGTCGCCCATTTGCCCTTACGCCTGCGGGCAATGAATTATATAATTTCCTTGCACCTTTCTTTTCTAAATTACCCCTCATCGCAGAGCAATTACGCGGAGAAGAAAGTTCCCATCTCAGGCTCGCTGCTGAAAGAACAGTTCTTGCAAATCATTTACCTACGCTCCTAGATCAAATAAAAAAAGATTGTCCCAATCTAAGGTTAACTATGACTGAATTGGGCGCTTCTTCTACTGCAGAGACCTTATTAGCAAATCAAGATATTGATATCGCTATCACTTCTCTTCACTCCCCAAGACCAAGTTCCGTCAAGGCTCTTGAATTACTCAGCATTCCTCTCATCCTAATTGTTCCAGATAAAAGCAAAATTAATAGTTTCTCAACCATCAGTAAGGTATCGGATGGTAAAATATTAGAGCCTATGATTTCACTTTCATCCGAACATTCAATTAACACAATTTTTCAAAAAGAATTAGATAAACGAGAACTGGTCTGGAATCCTATCGTCGAAGTGACCTCTCTGGACCTAATATCAAATTATGTAAGCCGAGGATATGGAATAGGTCTAACCCTAGACGCTCCTGGAATGAGCATCCCTAAAGGTCTGCGGAAAATAAACCTTAGAGGATTCCCTCCCTTAAAGATAGGAATGCTATTTCAGGGAAAGTTAAAGCCCATTGCTGAAAAATTTGCATTAGCTGCAGTTGCTTATGCTAAAAAAATAAAAAAATAGTCTAATACCTCATATATATGCCAAAAGCTCTTATCTTCGATTTCGATGGCCTCATAGTTGATACAGAAACCGTAATTTATGAAAGCTGGGCAGAAATTTATGAACAGAATAATCAAACTCTCGAACTCAATACTTATAAGAACTGTGTTGGGAGTGACTTTGGACAATTCCATCCAGGGCTGGAATTAGAGAAAAGAACAGGTGAAACATTTAACTGGGCAGTCATTGATGCCGAACGCGAAGAGTTAATAAGACAACGGTTAGAACAAAAAAAAGAACGTACCGGAATACGCTTTTTTATAGAAGGAGCTAAAGAACAAGGCCTCGAACTTGCGATAGCTTCTAGTTCATCACGGAACTGGGTATTAGGATGGATTAAAAAGCTCGGATTAAGCGAACATTTCAGCGCATTTGCAAATCGTGATGATGTCCAAAATATTAAGCCGGACCCTGAATTGTTCCTAAGAGCAGCTGATTCATTGGGAATTTCTCCGAGTGAAGCTTTAATTTTAGAAGATTCTGAAAATGGGTTAAAAGCAGCCACTGCAGCCGGAATTCCTTGCGCTATCATTACTAATCCTATAACAGCTGGAGGGAATTTCTCTGGAGCGATTATGGTTGCAGAAAGTTTCAATGATGAACGTCTCAAAAAACTCTTTTAATAGGATGTAAATCAGCTCAATTTCTGCATAATTCATTAACTTTTTTAATCTAATATATTCCTGCCTTTACAAGCGAGCCCGACAATAGCAATAAAAGACGCAGTAAAATGCCCAAAGACACCAGCATAGAAAAAATATTACTGATCGGATCAGGCCCAATTGTAATAGGTCAGGGATGTGAGTTTGATTATTCTGGGGTCCAAGCATGTAAGGCCCTAAAGGAAGAAGGTTATAAAGTGGTTCTGGTTAATTCAAATCCGGCCACAATCATGACTGATCCGGAATTCGCGGACCGAACTTATGTGGAACCAGTCACTCCTCAAATTGTAGAAAAAATCATAGAGCGAGAAAATCCTGACGCATTACTTCCAACTCTAGGAGGTCAGACCGGACTGAACACAGCAATGGACCTAGTCAGAGAGGGAGTCCTTGATAAATATAATGTCAAACTCATAGGGGCAAATGCCGAAGCAATAGAAAAGGGTGAAGATCGTTTAGCTTTCAAGGAAGCCATGATCAAAATTGGTCTGGATCTTCCTCAATCAGGAGTCGCTCATACTATGAGCGATGCATTAATAATCGCAGAAGAAATTGCAGATAAAACAGGAAATCGTTTTCCTTTGATTATTCGTCCAGCCTATACGCTTGGGGGAAGCGGAGGAGGCATTGCTTATAATAGCGAAGAATTTGAAACAATTGTAAATCGAGGCCTAGACATGTCTCCAGTCACAGAGGTATTGATTGAAGAATCTCTTCTTGGTTGGAAAGAATTCGAAATGGAAGTCATGCGAGACCGAAAAGATAACTGCGTAGTTATTTGCTCGATCGAAAACCTTGACCCGATGGGAGTTCATACTGGCGACTCAATTACTGTAGCCCCTGCTCAAACACTCACAGACAAAGAATATCAAATAATGCGCGATGCATCATTTGCTGTGATCCGTGAAATAGGTGTAGAAACGGGAGGTTCTAATATTCAGTTCTCCATGTGTCCTGAAACTGGACGCATGATCGTTATAGAGATGAATCCAAGAGTATCAAGATCCTCAGCCCTGGCCTCTAAAGCAACCGGATTTCCAATAGCCAAAATTGCAGCTAAACTTGCTGTTGGTTACACTTTAGATGAACTACCAAACGATATAACTCGAAAAACCCCAGCCTGTTTCGAGCCAACTATCGATTATTGTGTCGTTAAAACACCCAGATTTACCTTCGAAAAATTCCCAAGTGCGGACCCCACGTTAACTACCCAAATGAAAAGCGTCGGCGAAGCAATGTCGATTGGTAGGACCTTTAAAGAAGCGATGCAAAAAGCCCTACGCTCACTAGAAACTGGGCGATTCGGTTTAGGAGCTGATGGTAAAGACCTACCTGAATCAAATGCAGAAGAATTACTGTCAAAAATTGCTGTGCCAAATGCAGAACGGATTTTTTATCTTCATGAAGCATTTAAGAATGGGATGTCAGTCGATGAATTGTTTGGAATGACAGGCATAGACCCATGGTTCCTGAGACAACTTCAACAAATCTGCGAGGCAGAAGAAAAAATTACCTCGAATGAAAATGAAGACACAATTAGGAGAGCAAAGAAATTAGGTTTTTCAGATCGCCAAATTGCTCACCTAAAAGGTAAAACAGAAGCGGAAATTCGCGAAACAAGAAAAAGCGAAGGCATTATACCAACTTATCGACTCGTTGACACTTGCGCCGCGGAGTTCGAAGCATTCACGCCTTACTACTATTCAACTTACGGAGACGAAAATGAAACCCGTGATGCTGGAAAGAAACAGGTGATGATTCTTGGTGGTGGCCCAAATCGGATCGGTCAAGGCATAGAGTTTGATTATTGTTGTGTACACGCAGCATTTGCTCTGAAGGAACTTGGATTCGAAACAATAATGGTAAACTCAAACCCTGAAACAGTTTCAACCGATTACGATACAAGTGATAAACTTTACTTTGAACCTCTAACTTTCGAAGATGTTCTCAATATTTTTGAAGCAGAAAAGCCTTGGGGAACAATCGTACAATTTGGAGGCCAAACGCCACTGAATCTGGCTGCTGGCCTAGAATCGAATGGGGTTGCAGTGATAGGAACATCACCAAAGAGCATAGAACTAGCAGAAGACAGGAAATACTTCTCAGCTCTACTCGATGAGCTTGGTCTCAAACAAGCAGATGCAGGCACTGCAACTTCAGAAGAAGAAGCCATAGAAATAGCCCAAAGAATTAGTTATCCAGTCCTTGTCCGACCCAGTTTTGTTCTTGGAGGACGTGCAATGGTCATCGTTTATGATGATCAAGAATTGAGATCATATATGCGCTCAGCAGTGGAGGCAAGCCCCGAGAGGCCAGTACTCGTTGATAGGTTCCTTGAAGATGCGACGGAAATTGACGTGGATGTTATTTCTGATGGAGAAACCTCAGTCGTAGGAGCCATCATGGAGCACATTGAACAAGCAGGTATTCATTCTGGAGACAGTGCATGTGTCATTCCTCCTTTTTCTATCAGCGATAAGATCAAAGAAGAAATTAGCATAGCATCAAAAGCACTTGCTAAAAAATTACAAGTGAAAGGACTCATGAACATACAGTTCGCCGTCAAAAATGAAGAGCTTTATGTCATAGAGGTGAATCCACGAGCTTCCAGAACAGTGCCTTTTGTATCAAAGACAATTGGTGTTCCACTGGCTAAACTTGCAGCCAAAGTTATGACAGGAGAAAAATTGATCGATCTAGGATTTACAAAAGAAATTATTCCAGATCACTACGCTGTAAAAGAAGCGGTCTTCCCATTTGTTAAATTTCCCGGAACTGACATTGTTCTGGGCCCAGAAATGAAAGCTACCGGGGAAGTCATGGGCATAGATTCTGACTTAGGAATGGCCTATGCAAAATCACAAATGGCTGCTTCTTGTCCACTGCCCCTTGGAGGCAACGTGTTTATCAGTCTCAAGAACCGCGACAAGGATAAGGCAAAAGAAATAATTAAGGAATATCACGAACTGGGATTCAAATTATTTTCAACTGAAGGAACGGCCAATGCTATTACGGATGAGGGGATCCCCGTCACTAAATTGTTCAAACTGGCCGAACAGCGTCGCCCAAATGTATTGGATATGATTAAGAATGGGGAAATTGACTTTGTAATCAATACAACAAGCGGAGATCGCAACCCCCGAGCAGATGAAGTTACCATTCGTAGTTCTGCTATTGCCAATGGAATACCAGTCATGACAAATCTAAGTGCTGCGAAAGCAAGCAGTATGGCTATTCGATCTTTGAAATCTTTGGATTTAAAAGTTAAAACACTCCAAGAATTTCATCTAGATTAATCGGCTCCTTATCGGATAGTAAGTTACTTCGATCTACACATAATCAAAGTCAGATCAAAAAATCAGGCCTGAGAACTAGGAACTTTAATTATAAAGTCCTTACAATCTTAAAAGCGTTATTCTTTTTCAAAAAACCCTACAGAAAAGGGCCTCACCGAACCGTCAGGAAAAAGGACCAGCATCCCCTTTCCGTGATGATCACCAATTTCCACTAACCAGGGCTGATTGCTCCATCTATAAGCCGCTAACGCACTACTAGAACTGAATCGTGTAGGAACATAAGTTCCTTTGAGCTCCTCTTCATCTTTTGTTCTACTTAGTCTACGGTAAGTAGGACAAATCCATGTCTTCCTCGGTATATCATATTCATCTTCAAAGGTAGTGAACCAGAAATCCCAAATGCTTTCCTCATCTTTACTGTTTGGAGCCTGAGGGAAATGACCATTATCATTATTGTAGGCACTAAGAGCTGTGAATAAGCTTCTCATATTAGCAACACAGGCAGCTTGTTCAGCTTTGTTCCGGATCGTGCCGTTAAGGGCCAAAATCATTGATGCAAGTACAGCAATGATTGAAACAGATATTAAAAGCTCAATAATAGTGAACCCTTCGATGAAACTTTTTTTATCTTTCCTCATAAAATCAAACGGGCCGACATCTAAGAAAAGATGTCAGCCCGGATAAATTCTAATTGGTTAAATCCTTTACCCTTCTGCTGCAGCAACAGCCATAATCGTCTGCGATATCTGAGCACCAAAAACAGTAATAGCTACGATACGAGATTCCCCTGGCTCTACTGGGTCAGCAGCAGCTTCAGAAAATACCAAAATGCACTTACGGTCTGATCCGTTTCCTGGCTCACCAGTGATCGGGTTGACATCACCGCTACTCTGTCCAAAGAAACGCATAACGGGAGCTTTCTGAGTGATCTTACATTGGAAAGAGCCAGTCACTGAACCACCAGTTCCTGCTGCCTGAATAATTCCCACTACACCTTGTTCTGAAGTCGTGTCAGCGGTTCCAAAACATTGACCAATATAAACGGATCCTTCATGAAAAATAACTGAAGCGTTTATTTGGGAAAAGACAGCAGTAGTATCATCAGTGAAACGAGCAAGGCCAACTCCGTTGACCATGTACATGACAGCTTGATAAGTTCCAGTAGTTGACAAGTTGTAGCTATTATTTGACCAAGGTCCACCGACCCAGGCAGACGCCGGTGAGCCGCTAATAACTAAAACTGAAGCGATGAGGGTTAAAATCTTCTTCATATGCTTCACTTTTTACAAAAAATAGACACTTTATCAAGAAGAATCCTTCTATTTTATAGGTTTTTAGCATTTTCTAGGGTGAATTTATCAAGACATTCGCTGGATAGATAGGATTCTTATTCCATTATAGTGCATGGACTTCAGCCAATTTGCTGATTATCACATGCACACTCCACTTTGCCGCCACGCAAATGGAGAACCCATTGATTATGCAAAAATTGCTTTGGAAACTGGTCTGAGTGAGATCGGCTTCTCAGATCATAGCCCCGCCAAAGAAGATGATTTTGATGATTGGCGCATGCGACTATCAGAATTTCCTGAATATCTTCAATTGGTCCAAAATGCTAAGAAGGGAGTGCCTGAAATTTCAGTGAAGCTCGGACTTGAAATAGATTATTTTGAAAAAGGCCACGCATGGATCGAAGAATTATCCTCCATGGCAGATTTCGATTACCTCATAGGTAGTGTACATTACATTGCTCCTGGATTTGATATTGATAATCCAAAATGGATAGGAAGATGGTCCGGCATTGCCGAAGTTGAGGAAATTTGGACATGCTATTGGAAAATATATACGAGTTGCGTGCGCAGTGGTCTTTTTGATCTCCTTGCTCATCCTGACTTACCAAAAAAGTTTGGACATAAACCAAATGGTGATCTTCGCCGTTACTATGAACCCGTGATCGAAGCAGCCCTTGAAACTAATACCGCAATAGAAATTAATACTTCCGGATGGCGGAAAGAATGTGCAGAGCAATACCCCGAACGCGATTTTCTGGAGATGATGGTCAGCGCAGGCATTCCAACATCAATTAGTTCGGACGCTCACTCTCCCCAAGAAGTAGGAATGAATTTTAAGGAAGCCGCATCCCTCGCCTCTGACATTGGGTTCACTCATACTGTCCGTTTTAATAATAGAACAAGGACCGAAATACCATTCAGTATTTAATAATAAATGAAACTGAAAGTCAGGGACCGCACCATTGATTTTTCACAGAAAAGAATGGTAATGGGGATTATCAATATAAATGATGATTCATTTTCAGGAGACGGAACATTGGACCAGCAAAAAGCCATTAAAATGGCAAAGGATCATATCGCTAATGGAGCAGATATTATCGACGTCGGAGCAGAAAGTGCTCGCACTAACCGTGGACCAATATCAATCGAAGAAGAAATCGAAAGGCTCCGCCCATTCATTGAGTCTTTTCATTCTATAGAGTGGAACGGGAAAACGGAAAAAACACTACTATCAATTAATACTTGGAGACCAGAAGTAGTAGAAAAAATATTACCTCTTGGAGTTGATCTTTTGAACGATATCGGCGCACTACATTCCAATGAAAATGCAAAGTTATGTGCAGAACATGGGACAGCCCTTTTAATAATGCATAGTATCGGCCTCCCCAAAGAGCCTCATCTCGGAGAAAAATACGAAGATATAGTTGCAGAGGTGAACAGGTTCTTTGAAGAAAAAATTCGTGTTTCAGAATCAGTGGGGCTCCATAAAGAGCGGATAGTATTGGATCCTGGAATCGACTTTGCCAAGGACCGCCAAGATAATCTTCTATTACTGAAACACCTCAATTCATTAACAATCCACCAAAGGCCACTCCTCGTACCCGTTTCAAGAAAAACTGTGATCGGTGATGTATTGAAAATCAAAGAACCTCAGGACCGAGATGCCGGTACAGTCGCATGCTCGGTCACAAGCATCTTGCGAGGAGCTTCTATTCTCAGAGTACATAACGTATCTGCCACTTCCAAAGCCATTCGAACACTTGAACCTTTGCTAAAATAGCTTTTAAGCCCACCGATGAATTCGACTATCAAGCTGAAAAATTTGCCCGGAAACTGAGGGCATCTGAGTGTGAATAAAAAGCACAAACGCTGCAACCGATTCCGGGGTATTTAAACTATTCAGTGCATGAGCGCTCAATACGTGATCCTTTACATTTTCTGGCACATCAGCAGTGAATTGAGTTTCAAGCCACCCTGGTAAAATACAATTGGATCTAACATTTCTCTTGCCCCCTTCCTGCGCCAGACTCTGCGTCAAACTAATGAGTCCAGCCTTTGATGCTGCATAGTTCGTTTGCCCGACTGGTCCCGAAATAGCTGAAAAAGATCCTATATTAATTATATGGCCACTGCGGTTCTTACATAAAAATTTTAATGCTAATTTTGAGCAGAGAAAGGCCCCTCGTAAATTAACTCTAATGACTTCGTCCCATTCTTCTTCAGAAATATTTAAGAATAATGAATCCTTCTTTGTCCCTGCATTATTAATGAGTAAATCGAGATCGCTCGTTATATTTTCATTAAAATAATTCTTAACAGAACCTTCATCACTAACATCCATTTGAGAACGGCAAGGGCTGAGCACCTTAAAGCCTGATAAAATTAATTGTTCCGAAATTATTTTAGCAAGGGCTCCTTCCCCGCCTGTTATCAATGCCAAAGGTTTTGTGCAATCTGACATCTAAATATGATGTGAGCATTTGTTGAGCATTCCTAACGTTCTTCTTTTAGTTTTGGCATTCTTGCACCTGAAGATTTTATCCATTCACTCAAATCCTCAGACAGTTCCGCACGCTTGGCAGATTGATCAGATCCAATATCAGTCGTCTCGGATATGTCTTTGGCAATATTAAACATTTCTTCTGATCCATCTTCATGCCATCGAATCAATTTATAATTTCCTTTTCTAATAGCAGACGATGGTCGGTTTGCCGAACCATGATAATGAGGAAAGTGCCAAAACAATGCCCTGTTCCGCAATTCCCCATCCCTGAAAAAGGTGTTTAAATCTAGCCCATCCTGATGCTGTAAAGGGTCTAATTTAATTCCTGCGGCAGTCAAGATTGTAGGATAAAAATCACTACTAATGATCGGCACATCAGTCGTGATCCCTTCATTAATAATGCCAGGCCAAGCCAGTATTGCTGGCACTCGAATGCCTCCCTCATAGAGCCATCCCTTGCCCGCTCTTAGGGGCAGGCAAGATGTTGGAGCAGCGCGCCGATTATTCTGCAAAGTAGACAGTCCTCCATTGTCCGAAGTGAAAATTATCAAAGTATTATCTTTAATTTTAAGCCGTTCCAGTTTTCCAAGGATCTTACCTATGCTCCGATCCACACTCTCAACCATCGCTGCATAATCGGGATTGTTCTGAGTCATGCGCGTACTTCCATACCTCTCCTTTTTTATACTAACTTTTGAAGGCAGCCCAATCTCCCTCATCCGATCTTTATACCTAATGGCATCATTCTTACGGGCCTGTATCGGTGTGTGAACTGAATAATGCGCCAACATTAAAAGAAAAGGGACGTCTTTCTTTTTCTCAATAAATTTAGATGCTTCCTCCGCCAATAAATCAGTGAGGTATGAATCCTTATTAACTAAATCAAAGTCAGGAACATCGCTCGGTGATAGGACCGACTTCGGTTTTCCCTTGTTTCTTTTGAATGGGTAATAATATGAACCTGGTGACCCTGCTCGATTAACGCCCCGGTGATAATCAAAACCGTGCAAGCTTGGATGGTCTTGGTCGTCTGCACCTAAATGCCATTTACCAAAATATGCTGTTGCGTAACCAGATCTCTTTAGAGATTCGGCGAAAGTTACTTCATTTTGAGGCAAAGCCTCTACGTTTTTTGGAGTCACTAGAACATTAAATTTCTGGCTCGCTCCAATCCAATCCGTAATACCCAATCGAGCTGGATTCTTTCCGGTCATTATTGCAGACCTGGTAGGAGAGCAGACCGGAGAAGCGGAATATGCTTGGGTAAACCGAACACCCCTAGCCGCTAATTTATCTATATTAGGAGTTAAATGATACTTACTCCCATAGCATCCCAAATCACTCCATCCGAGATCATCAATGAAAAAGAAAATGATATTAGGACGCTCCTCAGCTGAAAGAGTCGCTTGTAAACTGCTAAAAGTAAGAAGTAAGGCCGAAAAAACAGCCAGAAAATGGGACATCAATTGCCCTCCAACATTAATTCTTAATAACTCCAGCCTTTTTGAGTGTGGCATATGCCCCATTCTTAGCAACCGTCTTCAAAGCCCTAGCAGTAAGCTTCACCTTTACATATTTATTGAGTTCTGGAACCCAAATGCGCTTTTTCCTTAAGTTCGGGGAAACATCACGTTTGATGACCTTAGTCACATGACGGCCGATTCCACCTTTTTTCTTGGCTAAACCACTACGATGGATTTTTCCTCCGCGACGAACGCGCGCTCCTGTTATTTCGCAAACTTTAGCCATAATTCTACTCCGGTCTATTACTTGGAGGGCGCTCATATTAGATGATATAAGCCTTTGGTCAAGAATTATTGGGTATTTTGATGTCTGTATAGCTTGATTTACTATTCCTGACAGATTAGGCATTTTCTCAATGCATGACTTTCATTATCACGAGGGAACCCTTCATTGTGAAGGTGTCAATCTAGCGGATCTAGCAACTCAGCACGGCACTCCATTATATGTATATTCAGCAAATACCATTCTGGAACACTATCGTCGACTAAGTTCTGCACTAAGTGATTTGGATCACCAGATAGCATTTGCAGTTAAAGCTAATTCCAATTTATCTATATTAAAGCTACTTAACGATGAAGGCGCCGACTTCGATATTGTTTCCGGAGGTGAACTTTTCCGTGTAATAAAGGCCGGTGGCACAGCAAAAAAATGCACCTTTGCCGGGGTAGGAAAAACACGTGAGGAAATAAAATATTCACTGAAAGAGGGCATCCATTGTTTCAATGTTGAAAGTGAGGCGGAACTAAGATTCATAAACCAGGTGTCAAGTGAGCTTAATGTGATTGCCCCGGTCGCAATCCGAGTGAATCCAAACGTAGATGCAAAAACACACAAATATATTTCAACAGGCAAAAGTGAAAATAAGTTCGGGATAGATTTTGAATTCATTGAGGGCCTTTATGAAACAGCTTCTAAAGAATTGAATAATCTAGAATTGCGTGGCCTCCAAATGCACATCGGATCTCAATTATCCGAAGTCAAACCTTTCGTTGAGGCCGTGCAAAGAGTGGCCCCCCTTGCACAAAAACTAAAACAAAAACATGACATCAAATTCTTCAGCATTGGCGGAGGAATTGGAATCGTATATGAAGACGCACTCGCAAGCGGAAAGGATAGCTGGTGGCAGGAAAAGGATCAGAACAAAACGCCTCTTACAATCGATGAATATGCCTCCGAAATCGTACCTATTCTAGCTCCTTTGGGACTAAAGATAATGCTCGAGCCAGGGCGATTAATTGTCGGAAACGCGGGTATTCTCATAAGTAAAATTCTATATAAAAAGGTCGGCACAGCGAAAACTTTCGCTATAGCCGATGCGGGAATGGGTGATCTAATACGCCCTGCACTGTACCAAGGACACCACGACATTGTTCCAATTCAAAATAAATCAAATGAAAATGAAACAGTTGATATTGTAGGACCCATATGTGAAAGCGGAGACTTCTTTGCTCAAGACCGAGAACTACCAAAGCTAGAAGAGGGTGAAATGATCGGAATGCTAAGTTCTGGAGCTTACGGATTTGTAATGGCATCAAATTATAATTCCAGAACATTGCCTGCAGAGGTACTAGTTTCTGACAGAACTCACAAACTGATAAGAAAGAGACAGACTTACGAAGATCTGGTTAATGGTGAAGATCTGTAATTCATCAGGATAAAGAAGAATATTATCTCATCAATGAGTTGGTTTTATCATAATAAGATAATCTTAGCCTTAGCTTTGATTCTGGTTGCTCTTTTATCTAGCACAGAAAAATCTTCAGCGATATTCGGCCGCAACCTCAAAAAATCTAAAGTAACAACACGTAAGAGTCCGGGCGAATTCATTATTGTGAGTGGAGGGACCGCGCTAAGAAAATGGGAAAACTTAAGAAAGGAAAAATATCAACATGACCGCTGGTGGGGAAATTTCATTCGCCCCGCACGCGCACGGATTCAAGAACTACAAAATGAATATGGTGATCAATGTGAAATTACATGGTTAGTCTATAAACCAAGTTATGAGTCACGTTCAAATGAAGACAGCAAACCTCTGATTTCCTGGATCGAATCTGTAAGGGATAAATACAAGATACGCTTAGTTTGGATAACCGAAGGCAAAGATATTATAAACTACATAAACAACGGAAAAGACCGTTCCCAAATAAAAATAGCTGGATTTGAATATTATGGGCATTCCAACAAGTACGCTTTCTTAATCGACTATAGTAATAGAATAATAGGCGTAAGCACCGTATGGTTACACGAAGAAGCATTATCAGAAATCAATCGATCCTCATTTTTACGAAAATCTAAGTGCATTAGTTATGGGTGCAACACTGGAGAAAGTATGTCAAAAAAATGGCGTAAAGCCACAGGGGTTACTATGCGTGCCGCTATCGGAAAAACTGATTACAGCAACCCTCTAAAACCAACTGTAGTTCCGCCCGGTTACTGGAACGATTCGAAATCAATATTCAAAAGGAAAAAGTAAAAATATTGCGTGCCTAAAAACGATCACAAATTATAATAATTGCTAATAATAGATATCATCGATTTCTTTTAATTAAGTGAAATTTCAAGAATTAAAATTACTTTACGAATTGCCTTTTTTTGATCTTCTTACCAAGTCAAGAAGCGTTCATGAATTAAACTGGCCTAAAAATGAAATACAACTATGTACTTTGTTATCCATAAAGACCGGAGGCTGTAGCGAAGACTGTTCTTACTGTGCACAAAGTGCACGTTATAAAAGTGGAGTAGATGCTGGAAGATTAATGCCTAAATGCGATATATTGGATCGTGCAAAAGCTGCCAAAGAAAACGGATCGACTAGATTCTGTATGGGAGCTGCCTGGAAAAATGTCAAAACTAATACCAAACGTTTTGATGAAGTCCTTGAAATTATTAAGGACGTATCAGAGCTCGGAATGGAAGTTTGTACAACGCTTGGAGAATTGGGACCAGAAGAAGCGAAAAAACTAAAAGAAGCCGGAGTAACAGCTTACAATCACAACATTGATACTTCACCAGAGCACTACCCTAACATTGTGACAACTCACTCTTTTGAAGATCGATTGAAAACCATTCGTAACGTACAAGATGCTGGAATGTCTGTTTGTTGCGGTGGAATCTTAGGTCTAGGAGAAACAGTTGATGATAGACTCAGAATGCTAGAAATATTATCAAACTTCAACCCTTCCCCAGAAAGCATCCCCATAAATAAGCTAATGCCAATGCCTGGAACGCCTCTAGAAGGGGCTGAACCTGTGGACACGTTTGCAGTTGCTCGCACCATTGCATGTGCGCGAATTGCAGTACCTAAAGCTAAAATAAGATTATCGGCTGGCCGTTCAGCATTAAGTGAAGAAGCTCAAACGCTCTGTTTTTTTGCAGGAGCTAATTCAATATTCTACGGAGATAAATTATTAACGGCAACCAATCCCCAAACTGTTCAGGACATGAAGTTGTTACAAAAGCTAGGAATGAGCCCTCAAGAACCTAATCCTGAGCTCAAAGCACCTGGAGCAAGTTCCGAAAAGCCACTCGCTCCACAAATCGCATAGCTGCAAAAAGATTTCAGCACACATGAAAATCCAAGGACGGTTAATTCTCATAACTTCCCTAGTTTTTCTATCAGTCCTCGTCTTAGAAAAAACAAAAGGTCAAGGAAACACACCGCACACCTACGCTCCCACTCAATCTCGATCCAAATCTCCCCCATATCCATGGCACAGAAATATCACTTCTACCATATTTTGGATAGGAGAACGCGCGACCGCCAATAACCCACGACACAATATTGCAAGTTCCTGGGACACCGAATGGATGAAAAACTATGGCGGCTATGATGACCCTAATTCAGCTAACCGGACGAGAGATTATAGGCCTAAGAAATTCATTCCTAAACTCAATCCATTTTATATTGCACTGCCATACAATGATCGGATTAACTACAAAAAAACCAAACAAAGCGCTAAACGTGTAATCCCTTGGTTCAGTCGAACATTTAAAAAAGAAGGTCAGAGCGTATGCAATGGAAGGTGGATAGCTATCCATTACAAAGGAAAAATCTGTTGTGCTCAATGGGCCGATGTTGGTCCTTTTGGAACTGATGACTGGGCCTATGTTTTCGGAGGATCACAACCCAAAAACCGTAAAAATAACAGAGCCGGGATTGATCTGTCACCTGCCGTGCGTGATTTTCTTGGAGTAACGGGAATAGATAATAAATGTGATTGGCGATTTGCTGAATTGCATGAGATCCCATATGGGCCATGGAGAAAATTCGGAGCAAATAATCCATTCGTTAATGCCAGAACGACCCCACCTAAAATCAATAAAAAGGAAATAGAAGCCTTAAAAAGAGCCCGCGAAGCCTGGTTAAGACGATCTGGGCGGTAATCCTCACTCAAGAAAAGAGGGGCCGCAAAACAAAAAACCCGGATCAATATTGACCCGGGTTTTTTGTTTTTACCGGCACGAGCCTAAACGCACGCCGGTTTTTCATAAAGAAAAATGGCTATATATTTGTTTTCAATGCGTCCCACCCCTTACGCGGCTCACGCCATGCCAACTCGTTGATTGCAGGATCGCTGGTAACTACTCCAGCCTCATTGAGCTCGATTTTCTTACCTGCAAGAGCGCAAAGATTACCCAGCTGTATATTTGCAGTCATGAACCCAGAGTAGCTGAAGTTCGACTGGCTGTACTCTCTCGGCTTATCACCTCGGCAAGCGATGATGAACTCATCATGGTGTCCAGGTGAGCGTTCAAGGAGTTGCTTAGGCTTGCCGAATTCTCTCTGACGGCTTTCAGGAATAATCCTTGGACTGTTCCAATAGTCACCGGTAACCAACATTTTTCCTTTGGTGCCAACGATAAGATTACCTGTGCGTGGCAATTTTCGGCCCTCGGATTTTAACTCTTCAGGGGTTTCTGGCATATTGTCCTTACCGTCCTTTTTCTTTCCCTCATACCAGTAAGTAGTAAATGCGGGAGTTTCCTTAGTAGCACGGTAATCTACTTTTAGAGTCATTCCTGCAGGAAACTGTCCCTTGCAAGGACCCGTCATCATGAGAGGCTCTGCAGAAGCTGCATAACCGGGTCGCATGATGGAATAAATACCATCGGTAGTGTGGCAGGCCATATCGCCAAGTGCACCAGAACCAAAGTCCACAAAACCACGCCACTTGAACGGGTAGGCACCCCTAGTGTAGTGACGCATTGGAGCGGGCCCGATCCATGATTCCCAGTCAATATTGGCAGGAACTTCATCAATCTTCTTCGGATTATCTCCACCCTGTGGCCAGACTGGGCGATTAGTCCATGTGTGGAACTCCTTAATTTCCCCAACAGCGCCAGCCTTCACAAATTCGTAAGCCAGACGCCATCCGTTGCCGGCGTGTCCCTGATTACCCATCTGGGTAACAACACTCTTGTTCTTCTCATATGCCTTAGTGAGGTTTTGTGCCTCACGTACTGACCATGCCAAGGGCTTCTCAGTGTAACAGTGGATGCCGTTACTGATGGCGGTCATTGAGGGGCCATAATGAGTGTGATCAGGAGTGGCCACAAAAACGACATCCAACTCCTTCGTATGGTTCTGGAACATTTCACGCCAGTCAGTGTAACCCTTGGCACCTTTCCATTCGTTATTATTGTGGACATTTTTCCAGCTATTCTTGTCAATCTCAGCAAATGCAACGCACTCTAGGCCGTATTTTTTGCGATTATTCCAAGCAAATCCGACATGTGCTCCGGCCCTGCCGCCTGTGGCCACGAAGCCAACTTGAAGCTTACTGTTTTGATTTTGGCCCCGTACGATTGCGGGCATGCCGAGGGTCGAGGCGGCTCCCGTTACGGCCGCTGACTTGATAAATTTACGACGAGTCAATTGTTTAGACATAGGTTTGGTTTTATTAGGTATGATCAATAGTTTGTTCAGTTATGAATTTATATAACGTCTCCCATTAATATTATTATTAAAGTTCAAATTTAGATTAGATCGATTTAATTTTTATATTCCTATAGGCGACTGGTCCGTGGTCACCTTGAAACATGATTGGCCCCTTTGCGGCTTCTTTTCCAGTTACACCGCTTGGGGTTGGCCCCTTCATTTCAACATTTTCGTGCAATATTTTGCCATTAAGCTCAACCTTGATAAACTTAGCATTACTTGTTTTTTTGCCTTCCCCGTCATAACCAGGGGCCTGGAAATCGATCACGTATTTCTGCCACTCTCCAGGTTTTTTACAAGCGTTTACCTTCGGCGGTTGAGCACCATAAATAGCCCCCATATCGCCTCCTCCAAGCTTCGCCTTTCCATAGCTGTCCAGGACCTGAACCTCATATTCACCCATTACATAAATCCCTGAATTCGCTCCTTTAGGAACCATCACTTCCAACTCAATACGAAACTTACCTCCCCACTTCATCTCAGAATAAATATCCCAGCTCTGCCCATGACCAGAAACCTTATTAATCATAGCTCCACTACCCTTGCCAGCATCTAGTGTTTTTGGATTTTTCTTAGACTTGCTGGGAACACCCACTACCCAAGCATCTTTACCTTTTGCTTTCTTTTTAGTGGACCAACCTTTGAGGTCTTTACCGTTAAATGGAGAACCGGCATGATGATCAGCACAGACAAAGCTTAACATCATTATCATTATTGAAAGGAGAGCAGAGAATTTCTTTATCATTATTAGTTAAATGCTTAGTTATTAGTGTATCTCAACGAGGAACAATAATTCTCTAGAAATTTATATCCAATGGTCAAGCATCAATTATTAATCAGAGGACCTAATTTTAGACAAAATCCTACATATTTGGAATATGCCTACTAATTAATTGGAACCTTTTAACTATTATTCATGCTCGGCCAAGTATCGTTCAGCTTCCAGAGCCGCTCTACAACCATCTCCCGCCGCAGTTATCGCTTGCCTATAAACATGATCAGCAACGTCTCCAGCCGCAAAAAGACCTTCTACATTTGTCTTAGTGCAGCTCGGCCCTTGGACAATGTAACCGTTCTCATCTGTCTCAACTAGCCCCTCAAGAAATTGAGCATTGGGAACATGGCCAATGGCAACAAAAACACACTTTAATTCAATTTCTGTTTCATCATTGGTCTTCAAATTCAAAACCTTAACTGCCCGCATTTCTCCATCATCGTCAGTTAAATATTCAGTTACCTGACTATCCCAAACGAGCTCAATCTTTTCATTACTTAGAGCTCGATCAGCCATAATTTTTGAGGCTCTCAACTCATCCCGACGATGAATCAAATAAACCTTTGAAGCAAATTTTGTAAGAAATGTTGCTTCTTCGCAGGCCGAATCTCCACCCCCTATTACCGCGACCGGAACGTCCCTGTAAAAAGCCCCATCACACGTCGCGCATGAAGTGAGTCCATGCCCGATCAGTTTTTCTTCACCATCGAGCCCAAGATGCCTCGGATCGGCTCCAGTCGCAATAATGACAGTTTCAGCTTCGTACTGCTCTTCACCACAAGCCACGTTAAAAGTCGAACCATTTTTTTCTACGGAAGTTACTTTTTTATATTCTACTCTGGCTCCGAACTTTGTAGCTTGTTCCTGCATATGCATCATGAGCTCTGGGCCCATGATCCCTTGCGGAAAACCTGGATAATTTTCAACCTCAGTCGTAGTTGTTAATTGTCCCCCTAGCTGATCTCCTGCCAAAACCAGTGGAGATAAATTCGCTCTACCTGTATAAATTGCTGCCGTCCACCCGGCACATCCAGTTCCTATAATAATAACTTTTTCCATGGTCCCTTGAGTATGGCGATGATCGTCGCTAGGTCAATCCGAGTTAGAGCCATTTTCTTAAGACAATATTTCCTCTATTTTCTGATTGGTAAGGAAATTTCCAACTAATGGCTGAGAAAGGTTCTCTTGCGACTGTTGCCAAGTAGCCAAAATCCCTTCCGGAGTAATCAGTGTCGAAACGTAACGGCTACAACCGGTCCCTTGAAGCGATACAAACATAGGCTCATGAGAAGAAATTCGATGAATTTCCGGAAATGATTGATCAAATCCTGCTGCCATGCCTCCGATTTCCTCACAAGAAAATCCACGTGACCTAGAAACACCAACGGCACTCTCATCGAGGGAGCGCAAACATTCGGCCCCATCATAAAAGTATATAGAAATTGGGGCCATTCCTGAAAAAGCACCTAAGGGAGGTACTGCTAAACGGTCAGTGATTCGGGTACATGCGACGTCCCATGAATTTCCACGTGACAATACATTAAAGCTTTCAATTTTATATTGATCCTGTCCGGACACCCTCACTGCAAGACCAGTATTTGAACTCGCCCAGGTATATGGATGACTACAAAAGAATACACCTGTCTGATCATTGTCTCCTGGGATCTGAAATGGCACTGGATCCTTCACATGAAGAGCCCCTAATTCATCACTACGAATGACATTATAAACTGTGCTCGGATCGAGACCCATAATGGAATCAGATTCAACTATATCAATGTCCCATATTCCGGTCCCACTCTTCTGATAATCAATAAAATTTGAAGGATACGATCTATCTTTTTCCGTTGATAAAAAAAGTTCAACGCCTGTAAGCCCCAGAAGTAGTGCAGCGCCCTCAATTGAAACAACTTCATCATTTCCATTTTGTAATTCTTTTTTGGTAAATGATTTCTTTTTCTCCCATGGGCCCAGAACTGAATCAGATGAAAAAATGGCTAACTCAAGACCACGCTCACCAGCACCTACCCCGGTCCTTGAATCACCGTGATTCCGATAACGACCACACAACCAGAAAGTACCATCAGAATCACAAATTACATTACCACCTCCAAACCAAAACCCTTCAGACCCAACTTGTGGCTCCACTAAAATATTTGCTGCTTCCTGATCTATCAGAGCACATGCAAGTCGTTGAAGTCGTTCTTTAATTTCTTTTTCCATTCGTATGGACCTTTTTAATTAAGGATTTAATTCTTCATGAACAGCAGTCATTATCTCATTCAATTCATTAACGGTTCGAAAATATGAAGAGCATTGCGTATTTGCTAATAATTTGATTAACGGATCCCAAAAATGGACTCCGGAACCATCTATCCTATCAAATAAAATTATAGGTTTCCCCTGCATCAAGGGATCATCAGATTCCTTTAATAGTAACAAAGCTAACAATTCCTGAACTGTCCCTGCACCACCCGGGAAAATGACAAATGCATCTGATCTCTCAATCATCACTTCCATGCGGGTATAAATGTCAGACCTAAGCCAAAAACTCGACAACCCATCAGGAAGACCTTCAAGCCTAATAATGTGCGGAACATTTGATCCTCCGGTCCAGCCCTTAGCATCCACTGCTCCACGAACCACTGCTCCCATCACTCCGGTCCTGCCCGCACCTGAAACACAACCATAACCTGATTCTGCCATTTGCTGACCAAGCTCATAACCATCATCAAGATAACTTTGGTCCTTAATACTAGCAGAACAAAACACACAAACATTTCCTAACTGTCCTTTTAAGGGAGGAGCTTCATAAGAATATATTTCATCTGTATGATCTTCAGCAACAGAATGTCTTTCCGGATCGGGAACACCTAATTCACGGACCCTATTCAAACCCTCTATAACATTTTCCGGCTCATTTACCGCGAGGAGGAAATCCCTGAAATCCTGCGTAATAGTTCCCAATGATCTCAAATGATTCAAAACATTAAAAAAAGGATCCCATAAATCATCTCCGTTAAGGACTACTGTTCCTTTTTCTTCAAGTTTTTCATCCATCGTCTGGTATCCAACAAATATAGAAACGGCCTTGAAAAGTTCTTCCAGCGTCGCGCCTGGCGTAAACACAAAGGCATCAGAACGGATGATTTGATCCTGAATATTTGATAACGTTACAGGTTGATCTCCATTCGAGTTGCTTATGTCCCAACCCGAAGAGAAAAGAAGATACAGCAACTTGGCCCTCGGCTCGCGTGAAGGATCTTTTTCACCTGCTACACGACCTGAAAGAAGAACATTTGGCATAAAAATTAAATATAGTATCGGAACTCGATAAACTTAATAAATATATTGTTTTGTCAGATTAAAAGTTCCAAAGACTGGAAAATCATTTTTCGCTATACCGTTCATCTTCATTGGTAAGGAATGCCTTAAAACCAACAGTTCAAATCCTTTTCACATCCAAAAATCGTATCAGTTATTGGCTTTTGCATGGAATCTGCTTAATTCCAATGCTAAGCGCTTAATTTCAATGCTAGACTCCAAAAAAGCCAAAGAAAAACTCGGTCTCGGTAATACTTATGGCTCTAATGATCCATCCACAAAATCACTCAAAGACTACATCAACTTAAAATTATCTGCCCGTGGATTTGATATCGTCGGAGATGAAAGAGATTACCCGTTTCTCGAAATGGGACGATCACTACTAGCAAATTTCCGAGAAAGGGTTCGACTACTCTCTGATTACTTATGTCCCGCTGATGAACGCATTAACAATTTCCTCCTTAAATATTTAAATGATTGCTCCGAAGATCTGAAAGATCTTGGTTCCCTCATACCAGAAGGATCCCTCACCCTCGAGAGACATGGAATTGCAAGATTATTAAGTATTCCGCCAGAAAAAGATTCCTTCGAATCCAATATCGTTTCCTCATACAGAGTCGCTCAAGGTGTTTGTCACAATCCCAGCAAGGATAGAAGAACAACGCAAGGTGTTTTCCATCTAGTAGAAGGTGGACTGCCTATTCCTGCAGACAAAAAATCCGTCCCCAAAAAAGCCTTCGCGAGACTACTGTCTGCTGCCCTTAATCCCCCTGAGGAATTATTAACGATCCCTTACACATCAACTCAAAAGTCGCCGACTAAAGCATTCCTATCTTTACTTCTAAGGCCCTCAGTATTTCCAGACATTCCCGGAATTTCAAATGGAAGCTCAATGGAAATTCGATTCTTTGCGCCTGGAAACCTAGTCAGTAATTTAGACTTTGTTGAATCAATCTTTGGTAATGCAGGGGACCCGTTTCTTCCAGAAAATGATAGCTCTCTAGACTCTCATGGATGGAGTGGTCACACTGGTTGCGTCATTTTAGCGCCACACCTAATCCATCTCACCAAAAAGGAATTAGGCCTGCCTCAGATATCTGAAGCAACTGAGCGACAAAAAAAGGACCGCATGTGCTGGGAAGATGAATCAGAGTATTACAATGACGGATCAGCATTTAAAATTACTTGTAGAGATAAAAATGGAGTCATAGTCACTCTGATAGCAGACAATTACTATGGTTATTGCAAAAAAGAGGTCAAATCACAGATCAGCTATGCTTGCAATCTGCTTGGAGGCTGCGAAGAAGAACACGCTGGAGGCGCTATAGCTTTTCCATCATTTGATCATGGAGAAGACTTCGCTTTGAACCCATTATTAGCCGGAGAAGAACACACTTATCAGAAAACATTAGATAACTTATCAGGAATTGCAGTAGAACAGCCCGAAGGATATGCCATCGACAGTTTCTATGATGATATTATCTATCTTCCTGAAAACGCAATAATAGATCAGGAAAATCAGGAAATTACTTGGCAAAATAAAGACGAGTCACAATCCACTATTAAACTCCACCAGAAAAAAACCTACGTTTACCCATCAGGATATAAGATCGAATTGGATCGACCCGCAGCTGGCCGACGGTGGCGCCTAGTCGGCACTCAAGCCGAAGGCACATTTTGTCACAAACCTTGCACCGTCTCGGGAGGAGGAAAATCTGAAATCTCAAAACCCTTGTCAGATGCAATGACTGCGGGGTCAATCGTGATTCCTGATTTCAACAAAACCATGGATGAAGCTCGTAAGATCCTCGAAAGAAATTACTGGGACCGTTATCCTAATCCAAGGAAAACAGAAAAAACAAGCAGATCAATACTCAGCACAAAACGTTCATTGGGTTCTGTATTGAAACTACTTACCCCTTCCGAGGACTTCACTAAGGAACACAATAATTTTATTGATTCAATTTCGAAACCAGCAATCAGCATGGCCCTCCTCATTAAGAGGCTATATAAACCAGATTGGGGAGAATGGGATGAATGGAGTAAGCGCTTCACTGAAGACATCATTGATGGGAAGTCTGGTTACGAACTAAAATACAACGGTGAAAAAGTTATCACGAGATACCTAAGGGTCGGCTACGAATTGGACGGATCCTGGCGTATTTTCAGCCTCAGAAAAGATTTCCTTCCTGCTAAAAAGTTGCAACGTGAAGATGATATTTCGGTATCAGCTACCCTCAACACTCAATTTAAAAATGGGCTTCACCCTGAATTAAAGGAAGGATCTCATAAATTCATAGAAAATTGTGAATATCGTTTTTTCCAAAGGCCCGATGATGCAATTCACAGAGGGTATGATAAAGCGGCAGAAAAAGACTTTGCAAAAAAAGGGAACTTTTTCTCAAATTATGAGCCCATCGATCAGAAAGGTCTTGATGAACTAATGCAAGACGCAATCCACTTCGAGAAATATTCGAGGCCTTTGAAGACCACACTAAAAAAAGCTCATAAAAAAAAGGAAAATGAATTTGTTGTTACAACTGCTCATCCAAGAATTGTAGACGGAAAACCGTCACAAAATCCTCGATACTTGCAGGATAGAGAAGATCTGCATAATGGTCGATCTGAGCATTTGGCAAAGGTAGGCATGCACCTTTATAGGGAAATTGCTTATGACAAACCACTGGCCACACCAGTCAATGCAATCCTTCCAGGGCGACGCCATAATCCACCAAATCCAGAATTAGGGATTCGCGCCTTAGCAGTATATAACCCGTTACATTATCAAGAACTACCTGAACTGTTCATGGATTATATTGCCAGCCTAACGGGTAAATCGCCATCAACGACAGGCGCTGGCTCTGAAGGAGCCTTAACGAAGGGGCCCTTTAATTCTCTCTCTCAAATAATCGATCTTAATAACGCATTAACTTCTGCTCTACTAATTCGTCAACCGCACTTCATTAGTGCCGCTGGTTATGTTGGACCTAAATTTCGCGTGGACCATGACATTAGTCTTATTGTTCCAGAAGTTTGGTCACGGATGCACATTGCCGAAAGAGATCCAAAAATAATGATCCGTGATGGGTTACTTGAGTCATGTGCAAATTTAGAAGGGTTTAAGGATTCCTCCCGATTAGGGTACCGAATCACTCAAAAGTTTGTTCACCGATACTTTGGGCGTATCTTTGCTGATCCAGGAAGCATTTTTACAGAAGAAATGCTCCGGCCAGAGCTACAAGACAAAGCAGCATTCAGTGAAGGCTTGAATAATATCGTTGAAACTCAGAAACAAATAGCAAAATTATATTTTGAAGACAGTAGCATTGATGATGCTTGCCCCCCACTCAAGGCCCTCCTGCACATTATGGCATTTGGAGAATATGAAGGAAATGACATAAATAGCAATGAATTACGTTCTCTCTTCGAGCCTGAGAATCTATTGAAAAGTGAATGGTATCAGCAAAGAATAAAAGCTAAATGCCAAGTCGATGAAGGACTCTATGAAAAACAATTAAGATCACTAGAAAAATTTTCTTCAGATCCAATTTACGAGGATCAACAAGACCGCTTAAAAGTAACAGAGGCTATAAAGACAGTCACCGAAAAATTAGAATTGACTAAAGAGCCAGGCTACATTGAAAGCCTCATCGGAACTATCGGAGTAGACCCTGCTGTGATCTAAAGTTCATATAGCACAATCTCCTGTCCCCATTTCACTCACCTGCGTTATTTACATTCAGGCAACTTCTTCTTCATGAAGTAAATCCATCTCAACCTTAAGGTTATCTATAATAAATTTCTGACGGTCCGGAGTATTCTTTCCCATATAAAACTGAAGCATTTCTGATTCTGATTTATGGCGATCAAGAATCACCGGATCCAATTTCATTCCATCACCAATAAATTCTTTAAACTCACCTGGTGATATCTCACCCAATCCTTTAAATCGTGTAATTTCAGCCCCCTTACCACAAGACGCTATGGCTTCCTCTCTTTCCTTTCCGTTATAACAATAGAATTGCTTTTGTTTATTCCGAACCCGAAACAGAGGAGTATCAAGTATATACAAATGTCCCTCACGAATGAGTTCCGGAAAGAATTGAAGAAAGAAAGTTATCAATAGCAGCCTTATGTGCATACCATCAACATCGGCGTCAGTGGCAAGCACAACATTATTGTACCTCAAACGTTCAAGCCCATCCTCTATGTCTAAAGCATGTTGAAGCAAATTGAATTCCTCATTCTCATAAACAACTTTCTTTGAAAGACCAAAGCTATTGAGGGGTTTTCCTCTCAATGAAAATACTGCCTGAGTATCTACGTCACGGGCTGTCGTTATGGAACCACTGGCACTATCCCCCTCAGTAATAAATAAGGTGCTATCGTTAGCCTTTTTATTTCTATCTCCATAATGAACCCTGCAATCCCTAAGTTTTTTATTATGAATTTTTGCTTTCTTGGCTCTTTCTTTAGCCAATTTTCTAATTCCTTTTAAGTCCTTCCTCTCCTTTTCTGCACGCTGTATTTTCTCCAGCATCGCTTTTGCAGCATCAGGATTACGATGCAAATAATTATCAAGTTGGTCCTGAACAAAACCCACTATCCAACCACGAATGGCGAGACCATCCTTGGGCGCTGTATGAGTCGAACCCAACTTGGTCTTTGTTTGTGATTCAAATACAGGCTCTTGGATCTTCACACTGATCGCTCCGATGATCGATTGTCGAATGTCGCTTGGATCAAACGTCTTTTTAAAATGATCTCTTACTGTCTTTACAACTGCTTCCCTAAAGGCCGCCTGGTGAGAACCTCCCTGTGTCGTATGCTGACCGTTAACGAAAGAATAATACTCCTCTCCATACTGACTCGACGAATGTGTTATTGCTACCTCTATATCGTTACCAATGAGATGCGCTACCGGATAAAGCGGTTCTTCACTCAGATTTTTCTCAAGGAGTTCCTTGAGACCTTCTTTTGCTTTGTACTTCTTACCATTAAAAACAAGTGTGAGTCCTGAATTTAAATATGCATAATTCCAAAGCATATTTTCAATGAACTCTTCACGCCACTTGAAATCATTAAAGATATCCTCATCTGGTTGAAAACTAAGAAAGGTCCCATCTGACGCCTTAGAGCTTCTTGCCCTTTGCATCTCATTTGTGACTTCAGCTTTAGAGAAAGTAATTGATTTGGTCTTTCCTTCTCGAAATGCCTGGACCTGAAAGTTTTCGGAAAGAGCATTCACCGCTTTAATACCAACACCATTCAACCCAACAGATTTTTGAAAAGCTTCAGAATCATATTTTGCCCCTGTATTAATTTTAGCCGCACAGTCCATTAATTTACCTAGAGGAATCCCTCTACCAAAATCACGCACAGAAATTGAATCCCCATCCAACTTGACCTCTATAACTTTTCCATGCCCCATAACAAATTCATCAATACAATTATCAATGACCTCCTTAAGTAATACGTAAATCCCATCATCCGGAGCCGAACCGTCTCCTCTCTTACCAATATACATCCCTGGTCGCAGACGAATATGTTCTCTCCACTCAAGAGTCTTTATGTCTTCTTCCGTGTATTTCGTTTTGGCCATCTATATTAATTTAAAATCTATTAATAAATAATTCAGATAACTTAACTAATAGCATGGAATATAAGGACTATCAAAATTGATCACCTAGATAAAACAGAGGAATGGCCGAAACTTACTGGAAATCATCAAGTCTTTAATGCTTATCTCCGTTTATTCAAAAAAAGACGATAATTGAAATAGTTAATCATTGAGTACATTGTCGAACTTTACAGGATCAATATCCTAGTAAAATTATACTCATGGATAATCAATCCACAGGTAAGAAACATCAATCAGGCAGAGCAAACGGATTCCTGACTGCAATTCTTCTCGCTGCTTTAATCTATATGGCAACGGTTCAGGTCAAGGCCTGGTGGTCAGGTCAATCTGCGACAAAAATTACACCAAGAGCTGTTACACCAAGGGCCGATCTTGGCGAAGCTGAGAAAGCAACAATTAATCTGTTTGAAGAAACCTCACCGAGCGTTGTTTTCATTACTACAATTAATCTCAGACGCGACTTCTTAAGTACAAATATATATAAAATACCCGCGGGCACGGGTTCAGGATTCATCTGGGACAGGGCAGGCCATATCGTCACCAATTACCATGTCATTAGAGGTGCTGATCAGGCAAAAATAACACTCTGGGATCAATCCACATGGGATGCAAAGTTGATAGGTGCTGAACCGGATAAGGATCTTGCTGTATTAAAAATACAAGCCCCTGACGACCGGCTAAAACCAATTAAAATCGGTGAATCTAAGGATCTTCTAGTTGGTCAAAAAGCATATGCTATCGGAAATCCCTTCGGATTCGATCAGACACTCACAACTGGAGTCATTAGTGCACTTGGTCGTGAAATAGAATCAGTGACGAGAAGACCTATAACAGGAGTAATTCAAACCAATGCAGCTATTAATCCTGGAAATTCTGGAGGACCTCTATTGGACAGTGCTAACCGACTCATCGGTATCAATACGGCCATTTACTCACCTACAGGTTCCTATGCAGGTATAGGGTTTGCTGTTCCCGTAGACACAGTGAATAGGATCGTTCCACAATTAATAGAATTTGGGAAAGTTACTAAACCGGGACTTGGGATCAACATTGCACCAGATTCCTTCGTCAGTGGAAGGCTAAAAAAATCCGGTGTTCTAATACTGAATATTGTTCCAGGCGGCGGCGCTGAAAAAGCTGGTCTTAAAGCAACGACTCAATCATCGAGCGGGCGCATATTACTTGGAGACCTAATCAAAGAAATTGATAACAAGAAAGTCAATGACTCGTCAGACCTTTTCCGCATACTTGATGCAAAGTCCGTTGGCGACAAAGTTACTGTCACCATTGAAAGAGAAGGAAAAGAAAAGAAAATGAACGTTAGCTTGGGAGCCCTCAAGGATTAACAATAATTTCGTCTATTGAAATTCTCGAAATCCAAATTGATCTCCAAGTAGCAAGGAGTCACTTAGTTGGAGAATGCCCCCCGAAGTCGTTGGGTCAGTTAGGCAACTAGCGGCAGAACAGACTCCCCATCGCAAACTTTCATCTAGGCTTTTTTCTTCATGTAGCCCCATTATAAGACCTGCAGCAAAAGCATCTCCTGCACCAGCCGCGCCACGAATCATATCGTCAGGTAATCGGACAGACCCTTGTGACTCCTCATTACCGTCCGAAGACACTGCAACTACACCGCTAGCTGAATGCACAATCACATGATCTCTGACTCCAAGGTCGAGTATCTGTCGTGCAGCATCTATCAAGGGAAAAGGATCATTCTCATCTAAAACCAATCCAAGTAACGATCCAGCCTCCAATTCATTAAGTAATAAAATATTCACTTCGGGGAGTGAAGGAAGAACTACACTCTTAAAGTCTCCGAGCTGCGCACTGACAAGATCTACCACGGTAAGAAACCCTAAGGATCTAGCCTCATTCAGAAGCTCACTGGCACCAGTCCTTCCATCATCATTCACCTTATCCAAAGATTCCAGTAACAGTAAGTATCCAAGGTAAAAGAATTTCGCGCAACTTTCAGAAAGATTAATGTCAGCACGTTGTAAAAGAGCATTAGCTCCTACATGATGAAAGAACGTCCGTCTTCCGGTAGACTCAACGGACATAGCATCAGTGTAGGAAGTCGTAGCATCGGATGTGAGTGCCAATCTATCAGTATCAATTCCTGAATCACGGCAATCATTAATTATCCATTGGCCATCTGCATCATTCCCAACTAATCCGGCAGCCTGAAGAGGAATATCTGAACCAAGCATAGACAGGTCCTTGAGGACATTATATGGACCTCCCCCATTTGACTTGGACTGGGAAAGAATAAATGAAAGAGCATCCTGATCAGGGAATGCGTCAATCAGCTTCACATGGTCAACGATCCAGTTACCCGCCGCAAGGATTCCGGATCGCTGTAATTGTTTTTTGTCCTCCATGATTCGCCTCCACTCAATTAATCTGAATGACCTGATTTAACTGTTGGGACTGGATTGCTGCTGCAAAAAGACGATGACTCATCAACGCTTCATCAGGAGTCACACAACCAAAGCATTCATTTAAATCACCATCACGTTCCGCAAAAAAGGCAGCCCACATTTGCATAAGAACATCAGGAAATCCGGGTTCAAAAATACCACCAGTGATAGTCTTAAAGGGTGTATCAAATCCAAGATCTACCCGACGCCATTCCTGCTCTTTACCTCGGGAAAACTGCCAAAGGGTGCGTGGTTCCTTGGTACTAAAACGAGCGCCTCCATCAGTACCTAGAACTTCTATGAACCAAGTATCCGTCTCCCCAGGAGCCATTCGTTTCATTTCGAGTCGCATAGGAACTGGCTCGGCCCCATCAACATCAATCCAAGAATGGAGCATAGCATTGTCCCAAGTGTCACAAGATCCTCCTGGCCTCTCCGGATATCCTTTTTGTAACTGCGCATAAACTGAACGTGGCTCGAACCCTAACCGAAAAGGAACGTGGCATACATGCATCCCAAGGTCTCCCATAACACCTATCTCACCACAGGTTTTTGACTGACGCTTCCAGTTCGCGGCCTTGTCGGGATCCAAATCACTGCCATGATGAAAACCTGAACGCACTTCCAAGATTCTCCCTATTCCACCACTCTTTGCAACTTCGTACACTCTCTGAGCACCAGGAAAGAAGGGAAACTCCGAACTGCAGCGGACGAATTGACCTGAACTCTTAATGGCCTCAACAATCCTTTCTGCAGAACCAAGATCAATCCCGAAAGGCTTCTCAGCCAATAGATCTTTTCCGGAATTTAGTACATCAATATAGATCTGTTCATGCATGTTATGAGGAACTGCAACGTAAACAACATCAATGTCAGGAGAATCCAGAATCTCCTGGTAATTATCAGTCAATAATTTACAAGTCGGAACGGAATTAAACCATTCGAGAGCTTCCTTATTAAGATCAGCCACGGCACACAATGAAGGATTGACTTTACTATCATTAATCGCAAACCAACGCCCAAAGGCACTGGCAACTTCGCGCCCCATGAGTCCACCACCAATGACCCCCACATTAATATTTTTGGACATAATTAAACTTCGCCAATCATCTTCAATGCCTCTTCGCTACTTGCACCATCATGAACTACAGCCATCAAAGCGCGCGTAATGCCTGCAGGATTCTCATGTTGAATAACATTGCGCCCATAAACGATACCTGAAACTCCCTGAGCAATAATATCCTCGGTCCTCTTTAATATTTCAGCATCGGAAACCTTTCCTCCACCCCTCACAAGGACCGGAACATCACCAGCCACCTCAACGACACGGTGATAAATAGAAACATCATCAGTCGGATCTGCTTTAATAATATCCGCACCAAGCTCTACAGCCTGCCTAACTAGCGGAAGAATCTTTTTCTCATCACCATTGACCATATATCCACCGGACTCCTCATTTGGCCGAAAGACTAGGGGCTCAACCATCATTGGCATCCCGTAATGATCGCATTCAGGTTTTAATTCAAGAATATTATCGATGCACTGGGCATGCACTTCGGGAGCGTCCGGAATCTCAAATAAGTTCACACAAACACAAGCAGCATCTAGCTGGACTGCTTGGAGAGCAGCATCAGCTATGACGCTACTAAAAGAAGTATCAGGGAGTTCCTTACCATAAATGTTAGCAACATCCACACGGAGAACCAATGAAGGCTTCTCTCTCCCAGGCACAGACTGTAGATGCCTGGCCTGACCAACTGTCAACTGAACGGCATCAGGACCAGCCCTAACGACAGTTGAAATCGCTTTTGATGCGTCTTCGATACTACCCAAGAAACCATATTGGTTGAAAAATCCATGATCTATCGCTACATCAAAGCAACGACCTGAGTTCGCGTTAAATAGGCGTTTTAATCTATAGTCTTTCATTGATTTTATTGTCATATCATAACCCTAAATAATAAAAATACTCAAATTCTCTTCTCACTTATCTTCATTGTAACAAATCACAAAAAAACCCAACCCTGTGAAGGGTTGGGCAAATTGATCTTATTTCCGTAAAGAAAAAAGAATAAACTGGCAACGACCTACTCTCACGCAACCTTTCGTCGCACTACCATCGGCGCTGCAATGTTTCACTTCCGTGTTCGGGATGGGAACGGGTGGTTCCATTACGCTATGGTCACCAGAATCCACAACTTGATAGTTCAATTTCTTAACATAGAAATAAAAATTCAAACTGTGACTTCTGAGGGCCGGCTCGAGTCCGATGGACTCGAAGCGTTCTCATATTGTTTTTCAAAGAACGGTCAGTGGGACCAGTGATCCAATTCACTGACATCTGTATACGGGTAGAAGTTTCCGAAAGTTACTATCCAGAGCCCCTTGCCGAACGGCACGGGTCAATTTCACAAATTTGTGAAAACGGAGGATTGTGAAACAAGTCAGACGGATTATTAGTACTGCTAAGCTAAACATGTTGCCATGATTACACCAGCAGCCTATCAACGTGGTAGTCTTCCACGATCCTTCAGGGAAACTTTATCTTGGGAATAGCTTGGCGCTTAGATGCTTTCAGCGCTTATCTGTTCCGAGCTTAGCTACCCGGCTATGCCGCTGACGCGACAACCGGAGCACCAGAGGCTCGTCAAACTCGGTCCTCTCGTACTAGAGTTTGAACCCCTCAAGTTTCCTACGCCCACAGAGGATAGAGGACCGAACTGTCTCGCGACGTTCTGAACCCAGCTCGCGTGCCACTTTAATCGGCGAACAGCCGAACCCTTGGGACCTTCTCCAGCCCCAGGATGTGACGAGCCGACATCGAGGTGCCAAACCGCGCCGTCGATATGAA